>ENA-OQNO01002193-OQNO01002193.1-human-gut-metagenome-genome-assembly--contig:-NODE-2193-length-11602-cov-3.339434_pt1 | contig 11602 bp, 8 predicted proteins | sample MGYA00242629_ERZ504880 | MGnify/ENA primary metagenome ERZ504880 (study PRJEB26092, sample SAMD00036377) | human gut metagenome | host: Homo sapiens | study: EMG produced TPA metagenomics assembly of... | reverse complement strand
ACAATATCCGTTTGATGACTTATAAATAGTTCCAGGCCCTCCTGGCCGTTACTCCCCACCGCGGCCACCTCATACTCTCCTTTGAACTGCTCAAATAGCCGACAGAGGTATCTGGCAATTGGCGGTTCATCCTCAACAATCATAATTTTATACATTTGAATCCCATCCCCGAATAATAACAACGGCTCCGCCAGTCTCTGCATTCATCATCTCAAGCTCTGCCTTGCCTTTAAAAAACAGCTTCAGCCTTGCATAGGTATTGACAATGCCCAGTCCTCCAATTTCCAGTCCTGCCAGATTAGCCTTGCCAAGTGTATCAAGATAATTGTTCATCTTCTCATGCAGTGCAGCTATTTGCCCATTTTCAAACCCATTCCCATTATCCTGTATTCTGAAATACCAGGAACCGATGTCTCCGCCAATTTCAATATAGAGTCTTATAACTCCTTCCTGGCTCTCGTAATAAGGATGATAGATCGCATTTTCAACAAAAGGAATAAGTGCCAGCTTTGGAACCAGTATCTGGTCCGCAAAATCATTCGATACACTCATGGTATATTCCAATTTATCTTCAAATCTCCGCTTCATAAGAATCAGATAGTTCTCAATAAAATGAACCTCCTCCCGCAGAGTGGCCACCTGTTTTTTCGTGGAGGTTGAATATCTGATATTCTCTGACAGACGGTTGCAGACCTCTGGAATCTCCTGTGCATTGTTCTCGTAAGTCATATTTACAATAACATTCAGCATATTGTGCATGAAATGAGGATTAATCTGTGCCTGTAGTGCATCAAATCTGGCATCCATCTGCATTTGATATGCATTTCTCTCTCGTATTAAAGACTCTTTTATACGCATACTCATCCTCTGGAATGATCTTATCAGAGAATTAATTTCATTAATATCACTATGTGTTATTGCATACTCCTCATTTTTAGATAAAGTTTCCAAATCTGTGTTTTCCAATACAGATTTAAGTTCTAACAGAGGCTTCATCATTCTTTTTATAAACAGATATATGATAACAGCTGACATCAGAACCACCAGAATCAATCCGATAATCCCTATACTCCAGAAGGATCTGATACTCATATCCACAATGGATATCTTTTGGGAAACAATACATTTTAATCCTGTCAGTTCTGATTCAATAACATAGGTCAGCTCCCGTTTCCCCGTGACAGGATTAATCCGGCTGTCCATTGCTTTATTATCTGTAAGAAACTCAATATCTGCTCTCTGTAATTCTTCTGATTCACGGTTCGTATAAAACAACAAATGACCACTGTCGATAATCGTAATCTGATATGGTTCCGCCAGTTTACATATCTGCTCAACTTTTTCATATTCAAGCTGAGCTTCGATAAAGCCCAGCTCTATGATTGGATTCCTGATCTGTCGGATTGCCGATATTACTGTTCTGTGTTCCGTCCCCCATGGATCTCTATGAGGTCCCAGGAAAAGCATCTCTCCTTTTTTCGTTCTTGCCTGATCCAGCCACTCCAGATTATTTATTTTCGCCGAAGGATTGGTAACCATGTCTACATTGGATGACGTGAAAAATCCGCTCTCCGTGATGACATTAAGTCTGAAAAGCATACGGGTGGAGGACTGCGTGGTAATGCAGTCCCGTATATCTTCCCATCGGTAGTATGTCTGCATCCTGTCTTCAATTCCCTCTTTTCGAATTTCTCTCAATACCGCTATAAAATCCTGATTGGATATCGTATCCAATAATATAAAATTCATATGATTGACAGAATTATCCAACTGCATATTCACAGAGTTAGCAATATATTCCATACTATGCTTTTCCTCTTTTTTATACTGCTGATAATTTTCAACAATAATAAAAATCAATACACATACGAAAAAGGCAGTCAAAATACTGATATAAACAAAAACAAGCCTGACCCGTATTTCCTTTAATCTTTCTTTTATTTTCCTGATCATATCGTATTTTTAATTTTGAAAGTTAATAGTTCTATCCCTATTATATCAAATAAAAATAATATTGCCATACCTTGGAGTAGAACCGCCATGTGCTAGCTGCTTTTATAATCTGCGCCCTCTCGTTCCATTCTGTCAATCAATCTGTTTATCTGTTATTCTTCCTCTTTGAATTTTTCTTCGTCCGTAAAATGCTCGAACCACACATAGAATACTTCTTTTCCGGGCTCTGATACCAGATCGTGATCGGCTCCCGCTGGAATAAAACTCCAATCTCCTGCCTTGTGGTTGATTGTCTCCATCTCGTTCCTTTCCCTATAACCAACACTCATAGAAAAATCAGAATTTCCTACACAATAGTTCCATTGGTGAACGGATGGATGGCCTTTTTCAATCGTTCCCTCTCCGTTTGCTCTTGTTGTTCCTAAAATAATTCTTCCGACCCATCCGGTGCACAGAATCATTCTGGCTTCCGTATTGGCACCTTTACAGTCCTGAATATACTGAACACATTCACTATGAAGTCTAAAATAAGGAAGTCTGATATGCCATCTATTAAACTCCTCGATATCCCATTGGTTCATCTCAACTACATTAAAAATAAATTCCATATCATCTTTTGCACGGATCTCATATTTCACATGATTCATATACGGTACATAAAAGGCTAATTCTGTAATGTTATGTACTCCGTCGCAATCCTCCAGCTCCCCATTGCCTTTTCCAAAGAAGATAACAACGGTCTTATCTGCATATAATTCCGGAGATACTGTCGCCCCTGATTTAAGAAAACATTTATAGCTTTTTATTCCTCCGTCATAAACACCTGGCAGCAGTTCTGTTTTTGTAAAACCACTGGCATCGTAATTCACCTTAACTTCTTCTGCCTTAACCACATAGTAGTTTTTCTCGTAGCTTGTTTTCATTTCTTTTTCCTCCTAGTATAAAATATTTTTATTTCACATAAATAAGCGGTGATGACAGGATACCAGCTGGTTTGCACTGATACTCCCGACTCCATACGGCACCGTCAGTTCTCCATGTATAAGGACCATAGTATTGCTCGCTCCTATTGCAGTTATGCAGCTGACCAAACATATTAAAACGGTTTCCATACAATGTAATCTCAATCCTGCACAGACCCGGTTCTCTAATTCCAAGATCGGCTATGTATGGAGAACAGTAGACAATCCGTTCGGATGAATCACCGTCTGTACGGACGGAAATTAGTGCACCGGAATAATTTGGTATTTGCAGGTAAATATGCTTTTTCTTATCCACCATTATCTCTTTTATATATGTGATATTTCCGCCATAAAACGGCAGTTTCTGTCTGGTGATATCACCGAACTCAAGTTTTTCCGGTTTTTCTGTAAGGGTGTTGTTGATTCCATCTGTCATAACACCAAAATCACCAATCAGATAGCACCATTCAAGTGCCGTCCCTCTATTGAATGGCAGTCTGATTGTCAGCACATTCTCCCCTTTCCGAACCAAGGGAAGCCGATACACAGTAAATGCCTGATCCAGCCAAAAATCACTGCTCTTTACACAGTTGCAGCCATTTAAAAACACTTCCCACCCATCTCCGGTTTCGACAGCCAGTTTCGTTCCTTCCAGCCTCCTATCAGACTGAAACGCAAAGGTCAGAGTCAGGCCGTAGTGCTCCATTTCTTCCACTTCTTTTTCCAACCAGGGCTGTGGAAAACTTTCTGATCGAAGCGGATAATCGTATATGTGCCGTAGTTTATCCTCACTCTTTAAAACCTCCAGTTTTTCACCGCTATACTCCGGCTCTCAATCAATACGAAAAGAAGCCTGGTCTAAGAGTAAAACATTGGGTTCGGACAGCAAATATTCTACCGGACCGCATAGATACCCCTGCCGTGTCAAAAGGCCTAATTTCATTTCCCATTCCCCTATTTTTTCACAGCAGACTCTGTCAGATGTATCATTTTCGTCAGGGGGTAGCAATCTTAAAAGAATGCTGTCATCTTCAAAATACGGAATCCAGCACCTGGTTATCCCCTCCGGATATTCAGCCTCTATTTTTCTGTGCGTTCCGTCCATGGCATTATATTTTTCCACCTGGTATTGACCTTTAACTGTCAACAATACTTTGTGGTCTTCCGGATTGGATGTTCTGATTTCCTTTTTCCCATGGGCCAAAAAAATCCATTTGTCTCCCTCATCTTCTCTTATCTGCGACAGCATATTTGTTACGTGTTCTCCCCCTTCAGATCTTACAGAAAATTCCCTCCAGATCTCCATAGAAGCGTACAGACTGTGTTTTTCAAAAGGCAGAATCTCTCCAAAATCAAACTCCTTCTTTGAAGCTCTCTCGGCATCCAAATAGTCCGGATATGCGCTCAGCCAGTAAATGCTACCGCCTTTTTCCGCAAATTTTTTCAAGCGGCTCAGAGTACTGCGTCGAATCGTTTGAAGCGGTGGTACTAAGATGACTCTGTATGACATTTTCCCAACATGGAATCTCTGGTCATTTTCTTCATGATAAAGGGCAGGAAGCTGAGACTCACAGATATAATCAAAATCGAATAGACCGAACAGCAGCCATTCGGCAAGTCTTGCAAAATCTTCTTCCAAAGAATTACGAATCTCTCCGGTATCGTCATTTGGTCCATAAAACAGCCAGTAACTCTCTATTGGATGAATCACCCCTATAGATACAACGGCACTGCCACGAGTTAAAACAAAATTAATTCTGGCAAAATAGTCTTCAATATAATGGTATTTCTTATACCATGGTGAATGCTCATCGATCGGTGCCGGGTAATCCCGCTTGGATTCTCCTTTCATACTCATCCAGCTTAAATGGTGTACCCTCTGAGTCACACCAAGAGCGGCCTGCCAATCCCCCTGGAGTTTATGACCTCGAAAATCAAAATCCCAGTTTGTAACACCGTAAAGTTCACTGAGAACCCCTGGACATCCGTATTGATGAGAAGCACTCTGTGCCTGCTTTACTGTAGTATATTCCCGGTAATCTGCCAACATATCCACCCCTGGAAGACCAAAGCTCCGATACTGTCTCATTGCTTCTCCCAGGGTCCTCGTCTGTGATGCCAGCTCAGGCTCTTCCATCATATGTCCGGTCAGCAAAATATTATGTTTCTTACACCACTCTCCAAGCGTATCCCCATAAGCATCAGCAAACCGTTCCGCTACATAATCATGATAGAGATAGCGGACTTTTGACACATCATTAGGTAGCTCCCAGAAAAGCTCCGGCAGGGCATCTAACAGGCTTCTTCCATAGTTTTCCTGAAATCCCTGTTCGAGGTCATCGGTAAATGGAATTTTCAGTTCTTCCCTTCCCTCCGAAAAATCAAAACAGTCTTTTCGTGAGAATTGTGGTTCGTCCGTAAAAATAGCTGGAACTGTCTTTGAGAATTCTTCGCCAACCGCTTCATAATAGCGCTGATGCACCTGATTTGTGAATTCCTGAATCGCTTTCTTATTCAAGTTATCTCCATAAGATTGATTATTGAACCAAGGGGAAGTTTCTGCAGTAACCAGATATGCATACCATGTTGTTCCGGTATCTTCCTCATTATCTGATAACCTTTTATACTCAAAAAGCCTGCCATTTTCTAAAACTATATGATATCTGGCAATCAACTTCCCCTCTCCTCCTATTGCCAGCCTGTTTTCCTCCTTCGGTTCCCTCTGTCTCATGTATCCATCTATTTTTCTTTCCGGGGAAAACAGAAGGAACTTATTCTTATATTCAGGATTAACCGTTACCCGGCCTGCGCCGTAACCTGACGGCCATTTATCTTCGTCATACAGCCAGCAGCGCATCCCCTTTTCTTTCGCACGTTCGATACAGAATCTGACGTCATCCATAAACTCTGTTCCGAGGTATTCTGTATCAAGACCTATCCTGGAATGGATATGAAATCCGCCCATTCCCATTTCCTCAAAAATATCAATCTGTTCTTTCAGGCGATTCTTTTCCAGCTTCGTATTCCAGGACCAGAATGGCGTCCCCCTATACTCGGCTGGAGGGTTCTGAAAGACTGAATCATTGAATTTCTGCTCGCATTGTGGATATAGTTTCATTTTTTTCCTTTCTACCCTTTTACCGACCCCATTACCATTCCATCCACAATCTGTTTATTAAACAGAATGTACATAATAACAACAGGAATACTGATCAGAAGAATATCTGCACACACCAGATTCCAGTCACTTCCATACTGTCCGGAGAAATTATAGATAGAGAGCTGGACTGTAGCATTTTTTGCGCCTGGCAGATAATAAAGCGGATTCACAAAATCGTTATATACATGCAGTGTTGTGACCACCGTAATTGTCGCTGTAACCGGCTTTAACAACGGAAGGATAACATGGAAGAACAGCCTTCCAGTCCCACATCCATCTATGATTGCAGCCTCATCGATCGCGCTTGGTATCGTCCCCATAAAACCTCTGTACAGAATCGTGGCAAAGGAAATATTGAGGGCAGCTTCCACCATCACCAGTCCAATGACTGTCTTTGCCATGTGCAATATATCCAGCACCCAATAAGTCGGTACTACAGAAGAAGGGACAATCAGCCCTGCCAGAATCAGAAGACTGAACATTCTGGTGCTTCTGTCATTTCTCCTCTGAATTACAAAGGCCAGAAGCGAAGTTGAGACGACTATAATTAAAACAGAAAAAATTGTGATAATCATACTGTTGAAAAAAGCGCGGACTATCATATAATCATTGGCTTCAAACACTTTTTTACAATTTTCCAGAAACTGAGACTCTGTCGGCCATGTAAGATCGAGTCTGGATGCATCTTTTCTGGATTTACAAGATGTTAAAATGATAAAATAAAAAGGCACAATATAGACAATGAACGATACTAAAAATGCTGCGATCTGAAATACCGTTCGCGTTGCCGCTCTTCGCTTCATCAGTAGACCTCCTCTTTCCTGGTTATATTACTGTAAACCGGAAATGCAATCACAGATACCAATATAAACAAAATAACATTTCCTGCCGTAGATAAGCCGTACAATCCATTTGCATATTGTTTATAAATGACTGTTGTTAAAAGATCTGTTGTAAATCCCGGTCCTCCCTTTGTCATCGCCCATACAAGTTCAAAGTTTCGCAGTCCCCCTGTAAGGGACAGAATCAACACAGAGTTCATAACCGGCCGAATTAATGGAAGTGTAATATATCTAAACCTTTGGAATGTGTTTGCACCATCGATTTTAGCCGCTTCAACATAGGTATGATCAATAGCCTTAATTCCCGCTATATACATTAGAGTAGCAGTGCCGAGCCCCTGCCAGACATCAACCAAAGCTATGGAGAGCATAGCGGTGCTCTTATCTGTCAGCCAGTAAATTTTCTCAATGCCAAATAATGCCAGCACCTGATTGATAATCCCGTTTGTCGGATGCATGAAGCTCTTAAAGATTAAGCCTACCGCCATCGTGCTGATGATTGCCGGGAAAAAAACAAGAGTTCGTAAGTATCCCTCGATCTTCCAGCCTTGAGTCAACACAATTGCAAGCAGCAGGGCAATTAATACCTTCAAGCCGCATGTCACAAGGCCATAAAAAAGTGTATTTCTAATACCGATTGCCAGTGACGGTTCACGAAAGAAGGTAATGACGTTTTGAAGTCCTATCCATTCCCAATCTTTCAATGTCCATCTGGTAAAACTAAAGAAAAATGATGAAAAAGTAGGAACGATAAAAATGATGATATAAATAACTGCTGCCGGAAGCATAAGTGATCTCATATATATTTTTTCTTTGACATTTTTTTTCTTTCTTTTCAATTTCCCCCACCCCTTTTAATCTGTCATGTGTTTTACCGCCACCGGCAGCGGTAAAGTAAAAATATCTTATAATTAATTCCAGCCTTCGAGATCCAGCTGTTCGGCGGATTTTTTATTGTCCTCATGCAAGGCAGCTACCCCGTCTTCAGGAGTGATCTCTCCTGAGCCAATTTGCACACAAATCTGCTCCATATTAGTTCCCTTTACTGGACATTGAAACTCCATAGCGGCCGAAAACTTTCCTTCATTCACATATTTCATGGTATCCTGAATAGCAGGTCTAATACTATTTCCAAGATCAACATCCTTTATCATGAAAGCTCCCATAGGAGATGCATTTTCCACATAAAGTCTGACAGCTTCCTCAGTGGTAACAAATTCCTGCCATAATTTCGCATTTTCCACATTTTTCGAGTTGGCGGCAATGTAATATCCGTGCGGCATCCATATTGTTGCTCCGACATTATCTTCATCATCGCCGGGTATCGCAAAATATCCAATAAACTCTTCTGCTTCCGGATAATATTCCAGTGCTCTTACATATTCTCTGGTTCTGGAAACCAGATGGCCTCCTGCTCCCTCACACAACATTCGCCATCCATCATCGTTGGTCGTGGAAAGGAAATCGGCATTAAATACCTTCTTCTGATCTGCAAGTTTTTCTACGCTACGCACATAAGCCGGACTGTCTGCAAGTGTAACCTCACCTGCTGTATACTTAGCTGCAAACTCCGGATCCTTTTGATTTGTATAATAAAAATCTGACAGTAGCAAAAGCTGAGATGTCCATGGATCTCCGTATGTTCCAATTAAGCCATCATACCCCGCATTCATACATTCCTTACAATTCTCCAGAAACTTATCCCATGTATTCGGAATTTCCAACCCAAGTTCTTCGTAAATCTGCTTGTTATAAAAAATTCCTCCGGCATACGTTGGACTTGTAGGGACACCATAAATTTTTCCTTCTGTCGTCACACACCCCAAATAAGTTTCATTAATTCTCTGAACGTATTCCTCGTCAGTAATATCCAGCAGATTGTCCGAAGGGCCCAGATTCAACATCAATGAACCTGAATGCCAGTCGACAATATCCCCCAAATCACCTGTCGCCGCTCTGGAAACCAACACATCATCGTTTGGTGATAATTCAAGTGCAACCTTGATACCATACTTTTGCTCAAATCCTTCAATCATCGCGTAAGTTCCTTCATTAACCGCATCGGATGGCGCCAGAATGCTTAACTCCCCTCCCGTAGTCTCTGCTGTTTCCACTTCCGCAGATCCATCGGATGCTTTCTCATTCTTACCTGCACATCCAACCATAATACTTGTCAATAGCAGGATCACCGTAACATTAAGTAGTTTTTTTCTCATATTACCTCCTTCTGAGACTTGGTATCTCTTATATGTTGTATTTTAGCAAAATTTCTTTCCCATTAGAATGGAAATTCTAACACCAAAAATTGGTAAAATATCAAACTAGGTGACTTAATATCAGCCGTTCCCTACAACGTTTCATAAAAGAGTCTTGACAAAATAGTCAGTACTGAGTATACTGTAATTACTCAGTACTGACTATTTGTATGAGAGAGGAGGAACTTTTCATGATCCCGCTTTACATCCTCGGCCTGCTGCTTCGATTTGGTCCGCAGCACGGCTATCAGATTAAGAAACTGTTGGAAGAACAGTTAGAGGACTTCACCCAGATCAAGCTGCCAACCGTCTATTACCATTTAGAGAAGATGGAGGCCGCCGGCCTGATCGAAGCCCACAGGGACCGGCAGGGAGCCAGACCCGAAAAAACCGTATACCGGGTCAGTGACGCGGGAACCGGCCGTTTCAATGAGCTGCTGGCCGAGACACTGAATATGCAGTACCGCCCTACGTTCGACAGCGACGCCGCATTCTATTTTTCCGATCATTTGGACAGCACCACACTTTTAAACAGCCTTTCCAGCCATGCGGCGCACTTAAAAAAAGCGCTGGAAACCATCAGACACCACCGGGAGGAGACCATGGCTGCCATTCCGGAGCAGTTAAGGATACCGGCCGGCATTATATTTGAACACCATATTCTCCATTTCCAGGCGGAGCTTGAGTGGGCAGAACAATCGATCCGTAAGTTTGAGGAGGCAGATCAAGATGAAAATGAGAGTCATTGAAACCAATGTGGGAATTCAGAATGAAGTAACCGTAGAAATGTTTGATTCCTTTGCCCGCACCATGCGTGACCGCGGCTGGAATGGAGTGGACTCCATGATTGCCTCAGGCCTCCGCGGCGGAGACATGCTGGAAATCGGCCCCGGCCCTGGATACGTCGGTCTGGAAATTGCGAAGAAGCTGACGCCCGATTCCCTCACCGGATGTGAGATCAGTCCCGCCATGCTCCAGTTCGCCCGCAAAAATGCGAAGAATTACGGGATCGATGCCCGGTATGTCCAGGGCAACTGCATGGAGATGCCATTTGAGGATGAAAGCTTCGACAGCGTCATCTCCAACGGTTCCCTGCACGAATGGGAAACCCCGGTTCGCGTCTTCAACGAAATTTACAGGGTGCTCCGTCCCGGCGGACGGTACTGTATCACCGATCTCAGAAGGAACGTAAATCTGCTGGCCAGATACCTGGGGCTGGCAACCGCAAAACCCCGGGCAATCCGTCCAGGATTTATTTCCTCCTTAAACGCAGCTTATACGGTGGGCGAAATTACAGAGCTTCTGCGCAACTCCGATTTAAAAGGAGCTATGGTAACGACCGATTTCTTTGGACTGTGTATTTCGGGGGAAAAGAAGTAGGCAGATCAAGAAAAAGAGGGTACCGTATTCATTTCTTACGGTGCCCTCCTTCATTTTATAGAAATTTACTTGTCTTATCTGTCTATTTTTACTGCTGCCAGCTTCTCCGCATACGCCTCCTGAACGGCCTTCTCCGCGGCTTCTCCTCCGGCAGCCTTAAACTCCTCCACATACGTGTCAAAGTAATCGATAGGTTTTTCGCCTGTAATTATGGCAAAGTATGCCTGCTCGGTGAGGGTATCCAGATTTGCTATAACATTGCTGAATTCAGCCACAGCCGGAACATTGAAGCGATAGTATCCGTTTCCGGTCACCTCCTCGGCAAATTTGGTCTGCGCCGGTTTGATGTTCTGCATAAAGGTTACCGTATCACCGAAATCCACCTGATAGATTCCTTCTTTTCTCAGATCCAGATCGCTCATCTCGCCCAGCCGTTTTCTTTCATCACCGTCCTTCGTAAATGTGATCCCCTCAATTCCGTAGCTTACCAGCTCCATATACTCCGGATCCGAGTAGTACGCGTCCAGCATAGCCAGAAATGCATCTACTTTTCTTGGATCGTTGGCCGCGTTGGTCGTCAGGCAAGTCAGGGTTCCCACCTTTCCCCAGCCCTCCGTACCGGATTTTCCATCCGGTCCTGCAGGAGCCGGACCGATTACCACCTCCGCCTCCGGATTCACCGCCAGCAGTTCTTTCAGGCAGGTTCCCCTGTTTCTGACATCGCTCATATCCTGGCTGTGGCCAAAATAATGATACGTCTGAGCGGAGGTCAAGCCAATCTGCCCGTTCATGAAGGAATGGGAAAGAGCCGTGTAACCGCCGTGATTCTCCCCTGTAATAAACTCTTTATCTATAATTCCCTTTGTATACCAGTCATGCAGCACGGTGAGCGCCTCTTTCGCCTCTGGGCGTATGTATGGGAAAAATGGGACATTATCTTCACCCAGCTGCATTTCCTCCACTACAAACCCGGAGGTTGTGCTGAGTCCCGATGTGCACCGAAGCCCAAACGCTCCGAATACGGCATTAAATGACCGCTCCGCCATTCCC
>ENA-OQNO01002180-OQNO01002180.1-human-gut-metagenome-genome-assembly--contig:-NODE-2180-length-11643-cov-3.514849_pt1 | contig 11643 bp, 8 predicted proteins | sample MGYA00242629_ERZ504880 | MGnify/ENA primary metagenome ERZ504880 (study PRJEB26092, sample SAMD00036377) | human gut metagenome | host: Homo sapiens | study: EMG produced TPA metagenomics assembly of... | reverse complement strand
AGCTTGAAAAGCGCGCCGAGGATTTGAAGAACCTTGTGATCTGCCGCAACACGAAGGCAGAAGAGCTGGTCACCGATGCATCGGGAGCAGTCGTGGGCGTGAAGGCAACGAACCTCCTGACGGGCGACGCGCATCAGTTCGCTTGCAAGGCGGTCGTTTTGTCGGCCGGCGGCTTCGGTTCGAACGTTGAAATGCGTATGAAGTACAACCCGGAGATGGACGAGAAGATCCTGTCGACCGACTCAGTGGGCGCAACGGGCGACTGCCACGTGATGGCCGAGAAGATCGGCGCGAACCTGATCGACATGCAGTACATCCAGACGTATCCCACCTGCGATGCGCAAACGGGCGCGCTGCTCTACGTGGGAAACATGCGTCTGGAGAACCGCGCTATCTGCATCAATAAAGAAGGCGATCGGTTCGTGGAGGAGATGGAGCGCCGCGACGTCATCTCCAACGCTATCAAGAAGCAAACCGACGGCATCGGCTACATGCTGTTCAATCAGGCCGGCTTGGATGCTACCGACATCGCAACGGTGAACGCCGCGGAGTTCGATGGGCTGATGGCGCGCAACCAGCTAGTGAAGGGCGATACCATCGAGGCGGTTTGCGAACCTCTTGGCGTCGATGCGGCCGAGCTGGCGAAAACGGTTGAGAAGTGGAACGGGTACTGCAAGGACGGGAAGGATCCCGACTTTAACTACCGTGCCGCGATGCATCCTATTGAAGGCGGCCCTTACTATCTTCTGGCATACAAGCCTTCCGTGCACTACACGATGGGCGGTTTGCATATCGACACCGACGCGCGCGTTTTGGACGGTGCGGGCAATCCCATCCCGGGTCTGTTCGCCGCAGGCGAGCAGGCAGGTCACAAGATGGGCACGAACCGTTTGGGGTCGTGCTCGATCACGGACATTTTCGTATTCGGGCGCATAGCCGGTGCTAATGCGGCGGCCCTTGCATAGCGAGTGATCTCTTAGGGGTTCCTCTTTGCCCGCCCGGCCGATTGCGCCGGGCGGGCGTCTTCTTGTGCGGAAGGGCCGGTTCCTCTATGATTCCCCCATGAGCAGCGACGCGTTCAAAACAAAGAACCCAACTCCATGGACATCTTCGGCAGAGGATTTCTCGATCTTCCCCAAATTCGATCGGGGCATCATGCTCGATAGCCTAGGGCTTTCATGCTATATAGCGTGGAGTTTCGTTTTCTGGAACGGCTCGATTCTGTTTGGCGATTTGCGTCGCGAGGTCCCCGTTGGCGAGGCTCAGGTCTTGCAAGGTCTTCTGACGGCCGTGGCTGCCCTTTTGCTGGCCCTGTTGGCGCGCAGGATTGCCCCTTTGCGCCGTCGGCGCGCGCTTCTTGCGCTGCTCGCGGCGGTTTCCAGCTTGGCTATCGTGCTTGCGGCTTTTGCGGGCTTCGGCAAGGTTCCGATGGGCTGGATGCTGGTTGCGTTCGCGCTGAGCGGCATCGGAAGCACGTTGCGCTTGGGTTGGGAGGAGCGCCTGAGCATGCAGGGGGTGCATCGGACGGCCGTGTGCGCCGGGACGGCGTACCTTTTCGGCTTCTTGCTGTTCGCGTTCGTTTCTTTGCTGCCCGAGTGGCCTGCGCTGGTTGTTTCTGCGTTGTTGCCGTTTGGCGCATTCGCTTTGTTGGCGGCGACCGATCGCGCCGGATCTTCGGGAAGCCCTGCCGAAGCGGACGCTTCCTTTGGCGGCCAGGACGTTCGAGGCTTTCGGGCGCGGGCGTCTTCGGTTCCTTGGAAGCTGATGGCCGCTATTTCCTTGGCGTTTTTCAGCTATGGCGCCACGAGGGTGAACGGCATCGTGGGAGGCTTCGAGGCCGCTGCCGTGTTCCATGGCGCTTTGGCGGGCGCTCCCGCATTGGCTTCGTTCGCGGCGATCGTGCTCGCGTACTTCTTCTATCGGAAGAATGCCATGTTGGCGTTCTATTTAGCGTTTCCCCTGATGGCATTGGCTTCGCTGCTGCCTGCATCGCTTGACCCGTTCGGCGGCGGCACCACGTTTTGCGTGGCGCTCGTGGGGGCGGAGCTTGTCAAGTACTTGGTGTGGTTCCTGCTCATCGATTCCTTTTTCAAAGACGGGCTGGCAGCGTTGTTGTGCTTGGCGCTCATGCGCTTCGTGCAATGGGCGGGAAGCTGCTTGGGCCAGGTCGCGGCGGATGCGCTCCCTACGCCGGAGTCCGTTTCCATTGCCGTGTTGCTGTCGCTTATGGCCGCGTTGTTGATCATCATGGGATCCCCCGCGTCGTTTAAGGGCGTTGCGGTTGCCGAAGATGCCGCCAGCGTTTTGGAGCGGCGGGTTGGCCGGGTTGCCGCGCGTTGCAAGCTGTCTCCGCGCGAGCAGGAGGTTCTTGCCATCTGGGCGACCGGCCATACCGGTGCGTATATAGAAAAGCGTCTGTTCATCTCGAAGAACACGGTCAAGACCCATCTCAATCACATCTACGCGAAAACGAATACGTCCAACCGCGAAGAGCTGCTGCAGCTTCTGGAGTCCGTCGACGTGGGATAAACGGCGAGTCTGACGAGTGCCGAGGTATGGCTGGAAAAGCGGTCACGGTAGCTCCCGGAGGGCTCTTGCGTGCTATACTGCTAGCAGCACCTATTCAGCTTATGGGAGGCGGCTATGGCGGGCACGCAGATGAATCTACGGATCGAGGCGCAGATCAAAGAACGCGGGGATGCCGCGCTGGCGGAAGCGGGCTACACGCCTTCGCAGGCGGTGCGCGTCATCTGGGCGTTCGCCGCCGAACATGCCAACGATCCGCATGCCATCAAGGGTTTGCTGCGGCAGGCGGAAGCCGAGCGTGGTCTTGAGTGCGACGAGCGCATCGAAGCGAAGCGCCGCGCGCTTGAATGTGGTTTGGGCCTGCATGATCGTCTTGCGGCGGCTCTCGGCCCGCTGCCGCCCTGCGATCAGTGCGACCCTCCCGATCGAGAGTTGCGCGGGGAAGCGCTGTTCGGCCGTTGGGAACAGCGAGGGCTTGCATGATCGCCGCGCCCTCGAGACTCCTTCTCGACTCGAACGTGTGGATCGACCTGTTCGCCAGCGACCGTCCTGGACGGGAAAACGCCCAAGCGCTCGTCAGCTGGGCGGTGGACCGCGAGGTGGATCTGCTGTATGCTGCGATCTCGATCAAGGACGTCTACTATCTTCTCGAAGAGCGGGAGAAGCGCAGGATGCGCGCCGCGGGCAAGGAGATCACTCCGGCTTCTGCTGCTGCCATCAACGAGTACGCATGGGGTTGCATTCGCGCTATGGAGGAGATCGCGACCGTTGTTCCCGTCGATCAATCGGATATATGGATCGCGACGAAATACCGCTCGTTCCATGGCGATTTCGAAGATAACTTGCTGCTTGCGGCGGTAGAGCGCTCGAAGGCGGATTTCCTCGTCACCAGCGACGAGATCCTGCTTCGCCATGCGCCCGTGGCGACCGTTGTGCCTGGTGATCTGCTAAAGCTTGTGACGGCTTGACCTTACTTCTCCCGATTGCCTTCTTGTTCCAGCAGATCGATCAATTCTTGCTGCGAATGCACGTTGGCTTTGCGGTAGATGCTCTTCACGTGACTCTTCACCGTCTCGTCGCCGATGACCAGTTCCTCGCGGATGTAGGCGCGGTTGCGGCCCTTTGCCAGCAGAAAGAACACCTCGATCTCGCGTGGCGACAGGCGGCACCTGCGCGCCAGGCGCGTGCCGGCCTTCTCGAAGCTCGATGCTGCATCGGCCTCTTCCATGGGCTTGACGAATCCCCATCCTGTGCTGGTGGAGCCGTTTCCCAAAGCGAACAGCGCGATAATCAGGATAAAGAAGATAACGAAGGCCGAAACCATGGCCATTCCCAGGTCGTCTTCGATTGAAAAGAGCGTGCAGGAGGCGGCTATCGAGCCAACGAACTGCCCCAATTGGATAAAGAGCAGTCCCCAGCATACCACCCACCCTGCAGGGACGTTTCTTCGTGCGGATAGAACCGGCCAGAGCGCCCATAGCACAATGTAGAAGTACTGGTACCCGAACTGATGCACGGCGGTGCCAATGACGTTCCATGGTTCATGCAGCGGAAGGAACAGAAACCCTGCTGCCATAAGCGGCAGCGCTATCTGGTAGGTGAGGTGGTCGAAGTCCATTTTGTACACGCTCATTGTGACGAAGATGGCGAGCGATCCTCCTACAATGGCAACGATGTTCAGTATGTCGCGTATGACGATCCAATCATCTCCAACGGGGGCGATCAGCCCTTTCATGATTCCGAATGAAAGCCCGAAAAAAGAAGCAACCGCGATCATGCGCACAGGTGGGCGCTCTTTTACTCGCATATTGCGGGCTCGTCTCGGCGGGCGCGGTACGCTTTGCTTGAAATGAAGGAAGCAGCCCATGCTTATGCAGGGCAGAAAGGCTACGATCAACTGAGCGACGTCGTTGGAGAGAAGGCGTATCAGCAGGTAGGCAAGCGCCGCGAAAAGCAGAGCGATCACGCTGTAGTGAACGGTTCGCTTGGGGCCGAGCGACGCGAGCAGCTCCGCCCACAGGACCACGACGATGCCGCTGCCGATTCCCGTAAGCAGCGATCCTGCCAGGTAAACGTTCCAGGCCGCCGTTCCTGCCAGGGCGAGCACGTCGTGGGAAAGCGCCAGGGTTCCAAGCATGGTTAGGACTCCGGCGCTATGAGGCAGGAAGCGTATGTCCGCTAGCGGGTTGCGAAAGCGCGAGCATGCCAGCAGGCATGCGATGGTGACCACGTTCGTCAAAAGCGATGCAACCCAAAGAGGTTCCAGGGAAAGCGTCGCGATACCTTGCAGCCCGAATGTTTCCGCTGCCGGTGTTAGCGGCTTGCCTTCGCCATAGAACAACGAGCTCCAGAACAGGCACCAAATCCAGGTCCAGTGCGCGGCGAATCCCATAAGATCGGGTGTTCTCCAAAGCTCCTTTTTAACGACGATGCCATTGAGTTCCTCCCTGATGCGGTGCTTTCCGATCTCGCCATGGCGCGAGCGGACGATCTTCCAACCGCGTTCCCCGTTCGAAATTATACGTCAGGGGTTGGCGATTTTGCTCCTGATCCGCTGATGGGGCGTATCCCCCCAGTAGGGGGAAATCACGTGCGACGAGCGGTTTTCCCCCTGGTGACGGGATGGTGACTGCTGGGGTTTTCGGTATGGTCGTGTCAGCGCAGCGGAGGGCTGCGCGCGGAGGAGCGGCGCTCTCTCCTTCATAGGGCAGGGGCGGCGCATCTACGCATAGCAAACAAGGAGGGCACCATGGAAGAAGAAAAGATGGGGAAGAAGGGCTTGTCCCGTCGATCGTTTTTGGGTTTGGGCGGCGCTGCGCTGGCGGGTGCAGCAGTGGCTGGTATGGCCGGTTGCGCCCCGCAAAGCGCGGGATCGGCTTCGACGGAAGGCACGGGGTCTACGGTTGAGGGCATGCCCGTAGCCGAAAGCGGAGCTTCGGCCGGTCCCGACGTAGCCGGCATGCACAGCTGGGAGATTGCGCCCGATGCTATTCCTGCGGACAAGATCGCGAATACCGAAGACTGTGACGTCCTGGTGATTGGCGCGGGTCTTGGCGGATGCTGCGCTACCATTGCCGCGCTTGAAGAGGGTGCGAAGAAGGTTATCACGATCGACAAGAACCCTGAGACGGTGGTTGCTCGCGGCGTGCATATTGCTGGTTTCCATACGAAGGTACAGCAGGGCTTGACGGAGAAGGGCCTGCTGGAAGAGCCTAACTACAACAACGTTGTGCGTCGTTGGATCAATTGGGCGCAAGGTCGCGTGAAGGAGCCGTTGCTGTGGGAGTTCGCGCACAAGAGCGGCGCGTGCTTCGACTGGCTGTACGACCTGGCCACCAAGAAGGGTCTTGAGGCGCTGTTGTGGGACGGCTACTACAAGGGTCCCGACTACACCGAGTACCCGGTCACGCACATCTTCTATCAGGCTGACAAGTACGAAGAGACTATCAACTTCACGTTCTACCAGGGCTCGGGCGTGGGCGACGTGTACGGCAACGCGGTTCTTGTTCCGGCGCTGTACGAGACCATTGGCGAGCTGGGCGGAGAGATTCGCTGGAATACCAAGAGCGAGCGCCTTGTGCGTGACGGCGACGGACCGGTGACCGGTGCTATCGTTGCCACGGGAAAGGACGAATACGCGCAGATTAACGCCAAGTCGGTTATCATCGCTTCGGGTGACTATGCGGCTGACGACGAGATGTTCCAGTACTACTCGCCCATGACGGCGTATGCGATGGACGGCCGTTTTTATAACCCGCCTGACTGCGACACGGGCGACATGCACAAGCAGGCGCTTTGGGCCGGGGCGGCCATGCAGAAGTCCGAGCCGCATTCGGCGGTCATGCACCTTGATTTCGGTGCGGCCAGCTATGGCTTCCTCTATGTGAACTGGGAAGGCAAACGCTTCAAGAACGAGGACGTGAACACTCAGTCCAAGAGCGTTACGAAGGCGCTGCAGACCGAGAAGGATGCCTGGACCATTTACGACTCTCACGGGTTGGAGCAGGTGAAGGCTCAGATGGACGCTGGCCTTGGCGGCGGCTTGCAATGGGGTCAGCTCACGCAGCCCGTGGGCGGAGAATACAACCTCGAGGCTCAGAAGATCGTGCTCGAAGGAGAAGTTGAAAGTGGTCAGACGCTGAAGGCCGATTCGCTGAAGGAGCTTGCGGAGAAGATGGGCGTGCCTGCCGAGAATCTCGAAGCTACGGTTGCCCGTTACAACGAGCTGTGCGATTTGAGCAAGGACCTGGACTTCGGCAAGCGCCCCGAGGTTATGGGCAAGGTCATGGATCCGCCGTTCTACGCAGGAAAGCTTGTTGCTAGCCTGCTCACCATGTGCGGCGGTCTGCGCACGAACACCGATTGCCAGGTGCTCGATGCGAAGGATCAGCCGATCGACGGCCTGTACGTGTGCGGTTCCGCTGCTGGCGAGTTCTTCGGCGCAGGCGATTACCCCACCTACGTGCCGGGTATCGGTCATGGTCGCTGCGTGACCTTCGGCCGTATTGCTGGCATCAACGCTGCTGGCGGCGATGCTGAGAAGAAGATTCCGAGCTTGGATATCTAAGCATCTGCTCGATATCTTCAATGCTTTTTGCGCTCTGAAGATACGGTTTAATGGCCGTCGTCCTTTCCCCTCCTTGGACGGCGGCCATCCTTATGCGTGCTTGGTCGGAGGACCGGGTCGTCCTCGAGCTACAAGAACAGTTCCGGCTCTTTTCGTTCGGTGAACTGGCTTTCCAACATGGCGACTATCCGGTTGGGCAGTTCGCTGTCGAAGTATTTCGCTCCTTCGGGGCACGCCTTTACGCAGGCATTGCAGCGAATGCATCCGAAGTTGACCTGCGTCGGATCTTCCCGGTCGATCACGCCCATGGCGCAGCGGCGGACGCAGATGCCGCATGCGGTGCAGGAGTCGGTCGTGAGCGGTCGGATGTCCGCAGCAGCGGGATGCTCCTTGTATGGGCGGGATCCCTTGATGCCCGGCGTTTTCTTTTCACCGGAGGCTAGCCGCGCTGCCGCGTCCGCCCCGAATTGCCGGGCAACCGTCAAGTCGGAAGCATCAGGCCGTCCGGCGGCCACGTTGGCCGTCATGGCGTGCTCTCCGATAAACGCTCCGGCAGCCGATACGCAGAACGTTTGGCCAGCAAGCAGGTCGGCGGCTTCCAGCACGGCGTCGTCGTAATGGCGATTGCCGTACAAGGCTATGATGACGGCATGCGCTCCGTTGCCTTGCAGGCGGGCTATTTGGTCGGCCACGAGCGTCGGCACGCGCCCTGCGTAAACAGGGAACCCAAACACGAGCACGTCGTCCGCACCGAAGCTCGCGTTTACGGGTCGAGCGCTTGGGAGCGTGAAATCTGCGAAGGAAAGCTTGCATTCGTGCTGGTTCGCGATCTTTTCCGCCACGGTTTCCGTAATGGTTCTTGTCGTGCGCGTCGGGCTGAAGTACATGGCATGGACGGTTGCTGGCATAGCCTCCCCCTTCGTCTTTTTCGTTTGCCTTATGGTACTCCCGAGTTCCGGCATCGCGGTCTTGCGCAGGCTCGACAACGGTTTGAATCCATGTCTTGGTGCTCGGGGCGGGGAGCAGCCCGCCCGGACGGACCTTGGCCCGGTTCTGGCTGCATGCCTGCATGCGAGCTCTGATATTTGCTTGTTGAACTGGTATCTCGTAAAAATACGATGCTCCATCGGATGTGCGTGGAGGGCGTATCGGTATCATGGAGCGCGATCGAACGAAACGTGCCGCCGCGTGCGATGCGGGGCGGCATACAGGGGATCTGTTTCAAGGAGGAATCAACATGGGACGAATCGTTTTGCCCGAATACACCCCGCATTACCTTCCCAATGGCAACGAAGCGGCCGTCATAGAGACGTCTCGCGGCACGATCCGCGTGCAGCTGGCCGGCAAGGATGCGCCCGTTACGGTCGGCAACTTCATCGAGCTTGCCGCGCGCGGGTTTTACAGCAATTTGAAGTTTCATGCGCATAAGCCCGGTTCTGTGGTGCTGGGCGGATGTCCGACTACGCGTACTTTGGGACCGGCGCAGGTGGATTCGGCCGCCCGCGGTTTGATTCGCGGCATTCATCCTGGCACCGGAGATGCGCGTTACACTATCGTTGATGAGTGGGAGACGAATCCGAACAACAAGCATGTGCTGGGAAGCATGTGTCTGGCGCATAAGTCGGATCCTCATTCCGGCAGCTGCCAGTTCTATTTCTCGCTGTCCGAGCAGCCGGAGTTCGATGACAAGTTCACGGTGTTCGGCCAAGCCGTGGAAGGCATCGACGTGATCGAGCAGCTGACCATCGGCGACATCATCAAGAGCATCGTCATCGAAGGTGCCGACGACGATGCGTTGGCAGAGGCCATCTCTCACGAAACGCCTCGCCCGAAATCGGCTCGAGAAGTGCTCGAAGAACTGGAACGTCGACGTGCGGAAAGCGAAGCCGCCGCTCAAAGCCAAGATGTTGCCGAGGCTGACGGCCTTCCCGTGGAGGGCCAGGCGTAAATTCGCTTGGGCATTGTCGGGGCAAGCGAAACGGCGGGGTGGATGAGACGAAGGGACGGGGTCAATGACTCATTTTCGGCCGCAGGCCAGAAAATGAGTCATTGACCCCGTCCCTTCGTCTCATCAGCTGATCTCGTATCCTTCTACCAGGTCGATGAGCTCTTGCTGCTTGTGCACGTCGAGTTTGCGGTAGATGTTCTCGATGTGGGTGCGCGCCGTCCCCTTCGCTATCTGCAGGTCGCGCGCGATGATGGACAGCGTTCGTCCGTAGGCCAGCAGCACGATGACCTCGCTTTCGCGGGGCGTCAGGCCGAAGTCCTGCGCTACGGCGGCGCAGCGCGATTCCAGGCGGCCGGAAACCTCTGCTTCGGCGGGTTTCTCGGCGTTGTCCGGACGCGGGCTTTCGGGCTCCCTATCCTTGCGCCCCGAGCGCTTCGTGCCGGAAAGCTGCGTGATCACGCCTTCGGGCAGTACCATGAATGCCACAATCACCAGGCATAACGTTGCCAGCATGGCCACCGCGGTGATCTGAACGCTGCCGTCGGCAACAAGCGGATTGAGAACGCCCCCCGCCAGGTTTCCCAGCGCCATGCCAACGAACATGAACGCTACGCCTAAGCCGAAAATATGCAGTGCGTTCTCGTTCTTGCGGCGCGATACGTCGGCGAACAGAATCCAGGCAAGGATGTCGAAAAACTCGTATCCTATGTTGATGAGCAGGATGGATGCGGCAGCGTGCGTGTCGACGAACAGCGCGATGGCTACGAAGCCCGCCACCATGATAGGCAGAGACAGTCGATAGGTGAGCGAGGGGTCGAACTTGTCCTTGAGCTTGGCCACGATTCCCAAAAACACCACGCCAACCACGATGATCGCGAATATGGCGCTTCCGCCTATGAATGCGAACGGATCGTCTTGCCGGGGCGCGGCGTCGAACAGACGGCAGAGAAACGAGAACGTCATGATGGAGAACATGAGCTTGCCAACGCCCAGGCCCATCTGATGCCGTTCGCTGTTGCCGCCCGCGGTTTCGCACGGTTCGACGGGGGCGTCGGGGGTGGATTCCCCATAAGGTTTTCCGGCGCTTTTAACAAGGGTTCGCCAAGGGCAGCCTGTTCGGTTCGCTTCGAACATCAGAAGGCCAAACGAAAGCAGCGGAATCACGGCGAATCCGACGAAGCTGGTGTTGTCGGTGGACATGGCCGTTACCAGTGCCGTCACGATCGCTGCAGCCGGCGACGCCAGCGCGGCGAATCGCGTGGGATGTCCGGCGAAGCGATCGCCCCAGAGCACTTGCAGGGGGCCTGCTCCAAGTCCGCCCGCCACGAAACCCAAAGCGATGAGCGCTTCGTTGTCGACCCAGATGGCAAGAGGAATCAACAGGCCGCTTGCCAGTAGTGCAAACGGGGTTATTCGAAACATTCCGACGCGAACGGCGTTTCCGTGCTTTCCCTGGCGGTTCACCGCGAACGAAACGATGAGCGCGCTCAAGGCTCCGAACACCAGATACATCCAGTGCAGCGAAGCGGTTGCACCCGCAACCAAAGGTGCTCCCAGGCAGAAAATGATCCACGCGCGGCAGAGGCCGAACCCGATGATGGTAACAAGGTAGTCAAGGGTGAGGGCGTCTTTCGCCGCTTCTGCGGCATTAAAGTCGCCTTCCGATTGCCGCAACGTCTGGTTGGCTTCTTGCTGCGATGGCTTCGCTGTTTCGCAAGCGTCTGCGACGCGGCGATCGTCTTCGCGTTTCGTGCGGTGCGGCATACAGTCTCTCCCCGGTGGTTGTCGCCACGGGCGCGGCAGTACGTCCGCGTCCCTCTCCCGTGTGCATGAGCGTGCGTGAAAATGATAGCACTCATCATACGTAATTGTACCCCGCGAGCCTATCGGATTGACAATCCGATAGGCTGCTGACCTGCAAAATCCTATTCATCATCGGAAGGCGCGCGCAAAATCCGACAGCCCATCAGATGCGCGAGGGGGCCATTCCTCGGTACAGTTTGGCGAGTAAGGACGGGTGCTCAAACGGAGGGGCCCGTTCCACCGAGAAGGAGGAACAGTATGAGCAATGGCATGGAGGGCGGAGTTTCCCGTCGTTCGTTCCTGAAGGGCGCTGGCGTTGCCGCTGCCGCCGTGGCGGGTTCCGCTGCGCTGGCCGGTTGCGCTTCGGGTTCTACGGGCGCGGCAGCGGGCGACTGGATGCCCAAGAATTGGGATTACGAGTGCGACCTTCTGGTCATCGGCTACGGCGGAGCGGGCATGTGGGCTTCGCTCATCGGCGCCGACGAGTGCGGCCAGGAAGTCATCGTGCTGGAGAAGGCTCCCGAGCGCGGCGGCGGAAACAGCTCCATCAACAACGGCGAATGGACCATCGTCGAGGAGAGCGAGAAGGATCGCTTCAAGAAGTACATCAAGGCGTTCACGCATGGCAAGACTCCTGAGCCGATGATCGACGCTTGGGTCAACGAGTGCGCTCGCAACACCGAGTACGCCGACAAGTACGGCATGACCTACGAGGTGTCCGAGGTTGCGCTGGCCGGTGCTATTCCCGAGTACTACTTCCTCGACGACAACGCCTACGAGGGCTCCTGCAAGCTGTCCT
>ENA-OQNO01002179-OQNO01002179.1-human-gut-metagenome-genome-assembly--contig:-NODE-2179-length-11645-cov-2.702292_pt1 | contig 11645 bp, 6 predicted proteins | sample MGYA00242629_ERZ504880 | MGnify/ENA primary metagenome ERZ504880 (study PRJEB26092, sample SAMD00036377) | human gut metagenome | host: Homo sapiens | study: EMG produced TPA metagenomics assembly of... | reverse complement strand
CTAACGGGATCGTAATCGCAATTCCACTTCCAGGCATGTCGATGCCCATTTCTGACACCAGTTTCTTCAATAATCGTTTTGAAAGGTCTCCCGACACAACCACCTGCATCATGACTTTTTCCGAATCTTCGATTCCCAGATAATCGAGTACTTTTTGCTGTGCTGTACCGTTGCACAGTGTACCAAATTGGGAATGAACCTCATATTTTTTGAAGAAATCGATATAATCCTCTTCATATTCACGCCTAACAATTGTAATCAATAAATAAATATCACTCATCATTTTTCCCCTACAGTTCGATAATCTCTTCTACATCCAGTGATTCTGTTTTCTTTTCCCCGTCCTTGTCTTTCGTCTTAAACTTGAAATATAAACCAAGCAGCTGGATAGTTATTAATGGAGTCATGGCTACCATAGCTACTACCCCGAATGCATCTGTAATTACATTGCCTCCCGCTGCAGTACAGACGCCCATTGCAAGGGGAAGCAGAAATGTGGCTGTCATCGGTCCCGATGCAACACCGCCGGAGTCAAAGGCGATTGCCGTAAATATGGGCGGTACAAAAAAGCTTAATACACCCGCCAGCAGATATCCTGGAATCAGCATATACATGATCGGTATTCCGGTAATGATCCGCAGCATAGAAAGTCCCACGGATATGGAGACACCGATAGCCAGACTCTTACTCATAGCTTTAATCGGAATCACACCGGAAGTCAGTTCATATACCTGTTTATTCAGTACATGCACCGCCGGTTCTGCCGCAACAATAAAGTAACCAAGCACCATGCCGATTGGTATGATAATCCAGCGGTAGCTAAGGGAACCAAGCTCTTTGCCAAGGTAATTGCCTACGGGCATAAAGCCTACATTCACACCGGTTAAAAACATTACAAGCCCCAGATATGTATAGACCAGCCCCGCACATACCCGGATCATCTGCGTCTTGTTCATTTTCCTTCTGACCATCTGAAATACGGTAAAGAATAAAGTAATGGGCAGAAGCGCTATTCCAACCTCTTTAAAATAGGTAGGAAATGCATGTTGAAACAGCTGCCACATCTGGCGGGAATTTTCAGTATCCGGAATTGCAATCCGTGTATAGGTTCCGCCGTCTGTCTGGTAAACCATACCCAGAATCATAATTGCAAGAATGGGACCCACAGAGCAGAGGGCAACCAGACCGAAGCTGTCTGCATCTGCATTCTTATCACTTCTTATCGCCGCAATACCCGTACCGAACGCCATGATAAAAGGTACTGTCATCGGTCCGGTCGTCACACCGCCAGAGTCAAATGCAACCGTTAGAAAATCACCCGGAACAAAAATGGAAAATAAAAATACTGCGGCATAGAGTCCGATCAGAAGATAAGAAAGCCTGATCCGAAACAGGATACGAAGCATGGCAACCACCAGGAAAACGCCAACCCCCACAGCAACCGCACCTACGATAACTCCATTTTGGATAGAGGGTACCTGTTCCGCCAGAACCTGAAGATCCGGTTCTGATATGGTAATGATACTCCCTACCATAAAACAGATAAACAGGATTAACCAGAATTTCTTGGATTTTGTGGTCTCCGCACCTACATACTGCCCGATGGGCGTCATCGCGAGGTCGGCTCCCAGTGTAAAAAATCCCATACCAATAATCAATAATACCGTTCCTACGACAAATGCCATTAGAATACTGTTTAGAATAGGTACAATGGTAAAACAGAGGAAGAAAACAATACCCGCAATTGGCATTACAGATGTCAGAGCCTCTTTAAACTGTTCCAGTAATATGGTTCTGTGTTTTTTCATGCATACTCCTTGTAGAAATCTAAGTGATTGAACTCGTTCAATCACATCTATGGTTACTATTATAAATTATTATACAGGAAGGAGTCATATTTGGAAACTCGTTTTACAACAATTTTTAAATTCTTTCCAAATAAAACCAATGTATGGAATAAACGTCAAAAAAATATTTTCATCAATAATAATTATATATATGTATATACTATCAACAGTAACTGAAATAGAATCTGTACAAATTTTATTTATGGAGAACAAGAATACGATGCACGAATATAAACTGGTTAGGAAAGAAATCTTAAAAGACTGCAGCAGTAAAAAGCTGAAAGAACTGGAGTTTCAGGATTTAGAAGCTTTGTTAAATGATTATGCATCAAAGGACTGGCGGCTGCTCACGGAATTTACGGACCTGAACGGTGGCAGTGAATTACCCGGGTATTATGTATTTGTATTTGAGCGGGAAATTATAGAAGCATGTTGAGATAGCGGCATGCTTTTTTAATTGCGGTTTTTCCACATGAACAAGGACTGGTGATTTCTCACCAGCCCCAAAGGGATTAAAACATACGAAGAATTATTTTACCCTAATCTTTTTCACTGCACTCCACTTTCCGTACAGCTTATTCTTCCCTGCCGTTTTATAACCGCGGATGCGTACATAATAATTCTTTTTACTTTTCAGTTTTCCAATTGTTTTGCTGGTATACTTGTTCTTCTTCAATGTTACAGATTTTGTTGTACTATTTGAAAACTTTTTACTGGTAGAATATTGAAGCTGATAACCGCTGACATTGGAATCTTTTTTCCAGGTAATCTTTATAGTTTTCTTTTTCGGGGAATCTAGCTTCTTAATCCCCAGTCTTTTGGGGGTTACCGTTATAACAATAGCCGATGAAGCCTTGCTGTAATTGTTTGTTGCTGCCCCAAGAAGGGTAATTGTTGCTTTCCCACACCCTTTTATGGTTACTTTACCTTTTGCATCCACTGCTGCTACAGACTTAGATGAAGACATATATGTCAGTTTGCTACCGGCAGTACTATTTGCTTTTATATAAAAAGCTTTATCTCCATAGGTTTTCGTATATGAAGAAGTATCTACAGTAATTTTCTGGGATGCCTGTCCAATATTCACATTTTTCACAATGCTTCCCGTATAATTACCTTTTCCGGTAATTGTAACTGTAGACGTTCCCGCATTTACATTGTTGCCATATGCGACCATAAAATCCAGATCCTTTATCAAATGCTTCCCTGTTTGACTGATTAAAGAAACGCTAGGTTTGCATTCTTTACCAGAATATATGTAGCTGGTATTGGATAATGCTGCTGTAATTCCTTTTATAGGCTGAGGATTAATCATAAATGCTGCTGTTCCGGTGCCGGTACATACACTCCCTTTTACCGCAGTGACTGTTACCTTAGCTGATCCTGCATTGATATTTGCGCTATAGGAAACAATATAGTCAATATCCTCTTTTAATAGAATCCCTTCCGGTCCTCCATACACAGAAACCTTTGGCTTCTTTGCACTTCCATCATAGATATAGCTTCCGGGTTTTAATACAATCCTGCACTTGGAAAGATCTATGGAAGCGATATCCTTGGAATAAACTAAAATATCTATTTTCTTCTCTGCCGCTTTATAATAGTCTGTCTCTGCTGCTGTAATTGTAACTGATGCCTTCCCAATGGCAATTCCTGTTACCAGCCCATTGTTGTCAACCTCCACAATTTTCCTATCACTGGAATGATAACTCAAAGTGCTATTTCCTGTAGCGAAAGCTTGAATATTTGCCTTATTGCCTACTGTAATCTGAAGCGTTGACACAGCTGTCTGTATTTCCTGACCGGCTTTGTCTACTGTGACATGAATTACCTTTTGTGCCGGATTATATGCCGAAGTCTCTGAAGCTTTTACAATAATATCCGTATTCCCTACTCCGGTAATTTTCACAAGCCCTGAATCAGAAACCGTTAAAATATCTGTATTTTTTGATTGGTAAGACAGCGCTCCATCTCCCTCGGTTAATTTTGCATCCAGCAGGAATGATGGGCTTTTATAATCTTTTGTATAGGAGTCAGTACCGGAAATATTCTGATCTTTCTTTCCGGATGCTATTGCTTTGATACTTGTAATCTTAAATCCATATGCGAAACCACCGTTATCTGTTTGCAATCTTACTTTAACCGTATTACCCGGTATAGTCCGGTCAGTTCCTGCCAATTCAGTGCCCGTATATTTTCCAATCTGATTATCCTTTGCATCGTACAAGTACAGATAATCAAACCCTTCCTCTATATCTGTCTGGCTATCAAAAGTAATGCTTAAAGCATTTGCTCCCTCCAAAGTATAAACCCAAAAATCACTGCAATTATTTTCATAAGGATGGCTGCTTTGCATTTCTTCCACTGTAGACGCTATGTATGCCGTATTATTTACTGTTATATCGCATTTTCCTGTGGCTTCACTGCCATCCTGAGCCGTAGCCGTAATACTTGCATTTCCTTTCGATTTAGCTGTTACAAATCCGTTTTGTGTTACAGACACAACATTCTCATTTGAAGATCTCCATATCACGTTTTTGTTAACAGCATCATTTGGTCGAACATTTGCTGTTAACTGAAATGTTTCCAATGCCTCCATCGACAACGAATCCATATTCAGGGAAACAGATGTGACTGGCTGTACAACTGTCACCTTACAAGATGCACTTGCATTTCCTACCGTCACTTTTATGGTTGCACTTCCGGTTCCCATGGCAGTTATTGTACCATCGTCGCTCACCGCGGCAACGTTGCTGTTGGTTGATTTCCAATCTACCTGATCTGTAAAATCAGAAGGTGTTACATTCATGCCTATCCGGATTACTTTATCTTTATTTAGCGTTATCTGCTCTTCACTAAGGGAAACTGCTGTTGCTGGGACTACCTTATTTTCAAAGGTAATATTATTATTATTTGCATATGTTTGTGCATAAGTTCCAGATACACCATAAATTGTCATTTTTCCCGGATAGCTTAACACATTTGATGCAATAGCTGTGACAGCCCTGGGAATTGTAATGGAAGTCATAGCAGTGCAATTTGTGAAAGCATGGTCTCGGATTTCTTTGATTCGATACGGCAAAATAATACTTTTTAACTTTTGACACTGATGGAATGCATACGATGGAATAACTGTAAGTCCTGTACCCAGTTGTACATCCGCTAAAATATCACATTCCTCAAATACATGCTCCCCCAGGCTGGTAACACTATTAGGAAGTGTAACAGCAGGTAGGGTATCACAGCCATAAAAAGCATAATTTCCTATACTTTGAATATTCTTTCCAAATGTTATGATTGATAAAGAAACACATTCTCTGAATGCCTCACGATCTATTATTGTCAGACCGTCCGACATTTTAACCGTTTCCAGAGCTGATTTCTTAAAAGCAGATGTATTTAATCTTTTAACCGAAACCGGAATAACAATTTCTTTCAATCCGCTTTCCTCAAAAGCAGATTCTCCAATCCGTGTAATCTTAGAAGGTAAATCGATTGCTTTTAAACCATTACATTTATAAAAGATCTTATTTCCTATTTCCGTAATATCATTTGGTAATTTCACTTCTGATAGCTTATCACAGTTGGCAAAAGCATAATCACCTAACGATAACACACTATCACTGATTGTGGCGCTTTTGAGACTTGTACACTCTTTGAATGCATGCTGTCCGATCTCCTTAACACTGTCTGGTATCGTAATACTTGTTAGTCCCGTACAATGGTGAAATGCCTGGAAGTCTATTTTTGTTACAGTATCTGGTATTTCAATCGCTTCCAGTCCGGTACAGCCAGCAAATAGCGCTCTGCCTATCTGCTTGATTCCTTTTTCAAAAGTTACCTTCTTTAGGGCTGTACAATTCTCAAATGGTCCATCATAGTATCCACCGCTACCATCAAAATAAGTATTGCTGGTTGTCAGACTCTTCGGAATCTCGATCTCAGTCAATGCAGTACATCCGCTAAACGCTTGCCTGCTAAGCTTAATTAAGTTTTTGGAAAGGATCACCCTTTCAAGTTTCAAACACTCCTTGAATGCCAGTTCACCTATCTGTGTAACACCATCTCCAATGATTGCCTCTGTTAGGTTATTGCACTCGTTGAATGCAAAATCATCTATCTCTGTAACGCTGTCTGGTATTGTAATGCTTTTCAGTCCCGTGCAATGGTGAAATGCCTGAAAATCTATTTTGGTCACAGTATCCGGTATCTCGATTTCTTCCAGACTGGTACAGCCGGCAAATAGCGCACGACCGATCTGCTTGATTCCTTTTTCAAAAGTTATCTTCTTTAGAGCGGCGCATTTCTCAAAAGGTCCATCATAGTATCCACCACTACCATCAAAATAAGTGTTGCTGGTTGTCAGGCTCTTTGGAATCTCAATCTCGGTTAATGAAGTACATCCGCTAAACGCTTGCCTGCTAATGCTTTCCAAATTGCCAGACAAGGTAACATTTTCAAGATTCGTACATCCCTTTAGTGCCGCATATCCTATATCTGTCACCGTATCTGGAAACACAATAGCGGCTAAGCTTGTTCTTCCTTCAAATACATTATCTCCAATACCTACAACGGTATATCCATCCAAAGTAGTTGGTATCATCAGTGCGCTGACATTTCCATTATACTTCGTGATAGTAGCATTATCATATTCGTCCAGGGTGTATTCATAGGTGGGAAGAATAACTCCGCCTGAACCGCTGACGCCATTTCGCATACCATTGCTGCCATACTGGGAATCCCAAGATGTATAATATCCTTTCGGATTCCTGGTGCAGATTGGAACCTGAATGCCATCTTCATAGTGAAATACCACTCGTACCGGACTATTACTTATTGAGTAAATATCTATGTTTTTTCCAAATGATTGTTTCCACACTCCAATATCTATCGTTGCACTGCTGCCAACGGATGCATACATCCAGGATGCCAGTTGAACACAGGTATTCGGATTTTTCCCATCATTATAGGTATCTGAAGTTAATGTAGTTTTGGCTCCCATCTTTGCAAAGACATATCCACTGATCACAGGCATATTAGTCACACCAAGCGTCGCTTTAATTCCAGCCGATCCTGTAATCTCCGCTGCAATTGAAAAATTCTTTTTTACGAACTTTTTCACCAGTCGAAACCCTGCCTGAGATGTATATTGTACTCCGGCAGTGAAACCTGCCGAATAGGAAAGTGTCACCTGCCCGGATAGTGCGAATTCTGCCGATACTTTCAGTGCCCCTACATAGGCAACCGGAATATTTACAAGATCTACCGAACTTACTCCACCAAGTGCAGCAATTGCATCTATGCTGGCATTGCAGGTCACGGTAGATGTGCCGCTGGCTGCAACATATACTTCTTTGTCTTTTGATAGAGTTTCAATCTTGTAGGTTACGGTCAGATCTGAAATCGTACATCCTATCGTCACTTTTACTCCATTTGACAGCTTCAGGGTTTTTGATGCTTTGACTGCTTTAATTTTTTTCGTTCCAGCTGCTTTCGCATTTGGATACTCCTGTCCATCTTCATATCCCCGTGCCTCTGTTCCACCAGCAATGTAAGTAACGGTAGTATCATCTATAGGCTCCGCAAGTGCCAGATCTCCAATGGCAGATCCTTGTGCATCCACACTGGAAAGCGCATCATTTACATCCGTTTTCTCTGTAGTTATAATAAGTGATGTTCCCTCTGACTTTACAGAAACTGCCGTAAACACTTCGGGAATTTCATTCAAATATACGGCAAATTTATCCCCCGCTAAGATCGTCACCGGACAGTTAAAAACGGTTATAATCCCATTTTCGTCTTTGGACAGATTTGTCCCCATGGGAATTTCTATTACACCTTCTGCAAACTCATAGGTATTGTCGTAATTCTCATCGATTTCCGTAGAAGAGCGGACCTGTGCCGCATCAGAAAGCATAAACCCGGCTTCCGATTCACTTATTGGAGATGTGGGTGAAAACCGTCCATCAATCAGCTGAAACCATTTTCTTGTAACAGCGACCTGTGCATCATCTGGATAGACTACCTCACTCACATCGCTGAAAGCATACACCGGATTCTCTTCTAATTCATATCCCAAACAAAAATTTAATGTATGGGCTGCAAATTCCCGGTCAGCAGGTTCTTCCGAATGAAATGCTTCACCAGCTTCTATATCTATCACGCCAAATTCCACTGCAACTAATATATCACGATAATATGCAGAATCATCAGTCAGATCACTGAAATAATTATCCGGATAATTCTCTTCTTCCACAGTCATCTCAAACATTTCTACCAGTTTGTGAATCCATTCTGTTCTGGTAACACTTCCCTGTGCTGCATATGCGAATGACCGTTCTGTCTCTCGCTGCAGATCAATATCTTCCTCAGGGTTGTTATATGTATTTCTTTCATTCTCTTCAATCGCAGCAGATGAACGTACTTGCGACGCGTCCGTGAGCATAACCCCGGCCTCCAGTTTACTAATCGCTAATAACGGGGAAAATCTGCCATCAATCAGCTCAAACCATTTCCTTGTCACGGCAACCTGGGCATCGTCCGGATAGGCGACCTCACTCACATCGCTAAAAGTATAAACCGAATCCTCTTCTGGCTCAAATCCCAGACAATAATTTAGTGTATGCGCTGCAAAATCCCGGTCAACAGGTGCTTCCGGATGAAATGCCTCTCCAGACTCTATATCAATCATCCCAAATTCCATTACCGCCAGCACATCCTGATAATATTCAGCGTCATCAGACAGATCTCCAATATAACTGACCACATCCTTTTCCATATTAACAGGTATTTCAAATTCTTCCACCAGCCTGTGAATCCACTCAGCCCTGGTAATCTCTCCACTATTCGAATCAGTGAAAGCCTCACTCTCGTTCATTGTTTCCAATTCCTCTGACTGCTGAAAGCGATCAGCTTTCTCTTCAATATTGTTTTCAGCCTGGGCCTCTGGTATCATTGCCTGATTCTCTGCTGCCATCATGTCAACCGGAAGCAACATGAATACCAGTGTCAGAACCAGCACAAATGCCAGCGTCTTTTTCATACATCTTTTCATGATTTTCCCCTTTCCCAATAAAAAGTTTCGTTTATTTTCATATTTATTTAATAAAATTTTAAGAATATATCCTTATTTTAACTTATTACAAAATAGAAGTCAATCATAAGATCTTAGTGGCGCGAACCTCCAGATATGGATATTTCCCCCTTACTTGCTTGTTCTGGTTTTTACACATGAACAAGGACTGGTGATTTCTCACCAGCCCCAAAGGGATTAAAACATACGAAGAATTATTTTACTGCATTAGTTTATCACATCACCTTAATAAAGTCAAGAATGAATTTGATATTTTTCCACAAGTTTTTCACATGTTATTTGTTATCAGGCATTTCACCCGAAACAGCCAGCCTCTGCTCAGCCTCCCACATTGCCGCATACTTTCCTCCTTTTCTCAACAATTCCTCATGGGTACCTGCTTCTGCAATTTTTCCATCCGCCGCCACCAGAATCTGATCTGCATTTTTTACAATAGACAAGGTATGGGCAATCATGACCACTGTTTTCTTATTTTTCAGCAGATTGGCAATCGCCTGTTTTACGGCTAATTCATTTTCAATATCCAAAGATGCAGTTGCCTCATCCAAGAGCAGGATGGGGCTGTTTTTCAAAATTGCCCTGGCAATGGACAATCTCTGGCGTTCTCCCCCGGATAGAAGATTTCCGTTTTCTCCGGTTGGCGTATCATATCCCTTTTCCATTTTCTGAATAAAATCATGACAGTTTGCCTCAAAGAATCGACTGGACAGAATTTTCAAAATTATACGTTTGGACTGCGAATGGAAGAAGGCATAAGATTGTTGCTAAACACACCAGCCAGCATATCCGAAATCAGTTCTGTCCTGGGCTATTCTGAAACTGTAAGTTTCATGAAGGCCTTTAAAACATATACTGGACTTACACCCTCTCAATATAGAATAAATAATGAAAATAGTTAGTCCTAGCAAGGAAAGGTGTATGGCGCAACCTAGCCATACCTCTTCCAGAGCTGCGGCATAGCCGCACGGAAAGCAGACAACATGAGGGTTACAGCCAGAAGTTTAAAGTGTATGAGCACGTCGTTATCATCTAACGGTGTTTCTTAGCAGGCCGCATCCCCCCTCTCAGGAAGTCAAATGCAACAATAACTGAAATCACACTAATTCCTATATAAAACATATAAGCAGCCTTTACCCCCAATATATTCCCGTTATTTCCTGATACTATGGAATAAATAAGTATCGCCAATGTAGATGCCAAAGAACTGGATATCTGTCTGAGAGTATTTAGAATGGAACTTCCGTCAATCCTGTTTTTGTCATCTAAATCACTCAGCCCCATTGTAGTTGCAGGGGAACTTAAGAACCCGGTTCCCGCCGAAAGCAGGCACGAAACACTTCCTACAAATATGAGACCGCTTCCCTCATTGAACATGATACCAAGGATGCTGCCGGTCAGCAGCATGGTAATTCCACCGGCAATTAATGGCTTGGGTCCGAATCTATCATAAACCCTCCCTGAACATACTGTAACAATAGCCATTATTACGGATGAAGGCAAGGTCACTAAAGCATAAGCCGTAGCGGAATACCCCAGAACAGTCTGGGTGAATATGGGCAAAAGCGTGCCGCTGCCCATACATATAATATACATAAGTACACTTATAAAAACAGCAGTTCTAAATTTGTGATATCTGAAAACCCTCAAATTAAGCAATGGTGCTTTTGCCCGCAATTGTAAAACTACAAAAAGAATAAGCGAAAGCGCTCCTAGCAGCAATGCCCCGCCTGTTTTAATATGAAAAAAAGAGCTGCCGGAGATATTCCCCAATCCAATCAACAATCCCGAAAAACCGACAGATGATAATATGATTGGAAACAGATTGAAGTATTCCGCATAATTCTCAGTTACATTTCTCATAAATATAACCCCTAGAATTACAATAATAATACCTATACCCAGCAAAATAACAAACATCGCCTGCCATCCCAGTACATCAATTACCACACCTGCTATTGTTGGTGCAACCACTGGTGCAAACGTGGCACCCAGTGCATAAATTGAAAGTACCGAACCATATTTTTCCTTCGGATAAACCGCCATGATGATCACTTGCGCAAAAGGCATTAGCATGCCGCATCCAACAGCCTGAATGAGCCTCCCGATAAGCAGTAAAGAAAAGCTCCGGGCGGCAGCGCCAAGAAAAGCACCAAAGCAAAATATGACCATCGCCGAAAGAAAATAGTTTTTACTGGGAAATCGTTTAATCAAATACGCCGTAATTGGTATCATAATACCTGATACCAGCGTCGCGCCGCTCGTAAGCCATTGGGCCGTACTGGTGATAATGTCAAGATCCTGCATAATGGCAGGTAGCATATTGGCTGTTACTGTTGTAGTCATTGACACTATAAAAGTGCCTAACATTAATGTTATAAAGATACCCGTTCTTTGTCTGCCTGATAACATGTTGTGCCTCCTGATTTGCTGTACACGTTTAAAAACTATCCCTTCTAACCTTTTCCCAAGATAAAAATATCTCCAACCAGATAATCATGATTGGAGATATAAAATCTTTTTCTATCTAATTTGGCATCGGATTTAAATTTACTGCTTATGACTGCGCATTCTGCATTGTCTTCTTTTCTAAATAAGCTCTGACTTCCGACTGATACTTCTCCAAATCCCAGCTTATTAGCACTCCGAAAGCTATAGCACTTATTACAAGTGGTATAACAACTGCACTCATAATCATTGCATGAATT
>ENA-OQNO01002174-OQNO01002174.1-human-gut-metagenome-genome-assembly--contig:-NODE-2174-length-11686-cov-3.214292_pt1 | contig 11686 bp, 9 predicted proteins | sample MGYA00242629_ERZ504880 | MGnify/ENA primary metagenome ERZ504880 (study PRJEB26092, sample SAMD00036377) | human gut metagenome | host: Homo sapiens | study: EMG produced TPA metagenomics assembly of... | reverse complement strand
AACAGCAAGCCGCCGCAGCGCAGCTCGACCAGGCAAAACTCGAGCTCGGCCGATTGCGCGAGACAACCGCGCAAACCGCAGCCTACCGCCACGATATGCGCCACCACCCCTCCCTTGTCAGCAATTTGATTGCCGAAGGCGACGCCGAACAGCTCAAGGAGTACCTGACGGAAATCGAAGCCGATCTGGACGCCATCACCCCGCAGCGATACTGCAACGACGAGACGACGAACCTGATACTGTCCTCGTTTTCCGCAAAGGCGCACCACCTTGACGTGTCGATGCAGGTAACGGCAAGCCTTTCCCGGCACGCGCCGCTGAGCGACACGGAATGGTGCGCCTTGCTGTCGAACCTGCTGGAAAACGCCGTGACCGCTTGCTCGAACGTGCACGACGGTCGAAACCGCGAGGTTCGCTTGGCAATTACGAGCGCCGCCGACCGCACGTTGCTGATCCTTGTCGAAAACCCCTGCTACAAAGTCGTGACCATGGAGAACGACAGGCCGACGACGTCCGAAGAAGGCCACGGCTTCGGCGTCAAAAGCGTGGACGCCATCGTGGAAAAGCACCGAGGCATGTCCCTGTACGAAACCGTCGGCGGCGCGTTCGTCGCCCGCATTGCCATCCCCTTGGAGCAGCAGCCCGCATAGCGCTCCCGCCGCCCAAACTTCGGCACGCCGCTCTTGCTTCTCCTTAAAGTTAGGTCACACTAACTCTAAACCAAGCGAAGCGTGAGAAAAACGTGAGAGGCGAAACGTCCCTGTCCAGCCCCGCTTTTCCTACAAACATCGGAGCAGCACCATGAAGGCCAAGGCATATTACGCAGTCCAGGACAGTCACGAACTAGGAATGGGGCAAAAGTTCGTCAAAACGTCGCCGGTACTGCATGAATTCAAAAGCGCAAAGGCGCGCGACGCCTGGGTGGAACGGGCGGCCGACCGTCGTCGTAAAGTGACCGCGAAAGAGAAAGAGTCGCTGCAAGCGCAGTCGCCCTTGCGAACCACATCCCCCGTGCGTCACGCAACGCTCTCAGAGAAAAGCGGGAGGCAGCCGATCGGATAACCGCGCTGTGCCTATTCCCAGCTTCCCCACACGTCCGGGGCGTAGCCCACCGTGGCCTGCTTTCCGTTGCGCACCACCGGCTCCGCTACAACGTGCTGGTTCTCCAAAACCTTGTCGAACTTTTGGTCGGGGCTCAAATACGCGAGCAGCGCCACCAGATCGGCATCCTTCGCCTTCGGGTCCACCAGCTTGTCGATCCCGCCCACAGCGCGGCAGACCGACTCCAGCTCCCCTTTGCTCATGCCCTTTTCCTTCAAGTCGATGAGCTGGAACTTCACGCGGCGCTCCTTGAAGTAGCGCTGGGCCTTCTTGGTGTCGAAGCTTTTCTTCGTGCCGAATACCTGGATGTTCATGCTTCCTACTTCCCGCCTTCGGCGATGTCGCCGCGCCTGTACGCCGCCAGCAGCTGCTCCAAATCGGCGATCTGCCGCTTCAGAAGCGCGCCGGTGTCCGTGTCGGCCACAAGCGTACGCCTCTCCACGCGCTCGACCACACGGCGCGACGAGTGGATGTCCAGCTCGTTCTCGACCGCGGCGCGCGTGGACTCGAGCGGCTCGTGCGCCGCCAAGACGAAGCCGTACGAGTTCGAGATCAGCGTGTAGCCGGCGATGCCGGTCGTCGGCTGGTACGCCTTGGAGAATCCGCCGTCGATGGTGAGCACCCGCCCATTGCACTTCACCGGGTCCTCGCCGTCCTTCACCTTCACCGGCACATGCCCGCACACGATGCGCGACGTCTCGGGATCCAAGCCGAAGTCCTCGAATATCCCAGCCAGAACGGCCTCGTCGTCCAGATACGAATAGAACGCGTTTTTAACCTCTTTGCGAGCCGCCTTGTCCGCGATCAGGTACAGCTCGAACGTGGCCATCTTGCTCTTCGCGAACAGGGGCGACCCCTCCCCCAGCCACAGGTACCAAAGAAGATCGCGCCCGCGCTTCGCACGCTCCGGATCGGGATCGTTGAAAGCCGCGCGCACCCAATGCTCCATGACGTCGTACAGCGCCCGTCCCTTGTGCTTTTCGCCGAAAACGTCCACCTCTTTCAAGGTTCCGTCGGCGTTCAAGGGCACGCACGCGTGGAACAGAAGGCTTCCGTTGTAGATTTTGTACAGGCTTCCCGCTTCCAGGAAGAAGCGCATGTGGCGCTGCAGCTTCTCGCAACCGGTGAAAGCCTGTTCGAGACGCTGCATCACCTCTTCTTCCTCAGGGGTCAAACGATACGGGTCGGCCGGATCCACCGTGGGAAACACCGTATCGGCCAGCTCGTACTCGATCCCGTCGACCACCACCGTGCCGCGCCCGTGGTCTATCTTTCCGAGCAGCTTGCGGTCCTCCAGCCCGAAGTCGGGGTTCTCGTCGATGAGCGCCCCTTCCACCTTGAACTGGATGATGGCCATGGCCTTCTGGATCTTGACGTTCATCTCGAGCTCCTGGGGCGTCAGCTCCGGATTGCCCTTCAGCCCGAACGCCACGCAAGGATCGTCGCGATACGCATCGAGCGCGAGCGAAGCGAGCGGCAGGATGTTGATGCCGTACGCATCCTCCAGAATGGAAAGGTTTCCGTAGCGCGCGCAGTTGCGCACCACGTGCGCGATGCAGCCGCGCTGCCCCAACGCAGCGCCCATCCACACGATATCGTGATTGCCCCACTGGATGTCCAGCGAATGGTATTCCATAAGCGCATCCATGATGACATGGGGATACGGGCCTCGATCGTAGATGTCTCCCACGATGTGCAGATGATCGATGGCCAGCCGCTGGATGAGCAGGCACAGGGCCTCTATGAGCGCCCCGCCCCGATCCGTGCGTATGACGGCGTCGATGATGGCGGCGTAGTAGGCCTGCTTGTCAACGCCATGGCGGTTCTCGGTCATCAGCTCCTCGATGATGTACGCGAAATCCTTCGGAAGCGCCTTGCGCACCCTCGAGCGCGTGTATTTGCGCGCGGCGCGCTTGCACACGGCCACCAACCGCGGCACCATGACGCCGTACCATGCCTCGGGGTCGTCCACCTGGGACAAGACCAGTTCCATCTTCTCACGCGGGTAATAGATGAGCGTGGCGAGCGAGCGCTTCTCCTCCGAGCTCAGCTCGTCGCCGAACACATCGTCTATCTTGAGGCGGATGGAGCCGGATCCGTTGCGCAGGATATGAGAGAACGCCTCGTATTCGCCGTGGATGTCCGAAGCGAAGAACTCGGTGCCCTTCGGAAGATTCAAAATGGCGCTGAGGTTGATGATCTCCGCCGAAGCCTTGGCGGCAGAGGGGAACAGTCGGGAAAGGAGCTCCAAATACCGCAGTTCCGTCGCTTCCATGCATAGCCTCCTTGTGGGGTACTGACACGTTAACCGAATGATAGTACCAGCAAACATGCGGTAACGAGCACCGCAACGAACGAGCGGCGTGATTTCTCGATGGGGATGCGCATCGATTCGGATCGGCTCAATTCGATGTCGAATGCATTGGAATGCAATCTGATCAAAATTACCGATGAAGCCCGTTGCGTTTTACGGTAAAGTAATCGGTACTATTTCGCAATCAAGACGAAGGCAGGGCGAACGAGCGAAATGACGCTGGAAACCCTTTACGCTCACATGGACGCCGACTACTCCGAATCCCTTCGCAGGATCGGCGGAGACGAGCGCATAGTGAAATATCTTCGCATCATGAGGCGGGACCCCTCCTTCGACGCTCTGCGCGAAGCCGTCGAGAGCCAAGACTACCGAACCGCCTTTCGCGCCGCCCATACCATCAAAGGGGCATCGCTCAACCTGGGTTTGACGAAGCTCGTAGACTGCTCGTCCAAGCTCACGGAAGCCTTGCGGCCGCAGGAGCCGAACGAAGCTGTCGCCCCCCTGTTCAAGGAAACCGAACGAGTTTATCAGGAGGCGATCGCCTGCATCGACGCCCTGCTGGACGACACCGAGGAAAGATAACGCCATGAAGGACCGCAACCTTGTTCTGATCGTGGACGATTCGGAATTGAACCGCTCCATGCTGGCCGACATCCTGTCCGACGAATACGACATCATATAGGCCGAAAACGGACTGGAGGCCATCTCGCTGTTCGAAAAGCACCAGTTCGACATCTCCCTCGTGCTCCTCGACATCGTGATGCCCGAAATGGACGGCTTCGAAGTGCTCGCCATCATGAGCAAGAACAAGTGGATCGAGCGCGTCCCCGTCATCATCATCTCCGCCGAAAGCGCCTCTTCCTACATAGACAACGCCTACGATCTGGGCGCCACCGAATTCATCAGCCGCCCCTTCGACCCCAAGACCGTGCAGCGGCGCGCGTCGAACACCGTCCTGCTCTACTCAAAGCAGAACATGCTCGAGAACATGGTGACCGAGCAGATGCTCGACAAGGAGAAGAGCAACCTCATCATGGTGGAGCTTCTGAGCCACATCGTCGAGTTCCGCAACGGCGAAAGCGGCATGCACGTGCTCAACATCCGCTCCATCACCAAGATGCTGCTCACCCAACTGTGCCGCACGTCGGACCAGTACGCATCCATCCGATCGAAGATAGCGCTGATCGCGAACGCCTCCTCCTTGCACGACATCGGCAAGATCTCGGTGCCCGAGCACATCCTGAACAAGCCCGGCGCCCTCACGGCCGACGAATGGGCCGTCATGAAGACCCACAGCATGGCGGGCGCCAACATCTTGGAAAGCACCCGCTACTATCCAGACGAGGAATTGGTGCGGGTGGCGCGGGACATATGCCGGTGGCACCATGAGCGCTACGACGGAAGCGGATACCCCGATGCCCTGGTGGGCGACCAGATCCCCATCGAAGCCCAGGTGGTCGCGCTGGCGGACGCGTACGACGCCCTTACCCACAAACGGGTGTACAAAGACGCCATCTCGCACGAAGAAACGATGCGCATGATCTTCAACGGCGAATGCGGGGCGTTCAACCCGCTGCTTTTGCAGTGCCTGGCCGACATCGGCCCTCAGCTGAAGAGCGAACTGGATCTGAAATCCCTCGGCCGCATCACGAAGGAGGACATGCTCGACGTCACGCGCAGCATGATGCAGGCGGGCAACGTCTCCAACCGAACGCTGGCCCTTTTGGAGCAAGAACGAACCAAGTACCGGTTCTTCGCCCATTTGTCCCAGGAGATCCAGTTCGAATACACCGTGCAAACCGACCTTTTGATGCTTTCGGAATGATGCTGGGCATGCTAGGCATGCCCAGCATCATCCCGAACCCGCGCGAGCACGGCCGCCTGCGCGAGATCATCATGCCCGACGATCTGCTCAGCCTGCGCGACCTCATCCTGTCCGCCACGCCCGACAACCCCAACGTGAGCTCGAACTACCTGCTGCACGTCAACGGCCAGCAGCGCTGGCACAAGCTTCTCGCGCGCCCCCTGTGGCTGGGAAACGATGCGAAAGCCCTGACCGGCTTCATCGGCAAATGCGTGGACGTGCACGAAGAGCAGCTGAAGCTCGACCATCTCATACGCCAAGCGAACACCGATCCGCTCACGGGCATGCTCCATCGCGAAGCCGCTCGACAGGCCATCCTGTCGCAGCTCGCGCAAGGCGAACGGCAGGGGAAGCGGTTCGCGCTCATGCTCTTCGACTTAGACCGCTTCAAGACGGCGAACGACAGCTACGGCCACCTGTTCGGCGACAAGATCCTGAAAGAGATGGCGCGGCGCGTGCAGCACGGCGTTCGCGAATCGGACATCACGGCGCGCATCGGCGGAGACGAGTTTCTCATATTCATCGAATACGAGAAGGACCCCCATGCGGCTTGCAAGCGGATATTCGAATCGCTTGCAAGCTCAAGCGACGAATACCCCATGACCGTCAGCATGGGCATCGCCTTGTTCCCCGCGCACGCGACCCGCTACGACGAGCTGTTCCACTGCGCAGACCAAGCGCTCTACGCGGCCAAGCAGCAAGGGCGCGCCCGCTCCTGCTTCTACGACGACTCGATGGCCGGGCTCCTGTCCGTGCTTTCGGAGATCCCCTGCCAGGAACAGAAGCGGGAAGGCCTCGAAGGAACCCGCGGACGATGAAGCGAAGAGAAGGATCGTCGCTGGCGGAAGCGCCTTTCTGGCTCAAAGCCACAAGCGGGCTGCTCCTGGCGATGCTGCTATGCTCCGTGTTCGCCTTTGCGGGAACGTACAGCAACCTCAACCAGTCGATCAACGAAGAGCGCGTCGAGTCCGTGCAGCAGATCGGCAGTTTGATCTCGAAGAAGCTCAAACTGCTCAAGCAAGGCCACGAAGAGGACGCCAGCATGTCGGCGCGCTTCCTGACGCACTCCGGCGCAACCACCATGGAGGAAGTCAAAGACCTCCTCGGCGACTCGGAGGAAACGTACCTGCTCGCCGAGGACGGAAGGTGCCTGTCGCTCCAAGGGCAGGCCATCGTCATATCGAGCACCATGCTCTCCGAGAACATCCATACCTGGGAAGGCGTGAAATCCGAGTTCTGCACCGTGCAGAGCAAAGGCGATTTCTGGGTGTTCGCAGCACCCGTCGAAGGCGTCGTCGTCAACGGCATACCCATGGCGGGCCTTTTGAAGGTGGTGGACGCCCAGCAATACGCCGACGTGGCCATTCTCCCCATCTTCAACGGCCAAGGAGCCTCGTACGTCGTCGACAAGAACGGCGTGATTCTGCTGCGGCCCTCGGACTCCCAGGCCAACAAGAGCTTCGAGAGCCACAACATCGTGCAGATCCTTGAGAAGGAGCATGTGGACCAAAGCTTGGTGAACACGCTGAAATCCTCGCTGCAAAACTGCACGGAAGCCCAGTTCCTCATGAAGTTCCTAGGCGATACATGGCTTTTGCAGTGCTTCCCCGACAACGAAGGTCGCAACATCGTCATGGCCATCCCCGTTTCGAAGACCGCCCAGAAGACGTTCGAGGGAATGCAGAGCGTCATCGCGCTGGTGGCGGTCATCGTGCTGATCGTCGCGACGCTGTCGGTCACCTGGATGTACCACTTCGTGAACAGAAACCAGAAAGTCAAGATAGAGAGCGCGCGCGTGAACCTGAAGAGCGACTTTTTGACCAAGATGTCGCACGACATACGCACGCCGCTCAACGCCATCATGGGGTCGAACGAATTGGCGCTGCGCTCCATCGACGATGCCGAAATCCTGAAAAAGCACCTGGAAACCTCGAGAAAGTCCGGGGAGTACCTGCTCTCCATCATCAACGACATGCTGGACATGAACCGCATAGACAGCGGGAAGATGACCATAGCGAACCGACCGTTCGCGCTGCCCGACCTTCTGGACTCCATCATCGTCTTGCAAATCGGTCCGGCCGAGAAGAAGGGCGTCGTGCTCGAGGAATCATCGCGCCATCTCGTTCACGAGCAGTTCCTCGGCGACGACACCCGAATAAAGCAGTGCTTGGTCAACCTTGTTTCGAATGCGGTGAAATTCACGCCCGAGCAGGGAACGGTCCTGCTTTCCTGCGAAGAGACCGTGCAGGAAGGATCGGACTCGCGCATAAGATTCACCGTGAGGGATACCGGCATCGGCATGAGCGAGTCGTTCATGGAAAGGCTGTTCGAACCGTTCGAGCAAGAGCAGTCGTCCCTCACCTCGACCCAGGTCGGCAGCGGATTGGGGCTTCCCATCGTGCATAACCTCGTGAGCCTGATGGGCGGCACCGTGCACGTCGAAAGCGAGCAGGGCCAAGGCACTACGTTCGTGGTGGAGATACCGCTGAAGCCGCTCGACGAACCTTACCGCCCCGCAGACGACCGCACCGCGAAGGCCCTGCGATCGGATTACAGCGGCACGCGCATCCTGCTGGCGGAAGACAACGAGATGAACCGTGAAATCATCGTCGACCTGCTTTCCGACCTCAACGTCGACGTGGAGACGGCATGCAACGGCGCCGAAGCGCTCGAAAAAGTCGCCGCCTCCGAACCGGGGCGCTACGCGCTCGTGCTCATGGACATCCAGATGCCCGTCATGAACGGGCTTGAAGCCGCATCCGCCATCAGGGCGTCGGGCCACCCCGATGCGGTGCGCCTTCCCATCATCGCGCTTTCAGCGGGTGCGTTCGAAGAGGACGTGCAGCGCTCCCTGCGTCATGGCATGCAGGAGCACTTGTCCAAGCCAATGGACCTCGACGACGTGCGCAACGTGTTCCATCGTTACATCAACCAACAGGAGGGACCGCAATGAGAACCTGGGCACGAACCTTCGCGGCGGCTTTAACCGCCGCGGCCATGATGGCGGGGCTAACGTCGTGCGCGCAAGCCCAACCGGAGACCGATCGCGCAATCTGCGCGGAAAACGAGATCGTGACCTACGAGCCGACGGACACCGCCAAGACCGTCATCACCATGGGTCGCTACATCATATTCAACTCAGAGCCGCTGCAAAAAGCCCTGGTCGATCGGCTGCCCGAGGCGAGCTTCGTCTTCGTCGACGCTCCCGGCACCAACGACGTGAGGGCCTACGTCGAAGAGCAAGCCGAACAAGAGGACCTGCCCGACGTGGTCTTCAGCGGCATGCGCATGGGATCGAGCGAATACGCTTGCGACCTGTCCGCAGAGGGGTTCACGGGCCGGTACAATCTTTCGGCGCTCGAAAAGCTGAGCGTTGACGGAACCTTGCGCCAGCTGCCCATCAACAGCTCCGTAAAGGGCATTTTCTACAACAAGACGCTCTTCGAGGAACACGGCTGGCAGATCCCCGAAACCCTTGATGAATTCTACGCCCTTTGCGACGCCATCTCGGCCGAAGGCATCCGCCCCTTCGTTCCCTGCCTGAAATACTCGGTGCAGGACGTGGGCCTGGGCCTGGCCAGCCGAGAGCTTTTCGGCACTTCGGAGAAACGCGCCTGGTACGACGCCGTGGTCAAAAAAGAGGCGTCGTGCGAAGGCCTGCTCGAACCCTACTACGAGGTGCTCAAGGAGCTGTACGATCGAGGGATCGTGGTAGAAAGCGACTTCACGTCGAGCCTCACCAAAAACCGCCAAGCCATGTATGCCGGGGAGATCGCGATGATCCCCAACGACCTATCGATGTACGGCCTGTACGAACAAGAGAACCCCGGTTGCGAGATCGACTTCATAGGGTACCCGACCGACACGCCGAACGAGCGCTGGATGCAGATGTCGCTGGGCGTGAACATGATGGCTTCCCAAAAGGCCATGGACGACCCGGAGAAAAAGCGCATCCTGCTCGACATGCTGGACTTCCTGAGCACCGACGAGGGGCAAGCCGTCCTGTTCGAGTGCTTCACCGGCATAAGCAACGTCAAATCGTACCAGCAGAACATTCGCCCCGAGTTCTGGGACGTGAAGAACTGCCTTGATGCAGGCTCCATGTACTTCGCCGACCAATTCGGAGAGACGTCCGATTTCAAAACCGCATTCGAGTGGATGCGCGGCAACATGACCATGGACGAAGTCATACGGGCAACCGACGAGTTCGCGCCCTGCAACATATACGGCTCGACGCAGACCCCCGTCATAGGAAAGGCAGCCGAGGACTTCACGGTGCTGGAAACCAGCAACCTGATAGCGGACGTCATGCGCGATGCTTCCGGCGCCGACATGGCGCTGATGCTCAACAACCACTATTACAAGGGCAACTCCGGAAAGCTCTACCAAGGAGACATCTCCCTGGCCGACCGGTTCAACCTTCGCAGCGTCACAACCGACGACGCGCTCACAACGTACGAGATCAGCGGAGCAAATCTGAAGAAGCTCATGGAGCACCCGATGATCAGCGGCAAGGAGATCGACGCGATGTACGCGTGCTCGGGCCTCAAGATGGAATACGCGCCTTGGCGCGCCGCCGACCAGAACGTGCTGAGCCTGACGCTGCCCGACGGAACCGAGATCTCCGACGACGCGAAGTACACGGTGGCCGCCTGGGCCGGGTCGATCGACGATTCCTACGTTTCCTCTATCGTGCAGGAGCATTCCGACCGAGGAACCTGCGTTGACCTCATGACCGAGTACCTGGCCGATGCAGGCGACGTATCCCCTGCCAAAGACGGTCGCATCGTGCTGAACTGGGAATAGACTGGCATCAGCCGGGCGACGGTTGCGCGTCGCTCGGCTGACGGCTTTGCGGAAGCGACGCCTCCGGCTAGCAGCGGCGCTTCCGGTTCCGCGTCGCTCGACGGACGATTCCGCCGCAGCGCCACGCGTTGTCAAAACGGTCGAGTTTTACTGGTCCTCAAGTCAGGATAAAAGCTTATGACGGCTTTTTGACCTGGTGCGATGTAAAACGCATCCGAAAAGCAATGTGCTCAAAGGCGAAAAACCGCCACAAAACTCGATCGTTTTGACAGCGCGCGCCGACTTCTGCATCCGGAAACGCGGATATTCCGAACGGCAACGTTCGCGTATAATGGCAAGCTCGATTTCAAGCCGGAACACAGGAGCTCATTCCATGTCGAACATCCACACCACGCTCGCACGCGAGCTGGGGCTTTCCGCGGCGCAGGTCACAGCCGTCATTGTCCTCGTCGACGAGGGCAACACCATTCCGTTCATCGCCCGCTACCGCAAGGAAGCCACCGGAGGCATGGACGACGCCCAGCTGCGCGCCTTCGACGAGCGCCTAAGCTATCTGCGCGCCCTTGAGGCCCGCAAGGACGAAGTGCTGCGCGCTATCGACGAGCAGGGCAAACTCACGCCCGAACTGCGCACGAAGATCGAAGGCGCCGCGATCATGCAGCGCGTGGAGGACCTGTACAAGCCGTACAAGAAAAAGCGCGCCACCCGCGCGTCGAAAGCGCGTGATGCCGGGCTGGAGCCGCTTGCCCTGCTCATCTTGGCGCAGGGACGCTCGGACAAGAGCCCGCTCGCCCTTGCCGCCGAGCTCGCGAACGCAGAGGCCGGCTTCCCCACGGCTGAAGCAGCGCTGCAGGGCGCACGCGATATCGTAGCCGAGACGATAGCCGACGACGCCGAGCACACCGCCGTGCTGCGCAGCTTCACCCAGCGCACCGGCTCGTTGGCCGTCGAGGCAACCGACGCACAGGAAAAAACCGTCTACGAGTCGTACTACGATTTCTCGGAGCCGCTCTCGCGCATTCCCAACCATCGCGTGCTCGCCGTGAACCGCGGCGAAAAAGAGGGCAAGCTGCGCGTGAAGGTGCGCGTTCAGGCAGACGCCGCAGTGGAGCAGCTGGAACGTCGCGTGGTCACGCGCCCGCAAAGCCCCTTCGCCGATACGCTACGCGAAGCCGTTTCCGACGGCTACAAACGTCTGATGGCGCCTGCTCTCGATCGCGAGATGCGCAGCCTTCTTACCGAGCGCGCACAGACCGACGCCATCCGCGTGTTCGCCAAGAACACCGAGAACCTCCTGCAACAGCGCCCCGTGCGCGGCGCGCGCGTCCTTGCGCTCGACCCCGGTTACCGCACCGGCTGCAAAGTGGCGGTGCTCGACGAGTACGGCAAGCTGCTCGACTACACGACGGTCTACCCCACGCCGCCGCGCTCGCAAGTGAAGGAGGCGCAGGCCGCGCTCGAAAGCCTGATCAAGAAGCACCGCGTGAACGTGGTGGCCATCGGCAACGGCACCGGCAGCCGCGAAACCGAGGACGCCGTGGCCGACCTTCTAGCGCGATTGGACCAGCCCGTGCAGTACACCATCGTGAACGAAGCCGGGG
>ENA-OQNO01002168-OQNO01002168.1-human-gut-metagenome-genome-assembly--contig:-NODE-2168-length-11700-cov-11.840059_pt1 | contig 11700 bp, 8 predicted proteins | sample MGYA00242629_ERZ504880 | MGnify/ENA primary metagenome ERZ504880 (study PRJEB26092, sample SAMD00036377) | human gut metagenome | host: Homo sapiens | study: EMG produced TPA metagenomics assembly of... | reverse complement strand
CTCACGTTCTGTTAAAGGGCTAGAGAGTAGATTTGAAAGCATATTACTGGCTTACAGTGTTCTATTAAGTCGAGCACAACGACGTTTTGAAGGAACTTTGAGATATTCTTTAGGATATTAAAATTAATTAGCACCACGGGTTCTGAAATATATTTGTTTTCCCAGTCCATTTAGATAGTTTTTCTTCAATATCATCCATATCCTCCAATAGATTTTTTAAACACTTTTTTTCATCTATCATGTTTTTTCTCCTTGCCATCATTCTAACTAAAATTTTACGTATTTGTTTCTATGTCTACATTATCTTTTTAACAGTATCTATTTTTCTTTTGCAACTTACTTGGCTACCAAAGCAAATAACAAAGTTATTTATAAATTTCTCTCTACCACTACCTATTGCTATTATTTAAAATAGGGATAATTTTTTCTCTTAAAAAATATCATTATTTGTGATACGGAGCTGGGTATCATGAGTGAATGATATTTATAAATCACTGGATATTGAAGTATATTCTGTTTTCTCAACTTATTTAGTCAGATTTTTTAATGAAGATTTTTTGAGTAAAATTTCTATAATTCCTACTTATTGAAAAGTAGTTTGTAGTGCTGCTTCTACCTCTCTCATCTGTTCTACAAATTCCAAATAACTTGACGCAGCTTGCGGAATGAAAAAATGATATGTGAATATTTCTCCTCCTAGCCCGCTTAATATGCCTATTTTTTTATACCCATGATTTGCAGGAAGGGGATCGGAAGTAGGTTGCAGAAAGCCGCCTTTCATTGTATCTGCTTGGTCTAAATTCATTATATGAATATATGTGACTAACTGATTATAGTCATTTCTAGTATCAAGATGTTTTTTGTATTTTGTATCAATTGGTATATTATTAAATGTAAAATCTGGATATCGTGGGGACCGGTTGGGCTCTTGAAATAAATGCATTGTTGCTAACCCTTTATCTCTGCCATAATGTTTCCAACCAGTGACTTTTCCAATGTATTCTTCCCATAGCCAAGACACATCGATAATGATTCCATGTATTTGATTTTTATCATTTCCAAATCCTGATTTTTCTTCCGATAAAATTTGGATACAGATTTGTTGAAGAGCCGAATACTCCTCGTAATAACTATGTTTGACTGGATGAAGGATATTCTCTTGAAGGATATTAAATTGGTTTAATCTAGCATAATCAGGTGTTGTTTGTTTGATTAGAACCACGTTTTCTTTCGTATCCTCATCTCCACTAAGTAAGAAATCGTACTCATTTTGGATTTTTTCAATAGTATGACGAATAAGCTGGGTTAGGTGATTATTATAGCTAAACTCTCGTGTTCGATAAGCAACTTTTCCAACGAAAGGAACATTCGAACGGATGTGTTTTGCAACATCAACAGCTCCCTTGATATTGGCATTATTGTATTCTCGTTTGACATATTCTTTGTATATCCCTTTACGCATTGCTTCATTCAGATAATAAGGAAAGAGAAATACCAACAAATCGTAGTATGTCATCTTTTTAGATGCACTAAAATGATCATTAATCACGTTGTAATTCAAAACACGCTGAAGCATATAACGTAAAAAGAAATCTTCATGCTTCATTTGATTAGCGAATCTAGAATGAATTCTTAATTCATCTGTTGAATCGCTAAGGATACCTACGACATTACAAGTCCAAATTTTTCCATTTCTTGATTGAAATATCAAGTTATCTTCACTTAGATCCTTGGATTGATTTAACTGTTGCGGAAAGATAATAAAATTTTCTTTATCTAAACTACTTAAGTCACGATTAACTAAGTTCGTAATGATTGGATGTTGCACAACTGAGTCATTGATTTCTTGATTATCGTGTAGAGGTTTCAGCTTCATCTAAATCACCGTCATTAGAGTATACCTTTCCTAGTATTTCTAATTTTTCTGTCGCCTTATGTTCACCACGAGAATAGTCTTTCAATAATGGATATAACTTAGTATCCCATAATTGTTCCATTGTCTCCTCACCATTATCGATACCTAAAAAGTAACTAGCACCAATTTGGTAATCAGTTGACAATCCACCTTTTTCTTTGGCAATGATCGCCTCATTTAAACGCGTCATAAGTTCTTTTGTTTTCTCTTGAGTCAGCATATTTTGTGCTGAATCTTCTGCTTTTATTTCTAAGAAAGTAAATCTCCGGCGCATAGCAAAATCAAAAGTGTCAACAGAACGGTCAATGTCGTTCATCGTCCCAATAATATAAACATTATTAGGAATATAGAATTTTTCTTCTGGATTTTCATGGAGGTTCGCATATTGTGTATAAACACCTTCTTTATGCCCGCGATACCCTGGATCAATTGAGAAAAATAATTCGCCAAAAATCTTGGAAATTTCGCCCCGATTAATTTCATCAATGATAAACACATAGTTTTGGTTATTCGTAGAATCTACCGTTGACGCCGTGTAGTTTTTTAAGCCAAATTCTTCTTTTAAGTGTTTTACAATCGCTTTTCGATAAGCATCAAATCCACCTTTTGGCGTACCAGGTAATCCGCGATAGACATTATAAATTTGGTCATGGTTCATGTAAGTAGTAGTTTTTGCAGGATAAACGCCTTGAATTTCATTTCTTTCATAGGCGAGAAGATTGCGTACTGGTTTACCTGTCAATGTTTTAAGTTTATTGTAGCCTTCTCCCTCTATACTAGCTTCCGTTACCGCATCAAAAAATTTAGTCCAAGCTTCTTCAAAATTATCTTGTCCATCTACTTTCTTTGTTTTCTTTGCTTCTTCAACAAAGCTCTTAAAGCTTCCATCTTTCAAGGTGAAACTAACAACGCCATCATCGGATGTAGTTGGACGTAAACCTTCGACAAAATCAGTATAATCATAGCTAGGATGAAATTGGACAAATCCAATTCGGCTCTTTTCATCTTCGCTCAATTCATTGATTTGTGTAGTTCTGCCATTTGAAACGACATCAGCTGCCATTTCATTTGCTAGGAATGTTTTCCCTGTTCCAGGAGCGCCACGTAAAATAAGGTTTTTAGCCGCTAACAATTGATTAGAATAGTGTTTTTGATAAGTATCCATCCTTTTAGCCTCCTCTTTAGGATTAGATGAAAGGTTATTGGTGACCACTACTGTATTTCTATAATCCCAAAGAATACTACTCAACAATTCTCCATCTAGTTCAGGATGCTTTTCTGAGATAGTAGTAGTAATATCAAAATTTAGTTTGTATACACCGCCAAATTTTTCTGATGAAACAAGCTTCTCCCAAACCTCTTTTTTGTCTTTGTTCATATTAATACCAGAAAAAATTGTCTCTTTTGAGTAAACACATAGCAATTTCATAACCATAGCTGGTCTACTATAAAATGAATTATTATGAGTAAATGCATCATCATCAAAAGATTGTGCTATTCCTGCTTTTATTATTGTGATTAAATCATTCTTTAGATTAGTAAATTTCTCATCGATATCATCATCTAAAATAATTTCTTTATTCTTATCACAGTATGCTTGTTTTTTTTTGCTCCAGTAAATACCGAATTTTCCTGCGTTCCCGCCTTTGATTCCGAGATAAAGCTTGGCATATTTTCCATGTTCTATTTCATAACATAGAGACTTATTTTGAGAACCTTTCCCAGTTACATACTCATCTAGAGACATCGTGCTAAGTCTCTCAAGAGGCCAGTCATCAAGAAATTCATTTGCTAATGATTTATTCTTTTTTTTCCATAATTCAGCCTTTTTTAATAATTCCTCTTTATTCTTGAGATACCATTTTGAGAAATTACTCAAACTTCCTTCTTCAAGTGATGTATCCTGTTGTACCAATCAAATTCACCTCATCATTAATAAATTACTTTTAGGCTAATTTATTACAAATTATAGGTTGAAGCTGTAACCAATTTATAATCATATTATATTTTTATCATCCAGTTTATTGAATTCTTCTCGTTTACCTCAATTCATTCTCAAGTGGAATCAACTCATCATCTAACATTTTACGCCATGCTCGCTTCATTTCTTGTGGGTATTTAAATGGCTTCGCTTCTGGATGGTTGGCTTTATATCCTTCGTAATCCTTACTGTTGATAATTGCTTTCATATTAGGAATTGGATCTTCACCTGGTAGATATTGCAGATTAGAAGCATGTAATTCTTTCTCAGAAACAAACCACTCATTGGAAAAGGCATGAATCAAATCATCACTCGCTTGTGTAAAATAGCGACGTTTAATGACAAAGATATCTTCATTACTATCTAAAGTCCCCACATCAAATGCATTTAAAATTTGTCGGTAAACTTCTTTGACTCCTTCTGTTTTATTCAATTTAGCCAAAGCTTTTTCAATTTCTTCTCGTGCATCTGAACTATTCGCAGCATAAGTTCCTAGTAATTGATCAATATAAGTAGAATCAATATCATACAACTTAGTGGTATTTTCACTATAAAATTCGATCGTTGAAAAATCTTCTCCCTCTTTTTCTGGTTCTTCCTCCATCAATGAACCCTTCACGGTCTCATATACACCAATTTGTTCTTCCAAAAGTTGAATTTGATTGTTCAAGGTTGGAGATTTCACCATGTCATCATTGTAATCATCATAAGTCACTAACGATTCATACGCACGATTCAATTCTTGAAATGCTTTGACATATTCGATACGAGTTTCAAGTGGCGTATGTTCATCAATGGATTCCATGGATGAAACCTCTTTTAACTTACCATATGCTTGTTTGAATCTTTTTTTGGATTCTTGGTAACTTGGATAAATCAATCCCGATTCTTCTTTAGCTTCTGAATACAGTTTTGTCGCATCCTCGACATTCTTCTCCATTGTCGCTGGCTTTCGGAAAGTAACAATTAGTCCTTTTGTTTTTTCTGGATACGTACGGTTCGTACGTGAAAAAGCTTGGATCAATCCTGCATACTCTAGATTACGATCCACAAATAGGGTTTGAATCGTAGGGGCGTCAAAACCTGTCAATAGACGATCCACTACGATCACTAAATCAATTTGTTTCCCAAATTGTTTGGATTCCGCTCTTTTTCGTGCCAAACGATTATTGATGTCTCCGTTATAACGCTCAATGTCTGCTAATGACCAGGAAGTATCATAATACTGATTATATTCCTCAATAATTTTTTGCATTTCTTCTTGTTGGGCACTTGAATCTCGGCTATTTTCTTCTAATGAATAGGTAATAGCGATTCGTGGGAAATCAGGATCCTCCATCGTTCGTCCTTCACGAATGGGCTGATTGGGAAACTCTTTTGTTAACCAGTCAGGTTCTTTCGTCATTTCTTTGATCGCTCGATAATACTTTTTGGCCATGTCAATGGAACTCGTGGTTAAGATTGCAGACTTCGTTGGACGGCCATTTCGAAAATCAAATTTTGTATAGGCATTGTCTGGACGGAACATTTTATGAATGACTTTTTGGATATGTTCATCTACTTCAAAAACAGCAGGGTCCAAATAACTTTCTTTTTTGACAGGCTCCATTTGATCAATCATACGATTGATCTGTTCTGATGAATACTCTGCATATGTTTCTACTTCTTTTAATTTCCGATAGATTTTATTCTCTAGTGAAGTCGGCTCCACGGTGTTTTCATGCTCTACTTGAAATCCTAAAACCGAGCCATCTTCTAATGCATTCTTGATGGTATAGGTATGCAAGACCTCTCCATACTGATCATGGGTCGTACGTGCCAATTGCCCTTTGGCTTGTTTCCGATTCTCAGGGAAAATCGGTGTACCTGTAAAGCCAAACCAAGTGGATTTCGGAAACATTTTTTTGATTTCTTCCATATTTTCAGCACTTAACGCTCGATGACACTCATCAACTACAAACACGATATGTTGCCCCATTAATTTTTGGAAGCGATTGGTTCCTTTTTTCTCTTCCTGTTTCTTTGCATATTTCAACGCCGCATCTAGTTTTTGACGGGTTGTAATGATCACAACATTCGCATTGGCATCTGCCAACAGAGTTTCACTTAACTCTTTGGCACTTCCTGTTCCCACGATCAAGCTATTCGCTTTGGCATTACCAGAAGAAATCCCAGTATTAAACTCCGAAGCAAATTTCGTAAACTCTGTGGTGGTCTGATTATCTAAATCTTTGCGGTCCACTAACATGATCGTTCGATCGATCCCCGATTTTCGTGCTAAAAGCTTAGTAGATACAAAACTAGTCAACGTCTTTCCTGAACCAGTCGCATGCCACACATACCCTGATTGATGTTTATTTGCGGCAATAAACAAGGCTTGAATCGCATGCACTTGATAAGGATGTAACACCATGAGGGTTTTGTTGTCTTGATCTTCACTGACAATCGTATAATCCGCAATCAAGCGATGGGCATCCGGGATATTTAGCACTTGTTTACAAAACCCATATAAGTTTTCTACTTTTTCATTGTCTTTCGTTCGCCAACTAAATAAAAACTTAGGGTGCAAGTCTTTCGGTAAGGCATTTGCAAAATACCGGGTCGTTTGTTCATTGGAAACTACAAACAACTGCAAGGTCGAAAAGATATTGTTCCGAAACATGCCTTCTTCTGCATACTTTTTGATTTGGTTAAACGCCTGATAGACGCCATCTTTTGCGGTTACTTGTTTCAACTCGATTTGGACAATCGGTAATCCATTGATTAATAAGGTAACATCAAAACGTCGATCCCGTGCTTCTATGTTACTTCCACGTTTTGCAATTTGATGAACCACTTCATACGTAGAGATTCCTCCACCAATGTCTTGATTGGAATAAAGGATAAGTGAGACAGAACCCAATTGCGAATCTTCCCGTTCAATCGTGATCCGAGCCATCCCATTTTCACCTTTTAACCATTTCGCAGCATCAAAGGGGGTTTTCGTTCGTAGTAACAATTCTGTTTTGATCGTTTCAAATTCTTTATCGGTCAAAGGAAAATCATTCAGTTCTGCTTGATTATTTGAGATGATTTTTTGGCGTAAATTGACCCAAAGATCTTCTTCTGATTTTAGATCGGGACGATACGTCCACTGATTATGTCCTTCCCCCAGTACACGAATCAACTGTTCTTCGACTTCTGCTTCCTCACGATGACTAATTTTCATTCTTCTTCCCTCCCTAAACAAACATCTTTTGTAAGAAGCCTTTTTTCGTTTCCTTTAGTAAATCTAACTTACGTTGATGAAGAGCGATCGTGTCGTCCAATTGCTCAAAAAACTTCCCTAATTTCTTTTGTTCCGCAATACTTGGAAATGAAATAGTGAAATTAGACAAAGCTTCTTTCGTAATAGTTTTAATCGTTCCACCTGGTGCTCTTGTTTTTTCATATTCGAAAAGTTGCTGAATCACATAAGCAAAATAGTATTCATCCATCTCCGCCTTATAATTTTCAAAGATAAGGAGCGTTCTATCTACATAGGCAGGATACTGAGTTATGGCGACTCTACCAATACTTCCCTGTAATGTAACAACGACTTTTCCCTCCTCAACAAAGACACTTTTGGGCTGAGCAAGTTCACTGATTTTTTGTTTGGTATCCTCAACCAAACGCAAATTATCTCCAACGTCCACCACTTGAACAAAGGGCATACTATTTTCACCGTCATACCATTCTTTATTTCCGTACGGTTGAGGGAAAGAGCCACGTCTGTAGTTTGCAACTTGTCCTAACTTACTCTGTTCCCAATCTTCCGTAAAACCAGGAAACCGGATTTCTGGCACTTTTGCTCCGTTTTTAGGGAACATTTTTTGTAAGAATCCTTTTTTCGTCTCCTTCAGCAAATCTAACTTACGTTGATGAAGGGTGATGGTTTCATCTAGCTTGTCGAAGAATGTCCCGATTTGTTTTTGTTCGGATTCACTAGGAACTAACAGCGATTCCTTTTCAAGGTCTGGAATGACCAACTCATTCATCATTGTTCCATTTTTGGTTGAGCGGACTAAAAGATGCCGCATGATTGGCTCGTAATGAATGTATTGTTTCCAGAATGAGATTGGTCGCTCTGATGTAGGTCGTAACGTTGTAAAACGTGGCGACATAATCCCATCCCCAATGTCGTTCAGCACAAATCTTCCGAAAGCAAATTGCTTACTTGTATGGCCTTCATAGGCAATATCTCCAACGCGGAGAACCTTGTAAGTTGCTAAGGATGATTCTGCTGCCCCATTACCTTCTTCTTTGAAATGCATTGTAGCAATGGATATTGTCCTAGAAGCATCGAATTCGGAATTTTTGTTTTTTTCGAGGTTCTTTTCAAATAGCAGACCAAACTTACGCTGTTCCCAATCATCCGTAAATTCAGGAAACCGAATTTCTGGTTGCGTATCATTGCTCATGTTTGAACACCTCCAACGCACCTTGCAACCACGCTTCATTTTCAGGTGTTGTTTGCAGGGAAGAGATAGCTTCTAAAAGTTCTTTTTCTAGCACTTGCTGTTCTTGTCGTATCTTCTTGATGTCATTTCCGACATGAACCATATCAATTGGTTCTTCTTCTTCAAACGTATCTACATAGCGTGGGATATTTAAGTTATAGTCATTTTCTTTGATTTCATCAAAGGTTGCCAAATGAGCGTATTTCTCGACATCTTTTCTTTCAGCGTAGGTTTCGAGGATTTTTTGAATGTTTTCTTCCGATAATTTATTCTGATTTTTCCCTTTAACAAATTCACGACTAGCATCAATGAATAATACATCTCGAGTTTGACGATTCTTCTTCAATACAATCACCGTCGTTGGAATCGATGTCCCGAAGAACAAGTTCGCAGGCATACCGATCACAGCATAAATACTGCCGTCTTCTAATAATTTTTGACGAATGACTCCTTCTGCAGCGCCACGGAATAAAACTCCGTGTGGCAAGACGATGGCCATAGTCCCTGTTTCCTTCAAATGATAGAAACCATGAAGAAGAAACGCAAAATCTGCTTTGGATTTTGGCGCTAATTTCCCATAACGATTAAACCGAGAATCATCTAAGAAAGTCGTATCTGCTGACCAGTTAGCCGAATAAGGTGGATTCATCACTACTGCATCAAATGTGTAAGGTTCATCTGTTGGCCAGTCCTTATTCAACGTATCCCCATTGCGGAGATTCATTTCTTCGGCATCTACTCCATGTAAAATCAAGTTCATTTTTGCTAGATTGTATGTCGTTGTATTTAATTCTTGCCCATGATATTTAACGTTATCTGGGTGAGTTAAGTAGTTACGTACGTTTAACATCAATGAACCTGAACCCATCGTCGGATCAAAAACACTAAAGAATCGTCGTTCTTTTTGATCCAACGTCACGATTTGTGCCATCATATCAGAAACCATATGAGGCGTGTAAAATTCTCCGGCTTTCTTCCCTGCTTCTGAAGCAAATTGACTGATCAAAAATTCATACGCATCACCGATCACGTCTCCATCATGTCCTAAAACATCTACGTCGTTTAATTTCTTGATAACTTCGGTAATCGTGACATTTCGTTGTTGCTCATCTGTCCCAAGTTTTTTCGATTGGAGATCCACATCATCAAATAACCCATTGAATTGGTCATAGGTCGTTGAAAGTTGTACAAATGCTTTATTTAAATCATTCAATTGAAAAATTGCTTGTTTTGCTTGATCTGCTAACACATTGAAAAGATACTCTGGTGAGATCGAATACCCCAAAATATCAACGATTGTGGCAATCAGGTCTTCTTTTGATTCTTCATCTGAAAGTAATTCACGATATAAAATCGTTTGTTTGCTTACTGTGTCATATTCCTCTAAGGATTCATCTGCTAAAAGAACCACTTGTTCCAACAAACGGTCGGATAAATATTTATAGAAAATCAGCCCCAATAAATAATTTTTATATTCTGACGCATCCATTTTGCTACGGAGATTATCTGCCGCACTAAATAATTTTTGATTTAATTCTGCACCCAAAAAGATACACTCCTATCTCTTATTTAAAGTTGCTATATACCCTCTTATTTTAGCATACTCCCTTTTAGAAAAAGCAAAAAAAAAGAAAGAATCTTATTCTTGATAACAAGCTACGTGACGTATATCCCTAACACAAAAATAGCCATATCCTTTGGTTTGGATACGGCTATTTGATATTACTCATTCAATTATCAAATCACAGTAGGTGTGAATCTCATCGGGATCGGCAATATCTACTTCTGATTAGGATCAAAGGTGATTTTCTCAATAAAGGTGTGATACAAAGCTTTAACTTGCTTCTTCTCACTCTGTATAAGAAAGCAATCCAAACTAGTCAATATCTGTTGGACATCTTTGACTTGAATCGGTTCCCCTTGTTGTTGAAAGATCCCTAAGATTTCATTCTCTCGAATTTGTAACTGTCTTCGTTTTTCAGTCAATTCATTTAAACGATCTTTTAACATCGGAAACAATTCGGGACTATCTTCCAAAGCAGCTTCCTGTTTTTGCTCTAATAGTTAGATTTTGCGTACCATTTTCTTCGTTTATTTTCCTTCGATTGCTGATTTTAATATAGTCTAAAGGAAATTTATATTTATTGTATTCTTTATAACTTCAAGAGAACTTCGTTTGAGTATTACTGTATTTTTTTAATTCCATAAGAAAATTAGTTATTACCTGCCACCTAATCAGCAAATCTGAACCTGAGTCAATATAATTAATATTATTTTCCATCTCCAACATTGTAAGTACTGTTGGTGTTAATATAGGGACTTTGTACAATTGTATTTTTTTGATTTTGTCATCTGTACAAAGGAGATTTTTTAAATCTAATCCTTCTTTTATTTCAAAAGTTGAATTTTTTAAATCTATAAGAGTAAAACCAATTCCTTCATACTGAATTTCTGAAAATCGAATTTTTCTCCCAGTTGATAGATCAAGGGGCATAAAACCTTTTATTACATTGTGAGTGTCACCATCATTTACAATGTCATTAGGAATTTTGATTTTAGAATTCTGTGGAGCACCTATTGGACGGTAATAATTCATTATAATTTTGTAGTCTTCATGAGGAAATAAAGTACTTTTAGGATTGCTAAGATATTCTCGTACCGAATCTAAGAATGGCTTATCCATTGAATCTTCATCCCCATCTAAACTAAAAAACATTGCTACAATTGCTTTTGCAACTCTAAGTGAATTCATTTTCTTTATTGAATGTGTTAAATCAGACTTCCCATTCTTTAAACTTGTATTGTTATAAAGGAAATTTTTATTGTCTTCTGCAAATCTAATATATTCCTCAACATACTCACTACCAAAAAAACTATTACATTTACTACATAACGTATAATAAACATTTCCTTGAGGTTTCCTTTTAATCCCCTTCGGAAAATCACCTTTTGTAAAATCGCTCTTAAGGAAATCATCTAAATTACCAGTTCTGGTCTTTTTACCTCCAGTATTCCCTGATTTTTTAGGTGGTACATGTTCTTTAGTAAGTTCAGTGTATTTTTCACATAAAATACACTTACCCATCTTTTTCATATCTATCCCCACTCTTTTTAATTCTTATATACAATTATATTTCAAATATTCATTAATAAATATCCCTATTTATGATAAGGACCTCCCTAACTACTTCTCTAACGATGGAATGGCAACAGTTTTTTTGACAAATTTTATAAGGTGCAGAACTTCTTTCCGTATGCTATTCCGATTGTCCTTGACAATGAGCCTCCTCGGATGTGACGATCTTCGGCAGGAGCTAACAGTTAAA
>ENA-OQNO01002167-OQNO01002167.1-human-gut-metagenome-genome-assembly--contig:-NODE-2167-length-11703-cov-2.651175_pt1 | contig 11703 bp, 11 predicted proteins | sample MGYA00242629_ERZ504880 | MGnify/ENA primary metagenome ERZ504880 (study PRJEB26092, sample SAMD00036377) | human gut metagenome | host: Homo sapiens | study: EMG produced TPA metagenomics assembly of... | reverse complement strand
ATTCAAAAAGGCAAGTTGAGCGAATTGAAGAAGTGAAAGCTGATGCTAAAAAATCTATGGAAGATGAAATGCAAAAACAGATGGAGCAGATGATGAAATCATCTGGACAAGGAGTTTTAAATCAGCAAAGTGATGAAGTAGCAAATCAGCCAAATAGCAAGATTATAAATCAGCAAAGTAGTGAAGTTGTAAATCAACAAAATAGTAATGTTAATCAAGATGGTAGTCAGCTTTCAGAAGGAAATTTATCTTATCTAGGGGCAAGAATGGTGGCTAATCAGTCGGCGATTATTGATGAGAAGTTAAGTGAGTTGGATAAGCAGCTTGCGGGAAGTAAGTACTATTATTTTGATAGGGAAGACAACTCGGGTTATTCGACTTATAAGGGATCGATTGAGAGTTTGGACAAGATTGCGTCTGTGTTTCCTGTGTTCTTCTTCTTGGTTGCGGCGTTGATTTGTTTGACGACTATGACGAGAATGGTGGAGGAAAATCGTACGGAGATAGGTACGTTGAAGGCACTTGGGTATAGAGATTATGAGATAGCTAAAAAGTTTATCGTGTATGCAACGTCAGCAACCCTGGCGGGAAGTGCGCTTGGAATTGCTGTTGGGTGCGGGATACTTCCGCAGATAATAAGCCAAGCCTACGGCTCTGCGTTTATGTTGCCAAAAGTCAAACTACAGCTATATCCATCATATATAATACAATCGGTGTTATGCTCGCTAGTTTGTACAGTAGGAGCGTCGATATTTGTATTAAAACAAGAACTTCACGAACAACCATCAGCGTTGATGAGGGTTAAGGCTCCAAAAGTAGGGAAAAAAATCTTGCTTGAGAGAATAACTCCAATTTGGAAAAGATTAAACTTCAACCAAAAAGTAACTTGCAGAAATCTTTTCAGATATAAACAAAGAATGTTGATGACGATTATAGGAATAGCTGGGTGTACAGCTATATTAATAGCAGGGTTGGGACTTCAATATTCAAACGACAATGTAAGCGATATACAGTTTGGCAAGATAATAAAATACGATGCACTTGTAGTATTTGGTGAAGATTCGACACAAGAAGACGACAAGGAATACGAAGATAATCTAAAAAACTTGCCTGAATACAAAAGCAGCTTAAATGTATATCAAGACTCAGTTACGTTTAATAAAAAGACAATAAGCAAGCAAACGGCGACTATGTATGTACCAGAAAAACCGAAAGAATTATCTAAGTATATGGGATTATACAACAGGGAGACTGGTGAAAAGTATGAGTTAAGCGACGATGGGGCTATTATAAATGAAAAATTAGCGAAACTTTTAGATGCGAAAGTTGGCGACGAGATAGTTATGAGGGATTCTGAAAATAATCCATATAAAATAAAAGTCGAGCATATTATGGAGAATTATTCAGGACACTATGTATATTTATCACCGACATATTACAACAAGGTATTCGGACAAAAAGCGAGCTATAACGCGCAACTTTTAAACTTTAAAGACAATGTAGATGACGAGGATAAAGTAGCCGAAAAAATAATGAACAACAACAAGGTCACAAATGTGACATTAGCATCTAAGATAAGAAGCATGAGTGAATCAGCGGATTTAGGGCTAGTTATGTTAGTTATTATAGGGGCATCGGGAAGTTTAGCATTTGTCGTTTTATACAATCTGATAAATATAAATATATCTGAGCGTATAAGAGAGATTTCGACAATAAAAGTGCTAGGTTTCTACGACAATGAAGTAGACATGTATATATTCAGAGAGAACATAATCCTAACTCTTTTAGGAATTCTTGCAGGCTCTGTATTAGGTCGATTCTTATATTTATTCCTAGTCAGCACGTCAGAACTCGACAATATGATGCTGATACCAGTAGTTCATATGGTGACTTATGTAATAGCGGGGATCATCACAATGATTTTCGCCGTATGTGTTATGTTTATGATGCATATAAGATTGAAAAACATAAATATGATAGATGCATTAAAATCAGTCGAATAGAAGAGAGCAGAATAAAAGTAAGCAAAAGTAGGTGTATATAAAAATACCCCTACTTTTTTTAATTATAAGGAAATTATATATTATCTGGTTTGTGGATAATGTATAATTTCCAACCTATTAACTAAAGCAACGGACGCAGTCGTTGGCGCCATGAACGAAGTGAATTTTAAGCAACGGACGAAGTCGTTGGCGCCATGAGCGAAGTGAATTTTAAGCAACGGAATCTTTGATTCGTTGGCGCCATGAACGAAGTGAATTTTTTTATTTTACAGGTGGGCGCGATATAAACAAAGCCAGGTTCAAAAAATTTTCAAATTTATTTGATTATTTTTCGAACAATTTTAATGTATAATTATAGTATGGGCAGTTTTAGTTCGAGCATAAATATAGTCTAATTTAATTAAAAAAGATAGATTATTTATAAAAAGGGGGAAGATAAAATGAATGTTATAGGTCAAGTTGTTGAGCACAAATCTCTTGGGGAGGGGAAAATTTGTGATCATAAAATCAGAGAGAGAGAGTCATATATTATCGTTGATTTCTCTGGTGACCAAAAAGAATTCCAATTCCCAGATATTTTTAAAAACATTATTAGAGCGAAGGACGAAAAATTCAAGGCTTATGTGGCTGATTTGGTACAAAAAAAGGAAGATATAGATAGAAAAGAGGCAATCATCAGACAAAGAGAGATTGAAAAAGAACAGAAAAATCTTATTAGGGATGAGCCGATAATTAGAAAGACAAAAGTAGGAAAGAGAGCGAAAAAGGAAGGTAAGAAAATAACTTCTACAAAGGAAAAGGGCAAGCATAACAAGAGTTATAAAGGGCATAATATAGCATTTAAGTGCAATTATTGTGATGGTGGTAAGTCCAGCGAACAAGTTGGATTTAGTGGGATATGTAGTAACAGAACGATTGCTCAAAATATCGATAGGGGCAGGGGCGAATGGTGCAAATTCCAAGACTGCGCATGTCGACATTATTACGACAATATGATTGATAGAGATGAGTTGGAGCAAATTTATGAAGATGAGGGTATTTGCTATGAAAGTGATTTGTTGAAAAATTGGACTGCATATGCAGGCGCTACCCTCGATGAAAAAAGTGAGTCAGTTCCAAGAAGAATAGTCGGAGCGAAGGAAAATCACCTTGCAATCTTAACAACTGTAAATCCAGACATGGCAGAAGACAAGCGATATATATTTGCGGTGTTTTTGATTGATGAGGTGTTTGCGGGCGACCCTGAAAATAACGAAGAAGGATACGTTATGTCGGCTCCAAAATCGAGATATAGAATAAAACTTTCAGAAGGTGAAGCGAAAAAAATGCTCTTTTGGAATTATTACAGCAACAGCGGAAAAAAGGAAAACACAAGATGGGGAACTGGCTTGTTTAGATATATGACAGACCAAATGGCAGTACAAGTTTTGAGAGACATTGTAGACATGAAAAAGGGTACAAAGTACGAAAAATCTGCAGATGACCTTCTAAAATATTTTTGCAGCATAAACAATATCGACTTAACAAGTATCAGCCCCGAAGTAGGCGCATTAAAACAAAGTGAGTAATATAAATTTGAGCAGCTTATTGTTAAAACCAATTTTATCAAAAAATAAAAATGGGGGTAAAATATATGAATAATAACCAAGTGCCACAAAACACAGATAAAGGATTAAAAAATATTTTACTTGGAACACAAATGCAAAAAAATACTATCGCAATAATCGCGGGAGTTGTAGGAATTATCTCGTTGTTTTTACCATATGCAAAAGCACAGGCTTTTGGATTTTCTCAAAGCGTGTCATATATACAAACTGGTAACGGCATCGTCTTATTAATACTTATTTTGATTGCAATGGGAGCGTATATTGCAAGAAGGGGAGGAATTGGTTTTATTTTATCAGCAATAGCAGCGCTTTTAACTATAGTCGATTTTATGTCTATAGCTAGTGTTGTTCAGGATTCATACGGAATAGCATCACATGGAATGGGAGCATATTTAGCAGTTATCGCAACAATAGCAATGACTGTAGCCGCATTTATAGGAGCTAATTCGATTATAAATAACAAATGATTTAAATTTTAGATATATAGTTTGATTAAGCAGTGCTTGTGCGCTGCTTAATTTATTTTGATGCGAAATACGTAATTTATATTAATGAGGCCAATTTGACATTATGTCGTTTTATGGGGCGAAGGTCAAAGAGGACGAGGGTGATGACAATTACAAAATATGTTCTTTAGCAAATGAAAGTGGAACGGGGGAATTTGCTATTTATAAGGTGTTGCCGGGGATAAGGGTAGTCTACAACGATATGCATATGAAGTATTGTAGGGGTGAGAACGAGCCGAGCCCAAATGTTATCGAAATCAACCACTGCAAAGAGGGGCGATTTGAGTGTAATTTCGGCCACCAAACGAGTATTTATCTTTCTCCGGGGGGGGCTCAATCGGCGCGCTTGATATGGATGCGACCGAGGGGATTTTCCCGACAAACCACTACCATGGCATAACGATTTTTATCGAGGCGGACAACCTTCCGACAGAGCTTAAAAAATTTATGGACTTATTATCAATAGATATAAATCACATTTCAAGGCTGATTTGTGATGAGGGGAAGTTTTTCTTGATGAGGGCGAATGAGTCGATAGAGCATATTTTTTCGGAATTATATTCAATAAAAGAAAACAGAAAACCTGGGTATTTAAAGATAAAAGTATTGGAATTACTACTTTTTTTGAGTGATTTAAAAGGAGAAGATGCGTTTAATGAGATGGAGTATTTAAATCGAAACAGGGTGTATAAGATGAGAAAAATCCACGATTTTATATACATATAAATATGTTGGATATGATGAAAACACAGGATTTTATCAATTTGAAACAGCTGACAAAGATGCAGGCGAATTCATTTACTTCTGCTTAGCACCCGACACACCACAATCAACTTATCATATTGAGTTTCGCTATGGCAGTGATTTAGACGAATTATGCAAATATGACCAAGGTAAATATGCTTATTGGATGGCATCAGGAATACCAGTGGATGCAGATGAACAAATGGCAAAAGATGCAATCAATCTATTCTGCACAGAAAATTTATCAAACTCTGAAAAATAATATTAATATTTAAATAATGTTTCGGTACTGGAATATTGTGGTATACTACAATTAAAGACCAAAATGGGAGGGGTATAACATGATAGAAATAATAAAACCAGAAGAAATATTAGCAGAGTTAGAAAGAATAACTCAAAAGGATCTAGAATGTATATATATCACAACAAATGCATTCGATATATATTTAAATGATGCGAGTTCGCTAAAGATGGACACAAACAAGGGGATAACTGGTATATATTTCAACACAAATGTGAACATGGAAAAATTCAAAGTAGATTCTATTGAAAAATTAGTACATGCAACAGAAGCATTTGACATGTTTACTGAGTATTATGATGAAGATGACGAATACGACTATTACAGAATTGACTTCAAAGACAGCGAAGTAAAAATATTCTTTAATAATGAACTATAAAACGAAAGGCTAGGTAGCAATACCTGGTCTTTTTATATTAAAAAACTATATGTTGGAATAAAATGCAAATGAATATAAAAAACGTTATAATATAAATAGGCATAATTACGATATACTAAAAATAATTTTTATGGGGTTGTATAGAGTAGTTATTGATAAGAGATAAAATGGGAAAAGGGAATATTAAAGGAGAAATTTAGCATTATGGAACAATTAAACAACAATGTGATAGGGGAGTTTTTTGAAAAATTAGGAATACTAGAGGAAAATGATAGAGATGAATTTTTCAAGAAAATAGATGAAAAGCATAAGGTGAATTTAACACAAGATTTGGATTTGGCAGTAGCTCTTAGAAAAGATAAAGGAAACGGAAAAATATACACGGTAAAAAATAAAGATTTAGAAACAACTATGGATTTTGCCGGATATTACTATGATTTATATAGACAATTTTTTGCATGGTTTATAGATTTTAAAAATTCATATGATAAAAATCTAGATGGAAAGAAAATACTTGATTTAGGATGTGACAATGGTATAACTACTTGTTTTATTGCAAATCTTTATCCAAATTCAGAAATAATTGGTGTGGATAAGTGTAAAAAGGGAATTAAATGTGCAGAGGAAATAGCTCAAAAACTAGGGGTTGAGAATGTAAAGTTTGAAGCAGTTGATGCAAAAAAAGTGGACAAATTCTTTAAAGAAGAAAAATTTGATTTAGTTATATCTAATAGATCAATGCTTGAAATTACTAATTTACCTAAATTAAAAAGCTTTTGGAGCATAGATGAGGTTGAAAATTCAATAGTTGTTGCAAATAGTGTACTTAAATTCTTCAAAAGCGTAGAAAAGGTAATGACACATGATGCAAAACTTATAACTTTTGAGAGATTAGATGGTCTTGAAGAAATATTAAACTTTATAAAATCTATGCATGCATCAGGATTATATGCAGATATAGATTCTATGTGCAAAATCCAGTTTAATGAACTTAATGATGTTGAACAAATGCCACTTATAGTATTTGATAAAACTGAAAGAGATGAAATAGGATTTTATGATGCTATTGAAATATATAATAAACTTCCAATTTTAAATAAACAAAAAGATATCGAAGATGAATTTGCAATAGAACTACAATTTAAAGCACTTGGCGAAAAAGAATTAGTATATGGTACACAAATAGACTATAAAACTGGAGTAGGTAGTGAGAGAAGAGAAGTGTGGAAAGTTGGAGATAAATATGTAACTTACAAATACAGTAATGTTGGCCGTAGAGAATTAGTAACAGAAGGAATAGAAAAAGATAAAGCTATAAATGAAATCAGAGCAATGTCTAACTTTATCGGAAGAATTGGTCATAAGGTTACAGAATATCATAGTATAGAAGAGAGAGAAAAACTTGTAAAATAGATAAAAACTCCCATGTTGATTTAAATTTCGATGTGGGAGTTTTTAATATATTTGATTTATTTTAGATTTTAGATGATTGCAATATTATACGCATTTTGCGAAGTTAATATAAAGTCTATTACATAAGCCTGTGAAACTGTCAATATATAATTAAAATGGATTGAAAATAGATTCTGATAGCTAACTTAGTGATTAATAATATATAATATAATTAAGTTCGCAATTGTTATATATTACGAATGAAATGAAGGGGGGAATTAGTATGTTGAAAATTTCATTATTTATGTCATGTGCATTATTATTCGTATCATGTATGTTTTTTCTTCTTAAAGATAAAGCATCCATATTAATCACTGGATATTATTTCATATCAAAAAATGAAAGAGAATTATATGATGAATTTAAACTAAGTAAAGATTATGGAATAATAATGTTAAAATTAGCTTTAATACTTTTAGTAGGAGCAATTGGCTATGTTCTAATATCTAAATTAGTTTTATGGATATCGATTGTTATTTGGATTGTATACTTTGTGAAATTTACTGTTACTTTTAGATTTGATAAGTATAAAATTAATACTAATAATTAATTTTATTAGTATTAAACAATATTAATATATTGCGAATCACTTACAACAAATTAAACAAGCATGCCTTAGTATCTGTTGACATTACTAAGACATGCTTATTTTTTTTATTATCATACAGATTTTATTATAATTTTCTTATGCTTCTGCATCACATAATTCATGGTTAGGGGCATCATTTGTTTCTTCTTTTTTAAATAATGTTCTCGACAAGAAGAATAAATAAACACCACATATTACGATTTGAACAATTGTAGATGATGGAGTTGCAAGACCAACTCTAAATAAAGAAACTGGTTCAATTTTACTCATAACATAAGCAACAGGTATTCTCACGAAGAACGCACCGACTATACCTTGAATCATTACGATTGTTGTTTTTCCACATCCATTTAAGAAACCAATCATGCAGAATAAAAATGCAGTAAAGAAGCAGTCTATTGCATATGATTTTAGATAATCCCAAGCAGCAAGAATAACTTCATGATCAGTAGAGAATATCGAAGAAAGCATATCTCCTTTGAAAAATGCCAAGAAGAACATGCAAACACCACAGCATAATGAAGTTCCAATTGCATAAATAAGTGCTTTTTTTGCTCTGTCGTATTTTTGTGCTCCGTAGTTTTGTGCCACAAATGCCGAAACACCTTGTGAGAATGACGATGGAACAAGCATTATAAACGCCGCTAGTTTTTGGGCAACACCCATACCAGCTGATGGAACAACACCCATAGAATTACCAATCATTACGATTACTAAGAATGATATTTGAACAAGTAGTTCTTGTAGAGCTATCGGTGCACCGAATTTTATTATTTGTGAAGTTAGCCCTTTGTGGAATTTTATGCTTTTTAGCGAAAACTCAAAAGGCAATCCTCTTTTTGCGATTATTACTAGCGATAAAATAACGCTGACAGCTTGTGCAAGAACAGTTGCAAACGCAGCCCCAGTAGATGCCATATTAAAATAACCGACAAATACTAAATCGCCTACAATATTTACAATACATGCTATTAAAACAGTCATAAGTGGAGTTTTTGCATCTCCAAGCCCTCTAAAAATACCGCCGATTACGTTGTATGCAACTATAAAAATAGACCCAGCACAACAAATTCTGATATAAGTTGAAGTGCTATCAAATGCCTCTTTTGGTGCATTCATAAATGACGCAACGCCTGGCGCAAATGTAACGAAAACAATAGTTAAGATGATTGCTATTACTGCAAATATTGAGATACCGCTGCCGACAACATCACCAGCGTCCTTTTTCTTTCCTTGACCTAGTTTTGACCTATTAATATAGTTATTCCCATTGCAAGCCCTGTAACTGTAAGAGTTATAACTTGCATAAATTGACTCCCAGTCGAAACAGCAGAAACATCCGCCGCATGACCAAATCTACCAACTACAAGTAAATCCACCGCACCATACATAGTCTGCAAAAATAATGCCGCTAATATAGGGATGATGAATGTTACTAGAGGTGAGAAAATCTTTCCCTGTGTAAAATCTTTAACCTTTGACATATATGTGCCTTCCTTTCCAAATTTTAATATAGTTATTTTCATTGATTTATATAAGGTTTATATCAATATAGATAGATTTATATCAATATAAATCAATTTATATATATAGACTTATATTGATAATCTTTAATTTAAAATAACAGTGCTATTCAATATTTGATCTAATTTTACCCAACATATTTAAAAGACTGTTTATCTCGTCTTGCTCCATATTTTCTAATAATTTACCTTCAACAGAATCTATAGCAGATGAGATTTTCCTTGATATTTCAACAGCCTTTTCTGTTAAAACAAGTTTTTTCAAACGGGCATCACCAGCTACTGGCACCCTCTTTATAAGATCGTGTTTTTCCATATTATTAAGCATAAGACTTACCGAAGAACGCTTTAAATCAAACTCAAGCTCCAAGTCCTTTTGGAATATGTCTTTATCTTTATTGTCAGTTATAAAATCTATTACATATGCCTGAGATACTGTGATATTGTCATCAATCACGTTTAAAACAGCAGCGTCCACCTTTCTCGATATTATACGACTAAGCTTATTTATATGTAGTCCTATTGGAAATTGTGATTTCATATTTGCCTCCTAGAAAAATGTTTTGCACAAAACTATTTATCTATAATTGTTTTGCACAAAACAATATTACAACGATAATTCAAAAATGTCAATAAATAAGTATCTCAATAAATAAGTATATTGATATAGATATTAATATACAACTTAAACCAAGAATATAAATCACCAAAAAATATTGGTAAAATAAATATATAGTGATAAACTTACAACATAGACAATAAATAATATTTGGAGGAAATTATGAACAAAAGGGAATTTAATTGGGCAATATTAGGAACAGGGGTAGTTGCAAATGAAATGGCAAATGCTTTGAAAAAAGCGGGCAAATCAATATATGCAGTCGGCAATAGAACTCACAGTAAGGCAGTGGATTTTGCAGAAAAATACGGAGTTAAAAAGGTATACGACGATTTTCACGAGATGTTTTCTGATAAAAATGTGGACATAATCTACATAACAACACCGCACAACACACATATAGACTTTATGATGGAGGCGATCTCTAACGGCAAACATATACTTTGCGAGAAATCAATCACATTAAATAGCGACGAGTTAAACAAAGCGATCGAACTTGCAGAGAAAAACAACGTCGTGTTAGCAGAGGCAATGACTATTTACCACATGCCTTTATATAAAAAGTTAAAAGAAATAGTAGAGCGTGGCGATTTAGGTGAAGTCAGAATGATTCAGATGAACTTCGGAAGTTACAAAGAGTACAATATGAAAAATAGATTCTTCAATATGAACCTAGCAGGTGGGGCACTTCTCGATATAGGAGTTTATGCTATTTCATTTGTGAGATGGTTTATGTCATCAAAACCAAATCAAGTGCTAAGCCAAGTAAAATACGCACCAACAGGAGTGGATGAACAAGCAGGAATACTTCTAATGAACGATGAGCAAGAGATGGCGACAATATCACTTACACTTCATTCAAAACAACCAAAACGAGGGATGATATCTTGTGACAAAGGTTATATCGAAATTATGGAATATCCAAGGGCACAAAAAGCAGTCATAACTTATACAGAAACAGGCGAAAGGGAAGAAATCGAAGTCGGCAAACACGAAGATGCACTGTTTTACGAAATGCAAGACATGGAAAAAGCAGTAATGGGTGATAGAGAAGTAGCGCGCCTTGATTATACAAAGGATGTTATGGAGATAATGACTGGGATAAGAAAAGAATGGGGACTTGTTTATCCTGAGGAGAGAAAATAAATTAAAATATAGTATAATAGTAAAAATATGATAATCATAAATTATGATGAAAGGTGAGAGCAATGATAAGACAAATCGTAAAAGATGTATTATTTTTAGAACAAAAATCAGAGCCTGCAACAATACAGGATAAGTCAATTGTAACTGACTTAGTCGATACATTAAAAGCAAACTTAGATGGATGTGTAGGTCTTGCAGCAAATATGATAGGATTTAAAAAGAGAATTTTAGTTTTCACAGTAGGTGCAGGCATGATAGTTCCTATGATAAATCCAGTTATTCTAAAAAAAGAAAAACCATATTTAACAGAAGAAAGCTGTTTATCTTTAGAAGGGTTTAGACAAACAACTAGATATGAGACTATAGAAGTTAAATTTTTAGATGCTAATTTTAAAGAAAAAACACAAGTATTTACTGGGTTTGTAGCACAAATTATCCAACATGAAATGGATCATTTTGAAGGAATTATAATATAGTATAAAAAGACCATCACCTAGAAAATAGGATGACGGTCTTTTACTTTACAATAACTTATTAAAATTGTAAGTCTTATTATCAAACGCATCACTTTCAATATACTTGCGGTTTTTCACAATAAATCGTATAAATAAAATCATACCGATTATAAATACAATAGCACCTAATATTAAATAAGCTGATGCATCGCTTTGTGATAATAATTCAACATCTGAACTCGCTCCAGAATCACTCGATAAAAATGTAGGTATACTTACAAGAAAATTATTTAGAAAATGCACAGTCATAGGTATTAGTATATTTCGATATTTTAAATATAAAATACAATTTGCAAAACCAAATATCACAGCACCTACG
>ENA-OQNO01002161-OQNO01002161.1-human-gut-metagenome-genome-assembly--contig:-NODE-2161-length-11726-cov-3.533667_pt1 | contig 11726 bp, 9 predicted proteins | sample MGYA00242629_ERZ504880 | MGnify/ENA primary metagenome ERZ504880 (study PRJEB26092, sample SAMD00036377) | human gut metagenome | host: Homo sapiens | study: EMG produced TPA metagenomics assembly of... | reverse complement strand
GTGTCGAATACCCGACGAACCGCCACAAGCAGTTCTCGAATCCTTCACAGTTGCTTGGCGAGCCGTTTCGGACGGGTAGAATGAAAGGCGTTTCACGAACAGTGCAAGGGGATGGGAGGGCGTTGTGCGAAGCGCAGATGCCGATATCGTGGTGGTGGGTGCCGGGCCGGCGGGTATCTTCTGCGTGCTGAGCCTGCTTGATCAGGGGTTTTCAGGACGCATCGTCATGGTGGACAAAGGGCTTGCCATAGGGGACCGGCTTTGCCCGAAGCAGGCCGGCGGGCCATGCGTTGGATGCGCGCCCTGCCGGATCACCACGGGGTTTTCGGGTGCAGGCGCGTTTTCCGACGGAAAACTCTCGCTTTCTGCGGAAGTCGGCGGGGATCTTCCCGATCTGATCGGGCGCGACGAAGCCCAGGCATCCATAGACGAGGTCGACGGCATATACCTGTCGTTCGGCGCGGATGAGCGCGTGGAGGGAGGCGCCCGTCGTCCCGAGGTGGACGACATTCGCCGCCGCGCCATCAAGGCGGGTCTCAAGCTGGTCGACTGTCCATTGCGCCATCTGGGTACCGAACGGGCGCGGGATCTGTATGCGCGGGTCGAGGAGCATCTGCGCGAAGCGGGCGTTGACCTGCGCTTCGGGACCGAGTGCGTGCAGGTGCTGGTAGAGGACGGCGCTTGCCGGGGCGTATCGGTCGCGGGGCCGCAGGGCGCGCAGGAGGTGCGCGCACGCTGCACGGTGGTGGCCACGGGCCGCCGCGGCGCCGAATGGTTCGAGCGCATGTGCCGCGAGCATGGAATCGCGCATGCGCCGGGCCCGGTCGATATAGGCGTGCGCGTGGAAGTGCGCAACGAGGTGATGGAGACGGTGAACGACGTGCTGTACGAGAGCAAGCTCATCGGGTATCCGCAGCCTTTCAGGAACAAGGTGCGCACGTTCTGTCAGAACCCGGGCGGCTTCGTGAGCCAGGAGAACTACGACGAAGGGTTGGCTGTGGTGAACGGCCATTCGTACAAAGAGCGCAAATCGCCGAACACGAATCTGGCCATCCTGTGCTCGCAAAGCTTCCGCGTGCCCTTCGATCAGCCTATCGCGTATGCGCAGAAGGTGGGGGAACTGACCAACATGCTGGGCGCGGGGCGCATCTTGGTGCAGCGGTTCGGCGATATTTTGGACGGCAAGCGCACGTGGGAGGAGGAGTTGGCCCGCTCGAACGTGGTGCCTACGTTGACCGATGCCGTAGCCGGCGACATCACGGCGGCCATGCCGTACCGAGCCATGACGAACATCCTGAACTTCATTCTTGCGATGGATCAGGTGGTTCCGGGGTTCGCTGCTCAGGAGACGTTGCTCTATTCTCCCGAACTCAAGTTCTACAGCAACCGCGTTTCCATGGACGAGCGGCTCCGAACGAACGTCGACTCCCTGTTCTGCCTGGGGGATTCCAGCGGTTGGACGCGCGGCCTCATGATGGCCAGCGTGATGGGACATCGTGCAGGAAGGTATATTGCCAAAAGCCTCTGAACAGGGAATACGCATAATATACTCCATTTGCATGACAAAGAAAAGCTAAGCATTGAGTACAAAATCACGGGTTTGCATGATAGCCTGAGGCGCGGGGATGGGGCATAGTGAACGCCATCGAAGCCGGTGCGGCCCAATAAGGCGGCGCGTACTGAAAACACGCTGTAGGAGGCGCTTTACATGAAGATTCTTGGAATGGGTGTTCCCGAACTCGTCATCATCTTGGCCGTGATCCTGCTCATCTTCGGGCCGAAGAACCTCCCGAAGCTGGGCGCTTCTTTGGGCAAGACCGTGAAGAACCTGCGCGAGGGCATGGGGGGCGGCAAGGAAGAAGCCGCAGAAGCCGTGGAGCTGGCCGTTGAGGACGATGTGGAGGACGAAGAGCCTGCACAGCCCGCTAAGAAGACGGTGCGCGCCAAAAAGGCCCCGCAGAACGCGTAACGTACCTACTCCCTATTTCCGGCGCGAACCCTCCCTCCCTCGCGCCCGCAACGCCCCGTCGCATTCGTGCCGCGGGGCGTTGCGTTTCCGGGAGCGGGGAGACTCGCGGGAGTTCGGGCGGTTCCTCCATCGTTGGTATTCGACGGGAAACGGCTTGCCCTTCGTATCGCTCGGCAAAGCGTCCTTGATCCGTGCAAGTTGTCTTGGCATCGCGTCAGTTCGCAGAGAACAACCCTGAAAGATAGCTATGGTTGCCAGGCATGCCCTCGATCGGCTTGCTTCCGATGAATTCCATGCTCTCGGCATCGTATCGGTATATCGCCCAATTTCCGAGTATGTACAGCGAACCTTCGGTCGCAACCATCTGCATCGCTCCATGATCGAAGAAGTGCTCCTCGATAGCTCCCGTCGCTAGATCCACGATGCTGAGCGCGCTATCGTCCTGCCCTTGGACGACGTTGTAGCGGGCGACGTAAAGCTTGTCGTTCGCGAAGGCCACGCTCGAAGCGCCGCCCTTGCTCAATTGGATGGTGCCCGCCGTGTTGTCTTCGGTATCGAGCACGCCGATCTGCCTTCCCGTCAATCCGGTGCCGCAATAGTAGATGCTTCCGTTATGCGCAACCGTCCGGTAGACGTCCGAATCGTACGTGCTGCAATCGATCGTTTCTTGGAGAGCTAGATTTTCGTCGAAATGCAAGATCGTCGAAGAGCCGTCGTCGAGGGACGATGCGAAAGCGTACAGGCTGTCTTCGTGCCAAACGAGCTTCGACACGTAAACCCCTTCGACGGATACGCTCGATACGCTCCCGTCGTCCGCTCGGCAGCGATTGATGCGAGTTGCATGGTTCGTCGCATTGCAAGTGAAGACGTACTCGTCGCTCGCGGCCACGTGGTTCACGGCCGGCTGGTCGATGGCGTATGTCTTGGTGGAGAGGGAGTCCAGATCAACTTGGAGGACGACGTTGCCGTCTTTGGTCTTGCTCCTTCCCTGGGATATGGTGAAAAGGCTGCCGTCGTAAACCAGGGGATTGCAAAAAGCGTTGCCGACCGTTGCGTAGTTCAAAGGAAGCTCCGCCACCTCGTTTAGCTCCCTATCGTACAGGACGACTCTGCTCGTTTTAGCCGTCCCTCGCGTTTCGATGATGCCGATAGAGGCATTCGGGGAAGCGTCCTTCCTGCTATCCAAAGCGCAACCGCAAACGCCGATAGCCGCAAAGACCAACGTGCCGATGAGGAAAAGTGCAGAAGCTCGTTTCATAGCCAATCCTTTGATTGCGGAAAGCGCGCCGAATCCAAAATATCATACTGAACAGCCCGTTATTACGGGAACGGCAGGGCTTTCCTTGCCGTCGTGCGACGTCGTGCGCCGGGTTGCGCCTCGGAAGGCTGCGGTTGCGCTTTTGAACTTCGGAGACTCGCGGGAGTTCGGGCGGTTCCTGCGAGTGGTTCTCATCTCCTGCTATCATGGATTCGTACTGCGTATCGAATGGAATGGAATGGAGGGGCCAGTGCAGCTTGGCTTGCGATTCGACCGGATAACCGAGCCGTCCGCGGTGCGGGCCATCTTGGGGTTCGCCTGCAATCAAGGGTTCGTGTTCTCCCTATTCTACCTGGGCGCCAACCGCGCCTTTGGGGAAGGGGAGTTCGCTTTCGAGCGGGCCGACTTGCTTCTGACCCTGGCGTTCATGGTGCTTTCGTTCGCGCTGCTGCGCAACGCGTCTCCTCGCGCGCGCGACGCGCTGCTGTCCCGTACGCTGCTCTGGTGCTATGCGGGGCTGCTGGTGCTGGGATCGGTCGTGTCGTCTTTGGCTGGGACAGGCGCGTGGGGCATCGTCGTGGAAGGGATGCTCGTGGGCGTGCCCGCCGGACTCATGCTGGCCGCTTGGGGCCGCGCATTCGGCGTTCGCCCGGTTGATCGCTGCGTGCCCGAGGTGTTCGTTGCCGCAGCGGTCGCCGCAGGGCTGTGCCTGGCGTTCTCGCTTGTCCCGATCGAGCATGCGCTGCTCGTCCTCAAGCTGCTGCCGCTGGGAAGCGCCTTCGCCCTGCGCGGCTTGGAGCCTTTCGCGCGCGAAGGCGGGTCCTCATCGCGTAAAGGGCCGTCCGCCGGGCCGCAGAGCTTCAGGTTCGGCGATCTGGTCGCCACGCGCGAGCAGCACGACGAAACGGCGCGCCTGTCGAAGAAGATCATCGCGGGAACCGGGCTGTTCGGCCTGACCGCGGGTTTCATGGAGACGTTCGCGTCGGATCCGGGCATGGCCTCGACGCCGGCGTTCTCGGCCAGCTTGCTGCTGCTGGTCCTGTTCTGCGCGGCGGCGTTGCAGCTGATCTCGGGCGGTGCCTCGGCAGGCTCGGATTCCGCTGACCAGCAAGGCCCTCTTGACGGCGTGTACCGCCTTGCCGTGCTGGTGATGATGGCCGGCTTTCTGTTCGTGCCGGTCCTGGGATCGTTCGGGGTTCCGGGCGAGTCCATCATGCTGGCAGGCTATCTGGGACTTACGTACGTGCTGGTTTCCCTGTTCCTGGTGATGGCGAAGCTGACCGGCCAGGATGCGGCTCTGTCGTTTGCGCGGGGCTTCGCCATGCTCTACCTGGGCGAGATGGCCGGCATCGCTTTGGGCAATGCCATCGAGCTGTTCGAGCCCGTCGAGCAGGCTCCGTACGCTATCGCCGCCTTCGCGGGCCTTGCGGCTTTGTACGCGTACCTGTTCCTGTTCACCGAGCGCGACTTCCGCGCGCTCTCGGTGATCGTGCGCGACGCCGACCGGTTCGACGAGGCATGCCGGGCCATATCCCAGGATCACGGTCTTTCGAAGCGCGAGTCGGAAATCCTGCCGCTTGCGCTGCGCGGCCGCACCGGCGAGCGCATAGCGGGCGAGCTGTTCATCTCGAAGAGCACGGTGGACACGCATTTGCGGCGCATGTACGCGAAGACGGGCACCCATGGGCGCCAGGAACTCATTGACCTGGGCGAGCGTACGGTGCGCCGCCTTGGCGGCAAGTAGCGCGCTACGGGGCTTGCGCCCCGGCGTGCAAGGAGGATTGCATGGTTGACGAAGAATTGAAGAACGCGCTGCTTCGCCGTTTGGGCGACGAAGCGGTGCGGTTCGATGTGCCCATGGCGCAGCTCACGACGTTTCGCGTCGGGGGCCCGGTGGACTGCCTGGTGGAGCCTCGCGACGAAGAGAGCCTCGTCTTTGCGCTGCAGGCGTGCCGCAATGCGGGCATCGAGGCGCGCATCGTGGGTCTGGGCAGCGACCTGCTGGTAAGCGACGAGGGCCTGCGCTGCGTTGTGGTGCGCATCGCCGACAACTTGTCGGACGTGAGCGTTTCGGGCAGTACCGTGCGAGCCTGCGCGGGCGCCTCGAACGCGAAGGTCGCGCGCGCAGCGTGCGAGGCCGGGCTGGCCGGCTACGAATTCGCCAGCGGCATTCCGGGCACTGTCGGAGGCGCCGCCATCATGAACGCCGGCGCTTACGGGGGCGAGTTCCGCGACGTGGCAAGGTCGTTGCGCTGCCTGACGCCGGACGGCCGCATCGTGGAAGTGAGCGCCGAGGAGGCGGACTGGTCGTACCGTCACAGCATGATGGACCACGAGGGCTACGTGGTGCTTTCCGCGGTTTTGGAGCTTGCTTTCGACGATCCTGCGGCCATTGCGGAGCGCATGGAGGATCTGGAGCGGCGCCGGGCGGAGAAGCAGCCGCTCGAGCTGCCCAGCGCCGGCAGCACCTTCAAGCGCCCGGAGGGCTACTTCGCGGGAAAGCTGGTGCAGGATGCCGGCTTGCGGGGATACCGCGTGGGCGGGGCGCAGGTTTCGACCAAGCATTGCGGCTTCGTGGTGAACGTGGACGGCGCGAGCGCTGCGGACGTGCGTCGCGTGATAGCGGACGTGCAAGATCGCGTCCAAGAGAGCGCGGGCGTCAGGCTGCAGCCCGAGGTGCGGATGTGGGGCTTTCGGGAGGAGCGGCGCTGACGAACGCCGCGAGCGGCATGCCGTCGAAGCGCTTGCGCCTGCCCGTCTCTATATGATATAAAAGAAGTAACAAATAATCGAGGGCGACGAGGCTTCGCAGACGAGGGGGCGGGCGTTGATAGACAAAGCTATCTTCGCGCTACAGGGCGTGCGCGCGGCGCTTGTCGTATTGGTCGCATGTGCCTGCGCGCGAGCATTCGCCGTGGTGGGGCAGGCTTGGGCCCTTGCTGCTGCGATCGTGGATTTGTGGAAGGGCGCTTCGGTGTCCGACCAGGTTTTCTGGATAGGGCTGTTCGTGGCGTGCTTCGTTGCGCGGCAGGTTCTTGTGTACGCGCAGGAAACGTATCTCGATCGTTACGCGGCTGCGCGGGCCGACGAGCTGCGCCAGCGGCTGCTCTCGCGCGTGTTCGAAACGGGCGCGGCGGTGGTGCAGAAGCACGGGACGGGCAACGTGACCACCCTTGTTTTGGAGGGCATCGACCAGGTGGAGACTTATATTCGCCTGATTCTGCCGAAAGCCGTGGGCGTCGTGGTTATCCCTCTGGTGCTGCTGTGCTGGATATTCCCGCTCGATTGGGTTTCGGGCGTGATCGCGCTGGTGGCGTTTCCCTTCATTATCCTGTACATGGTCATCTTGGGCCATACGGCGCAGGACGAGGCCGCCAAGCAGCACGCGACGTTCCAGATGCTGTCGAACACGTTCATCGACGCGCTGCGCGGCATCGACACGCTCAAGCTGTTCGGTCGCGGGCGCTCCTATGGCAGCAGCATTTACGCGGCGAGCGAGCGCTTTCGCGAAACGACCATGAAAACCCTGCGCGTAGCCACGCTGTCGAGCGCCGTGCTGGACCTTTTTGCAACCGGGTCGCTGGCGGCTGTGGCGATCATGCTGGGATTTCGCCTGGTGGATGGCACGCTTGCCTTTTTCCCTGCGCTCGTGGTGCTGGTGATGGTTCCGGAGTACTTCAAGCCGGTACGCGAGTTCGCCGCCGACTACCACGCCTCGCTCGACGGCAAGAACGCGCTGGTTTCGATTCTTGGCATCGTCGACGAGCCGCAGGCCGCGCCCTTCGACGATGCGTCGGATCCCGTGCCGGCTTGGGGGCCGGATTGCTCGTTTTCCGCCTGTGGCGTGGGTTTCTCGTACCCGGGTTTCAAGGCGCTCGAAGACGTGCGGTTCGAGGTGCGCGGCTTTGCGCGCGTGGGCATCGTCGGTGCGAGCGGCGCCGGCAAGAGCACCCTGGTCAACCTGCTGGGCGGTTTCGCCGATCCGAGTGCGGGGTCGTTTCGCGCAGGAGGCGTGACCGCGGCTGGATTGCATCGGGTCGATTGGCAGCGGCAGACGGTCTACATTCCCCAGAACCCGTACGTGTTCCATGCCACGCTGCGCGAGAACATCGCGTTTTACCGCCCCGATGCCGACGAGGCGGACGTCTCCCACGCAGTCGAGGCGATGGGCCTTGCCGATCTGGTTTCCCAGCTTCCCGACGGCTTGGACACGGTTATCGGCGAGGGGGCTCGGTCCCTTTCGGGCGGGCAGGCGCAAAGGATAGCCCTTGCGCGCGCGTTTCTCGATCCTGATCGGCGGATTCTCTTGTTCGACGAACCGACGGCGCACTTGGATATCGAGACGGAATGGGAGCTCAAGCAGCGCATGCTGCCCCTTATGGAGGGGCGTCTGGTGTTTTTCGCCACCCACCGGTTGCATTGGATGTCCGATATGGACTACGTGCTGGTGGTTGACGGAGGGCGCGTGGTGGAGGCGGGCCGTCCCGAAGAGCTGGCAGCGCACGACGGGCCGTATGCACGGCTTGCGTCTCGGTTGAGCGGTGATGTCGCATGAGCGGCGTGGACGCGAAGGGGGCGAGGACTATGCGCAGGACATGGCGCGAGGACCGCTGGGCCGTGCCGTTCTTCAAGCGGTACCGCAAGGTGCTCGCGCTTGCGCTGTTTCTGGGCTTCGCGACGTTCGCTTTCGCGGCGGGCCTTATGTTCACCTCCGGCTTTCTGATAAGCGGCGCTGCCGGCGTGCCCGAGTCCATCTTGGCCCTCAACCTGCCGCTCATCTTCGTGCGCATATTCGGCATAGGCAAGCCGCTGCTTCATTACCTGGAGCGGCTGTGCAGTCACGACTGGGTGCTGCGCATGACATCCGACCTGCGTTTGAAGCTGTACCGGTCGCTTGAGAAGGATGCGCTGTTCTTCCGCGCGACGCATCGTACGGGCGATGTGCTGGGCCTTCTGTCCGAGGATATCGGGCATTTGCAGAACCTGTATTTGAGAACGGTGTTTCCAACGGTGATCGCCTGGACGCTGTGGTTCGCCCTGGTGGCCGCTGCGGGGTTCTTCTCGCCGTTTCTGGCGTGCATGCTGCTTGTCATGCTGGGGTCGGCGGTCCTGCTGCTGCCCGCGGTTTCGGTGCTGGCATGCGGTGCGCGCCGCATGCGCTACAAAGCGTTGCGAAACGATCTGTACGCCGAGCTGACCGACAACGTGCTGGGCGTGTCCGACTGGGTGTTCTCCCAGCGCGGCGACGAGTACCTGACGCGCTATCGAGCAGCCGAACGGTCCATGAGGGAGCTTGCCGCCGCCGAGGAACGCTTCGCCCGCCGTCGAGACGTGGCGCTGCAGGTTCTGTTCGCCGTGACGGCCGCGCTGCTGCTTGTTTGGGCGGGCTCGCACTTCGGTGGGCAGGGTGCCGATACGGCGAACTGGATCGCTGCGTTCGTGCTGGGCTTCTTCCCGCTCATCGACGCGTTCGCGCCGCTGTCCGCGTCGGCGGTCGACGCGTTCTCGTACGGCGACTCGCTCGAGCGCTTGAACGAGCTTCCGGATGCGGACGAACGGGCCTCGAAGCAAGCCGCACGCCCGCGCACGCCCCTGGACATGCTGGTGGAGGGCGTAACGTATGCGTATCCGGGGTCTGCGCGGCCCGTGCTCAAGGGGATGCAGCTTGAGGTTCCTGCAGGCCAGAAGGTCGCGATCCTGGGACGAAGCGGTGCGGGGAAGAGCACGCTCGCGTCGCTCATGCGCGGCGATCTCGCCCCTGACGAGGGGCGGGTTACGCTCGGCGGCGTGCCGACATGCGACCTGGGCGACGACGTGTGCGCGTACATCGGCGTGATCCAGCAGCGCGTCTATCTGTTCAACATGACGCTTTTGGAGAACGTGCGCATCGGACGGCCCGACGCGTCCGTTGACGAGGTGCGAAACGTCCTTGCGCAGGTCGGTTTGCGCGAGATGGTCGACCGGCTCCCCGATGGGCTGCACACGATGGTCGACGAGGCCGGCCTGCGGTTCTCGGGCGGCGAGAGGCAGCGCATCGCGCTTGCGCGCGTGCTTTTGCAGGATGCGCCCGTTGTGATCTTGGACGAACCGTGCGTCGGGCTGGACCCTTTGACCGAGCAAGCCTTGCTGTCCACGCTCTTCAAGACGCTGGCCGACCGCACCGTCATCATGATCACGCATCATCTGCTGGGCGCTTCGGCTTGCGATCGGGTGGTGTTCGTGGAGGACGGGCGCGCGGTCCTTGACGGAGCTCCGTGCGAGCTTGAACGAACCAGTTCGCGCTACCGTGGCTTGCTCGCGTTCGACCGGGGACGGCGGCCGCAAGACGTCGACGGGCCGCGCGAGGGCTGAGGCGCTTGCGGTTTCTGCTACTATGGAGTCATGGATCAAGACCGCCCGACATACCGTGACTTTGCCGTATGGGCACGTCAGCCGCTTGACGAGGTCGAGCGCGATTGCGAGGTGCAGGCGTTTCGGGCCAGCGGGCCGGGCGGGCAGTGCGTGAACACGACGGACTCGGCGGTGCGCATGGAGCACCGCCCGAGCGGGATCGTCGTGGTTTCGCGCGAGTCGCGCAGCCAGTTTCGCAACAGGCGGCTGTGCTTGCAGAAGCTGCATGCCGCGTTCGAGCGCGCGGCGATGCCCCCGAAGGTTCGCCATGCCACGAAGCCCTCCCGAAGAGCGCGCGAGGCGCGCCTGGCCGACAAGCATCGCCGCGCCCAGGTGAAGGCGCGGCGCGGGCGCGTGGAAGGGGACTGAGCGCAAGGGTCGGCGCGCAGGTTCGCTATGCCTGCTCCGGCTCGCCGTCGATGCGCTCGAGGATGTCGCCCGGCTGGCAGCTCGCTCGCGCCGTTGTTTCGCCGACGTTCGCTCGTTGAGCAGGTGGCTTTCCTAGCGGCGAGCATGGAAAATCATGCGGACCCCCGGTTTCTGCTGAAAAAATACGTTTGCGAACGATTTCGAGCGGTCTTTTCAATAAAAGTAAATAAGTCAGTTTATAAAATACCAGGTCAGATTAGCGCGCTTCTATTTATTCTCATAAAAGATCATTCGCAAACGTAATTTTTCAGCAGAAACGAGCTTGTTGCGAATATATCGTTGCTGGCGAGAGCCGGGCTGATTGCGATGGATCCGTGGCGTTTGCTCAAGGTACCGGTTCGGCCGGGCGTGCGTTCATCCGTCCCGAGGGCGAAGGAGCGCCGCTGCCGTTATCGGGGCGGTTTCCGGTCGGGCGCGGCATCTGGGCACGTTGTCCGGGTGCCATGCCGGGGCCAACGACCAGGGCTTCGAGTGATTTCCGTCGCATGCAAATAGTTCGCAAATCAATCATCGTTTGTTGGATACACAACGGATCAGCCGCACGAAACCGTATAGCATCCGAAGGCGATGTCCGCTCAATCGCTCAAGCAAGGAGTTTGCATGTCCATCACGCTTTTGCCTATCATTCCCAGCATCTTGCAAGTGCTGCCGTTCGTTGCAGCGTTTTCGGTTCTGTGCGCGAAAGCCCTTCGCAGCAATCCGCTTCCGTTTTATCTGGGTTGGACGGCGGTGGTCGTGCTTGCCACCTGGGGCGGGCTGGCGAGCGCGTTGCCTGCATTCGACAAGGTGATCCAGCTTTTGGCCTCGTCGTATGTGGGCGTGAGCTTTTACTTGGTGGTCATGTTCGTGGGCGCTTTCGATCGCACGCCTTTGGTCAAGCGCGTTCTTTCGGTGAGATCGGAGCTTTCCATTATCGGCGGCATCCTGGTCATGGGCCATCTGGTGCGCGTGTTCGGGTTTCTTGCAATGTCGTTCACGCCTCAGTGGGGCCAGATCTGGGGTCATCCGGCAGCTGAGCTCATGTTCGCCGCGGCGGTGCTGGTGGGTTTGCCGTTGACGGCGACGTTCGTCGTGCCGTGGATTACGTCGTTTCCTTTCGTGCGCGCCCGTATGTCGGCGAAGATGTGGAAGCGCACCCAGAAGCTGGCGTACCCGTTCATGTTCCTTATGGTGGCTCAAGGGTTCCTGCTGGCGCTTGGTCATGCGCTGTACGGGTATCCGTTCGATGGTTCGGTCATGATGGTGCTGATGCAGAATCCGGTGGAATGGCTTGCAACCTTTGCGCAGCAGGTGGCGACCGAATGGACGTACCTGGCACTGGGGGCGGGCTACGCCGTGCTCAGGCTTCGGAAGCGTTCGCGGGACAAGGCCCGGCGCTCGTGTGCCGCGTCCGAGTGCGCATCGTCTCGGTTCGGCGCGTTTGGTGATTCTTGGAACTTTGCGCCTTATCGGGTTGGCTCCGGTATCCTAGTCGTTCGCATTCAAGAACCTACGATCATTCGGCGAGGAAACCAACCATGCTCAAGATACACCATGCCGTACTGCACGTTTTCGATTTCGTTTCGTGCGTCAATGTGTTCTCTCAGGAGGGGTTTGACCTGGAGAGCAAGAAAGCCAAGCGATACGTGACGAGCCATGCGCAGAAGGCGCACCACAACTTGGACAGCAAGCGCGGCGAGT
>ENA-OQNO01002158-OQNO01002158.1-human-gut-metagenome-genome-assembly--contig:-NODE-2158-length-11746-cov-3.898959_pt1 | contig 11746 bp, 9 predicted proteins | sample MGYA00242629_ERZ504880 | MGnify/ENA primary metagenome ERZ504880 (study PRJEB26092, sample SAMD00036377) | human gut metagenome | host: Homo sapiens | study: EMG produced TPA metagenomics assembly of... | reverse complement strand
GCTGTAGTACTCGGGGGTGCCCTGGAGCATGGGATGATGCGCGAAGATGTACTCGCCGTAGATGGTCTCACGGTTGCGGGTCTCGGAGTACATGCGGTTGATGGACACGCCGTTGCCGATCATCGCGAACGGGTCGCGGGTGAAGTACAGGTTCGGCATGGGCTTGACGACCATCTTGGAGGACTCGGAAACCAGGTCAACCAAGGAGTTCGACTTGTCCGTGTGCAGCTCGGTCAGGTTGATGCCCTCCATGGTCTTCAGGACGAAGTCCTTGGCATCGGGGTAGTTCTCCTGCATGTAGTCGAAGATGATCTTCTGGTAGCGATCCGTGCGGATGCCGGCCTCTTCGATCCACTGCTTCAAGAACTGCTCGCGCAGCTCGGGGTTGGCTTCCAGAACCTCGGCCATGAGATCCTCAAGGTAGAACACCTCGACGCCGTTGTCGCGCAGGGCCTGTGCGAAAGCGTCGTGCTCCTCCTGGGCGACCTTCAAGAACGGGATGTCGTCGAACAGCAGCTCTTCGAGCGTGTTCGGCGTCAGGTTCAGAAGCTCCTTGCCCGGGCGATGCAGCAGGACTTGCTTCAAAGGCTTGATCTCGCTTTTGACGTTTACTCCAGCCATTGCAACCCTCCTTCTTCCTTCTCGTGGGGCCCCGGCGTTTGCCGGGGCCAGCCGTGCCTCGCATTGAGGCTATCTTCGCCAAGTTCGCGCTTCGGCGGCGATACCTCAGCGCGTTGGATCCACCATGCGCCCAGAAAGTCGTGGAGGAAAGATGTAAAGGGGGTGTACCGGAAGATGCATAGAGGGTGTATCCGCTGCTGTTTTTCCGATACACCCTTGATAAACCCCTGATGAAGGACGGGGTTCCTTTTTGCATTGCGCGCTGCGATTCGGCTGGAAGGAATAACGCGCTAAAATCTTTTTATTCCTGTATCATAGGTTGAGTTCCCCGCAATGTGAGAGAACCGAATGGAAGGGAAGGTAGTCGACCGTGGGTCTTGTGCTTTTCCACGTTACGCTCATCGTTTTGCTGGCCTCCATTCTTGCCTCGGCAACGTGTTTGTCTGCCTATCTGGTTTCGCGCAAGCGTCTGATGCTGTTTTCGTTCTTCGCTTTCCTGTTCTACTTCTTCGACGTTGCCTTTATATTCCAGGATGAATTCGTCTCTTATGTTCTTGGCTCCGAGCAGGGGCAGATATATTTGGTGATACGATCGTTGTCCAGCGTGGTCACGGGCGGTGGGTTTCTGGTTTCGTTCTGGCTGCTGGTGTGCGATTACCTAGGGGAAACAAGGCGCGCATTGCTGGTGACGCCGGGAATCGCGTTCGTTGCGCTGAGCGTGATCATCTTGGCCGTTCTGCCCGAAAGCGATCTGCAGCGCTTCTTGTTCTACGGAATGCGCGAGTTGTTCGTGTTCTGGATGCTGCTGTTCACGGGGTTCCGTTATTTTTCTTCGAAGGACGAGGTCGAGCGCAGCCGCTTGTGGAAGCACCGCTGGCTGTACGTGGCCGTTGCGATTCTGAATGTGGCCGTGCTGCTGGAGGATATGACGTTCTTCATGATTCTCAACCAGCCTTCGGTGCAACTGGGGCCGTTCACGTTCTCTGCGGAACGCAATTACGCTGAAGAGGCTCTGCTCATGTGCTGCGCCTTTTTTGCCGGAAGGGATGCCTGCCGGGTTCTGTCGTTGCGCTTCGAGCGTCCGCCTATGCGCGGCGACCAACGGCAGGACGAGCAGATCACCGAGAATCTTATGGTGTACGCGAAGCGCCACCAGCTTTCCGAGCGCGAGCGCGAGGTGCTTCATTTGGTTCTGCTGGGAAAGGACAACCAAAACATCGCGTCCACGATGCACGTGGCGTTGAGCACCGTGAAGGTGCACGTGCACAATATTCTGCAGAAGACCGGTCGCACGAATCGTCAGGATCTGATCCAGGACTTCTGGAAAACGTCGTAGGCGCGGGCTCGCCGATGAGATCTGTCTGCAAGAAAAGCTCCTCCGCTGTTGGCGAGAGGAGCTTTTCTTGATAAGGCACCTTGAGGAGGGGAGGGAGAAAGGTGCCTTATGGGAGGGCGAGGCTAGACTGCGGCAGCTGCGTTCTTGCCGGCCAGGCGTCCGAAGGTAAGAGCGCTACCCAAGCTGATGCCGGCCACTACCACAGGGTAGTCGACCAACAAGCGGCGGCCCATCGTGTTGCCTGCTACGTACAGACCCGGGATGGGATCGTTCGTTCCGTCTTTGGTCACGCGCAGTTCGTGGTCGCACTCCAGGCCGCCGAACATAACCAGCATGCCCGCGTTGCCGAACTTGCAGGCGTAGTACGGCGGGTTCTCCACCGGGAACATGCGCTTGGACATCTTGCCGAAATCTTCGTCGATGCCCTTATGGCACAGTTCGTTGTAGCGCTCGATTTCGGCTTTCATCACATCCAAGGGAAGCCCTGTCTTTTCGGCCAGCTCTTCCAGGGAATTGGCGATAACGTCCGTGCGCTCGTCCACCATCGCCTTCGTGGTGTAGCCCAGGCCGAAGCCGGAGAGCACGGTCTCGTACTCGGCCGCTTTGTCGTCGGGCACGAAGTAGGTGGTGTACCCATGTCCGTCGGGCATGTGGATGATCTGCTCGGGCCACTTGCTGTCGAAGATCTGCCATGCCTTCACGCCGGCTTTTGCCAGCTCGGGATCTTTAGCGGCAGGCTGGCGGGTGTGCTCGGCTGCAATGTTCTGCCCGGGCACGTCTTCGTTCATGAACCGCTTGCCTTCCATGTTCAGCTGCAGGAAGCTGTCGACGCCCAGCGATCCGCCCATGTGGTGGGTCATCGGCGCGTGGGGGCCCAGCTCCATCCAGCCGCCGGCCCAAATGCCCATGAGCTGGCCGCGTCCGTCGTCGACGCCGCCCATGAACTCTTCGGTCCACGGTGCGTAGTAGTGGCGCATTTCAGGGTTCGCGCCGTAGTCGCCGCAGCACAGGACGACGGCCTTGGCGTTGACCTTCAGGTAGCCGTCCGGCGTTTTCGCGTAGGCTCCAACCACCTTGTCGTTTTCCACGATGAGTTGCTCGCCTTCGGCACTGTAGATCAGTTCGGCGCCGCCGGCTACGGCGGCGTTGAACGCTGCTTCGCAGGCCCACTGCATGTTCGGGTTCGTGGTGATGGTGCCGTGGAAGTAGGGATAGACCTCTTCCTTGTAGTTGTACGTGTCCAGTGGCGGGAAGCACTTCGGACGGATGTAGTTCGGCTTGTCCGTCTTGCGATTGGCTGCGGTCGACTCCAGCACTTCGTAGTCAGCGCCCTCGATGAACCAGTCGAAGTCCTCGCCGGAATGGTCGTACCAGTAGCTCATCATCCACGTGTCGCAGCGGCCGCCCGTTTCTTTGACGAACTCGTTGAAGATGTCTTCTTTCGGCGCCCATTCGATGCCCAGGTTCTTCTGAATCTTCGAGCCAACAACGCCGAAGTCGCCGGCCATGGAAATGACGGAGTAGCTGTCCTGGGGCTGCTTCTCCAAGACGATGACCTTCTTGCCTGCTTCCGCAGCTTCCTTTGCTGCAGCGGTGCCGGCGATGCCCATGCCGATAACCAGAACGTCGCAGGTTTTTTCTTCCTTGACGTCCGTGGGAACCGGCGGCGGTGTAAGGAAATCGGGCGTGTAGGCGGTAGGCGCGATGCCCGACGCTGCGGATTTCCCGCTCCCGCCTTCCGATCCACCCGCGCTACCGCTTTGTTGCGGTGCGCAGCCAGCTAGGCTTGCGGCCCCCGCCGTGACGGCAGCGGTTGCTCCCAGTCCAAGAAATGCGCGCCGGCTTAATCCTTTGTTTGCCATGAATAGCTCCTTCCCTTTGTCGTGCAATAGGGGTTCACCCTTCCCCAAGCTGCCTTGGACTTTACGCTTCCCGGCGAAGGGGAAACAACACCTACCACTGGGTGGTTTTGGACGTTTGGGCCGGTGAAGCCCCACCCGAACCAGGTAGGATGTCCGTTCTGCCGCTTCCGTTCAGTGACTTGCATGCTGGTATAAGCTACACTTGAAGGCGGTCGCCAAATGGGGATAGGGGCTGCATGGAACGTTTGCGAGAGTTGGTTTCGGGATTGCGTGTCCGCGATGCCGTGTGCATGAGCGGTTATGCGTTGTATCTGGTATTCGGGTACGTGTCGTTCGAGTCGCCCACGCTGTTCATTGCTCTTGAGCACGGCGACTTGCCCGCTCAGTCCTTGTTCCTTGTTGCCGCGGTGGCGGCTCGTGCGTTGGTGTACGGGGTCATGATAATCGTTGGCCGCTATGCAAGCCGGGCTTCCTCTTTCGCCGCCTCGTTTGTTTGCGCAGGGGTTGCGGCAACCGGTTTTCTGATCACGCGCATGGCGTTCCAATTCGCGCCTTACGCGCCTGCGGACTCCCTGTTTCCCTGGCTTGTGCTTGGCGGGTTGTTCTATGGCGCAGGAGACGCTTTGATCACGCTGCTGTGGGCGAGGTTCTCGGGCACGTTCGACACGCGCCGTATATACTTGTTTGTGCTGGTCAGCAACGCGCTGAGCCTGGTGCTTTATTTTGCGGTCACGCTTTTGCCGTCGACCGCCGTGTCTGCGGTTGGAGCGGTGATCTTTTTCGTGTCGGTGCTGCTGTGCAAGCGGTGCCTGGATATGCGTGACCCCATAACCGACGAGTATTCCGCGCCGGTTCTAAAAGGGGCGTTGTCTCTGCTGTGGCGCCCTGTTCTGGGCACGGCCATCCTTTCGTTCATGAGCGGTCTTATGCTGCAGGTTTCTATGCAGCAGGCTATTCCCCTTGCTACGTTTCAGTACACGTCGTTGATCACGCAAGGCGCAGTGATCGCCGCGCTGCTTCTGCCTGCTGTGTTGGTGAAGAACCAGCCCAATCTGGGGTCGGTGTACAAGGTAGCGCTGCCCCTTTCGGCAATGGGATTTTTACTGCTTCCCCTGATTTGGGATGGGGCGGGAGGCTTGGCCAACGCATGCGCGCAGCTGGGCTCTCTTGTTGCGGGCATCATTCTTTGGTGCATGGTAGCAAGCCTTGTGAAAGACACGAAGCTTCCCGCCGCGCTGCTGTTTTCGTGCGCTCTTGTATGCACGAACGCCGCTCAGTTGGCGGGGGCGATCGTGGGCCTGCTGAACGCGCATGCGTTTGGGCGAGGCGATTTGCAGCTGACCGCCGTGGCGCTGGTGGCGGTTTACTTGGTGGCATTGGTGTCCATCTTCCTGTTCAAGGACAAGTCTCTTCCGGGGGAAGAACCTTCCGAACGCCCGGCGCCTTCGATCGAGGGGTCTCTTGCGGCTCTGGACGACCGTTGCGCGACGCTGAGCTGCGAGCACGGGCTGACGCCGTGCGAGTCCGAGATTCTGGCTCATCTTGGTCAAGGGCGCACGGCGCGCGCTATATCCGAGAAGCTGGTGGTTTCGGAGAATACGGTCAAGTACCACATCAAGTCCATCTATCAGAAGCTGGACGTGCATTCTCGTGACGAGGTGATAGACCTCATCGAGCGGGCATGCGTGTAGGGTGATCTCGTTTTCCGTCTCGTGCCGATTGCTTTGCCCGCGTGCCGCTTCGCTGTATACTCGCACGCTTTAATCTGCTAAAGTAAATCGGTCATTATGCCAGTTGCAGGCCTAGAAGGCCCGTAATGGAATCGGATGTGCTGCGGGGACGGCGCGTCTGCTGCAGGCATATCGTTGCTTTAAGGGCTAAGAAAGGAGTGGGTATGAGCAGTTCGTTGGTTCAGAAATTCAAGAACGTCGGTCCGGGCGCGCTGGTCGCCGCAGGCTTTATCGGTCCCGGCACGGTCACGACGTGCACGGTTTCCGGAGCAAGCTATGGCTACACCATGCTGTGGGCACTGCTGTTCGCCACCGTTGCGACCATTATCTTCCAGGAGATGGCGTCGCGCGTTGGTATTGTTTCGGGTAAGGGTTTGGGTGAAAACATCCGCGATCGTATTCCCAACAAGATACTGATGTGGATTGCAATCGTGATTGTTATCATCGCCATCTTCGTGGGCAACATTGCGTACGAAACGGGCAACATCACGGGCGGTATTTTGGGCATTCAGGCTGTGGCGCCTGATGTTCCGATGCTCCCCATCGTTGTAGTCCTGGGCGTTTTGGCTTTTGTGGCTATGTGGATTGGTTCGTACAAGGTGGTCGAGGTCATCCTTACGGCCATCGTGGTGTTCATGGGCGTCGTGTTCTTCGTGACGGCCATTGCTTCGAATCCTGATTGGGGCGCCATTGCGGCAGGCCTGTTCATTCCGACGCTTCCCGAAGAAGGCTCGAAGGGCATTTTGACCGCGGTGGGCTTGATCGGTACCACTATCGTGCCGTACAACTTGTTCTTGCATGCATCCGGCGCGTCCGAGCGCTTCAAGGATCCCGATCAGGTGTCCGATGCTCGCTTCGACACCGTTTTGAGCATTGGCTTGGGCGGCATCATCTCCATGGCTATCCTCATTTGCGCAGCTGCGAACATTCACGGCACGGAGGCCACGGTGACCAACGGCAAGGATATGGCGTTGGCGCTGCAGCCGCTGCTGGGTTCGTGGGCTACGTGGATGATCGGCTTGGGGCTGCTGGCTGCCGGCTTCTCGAGCGCCATCACCGCCTCGTTCTCTGCTGCGTACGCGGTGAACGGCGTGCTGGGCTGGAAGAAGACGACCAAGGATCTGCGTTTCAAGGCGATCTGGATTATCGTGCTGGTGGCCGGTTGCTGCATGGCTATCGTGCTGGGCAAAAGCCCGACCGAACTTATCCTGGTTGCTCAAGCGGCCAATGCCATCTTGTTGCCTATTATGGCGTTCTTCGTGCTGTACTGTGCCAACGGCAAGGATTTGGGCAAGTGGAAGAACCATGTGTTCGCGAACTGCGCAGGTGTGGTCATTATCGTGATCACGCTGTTCATGTGCTACCGCAACATGTCGAGCTTCCTGGCTTCGTTGCAGAAGCTCATCGGAGGCTAACGCTTTTCCGGTCGTTCGAGCTTTGCTTGAAGAGTATGTCTTGCGCGCCCGCCCTCTCGGCGGGCGCGCTGCGTTTTCGGGCTTGTGAACCCGTTCCGGGAGCGAGGCGCACGGGGGAGGAGCGCCGCACGTTATGCGGTTGCGCGCCGGGTTCGCTGCGTGCGGTGCGGGTCTTGGCACGAGATCGCGGGTCTGCGCTCTCGGTCAAGAGCCTTTGGCAACCGTCGAATTCGCTGCGCTTTGATGACCTGGCATGTTGGTGCAAGTGCTCAAAACAACTGCGGCTGAGGGGTCGGTTAGGGAGCGCAGACCCGCGATTTCGCGCCAAGTTTTGCGTCGTGGGCTGTCGAACCGTTGTCGAAGCGGCCCCGGCTGGCTCGCTTCGCGTGGTTCCGCCGGCGCTTTCGGGGGCTTTCGGCGTTGGGGGGCTTCTGCCTCGTCCGGACGCGAGCTAGACGCCTCGAAACGCAGCCGACCGGACGACGCTGGTTTCGGCCTGCCGCCGAGCAAGGATTGGCGCGCGGGTTCGCCCGGGTTCGTCAAGGTGCTTTTCCCAGATGGTGTATGCGCTCCTGTGGCATTGGTATGTTTCGTTTTGGATAACAGTTGACCGAGGCTGCTTTCAGCAGGGTATTATGTGCGCGAAACAAGAGTACGGTGCCTCAATGACTGAAGGAGCAAGTATGGAACCGAATATCTTCGAACAAGCGCACGCTTACCGCAATCGTCTTTTCCCTGGATTCGATTCGCCGTTTTCCGTCACCGACCCGGAATTTCAGGAACGTTTCGATGCGTTCGCTTTCGGTGAAGTCCCGGCAAGCGACAACCTTGATGACAAGACAAGGCTGACGGCTATTCTGGCAGCGCTTGTAGGGTGCCGAGGTCTTGAGGCTTTTCAGGCTATGGCCAAGGGCGCGTTTAACGTAGGGGTCACCCCTGTTGAGGTGAAGGAGATCGTCTACCAGGCGGTTCCGTATTTGGGGCTTGGGTGCGCGCTTCCGTTTTTGCATGCGACCAACGAACTGCTGGAGCATCGTCTGGTTTCGTTGCCGCTTGAGGGCCAGGCCACAACCACGATGGATACGCGTGTGGAAGCTGGCGCCAAGAAGAAAGCCGAGCTGTTCGGAGCCGATGCGGTGGGAACGGTTGCGTCGGGGTATGCGGATGCGGCCCGCATCGACGGCTGGGTGGAATCCCATTGCTTCGGAGATTGCTACACGCGAACCGGTCTTGATGATGCTCGGCGCGAGATGGTCGCCTTTTGCTTCCTTGCTGCGCAAGGGGGCCATGACGAGCAGTTGACCGGTCACGCGCGAGCCAATATGCGCCTGGGGAACGATGCAGGGTTCCTGGTCAGCGTCCTGGCGCAATGCGTGCCCTACATCGGCTACCCGCTTGTTCTGGACGCGCTTCGCTGCGTGGAGAGCGCTGCTGCCGCGTCGGAGGATGCTGAAGCGTAGGTTTTTGTATTGTGCGGGAGCGCAAAGTGCGCGTTCCCGCTAGCTTTGGCTGCGAAATAAGCCATTCTTGCTTGATCAAGCTGGCTTTCGACGGAGGCTCCGCGCTCTTTCTGCGCGGGGCCTCCGTTCGTTTGCTGGCGGCTTGGGTCTGATGCGCGCTGCAAAGCTCCGTTGCTCGCAACGTTGAGGCCGTTAGTCCCAAATCCTTGCACCTTCCATCTTCGATCGCGTATAGTTTTGATTGCTTTCTTGGATGATCGGACTATTCTGCCACGCTCGATCTTCTGCACCAAGAGCGGCTCACATGCTGTTAACTGAATAGGCTTCGAGGGAAGCCGGCGGGTCGCTTGTCTGCTGCGTCCCGCGTGTTCTGCACCGCTGCTTACTGTCGAACAACTCGCACCTTCCGACCCTAGGGCGCGTCTTGCGCTGCCTTCGGGCGGAAGCGTGTCGTCGCGCGGCTGTCGCTTGCGCTGCGTTTGCGCGCGAAGCGAAACGGACTGCACGGCTTTGAAGGGAAAGGTGTTGTTGTGGATCTGCTGAATCAAAAGAAAGGCCTGCTTGCTGTAGGGGTGGTTGCAGGCGCCATGCTCGCGCTTCTTGCTTACTTCGGGAATCCGGCGAACATGGCCATGTGCGCGGCATGCTTCATTCGCGATACGGCTGGCGCGTTGAAGCTGCATAGCGCATCCGTCGTGCAGTATTTCCGCCCCGAGGTGGTGGGCTTGGTGGTGGGCGCGTTCGTGATCGCCCTGGCCACGAAGGAGTACCGCTCCACCGCGGGGTCGTCTCCGATGATCCGTTTCGTTCTGGGATTCATCATGATGATCGGCGCGCTGGTGTTTCTGGGCTGCCCGCTGCGCATGGTTATTCGCATGGCGGCGGGTGACCTGAACGCTTACGTGGGCCTGATCGGTTTGGTGTTGGGCATCGCGACGGGAACGTTGTTTCTGAAGAAGGGGTATTCGCTGGGGCGGGAGCGCGACACGAACAAGTCCGCAGGCGCCGTGCTTCCCCTTGTGCTGGCCGCGCTCATGATCATTGGGCTGACCGCGGGCGTGTTTGCCGCGAGCGAGACGGGTCCCGGCAGCAAGCATGCTCCCGTGCTGATTGCGCTGGCTGCTTCGCTTGTTGTGGGCATGCTGGCTCAGAAGGCGCGCATTTGCTTTGCGGGCGGCGTGCGCAACGTCATGCTCATGCGGGATTTCGACCTGCTGCTTCCCATTGCGGGATTGTTTGTGGTCATGCTGGCGTACAACCTGGTTACAGGCAACTTCAAGCTTAGTTTCGAGGGCCAGCCCATCGCCCATTCCCAGCATCTGTGGAACATTCTGGGCCTGTATGCCGTTGGGTTTGCGGCAGTGCTCGCCGGCGGGTGCCCGTTGCGTCAGATGACGCTGGCGGGCCAGGGGTCGTGCGATGCCGCCGTCACGTTTTTGGGCATGCTGATCGGTGCGGCGTTCGCTCACAACTTCGGCTTGGCTGGCGCGGCGGCTTCGGCGGCAACGGCGGAAGCCGCGGCCGTGGCGGGCGGCCCTGCGCTGGCGGGGCAGATCGTGCTGGTGGGGTGCATTGCCGTGCTGTTCGTGATTGGCGCGGTCAACCTGCGCAACAGGCGGAAGAGCGCGGGCGTTACGGCGGCGTCAGCGGCGTCGGCAAACCTTGAGGACGTATCCGCCGCAGCGGCGAACTAGACACGAAGGGAGCAAACTATGATCGAAGTGGATGCGCGGGGCCTTTCGTGCCCGGAACCGGTGATGATGGCTATGCAAGCCGTGAAAACGCACTCCGGGCAATCGGTTCGCGTGCTGGTGAGCACGGCTATTGCGCGCGACAACGTGGTGGCGATGGCGCGCAGGAAGAAGAAGACGGCTGCGGTCGAGCAGGTCGGCGACGATTTCGCCATCGTGATCGAGTGACGGCGAGGTTGGCATGCGGACGAAATCCCCGGTTCTTGTGGTTGCATTTGGAACCACAACGGATGCAATGGCGATGGAGCAAGCGGGAAAGCGGCACGGCTTGCAGGGTCGGCTGATTCCCATACCGCGCCAGCTATCTGCGGGCTGCGGCCTGGCCTGGCGGGAGCCCGCGTGCAACGGCCAAGCGCTGCGCCGCATGTTGGAGGTCGAGCGCATAGATTTCGACGGCCTGCATAGCATGGAGCTGTAGAGTGCAGACCGCGTGGGGCTAGCTTTGTTTTGCCGGGGGAGGTTGCACGCGCCGTGCCGCCTCCCCCGGTTCGTTTCGTCGCGTTACTGTGCGCCGACCGGCTTGATGGCGATGCCGTCCTCTTCGAGCGCGCTGCGCGTGCGGCTCACGAATGCAAGGGCGGTGGGGGAGTCTCCGTGCACGCAGATGGTGTCGGGATGCAGGTCGATCAGCTTGCCCGTGACCGAAAGGATGGCCCCGTCTCGAATGGCGTTCTTCACGCGCTCGATGGCCTGCTCTTCGTCACGGATGAGGGCGGCGGGGTCGTTGCGGTTAACCAGCTTGCCTTCGTCGGTGTAGTTGCGGTCGGTGAAAAACTCTTCGGCCGTCACCAGGCCTTGTTTGCGTCCTGCGTCGATGAGCGCGCCGTTCGCCAGGCCCACCAGCACCAAGCGCGAGTCCACGTCGAAGACCGCTTGCGCCAGGGCAGCTGCGAGTTCGGGATCGATGGCCGCATGATTGTAGAGCTGCCCGTGCGGTTTGACGTGCGCAAGCTGCACGCCTTGTGCCTGGCAGAACGCTTGAAGCGCGCCGATTTGGTACACCATGTACGCGTACGCCTCGTCGGGCGACAGGTTCATGTCGCGGCGACCGAAGCCTTGCAGATCGGGGTAGCCCGGATGCGCGCCGATGGCTATGCCGGCGTCCTTTGCCATGCCGACCGTCTTGCGCATGACCATGGGATCGCCCGCATGCTGTCCGCACGCGACGTTCGCGCTCGAAACAAGGGGAATGATCTGGTCGTCCAGTCCAAGGGTGTAGCGTCCGAAGCTTTCGCCCAAGTCGCTGTTGAGGTCGATGCGGTACATAAGCCTGCCTTCTTCTTGGTTTTCGGGTCGTACGCCCTTATTCCTTCAGATCGATGTTCTTCGTGTCGGTGATCAGCATGCAGCCCGGCGCGTGCGTGATGGCGAAAGGCGGCTTGCTGTTCATCACGATGGACTGGGGCGTCACGCCGCACGCCCAGAACACGGGAACTTCGCCCTCGCGGATTTCCACCGGATCGCCGAACTCGGGGTGCATGACGTCGTTCACGCCGATGGCGGCAGGGTCGCCGATGTGAATGGGTGCGCCGTGCACCTTCGGGATGGCGCCGGAGATCTGCACTGCCTTC
>ENA-OQNO01002157-OQNO01002157.1-human-gut-metagenome-genome-assembly--contig:-NODE-2157-length-11748-cov-3.416315_pt1 | contig 11748 bp, 8 predicted proteins | sample MGYA00242629_ERZ504880 | MGnify/ENA primary metagenome ERZ504880 (study PRJEB26092, sample SAMD00036377) | human gut metagenome | host: Homo sapiens | study: EMG produced TPA metagenomics assembly of... | reverse complement strand
TCCAGCTCACCCCGATCGACACCGTCACGCCCAGCTCCTCTTTCATACGGCCGCCGATCTCCCGGGCGACCTCGTACGCGTCCCATCCGCGCCGCCGCATCGAACCGGTGATATCGAGCCAGCTTTCGTCCAAGCCGAACGGTTCAACCAAATCGGTGTACTGATTGTAGATAGCGCGCGCCATTTCCGAATATGCTCGATACAGCTTGTAGCGCGGAGGGAGCACGACGAGGTCCGGGCATTTCTTGCGCGCCTGCCACAGCGTCTCGGCCGTCCTGATGCCGTACGCCTTCGCCTCTTCGCTCTTCGTGAGCACGATGCCATGCCGCAATTCCTCCTTGCCCGCAACCACCACGGGCCTGCCGCGCAGCTCGGGCCGTTGCGCCTGCTCCACGCTGGCGTAGAAGGAATTCATGTCGCTATGCAGAATGATGCGCTCCAATGGTTCTCGACGCCCCCTTGACTCTTTCGTGCCTCTCGTCGTATCATACGAACTAATGTTCGCATGATAGCTTTCAAAAGTCAACCGAACAAAGCGTGGAGATCTCTCGGAAGGCAAGCGCGGCGCGCTCATGGCCATCGGCAACGCTCAAGCCATCACCGTGCACGGTGACGTGGTTGCTATGCGAGAATAGACCCCGCCGAGCACCGTTTCAACGCACGGCCACCGAAGGAGGACGGAACCATCGACGCCATCGACAGCGCGCGCATACGATCGTATCGACTGCACGCCCATCACCTGGATCGGAAGGTTTCCATCGATCAGCTGCTGCAAGCTGCCGGAGCCTGCGGACTGCAGAACACGCCGCCCGGATCATGGGAAACCTCCCTGTTCAACCGCATAGAAGGGTGCACTCCGGCCCACCTGCGCGAACAGCTGCACGAACGGAAAACCTTGATACAGGCATGGAGTTTTCGCGGGGCGCCCGTCGTGTTCCCCGCATGCGAACGCGACGCGTTCCTTACAGCGCTCGTCGCGGAACCCGGCGAGGAGCCCTGGATCTACACGCGCGGCGCGTCGGGCGCGCTCGATTATATGGGCATGTCGTTCGGCGATCTGCTGCCTTTAGTGGAGAAGGCCGCGAAACTGCTCGACGACCGAACGATCGAAGGCAAAGATTCCCTCGACCGCGCAATTGCGGACGCGGTCGAGGCCGACCTGCCGCGAAGCGCGCTCGGCCCATGGCGCGATCCGTCCATGTACGGCAATCCCGACAAGCAGACCGTCGGCCAGGCCGCCGTATCGTTTCTGCTGCGCCCATGCTCGTTCAAATCGCTCGTCGTCTTCGGCAGACGCGAGGGGTCCACCCCCGCGTTCTCATCGTACCGGGCATGGACGGGACGGAGGGACGCGCCCGCGCCTTCCCCCGCCGCAGGAAAGCAGCTTGCTCGAAAGTTCCTCCATTGCTACGGACCGACCACGCTCGGCTCCTTCGCCGCGTGGCTCGGAAGCTCCAAGGCTCAAGCCAAACGGCTCTGGTCGTCTATCGAAGACGAGCTTTGCGCCGTATCCGTTGACGGAAAGAAGCGTTTCGCCCACGTTCTCGATATCGACAACCTGCTGCAAGCCGAGCAACCCGCCGCGCGCCTGCTGTTGCTAGGGGCTCATGACCCCTACCTCGACCTGCGAGATCGCGAAATCATCCTGCCCGATCCCCAGCGAAGGAGGCTCGCATGGAAAACCGTGGGCAATCCGGGCGTCGTGCTCGACGAGGGCCGCATCATCGGGGTATGGAACGCAAGGACGGCGAAGAGCTCCCTTGGTGTCTCGATACGCCTATGGGAACCCCTCGAGCCCGCAAGGCAGGCTCAACTCGAACGGCTTGCCGAAGAACATGCCGCGTTTCGCCAACTCGCCCTGAAAACCTGCACCGTGGAAAGCGAATGAAGACCATGCCGAACATCACCGTCTGCCACGCCACCGAAGGAACGCTTGCCGACGTCTGCCTGGACATTCCAAAGCACGCCCTCACGGTGTTCACCGGGCTTTCCGGTTCGGGAAAGTCGACGCTTCTCGTAGACGTGCTGTTCAACGAATGCCAGCGCCAGTATTTGGAAGCGATGGGAATGGAAGGCATTCGAAAGCCGCGCGTCGAACGTATAACGGGGGCTTCCCCTGCCGTTCTGGTAACGCAGTCCGACGTCAACAGAAACCCCCGTTCCACGGTAGGCACCGCAACCGACATGTACACCGATCTGCGCATGGTGTTCGAAAAGCTGCACGTGCGCGCATGCCCATGCTGCGGCGAAGAGATCTGCGCAGCCGATTGCCAGGAGGAAACCGAGCGAGACGGCGACGAGTTCTTGGTGTTCATGCGCTGCAGCCTATGCGGGCACCGCATGCGCAAGATCACGCGCACCGAGTTCTCGTTCAACACGAAAGAAGGCGCCTGTCCCGTATGCGAAGGAATCGGCAAGACGCTCGCCATCGACTGGAGCCGGGTGCTGCACGAAGATCGGTCGGTGGAAGACGGAGCGGTCGATGTCTGGAACCATCGATACCAAGCCTATCAAGCCGATACGCTGCAGCGCGCGTTTCGTCACTACGGTCTGCCCGACGCAAAGAGCCTGCCCGTTGCTCGGTTCGACAGCCTGCAGCGAGAAATCCTGCTGCAAGGCACGGAAAGCCCCGTGCTCTCACGGGCGCTTCCAAACGTCGATCCGCCGAAAACCGTTGCCGCGGGTCGGTTCGAAGGCGTAGGGCCCCTGCTCATGCGCCGTCTTGCCGAACGAGAGGGCGCCGCGCGCGACGATCTTGCGCAAGCGTACTTCGCCTCCGCGGAATGCCCCGCATGCAACGGAGAGCGGCTGGGGGCAGCCGGCCGGCAGGCGCATATCGCCGGCACGCGCCTGCCGGAATTGGCGAGCGAAACGCTCGACGAGCTGCAATCCTGGGTCGCAGGCCTGGCGGACGCGCTTTCTCGCGATCATCGACTGCTCGTCGAGGACTACCTGCGCGACGTCGAAGCGAAACTGAACCGCCTTCGATCGCTTGGCCTTGATTACCTTTCGCTCGACCGTCGAACCGTCACGCTTTCGGGCGGCGAACTGCAGCGCATGCGCCTGGCCGCCGTGCTCGATTCGGAGTTGACCGACGTCGTGTACATCATGGACGAGCCGACGGCGGGCCTGCATCCGCGAGACACCGCAGGCATGACGGCAACGCTGAAACAGCTTCGCGACAAGGGCAACACGGTGCTCGTCATCGAACACGACCCCGACGTGATGCGCGAAGCGGATTTCATCGTGGACATGGGACCCGGCGCGGGACGGCGCGGCGGACGCATCGTAGCGCAAGGAACCGTTGAAGAGCTACAGCGCTCCAGCGCTTCCATCACGGGCTCTTGGCTGAAAACCCCTCGACCGGGAAAAACCGCGTTTCGCCCCTTCGCGAACACGGCGCTGGAAGTGCACAACGCCCGCGTGCACAACCTGCAGGGCATCGACGTGCGCATACCCGAACAATGCCTGATCACCGTATGCGGACCATCGGGATCGGGAAAGTCGACGCTCGTATTCGACCTGATAGCTCAAGGAGACCGTCCCGGCACGCAAAACGCCGTTGCGGGCCTGGATCGTTTCGACCGGATAATCCAAGTCGACCAAACGCCCCTCGCCCGCATGAAACGCTCGAACGTGGCCACGTACGCAGGCGCCTACGAAGGCATCCGCAAAGCCTTCTCCGCCACCGCGCAGGCGAAGGCCGCCGGGCTGACAGCGCGCAGCTTCTCGTTCAACTCCCCGGGCGGGCGATGCGAGCGCTGCGAAGGGCTCGGGCGCGTAAGCAGCAACATGCTGTTCTTCCTGGACGTCGAAACGACCTGCCCCGCCTGCCGCGGCAGGCGGTTCTCCGAAGAAGTGCTCGACGTGCGCTACAACGGGCTTTCCATCGACGAGGCGCTTATGCTTTCCGTTGAAGAGGCTGCACGCGCGTTCGAGAAGATCCCCGGATCGGCGCGCGCGCTTCGTTTGCTCGAAGACGTGGGCTTGGGCTACGTGCAGCTGGGACAAACCCTCGCAACGCTTTCCGGGGGCGAAGCCCAGCGTTTGAAGCTTGCAAAAGAACTGATAACGGGTTCGTCGAAGTCGAATCTATATCTGCTCGACGAGCCTACGCGCGGCCTGCATCCTCAAGATGTGGAACGATTCTTGAGCCTTGTGGATAGATTGGTGGACGCAGGCGGAACCGCGATCGTCGTGGAGCATAACGCGCACGTGATAGAGCGCAGCGACTGGGTCATCGAGCTGGGGCCGGAAGGAGGCCGCAAAGGCGGGCGCATCGTGTTCGAAGGAACTCCCGCCAAGCTGAGGTCAGCCGAAACGGAAACAGCGCGATACCTGCGCCGAAGCTAACGCACGCATTCCGATCCGCGCCGAATCATGCGCGCCATCGTCGCGCAAGCGACGATGGCGGCGGCCACCACCAGCAACGGCTCGGCTGAAAGCGAGGCGAAGCCGCACAAAGACCCGACGATCGCAAGGCCCCCTTCGCCCCACGGTCGCATGCTGCCCGAACGCAGGCGCACGGCTTCCAAGCCGAAGCTGAGCACGACGGCGGCGTTCAGCGCAGCCGCCAGGACCAGCGCCGGCACTACAGGCGCGCCCGCAGGCAACGTAAACGGAACGGTCGCGCACGAAACCGCCGTCACCAAGCAAAACGCCGGCAAGGAGTCGCCCACGAGCAACGCGAGCGTTCCGTAAGGCAGCTGATCGCGCACGAGCCGCACGCGCATGTCGTCGCGAAACGCGCGCGCGACCTCGCGCGCCGTCGAGGCCAGGCCCACCAGCATCGCCAGCCAGAAGATCGGCCCCGCAACGCCGAATCCGCCGAACAGCGCGCTCACGCCGAAAGGCGTTATTCCCGCCCCCAGCATCAAAAGCGCCGGCAGGCCCTCGTATTGCCGAACCAAGGAAAGCGCCGCGCGCGCCACAAGCGCAGCAGGGCCCGCAGCCTGCGACAACCGTAAAAACGGACCGCGCCGGGCCAACTTGCAGCGACGACGGTAATCCCCCACCGTCGCAGAATCGAGCAGCGAGAAAAACCCGAACGAGCACGTATCGGCGTAGAGGGCGTTCTCCTCCACCATGCGCACCCTATCGACCCGCTTCGCCAGCAGCAGCAATGCCAAGAACCCCGCAGCAAGCAGTCCGACGGCAGCAGCGATTGCCTGCACGACGGCATTCGATTGCGCAAGCGCAACGGGAGCCCAGGCAATCGCAAGCGCTCCATACGCTGCAACCGCGGCCAACGACGCAAGGGCGAGCATCGCGACAGCCTTCCAACGGCGAATCGTGCGCGGCAAGGCGAGGCGCACCGTCCCCACGACCCGGCTTGCCGCAAGCGGAACCGCCGTCCACAGCGAAGCGATCAGGGCCGTCGTCAAAGGATCGACGAACCACCCCGAAGCCGCCCGCATCCCAACGGCAAGCAGATAGCCCGCAGGCGCCGCCACGGCTCCTCCCGCGATCATCGTTATTGCAGCGGATACGCCGACGAGCGCCGTCGACCCGATGGGGCTTGCTGCAACATAGGCGATATCGGGATGGGAAAGCTTGATCCACGATGCGCGCAACCCTCGAAACGAGCTCACCGAGAACATGACCGCCGGCGCCGCGAACGCAAACAGAAGCACGCCGAACGCCAGGTCAGGACCCAATGCGACGAATGCCTCCTGCACCGTATCGAGCAGCCAGAGCCACATCGCGGCCAAGCATATGCCCATGAACCCTATGATGTACGCTTGGTAGCTCCGCTCTCCCCACCCGCGATCGTCAATCAGATCAGAGCCCGTAGCGTGCAGCGCCCGCACCAGGAACGTACGGGCATGCCGCACGCGCAGCCTCAGAAGCAATCGCACATCGCCCATGCCGATCAGCCTCGCTCGAAACTGTCGAAAAGATCGCCGGGCCGCACGTCGCGCACGGTCGACAACCGCCCGCCCCCAAGATGCAGCAGCAGGTCGGGATTCAAATCGGGGACGTTATGGTGGCAGCTGACCAGCACCGCCGCGCCGTCGGCGCGAGCAGCCGACAGCAACGCGCTCAGCCGTCGCGACGCATCCCGATCGAGCGGCCCGTACGGCTCGTCCAGCAACAACAGACGCGGCTTGCGCATGAAGGCCAGCACGAGCGCCAGCTTCAATCGCATGCCGCGAGAATACGACGAAGGGAACCGATCCGCATGCGCTTCAAGCCCCAGGTCATCCAGCAATCGCCGAGCTTCGTCGACGGCATCGGGCACGCGGTTCGCATCCAACACGAAGCGAATATGCTCAGCGGCGGTCAAATCGTCGTAAAAGGACGGCACGTCGGGCACGAAGGCGATCTCCCGGCGCACAGCGCGATCCGAGCCGTCGAACGGCCGCCCGAACACCTCGACCACGCCTTTGCTCGGCATGCTCCATCCCGCCAAGCATCTGAGCAGCGTGGATTTTCCCGACCCGTTCGGGCCGGTCAGAAACGCAATCTGACCAGGATCGATCCGAAAAGACACATCGTTCCACACCTCGCTTCGCGCATAGCGAAACGAAAGGCCCTCCGCCCGCAGCGCCGGCGTCTTCTCCACTGCCTCGACATCCATGCTCTCACGCTCCTTCGCGACGCATCATAGCGCTTTCAGTCGGGCGAGCAAGCCCGAGAAGCACGGCGAGCGCTCGAGATCATCCAGCACGCCGTCGTGCAGGACGCCGTCTCGAACCCGACCTTTCAATCCTGCTTTCCCGAACAGGGCTTGAGCCATGCGCGCCGTCGACGGATCCTGCCCCCTCGCGTCGGAAAGCCGATCGAAAAGAACATCGGACGGCGGCTTCGGCATCGCATCCTCGTCCATGCCTTCCAAAAGGAGGACGAACCGCTCGAGACACGCCGAAGCGCGATCCTCGTCGCCCGCGCGCAGAAACGCCGCGAACGCGTCTCCCCAGAACATGCCCACCATTATCGGATTGTCGTCCTCGAAGGCGAACCCTCGGATCATCGCTTCGCCCGCCCGCGCCAGCGCCTCGACGCGCTGGCGGTCCTCCTCGATCGACAGCTGGAAAACAATGCTGTTGAACGCGCCGGTAGATCCGCAGTACAGCGACTCTTGAAGCAGGCGCAAGCAAGATTCTCGGTCGCCCTTCATGTCGTACAACCCGGCCAGCATGTCGTCGATCGGGGCGCACCGATCGGGCTTGAGCGTTTCCAAAAGACGGATCGCGGCTTCCACGTCGCCCGACACCGTCATCATCGAAGCGCGCATGATCTTCACGCTCCTGAGCAGCTCAAGGTCCTCCGCGCAAGCTTCCACGCGATCGAACAGCGCGCCGGCGCGCCGCACGTTCTCTTCCCGACGCTCTTCGTCCGCCGTCGCTCGAAGAACGTAGAGCGTCCCTATATGCACGAGCAGATCCCAGCACGCATAATACGATGCCGCAAGATCCTCCATACGCCCGTACGCAGCATCGGGATCATCGCCGAACTGCTCGAGCAGCTCGGCGTACAGCTCGCGCACGCGCTCCTTGCTCACCTGAGGACGATAGTCGAACAGCTCGTCGAGCGTAAGATCGAAGTACGCCGCGATGCGCGGCAACAGGGTCGTGTCGGGCAGGCTTTGCCCCAGCTCCCACTTCGACACGGCCGCCTTCGTCACGCCCATGTGCGCAGCCAGGTCCTCTTGCGTCGCGCCGATCGCTCGACGCTCTCGTGCAATAACGCTTCCAAGGTTGATATCGTTCATGGTCGGTCTTTCCGAACGTTGCGGCGATTACACGGCCCAAGCGCATGCGCGGGCTTGAACTCAGTATGAGAGAACGCCGCCGCTTGACGCAAGCGAGGGCTTGTTGACCGCAAGCCGCTTCGGTCAACCCCTCGCAACCGAAACGGCCTGCTATCCTTGATCAAACGACTCCCGTGATCGGAGGATCCATGAACGCAACGTTCACGCTACCGCCCTCATCTGGTCGCAATCGCAATCTACCCCTGACGGCGGGCCTGCTTGCATGCCTTGCCCTTTACACGGTCGACGCGGTTTGCCTTGCGTTCGTCCCGAACGAAGGACGCACCCTCGCCGCCAATATCGCCGTACCGTTCGACCTGATGGTGTGCGTGCCCGCAGCTTTTTACTTGCTGGTGATCAAACCCCGCAAACTATCGCCTGTAGCCGCGATCCCCGTCATATACGTAGGCTTCGTCGTGTCGATGCTGGTCACGCAGCCCGGATCGTTTTCCCTGTTGACCGTGCTGCTGCCGACGATGCTCGCCGTGGAGGCGGTCATCCTCGTACGCGAAATCGCCCGCTTCGTGCGCGTTTTTCGTGCGGCGCGAAAAGAATCCACCCGCCCGATACTATGGTTCGAAAAGCCGTTTTTCGAGCTCAGCCGCAACGAAACCGCATCGCGCCTCTGCGCGCTCGAATGCTCTATCTGGTATTACGTGCTCGCCTCATGGCGCTCGAAGGCCGACGTGCCTAACGGCGCCCGTCCGTTTTCCTGCCATAAGAAAAGCGGGTACCTGGCGCTTTCAGGAGTGATCATAGCGCTGCTTCCCATCGAAGCCCTGGTCACGCATCTGCTGGTGGCGAAGTATTGCGAACCGGCCGCCATCGTGCTGACCGCGCTTACCGCATACACGCTCGTCTGGTTCGTCGGGAACACGAGGGCGGTGGTCCTCAACCCTCTTCTGGTGGACGACGCGTCCGTAACGGTGCGCTGGGGAGCCTACTTCAGCGAGCGCGTGCCCTTCGCCTCCATAGCGCGCATCGACCACCGGGAAGAACCCGACGTTCCCAAAAGCGAGCGGCTGAACATGGCCGTCATGGGCGCGCGACCCTGCTGGATCGTGCTGCGCGAACCGCACATCGTGCGAACCCTTCTTGGAAAGCCGCGCGCGGTGCGAGCCATAAACGTCTCACCCGACCATGCGTCCGATTTCGAGAAATTGATCGCTGCGCAGCTTCCCAAACGCTAACGATCGGACGCGTCGGCGAAGCGCACGCGGTTCTTGCCCGCGCGCTTGGCCTGGTACAGCGCGCGGTCGGCGGCGCAGAACAGCCCCGCGTACATATCGGCATCCAACCCAGCGAGCGCGCATCCTGCGCTCAACGTCACGGGACCGCCAAAACCTTGCAGACGCCCCGTTTTTCGGCCCAACTCGCACGCAAACGCCCAAGCGCGAGAGCGATCGGCATCGGGCAAGAACACCACGAACTCGTCGCCGCCCACACGCGCCGCCACCCGAGCCTCGCCCTCCAGGGTCGATTCCATAGCCCGCGCGACACGCACAAGCAGGTCGTCTCCCACCGGGTGCCCGAGCGTATCGTTAACCAGCTTGAGATCGTCCACGTCGAGCACGAGCAACGCTCCGCAACCGTTCGCAAGGCAAGCGGGCAACGCCCGATCGACCAAGTCCGACACCGTTCCCTGATTGAACAGCTTCGTAAGCGGATCGCGCCGCGCCTGGTCCACCAGATCATCGATCAAGCGACGCTCGTCGGTAATACCTTTCCAGCTTCCCACCGTTTTCACCACGCCGCCGCTCTGGTCGCGAAGCAGCGCAACCCGATACCGCTCCCGTTCCAATTCGAGAGTCTGGGTCTTCTCGCGCAGCAGCCGCTGCAAATACTCGTAGCTTCGAGCACCCGCCTCGAACGGAAAATACAGTTCGTCCTTCATTGCCTGGTAGGGGTTGGACACATGCACATGACGGATAAGCAATCGCCCGTCGGACTCGACCAGGTAGTAGCTGCACCTTTGATGTTCCTCGAGCACCATGCCCACGCTCTCGTCCGTTCGAACGCGATAACGGCCCATGACCAGGCACGTTTCATCCGTAACGCTCACTAGGTGAAACTCCTCGTCGGAAACCACGCAAACAGAAGTAAGCGGCGCCTGCTCGATGAAGTACGCCACGATAGCATCCTTGTCCGTGGAAAACTCAACCCCGCCGGCGCCTATCCACGAAAAATCGTCCGCAAAACGAGAGATCACGGCATCGACCGACGTACCGGAGCAGAACAGCCGAACGGTGTCGGCCACGAATTCGATCGCCTGCTCAAAGCGCGGATTCATCGGCCTCCTCCGTCGCATGCCCCGCTCGTGCGCACACGCGCACGAAACCTCTTGGGAAGCATACAACCTCGACCGCCTCCCAAGGAAGGTGATGGCAAGAACGCAGCAGGGCAATCAGCTATTGACGATCAAAACGAAGCCGATGAAGCCAACGGCAAGAAGCGTGCAGCACAGGCCCACCGTATTGCAGACGCACCGTGCGCGGGCATCCGATCCCGCGATTCTTCGCGTCACCGAGTACAATCCTAAACCAACCGCAGCACCAAGCGCGTTGGCAATCAGATCGGTCGCATCCGACGCCCCCGCCGCAAAAACAAACTGCAGCACCTCGAACGCCAAGCTGGTCGCCGCCGCAAACACCAAGCCCGTCACGAGCGGTCGATCCCCCAACAGCATTCCCATGTACAGGCCGTACGGAACGAAGGCCAACAGGTTCTGCACGACTTCGGAGTAATCGGGCTCGCCGTTCACAACCAGCGCGCCCGCCAAGGGCACCACGTTCACGCTGCGCATCGTGCCGAACACGTCCAACGAAACCTGCATTTTGAACAGGATCGCCCACACGAGCACCACTGCGTAAATCGCGAACAGCGCCCCTGAGATTCCGCGGCTCCCCAGCACGAACCGCCTGCCCGCCGGCACCTCGCCCATGACCTTCGACCCCTTCCCCGGCGGCCGCGCAGGCCCCCGATCTTTCCGTTGCCAGCCCATGGTAGCCAAGCAGGCGAAACGACACGACGAAAGGTCGGCTTTCGTTTCCGCAGGTTAAGAAAGATTAAGGGAATTTTAAGACGCTTCAAGGACGCAGGTTTTTCATCTTGAGAACCCGAACTCATAGGGCAGTGCGAGGTATCGCATCCCTAGCGCGCAAAAAGGCCGGACACTGCATGCGCCCGGCCCGGTGTTTCGTGGAGCCAGTGACAGGACTCGAACCTGCAACCCACAGTTTACAAAACTGTTGCGCTACCATTGCGCCACACTGGCCCGTTGCGAAAACGTGCCCGAATATTGTACGACATCGCTCGCGATTCGCAAAGCGCCCGCAAAAAATGCACGATAAGTCGTACCGGTCGAACCGAACCGATTCTTCGCACCTCGAAGCCCTGCGCAGCGCACGTCGACGCGCGTACCGCGCCCCGCAGCGCGCGGCAAACCGAGCGGAACCCCCTACTGAGACGATCCGGGCTCTTCCACCCGTAACGCGCGATACAAGCGATCGGGCACCAAGCTAACCAGATCATCGGTCCAACGCACCAGGTCGGTCGGCGCATCGGATCGGAACCAATCGTTGAGCACCTCGCATTCCAGCTTCGAGAAAATCTCCACGATGAAGCGCATGTTGTCGTTCACGGTAACATGGCGGTACTTTTCAAGCGTTTCCAGAAGAACCGTCTTGCGGTTCTCGGGCATGACCGTCTGGCCGAAAGGCGTGTTGATGCTGTACTGGATCGACTTACGGTAAAAGTCGCGCTCCTGATCGATCAAGCGTAGATGATGGTAGTATCCCGTCTTCCAATCCACGGTTCTCCCGATCTCGTTCAGGTAGAACTGTCGACAGAAAATGGAGTGCCACCAGGGAATGTCGTACTTGCTTTGAAAATGGCGGTAGAACGTCTGGCGCGAGATGCCGGCATTCTCGCATATCTCGGCAATCCGGATGCGATCGCACGACTTGTCGACCGCGCGCAGCATCTTCATTTTCGGT
>ENA-OQNO01002153-OQNO01002153.1-human-gut-metagenome-genome-assembly--contig:-NODE-2153-length-11784-cov-3.269194_pt1 | contig 11784 bp, 11 predicted proteins | sample MGYA00242629_ERZ504880 | MGnify/ENA primary metagenome ERZ504880 (study PRJEB26092, sample SAMD00036377) | human gut metagenome | host: Homo sapiens | study: EMG produced TPA metagenomics assembly of... | reverse complement strand
CGAGCAGCAGCGCGTGTCCATCGCGCGTGCCATCGTGAACCGCCCGCCGCTGCTCATCTGCGACGAGCCCACGGGCAACTTGGACCCGCAGACCTCGCGCGGCATCATGGACCTGCTCGAGCGCATCAACCGCACGGGCACCACGGTGCTCGTTGCCACGCACGACCGCGAAATGGTCGATAACATGCGTCGTCGCGTCATCGCGCTCGACCGCGGCAATCTGACCCGCGACCAGGATAGGGGGGTGTACGGTTTCGATGTCTAGTTTCTTCTACTTCCTGCGCGAGTCGCTCACCGGCTTCACGCGCAACCTTTCAACGGCACTCGGTTCCATCGTCACCATCTTCCTGTCGCTTCTGATCATCGGCATTTTCTTCGTTGCCGGCCTTGTGGTCGAAAACGTGGTTTCGTCGGTTGAGAACGAAGTGTCCATCACGGCGTATGTGGCCGACGACGCTCCCGAAGCCGATGTTCAGAGCGTTTCAAGCTACGTCAAGGGTCTTGAGGGCGTGGCCTCGGTTGGGTTCACGACGAAAGACCAGGCGCTCGAGAAATTCCGCTCTACGTCGAGCTCCGACATCATCGACACGCTTGACGGGCAGAACCCCTTGCCGGCTTCGATCGACATCGAGCTGTCCGACCCGCAGTTGGTCGAGCAGGTTGCCTCGTCGCTGCTGAGCAATGCGACGTACCAGAAGATCAGCGAGGATCCCAGCAATCCTGCCGATTCCGTCAAGTACGGCGAGAAGACGGTCGAGCGGCTGTTCGCCCTGACCAACTACGTGCGCTACGTGGGCATCGCCCTGGTCGGCTTGCTTGTGTTCATCGCGCTCGTGTTCATCAACAACACCATCCGCCTTGCCATTCTTGCTCGTCGCAAGGAGATTGCCATTATGCGCTTGGTGGGTGCGTCGAACGGCTTTATTCGCGGGCCCTTCCTCATGGAAGGCGCGCTGCACGCTATCATCGGCTCGCTTTTGGCGGTCGGGTGCTTGGAGCTGCTTCGCAACTTCGCGTTGCCGCGTTTGCAAAGCGCGCTCATGTTCTTGAACTTCGATATCGCCTTGAATATGTTCCTGCTCATCTATGCGGTGCTGATTGTTTCCGGCCTGTTCATCGGCTTGGTTGGCTCTGCATTGGCTATGCGTCGCTACCTCAAGGTGTAGCGTTTCGCGTGGAAGGTCATGGCGAAGCATACTGACAGTTCGAAGATTGCCGCGTCCGCGCGTAAAGCGCGGGCGCGCAACGTGCGCCTCATCAAGGCGTTTTCTTTCTTTGCCGTAGTGTGCCTGGCATTTGTCGGCGGCTTTTTCGTGCGCGGCGAAATTCCCTTGCTGGAGTCCTTGGGGATGGGAGGACTTCCCGGGGATTCCCAAACCTCGTTGAGAAGCGACTTGTCGCGCGATGCGTACGGATCGCTCGGCGCGCGCGTCGGCGAAGTGGAGGACGTCCTCAAAAACGATAGCTTGGACTCTTATGATCTTGATGCGGCAACCTCGAACGTGCTCGAGGCGTTTGCCAAGACTACGCAGGACCCGTATCTGCGCTACTACGACGCGAACCGCTATGCCGCGCTTATGAAGGACAGCGCGGGAAGCTATGCGGGCATCGGCGTGCTGTTCTCGGAATACAACGGGCGCGCGTACGCTGTGGACGTGTTCGAGGGCTCCGCCGCTCAGGCTGCTGACGTACGCCAAGGCGATTTCGTTGTGGCCATCGACGGCGATCGCGATCATGACTGGACCACCACGGAGGTGGCTGCGGCCCTGCGCCGCGACGAAGGGGAGGACGCCGTCGTAACCTGGCGGCGGGCTGCATCCCTTGAGGACGAAGGCGGCGAGGAATTCACCACCACGCTTTCGTGCTCGAGCTACACCGTGAAAAACGTCGTCGCCGAGCTTTCGGGTTCCGTGGGCTACATCCAGCTCAAGCAGGTTACTCAGAACGCGTCCAGCTTGGTGAACAGCGCGATTTCCGATCTGGAATCGCAAGGCGCGCTCTCGTTCGTCTTGGACATCCGCGACAATCCCGGCGGCTTCTTGACGCAGTCGGTGGATGTGGCCAGCTTGTTCGTGAAGAGCGGTACCGTGGTCAAGATCCAGACGAAGGAAGCCGAGGAAACCACGAAGAACGCGAACGGCACCATTGCGACCGACAAGCCCCTTGTGGTGCTGGTCAATGGGAACACGGCGGCTTCCGCCGAGGTGCTAGCCGCCGCGCTCAAAGACAACCAGCGCGCTACGCTTGTGGGATCGACCACCCTCGGGAAGGGTTCGGTTCAGGTCACGCGCGACCTCAGCTTCGGCGGAGCGCTTCGCTACACCGCTGCGTACTACAAGAGCCCGCTCGGCCACAACATCGATCGGGTGGGCGTGGTACCCGACATTGCGGTGGGGCTGTCCGAAGGGGTTGACAATCAAAAGGCGCTTGCTATCGAAACCGCTCAGTCGCTTGTGAGGGAATAGAGCCGTGGCTCGTTCCCGTTCGCATACGCGGCGCACGCCCCGCGCTCATCCTCGAGGCGTCCTGATGGTTCGCGCGGGCGGCTTCGGCTTCGTGCAGACCGCCGAAGGCGAGTTCTTCGTGCCGGAATCGAAGATGGCGGGGGCGTTCGACGGCGATCTGGTGGAGTTGGCTCCCCTTCCCGCGCCGAAGGGCGGTGCAAAGCAGCCGCACGAGCGGCATGGATCCCATGCGACGGAGAAGCCGGCTGCGCGCGTGTTGCGCGTGATCGACCGTGCGCACGATACGCTGGTGGGCCGCTACGAGGTGGCCGAACCTTTCGGCGTCGTGGTTCCTGAAGACACGCGCATCCCTTACGACGTTTTCACGATGCGCTCAGAGTATCCTGATATTGAGGACGGCTCGCTTGTCCGCGTGCGCATTTCGACGTTTCCTTCCCGTAATACGGCGGCGACGGGGATTATCGAAGAAGTGCTCGGCAAGGCTGACGAGGAAGCTGCGGCGATAGATTTGGTGATCGCGCGGCACAAGCTCGAGACGACGTTTTCCGAAGGCGCGCTTTCGGAGGCGCGCGCTGCAACGGTTGACGAGGATGCCGCGCTGGCCGAAGGGTACCGTGATCTGCGCGAGCGCTTCACGTTTACCATCGACCCTGCGGATGCGCGCGACTTCGATGACGCGATCTCCTTGGATCCCGTGGTTTTGACGAACGGCGAAGTTGTGCTGAGCCAGCCGGCGCGTCGGGAGGAAGCACCCGACAGCATGCGATTCGTGGACGGGCGCGGGGCGGAGGCCGTGCGCTGGCGTCTGGGCGTGCACATCGCGGACGTTTCGCACTACGTGCCGTGGAACTCGTCGCTTGATCTGGATGCACGGCGCCGCGCAACAAGCGTGTACCTAGTCGATCGGGTGATCCCGATGCTGCCGGAGGAGCTGTCGGGCGATCTGTGCTCGCTGCGCCCGAACGAAGTGCGACGCTCGATGACGGTCGATCTGTACCTCGACGACGATGCGCGGTTGGTTTCGTACGATCTGTACCCTGCCCTTATTCGCTCGAACGCGCGCTTGTCGTACGATGAGGCGCAGGACATGATCGATGCTCGGGCCGAAGCCGACGATCAGCTTGCCTGGCGCCTTGCCCGTCTTTCGCTCATTGCGCGCAGGCGCGCGACAGCGCGCGAAGCGGCGGGTGGACTGGACTTCGACACGGTTGAAGCGCGCGTGCGCCTCGATCGGGAGGGGCATCCCGTTGCCATAGACCTCAGGCGCAAGACCGACGCGACCTCGCTGATCGAAGAGGCGATGATCTTCGCGAACGAAACAGTGGCTCGTCACTTGAACGACGCTCGGTTCCCAAGCTTGTTTCGCGTGCACGAACAGCCGTCGGCGGACAGCTTGGCGGCTCTGATTCCGGTGTTTCAGGAGTTCTCGTGGTTCGACCTGGTTGATCAAGGCAAACTGGTGGCGGGCGATCCCCGGGTGCTGCAGCAGGTTCTTGAGGCCAGCGCTTCCCGCGCGGAAGGGGAGTTGGTCTCGTCGCTGCTGCTTCGTTCCATGAAGCGGGCGGTTTACCGGCCTGCGTGCGAGCCCCACTTCGGGCTTGCCAGCAGCGCGTACACGCATTTCACATCTCCCATCAGGCGATATCCTGATCTGGTGGTGCATCGCATGTTGAAGGCGCAGCTGACGAAGCGGTCGGAGCGATTCGATCAGGAGGTTGCGGCGCTTCCCTGGATAGCCGAGCATTCCTCGGATATGGAGCGCGTGGCCGAGAAGGCGGCGCGCGAATCCCAGGAAATCAAAATCATCGAGTACTTGCAGGCGTTCGTAGGCCAGTCGTTTTCTGCCGTGGTGTCGGGCGTAGCAACGTACGGGCTGTACGTGCGGCTGGACAACACTGCCGAAGGTTTGGTTCCCGTAAGAAACCTGGGGCCAGAGTACTTCGCGTTCGATCCGGTGCAGCACCGCCTGACCGGTCAGGACACGGGCGCAACCTATCGCTTGGGACAGCGCCTTGCCGTGGTTCTGACATCCGCCGATCCGCGCGCCAGGCGGTTGGATTTCCGTCCTGTTCAACAAGGGCGGTAGCCAGGGCTATGGGGCGCATGAGGGAGACGGCGCAGGCTATGGCGCGCCAGATGCACAGCAACAAGAAAACGTTCGCCGTGTACGTGGTGCTGCGCTTGATCGTGGTCGCGTGCGCGGCCTCTGCGCTCGTCTTCGGCAATTACGAGGCGTTCTTTCTCTGTCTTCTCACGTTGGTGCTGTTCTTGGTGCCCGCGTTCGTTGAAGTGAACTTCAGCATCACCATCCCCGAAACGCTCGAAGTGATCATCGTGCTGTTCATTTTCGCTGCCGAGATCTTGGGCGAGCTTCTGCATTTCTACACCATATTCCCGTTTTGGGATACGCTTCTTCATACGTTCAACGGGTTTCTAGCTGCTGCGATCGGGCTTGCCCTCGTGTCCATCCTCAATCGATCGGACCGCATCGCCTTCTCGCTCTCGCCGTTTTTCTGCGTGGTGGTGGCGTTTTGCTTCTCGATGACCATCGGCGTGCTTTGGGAGTTCTTCGAGTTCGGCATGGATCGGGTGTTCGGCCTGGACATGCAAAAGGACACGGTAGTAACCAGCATCGCGAGCGCGCTCTTGGATCCCACGGGATCGCAGCACCCTGTGCGCATAGACGGGATAGAAGAGGTTGTCGTGAACGGTCAGGAGCTTGGAGTAGGGGGCTACCTTGATATCGGGCTGCTGGATACGATGGAGGATCTGTTCGTGAACCTGATCGGCGCGATCGTGTTCTCGGTTATCGGGTACCGCTACCTCAAAAGCAAGGGTTCGGGATCCATCGTCAAAAGGCTTGTTCCGTGGCCGAGTTCGTCCGGCGGTCGCCGAGGCTCCGATTGCTGATCGAGTATTCGCTTTGATGATCAAAGCGAATACGGTATGATGCGGGCATCGACGGCGCGGGAAGGGGACGGCTATGGAAACGGCACATGGATCGAGCGACCTTGATCGATCTTTTTCGAGCAGGCCTCGGGCAGGGGTCGACGACGCCGTGCGCGCGCGTCGACAAGAGATCGACGACCTGCTGTCGGGCACGTTCAACTCCATCCTGCGCATCGAAGAGCGATCTTTGGACAACCGTTTGACGCAGGGGCTCACCATTACCGAAGTGCACACCATCGTGGCTGTGGGCCTTCACGAGCACAGTCCCATGAACGTGGTAGCCGCGCGCTTGGGCGTGACGCTCGCGACGCTGACCACGGCCGTTAACAAACTGGTAAAGAAGGGCTTCATCGAGCGCGAGCGCGCGGAGGACGACCGGCGCAAAGTACTGGTCTCGCTTACGAAAAAGGGCCGTCAAGTGCTGCGGGCCCATAACCTGTTTCATCATCAGATGATCGACGAAGCGTTAGCCGACCTGAGCGAGGAGGAGGAGCGCGTGTTCGCCGTTGCTCTCGCGAAAGTCAAGGCGTTCTTCGACGCGCAGGAGTAGCGCGCAGAAATCGTGGAGGGGCCGACAAGGCACTTGCAATCGAGGCGAAGTCTCCCTATCATCGTCTATGCCTAAATACTTTGATTATCAAACTAATTTGGAAGCGGAAGGATCAACATGGCTACGATCGACATCGTGAAAGAAGTACTTGTGGAAAACCTCGACCTGGATGCCGACGGCATCGTCGAAGACGCCACGCTCGATTCGCTGGGCATCGACTCGCTTGACATGGTCGAGCTCATTTGCGATCTCGAGGAGAAGTGCGACGTCGAGTTCGGCGAGCCGGAGGGCATCGAAACGGTGGGCCAGCTGGTCGCTCATATTGATTCCTTGAAGTAGAGGGGCTGAAGACGCGGGCCTTCGGGGCCCGCTTTTGGCATGACGAGCTAGTTCGAGAAAGAGGATCGGAGCATGAGAACGCGGGTAGCGGACACGTTGGGCATCGAGGTGCCCATCATCCAAGGAGCGATGGCTCGCATCGCCGACGCGAATCTGGCCGCAGCGGTCAGCGAAGCGGGCGGCTTGGGCATCATCGCATGCGGCGGCGCGCCGCTGTCGTGGATCGAGGAGCAGGTAGGCGTCGCCCGCTCGAAAACCAACAAGCCTATCGGCGCGAACGTCATGCTCATGGATCCGAACGCTGCGGAGGTTGCCAAGCTTTTGACGGAGCTTGAAGTGGACGTTATCACCACGGGTGCGGGCAGCCCGGCGAACTACATGGATCTGTGGAAGGGCGCCGGCATCAAGGTGGTCCCCGTGATCGCCTCGAGCGCGCTCGCCGTGCGCATGGAGCGTCTGGGCGCCGATGCCGTGGTGGCCGAGGGCACCGAGGCGGGCGGCCATATCGGAGAGCTTGCCACGATGGCTCTCGTCCCGGCGGTATGCGACGCCGTTTCGATCCCCGTGATCGCGGCGGGAGGCATCGCCGACGGACGCGGGCTTGTTGCCGCATTCGCCCTTGGGGCCGAAGGGGTGCAGGTGGGCACGCGCTTCTTGACCGTGGACGAGTGCTGCATCGCCGATGCCTACAAGGACAAGGTCATCGCCGCGAAAGATTCCGACACCATAGTCACCGGCCGCGGAAGCGGACACCCCGTTCGCTGCCTGAAGAACAGGTTCGCGCGCACGGTGCGCAAGCTGGAAGGCGACGCGGCTGCTCATGGCGACGAGCTGGAAGCGATGTACGTGGGCTCGCTCAGGCGCGCCGTCGAGGGCGACGTGGACAACGGGACCATGATGGCGGGGCAGTCGGCTGCGCTCGTGAGCGAGCGCAAGACGGCGGCGGACGTGGTGGCTTCGATGATCGCCGAGGCGCAGGCTCTCGGCGGACTCGACCTTGAGGCGCTGGCGCAATTGAACGCTCGGCGCGCACGCGTTCGGTAAGGGGTGCGTCGTGGCTGACACGCAATTCGCGGAAGGACCGCGCACCGGCGCGCTTTCGGTTCCGCGCATGCTTCCCGGGCATCCCGTGTTCATGCTCTCGGGCCAGGGTTCGCAAAAGCCCGGCATGGGGGAGAGCCTTCTCGATCTTCCCGAAGTGGCCGAGGTGTTCTCCTGCGCGTCCGACGTGCTGGGCTACAACGTAGCCGATCTGGTTTCGAATGCAAGCGCCGATCAGCTCAACGACACGCGCTACGCCCAGCCGGCGCTGTGCGCGCTGTCGATCGGCGCGGCGCGTGCGCTCGAAGCCCGCGGCGTGGAGCCTATCGCCGTGCTGGGCTTCTCGCTGGGCCAGGTGAGCGCGCTCGCCGTGTCGGGCATGCTGTCGGACGAGGCGACCTTTGCGTTCGTGCGCGAGCGGTCCCGCCTCATGGCTGAGGCGGCTGCCACGCAACCGGGCGCCATGAGCGCTTTGCTCAAGGCCGACGAGGAGAGCGTGCGCGCGCTGTGCGCGGAATGCGCGCAGGGCGGCGTTCTGGTTCCGGCAAACTACAACTGCCCTGGCCAGATCGTTGTTTCCGGAACGCCGGAGGCGATCGAGCGCATCGAGGCCGCATGGGCCGACCAAGGCGGGCGCTTCTCGCGGTTGGCTACGTCCGGGGGGTTCCACAGCCCTTTGATGGCCGACGCCGCGGTCGAGCTCGCGCGGTACCTGGACGGCGTGGAGCTTGCCGAGCCTTGCGTGCCGCTCATCTGCAATCTGTCCGCCGCGCCCCTGGATGCGGCGAGCGCGCGGACGCGCCTGGTCGAGCACTTGACCGGTCCCGTTCGCTTTCAGCAAAGCATCGAGGCGCTTGCAGCCGCCGGTGCGGACACGTTCGTCGAGGCGGGTTACGGCGGCGTGCTGGCGAACCTGGTGAAGCGCATCGATCGGGGCTTCACGCGTTGCTGCGTGCAGGATCGAACGAGCCTTGAAGCGTGCGTGGCAACGTGCTGCGCTGCCGATTCCGAAGAGGAGACACTGTGACCAACCAACCCGAAACCCTGCGCCGAAGCGCGGTCGTTACCGGATCGAGCCGCGGAATCGGCTTTGCGGTGGCCGAAGAGCTGGCGCGCTCCGGCTTCGACGTGTGCGTGAACTGCTCGAGCGAACGCGGGCTTGCCGCAGCTCAGGAGCTGGCCGATGGTTTGGCTAGCGAGTACGGCGTGCGCGCCGTTGCGGTGGCAGCGAACGTCGCCGATGCCGATCAGGCGCATGGATTGATCGAGGCCGCCTATGAAGCGTTCGGGCGCGTGGACGTGCTGGTGAACAATGCGGGCATCACGCGCGACGGATTGCTGGTGCGCATGAAGGAAGAGGACTTCGACGCGGTCATCGACGTGAACCTCAAGGGTACGTTCAACTGCTGCAAAGCGGCGGCCCAGCGCATGATGAAACAGCGTTACGGTCGCATCGTGAACCTGTCGAGCGTGGTGGGCGTAGCTGGAAACGCGGGTCAGGCGAATTACGCGGCTTCCAAGGCGGGGGTTATCGGCCTGACGAAATCGCTCGCGCGCGAGCTGGCCGCCCGCAACGTCACGGCGAACGCGGTTGCCCCGGGCTTCATATCCACGGACATGACCGACGAGTTGTCGGACAAGCAGCGCGACGCGGTTTTGGCGCGCATCGCGTCGGGGCGTTTCGGCGAGCCGAAGGACGTTGCCGCGCTCGTTCGATTTCTAGCGAGCGAGGAGGCCGGTTACGTGACCGGGCAAGTTATCTGCATCGATGGAGGTATGTCGCTATGAGCAAGAACGCGAATTCGGGTGCCCAGGATATTGCCACGCGCCGTCCCGACGGCACGCATCGCGTGGTCATCGCCGGCATGGGCGCGGTGTCTCCTGCCGGAGTCGGCGTAGAGGCGCTTTGGAACGCGGTCATGGACCGCGCTTGCTGCATCGGCCCGATCGCGCGTTTCGACGCGACCGACCATGACGTGAGCATCGCTGCCGAGGTACGCGATTTCGATGCGACCGAGCACGGCCTTTCCAAGAAGGAGGCGCGCCGTTTCGAGCGGTTCGTACAGTACGCCATCGTCGCCTCCGACGAGGCCATGGCTCAGGCGGGGCTCGATATGGAAGCGGAGGACGCCACGCGCATCGCGTGCGTGTTCGGAACGGGCATCGGCGGCATCGACGAGCTGCAAAGCGGGTTCTCCGCATTGGCTGAGAAGGGTCCCAAGCGCGTGAGCCCGCTGTTCATCCCCACGATGATCGGCAACATCGCTGCTGGCAACCTGTCCATTCGCTACGGTTTGCAGGGCGAGTGCCTGAACGTGGTGACTGCTTGCGCAACGGGAGCCCATTGCATCGGCACGGCCGTGCGCGACATCAGGCACGGCTACATCGACGCGGCGCTTGCCGGAGGCTCGGAAGAGTCCGTGTCGCCTATCTGCCTGGCTGGATTCGCGAACCTGGGCGCGCTTTCGAAGTCATCCGATCCTTGCGAGGCGTCGCTGCCCTTCGATGTGCGCCGTGCGGGCTTCGTGGCGGGCGAGGGCGCGGGCGCGGTGGTTCTGGAGTCGCTCGAGCACGCCCTTGGGCGCGGGGCGACCGTGCTGGCCGAGGTCGTCGGCTTCGGCTCGACGGGCGACGCCTACCACATGACCGCTCCCGAGCCGAGCGGCGACGGCGTGGCGCGCGCGATGCTGCAGGCGCTTTCGGAAGGGGGCTTCACGCCTGCCGATCTAGGGCATTTGAATGCGCACGGGACGGGCACGCCCGCAAACGACGCGACCGAGTCCAAGGCGCTTGCCGCCGTATGCGGCGAAGAGCTCGCTTGCACGGTGCCGGTCACTTCCGTGAAGGGCACGACGGGTCATACGCTGGGGGCTGCGGGTGCGATCGAAGCTATCGTGTGCGCTCTGTCCGTGGCCAACGACTGCGTTCCTCCCACGGCCGGGTTCGCCGAAGCCGATCCTGCGTGCCCGGTGAACGTGGTGGTGGAGGCGAAGACGAACTACCCCCAGAAGGTGGCGCTTTCGAACTCGCTGGGCTTCGGCGGCCACAACGCCTCGCTTGCTATCTCGCCGTACCGGACCCCGCTGGCCTGACGGCCATCGGAGCGCGGCGCGCCAAGGCGCCTCGCGCGGGCGCATGGCGCGCAAAGCGCGCCGTTGAAAGGAGAACCTATGGATATCGAGTATCCCTGCGGCAAGGACGTCGTCGAGGCGGTGCTGCCGCACCGCGACCCGTTTTGCTGGGTGAGCCGAGTGACCTCCTGCAAGCCGGGCGTCGAAGTGACGGCCGAGCTTGACGTCGATCCCGGCTTGGCGCTGTTCGAGGGCCACTTCCCGGGACACCCGGTGCTCCCGGGCGTCATCATCATGGAGGCGCTTGCCCAAGCTGCCTCGTTCTGCGTGCTCGTAGAACGAGGGGCCGAGGGGTCGATCGGGTTTTTGACCGGTATCGACAACGCGAAGTTTCGCCGTCAGGTGGAGCCGGGCGACACGCTCGTCTTGAAGGGCCGTATCGTGAAATCCTCGTCTCGCTTGTGCGTGGCGGAGGTGGAGGCGAGCGTCGACGGCCAGGTGTGCGCGACGGCGACGCAGAAGTACGTGCTGGCAAAGGCCGAGGCGTAGCGCGCGGCGGCGCCTGTGCGATGGTCGGGGAATTCGGAAGGTCGTTCGATGAAGCAGCGTAAGCAGAACTACATCACCATCGCAACGGACGGAGCGGTCCTGCCGCACGACGTTGCGGCTGCGGTTCGAGCCGTGGAGGGCTCGGCCGACGTCGTGTACCGTCTCAGCCGCATGGCGGCCGAGGCGGCGGGGGTTTCCCCGGATGCTCCGAACGCGCTCGACGCGGTGGATGCGTCCGTTTTTTCCGAGGCCGGCGGCGCGGGCCGATGCGCTTCGGGTGTTGACGTCGCAACCGATCGACCTGCTCCCGTGGCTCTTGTCATGGCCTGCGCGAAGACGGCGCGCCGCTTGTTTCCCGCGGTGGTCGAGGCCGGGTTCGCGGCGTGCGCGGCGTATACGCAGGACCGTCGTTACGATCCGCATGTGAAGGCTGCTGCGCTGAGCGTTTGCCTGGGCGAAAAGTACACGGACGCCCTGTTCGGCAATGCGTACGCCGTGCTGCAGGCCGCTTCGGAGTGCCAAGCGTCCTGCATCTTGCTCTGCGACGAAGCCGTTGCCCTTTCGGAGGTCGACAGCTTCCTGGCGCGCGCTGCAGCGCGCGGCGTACGCGTGTTCAAACCGCTCAGCGTTGAGTCCCCTCTGCTCGGCTGGGTGCTCTGCTCCACGGAAAAGACGGCAACCGGCGCGGAAGCCTGGCGGGCCTGCCACGCGTGCGGTCTCAAGTTCGATGCGGCCAGCGTGGCTGCAGGGCACTACGTCTGTCCGTCGTGCGGCACGTACCTGCGCATGTCGTCGGCCGAGCGCATCGACGACCTGCTCG
>ENA-OQNO01002148-OQNO01002148.1-human-gut-metagenome-genome-assembly--contig:-NODE-2148-length-11802-cov-4.230321_pt1 | contig 11802 bp, 8 predicted proteins | sample MGYA00242629_ERZ504880 | MGnify/ENA primary metagenome ERZ504880 (study PRJEB26092, sample SAMD00036377) | human gut metagenome | host: Homo sapiens | study: EMG produced TPA metagenomics assembly of... | reverse complement strand
CCGTCAACGCCCACAAGAGAACGCTTGCGATCGTGCGCCCAATAGAGTGCCTGGGTCGTGCGTTACGAGCAGCGTGCTGTCCTTCGTTCGGCTCCATAGATCCCTCGCTTTCGAATGGCGTGCGCGGAAAGGCCAATCTATCACACTTCGACAAACGACACAGCATCGGAGACATCATGGCTCCCATCGTCTCGAACGACCTTAGACCTCCGTAGAAAGACTCGAAACTCGTACGATGCATTTGTTCATATGACGGGTTGTTATCAAATAATGGGATCAGTATAGTAACGCCCTTGGAGAATGTCGGAGATGATGTCCGCGACAGCACCATCGGAAAGAGGATCGTCGTCCACAACCCAAGCAAGAAGCAGGTTCGTCAACCCACCCGCGAGAAAGGCATCGGCATATCCGCGCGTACGTCGAGGGTGCTTTCCTTGCACTTTCTCCGTTGCGAGAGAAATAGCACACAGAAGTTCATCATATACGAGCGCATCAAGGCCGTTACGATACAGCATGCAAAGAAACGTGCGATCTCGTTCGAACGGAAGCAGCAGATCGCGAACGACATCGGACAAATCTACGATTTCACGCTTGTCGATGTTCTCGAACCCACGCCTTAGCTTGATGCGCAAGAACATGCGTATCACCTCGTCTTTTCCATTAAAAAGCTGGTAGAAGGTCTGCCGCGATACTCCAGCTTGCGCGCAAAGCCCCGTAATGGTGATTTTTTGATAAGGTCTAGATTTCATAAGCTCGTATAACGCCCAAGCTAATGCATGTTGAGATTTGAGCGCCGATGGATTTTTTCCAGAATACATGACGGATTTCTTTCTTTGTCAGGTTAGTGACACCGCGTGCTTTGACGCGGGAGAAAGCATCCGATAAAGTCTAACAAATGTCAATGTTACGACTTGTTGATGGCGCCCTAGAAGGCGCCATTACTGCCGAAAGGAGAAGCTCACTACATGCATCAAAAAGTTCAGCCTCGTTTCATGGCCACTTTGGCGGTTTTGCTATGCGTAAGCATAGTGGGATATTTAGCCCAAACCATCTTCGCTACTGGATTGCCTATTTTCATGGACGAATTTGGCGTAGACTCCGGTATGGCGCAATGGGCGTCCACCTCTTACTCGATCGTCTTGGCAGTCATGATTCCCCCCACTGCCTACATTACCCATCGGTTCACAACCCGTCAGGTTCTTCTCAGCTCTCTCGTACTGCTTACCGTCGGTTCGGTAGCGGGTTTTTTCGCGCAAAGCTTTGCAATGCTCGTATTAGCACGCGTATTGCAAGCAGCCGGTACAGGAGTTTTATACCCTTACCTCCAAATTGCCATTTTCAAGGTGCTCCCGCAACATCGCTGGCAGCTTGCCATGGGCGTTGTTGGATTGGTTATCTGCGTAGCACCCACCATAGGGCCAACGCTAGGCGGCGTGCTGATAGACTCGCACGGCTGGCGTTTCGTGTTCGCCATGCTGGCTGTTGCAAGTTGCGTTATGACCGTAGTGGCTTTCATAGTCGCACGCAACCTTACAGACAGCGAAAAGAGCGCTCTTGATTTCGTCTCTCTTGCACAATCGGCCATACTCTGCGTGGGCATTATCGTCTCGTTTTCCAATATAAGTTCATTTGGCGTGACGAGCCTATTCGTATGGGCGCCTCTCGCGATCGGCGTGTTGACTGCCGTCCTGTTTGTTCGTCGCCAGAATAGGCTTTCACATCCTTTTTTGAACTTAACAGTATTCAAAAATCAGCGCTTCAACATGGGAACGCTCATCAACGCTCTTATGAACTTTGTCAACTTGGGAGTCACGTTAGTTGTTCCCATTTACGCACAAAGCATGTGTGGGTATTCTGCAACACTTTCCGGCATGCTCTCGCTTCCGTCAGCCATTGCGATGGCAGTGTGCAGCTTGTTAGGCGGAGTTCTCGCAGAAAAAGTGGGCGTACGACGTTTGACCTTGGTTAGTAGCGCAGTTCTTTGTGCGGGACTTGCCGGTATGGCATTCTTTGATTTCGAAACACCCGTTTGGGCTATCATGTTCTTCCAAGTGCTGCGCGGCGTGGGCATTGGCCTTTCGATGCAGGTCTTGACGACATGGTCTCTCGAAGCCGTAGATGATCTAGTAGAAGACGCTGCTGCGGTAAACAACACCCTCAAGCAAATAATCGGCGCTATGGGGTCTGCCGTCATGGCGGTGCTGCTCTCGCTGTTCGCAGGCGGAGCCGTCCAGGCGAACGAAACGTCCATTGCGGCTTTCCAGATGACGAACTGGGTTGGCTTCGGCTTGGCCGCCGTCTGCTTGGCTCTTTCGTTCATATTCGTGCGAACTCGAGCAAACAACGAAAATGCAGCTTCGAAATCGCCTTCCCCAATTGAGGGTCTGATAGACAGAAACCCTTTGTTTATCTCGGAAAACGCACCTGTATCCGATCTTGTTGAACTCCTGGTTGCCAATAAAATCAACGGTGTTCCCGTACTGGGATCTGAAAGGCGCGTAACGGGATTCGTAACCGACGGCGACCTGCTTAGCTTCACGGGCGCGCATACTGCACTCACGGTCGACGCAACGTACGAAGTACGCGAAATACAGGATACTAAAACATTTGCCGAACGATGCAGCGCACTCATGCAGCTGCAGGTAAAAGATATTGCAACGAAAAACGTGATTTCGGTAGAATCGAATGCCACTATAGACGAAGTGTTCGCAGTCCTCAGTAAACGCAAAATCAAGAAAATTCCCGTCATAGACGAAAATCTGCTAATTGGCACCATCAGTCGTGACGAGGCGGTACGACACCTTATGGATGTTATGGTTGATCTAGGCGCAAAGCAGCAAGCCCCGATCAAAACCGAAAACAAGTGTTAAAACAGCTTCCGCACTAATGCACGAAACGACTCAGTCAGACCACCCTGCGCATCATCGACGCTGCTGCCCCCATTTCAAGTCGCCTAAGAACGAGGTAAACCTCAAGGAGGCCTACCTCGTTCTTCACAAATTCTGGCAATCTTTGCATTTTGAAGTGGAGAGAACTTAGAAACCTCGAACGAGCCTCTAAAAGCTCTTAACATACTGGCAAACGCATTGCCAATGAAGACCATAACGATACGCATGTCAACATCGTGTTTCGAGCATCATCCCCAGAGATCGCGCTCAGAGTGTTGACGTCAGGAAAATATGTTGGCGACGGCAGTAGCCTCGCAATGGGCGCTGCAGATGCAAGCTAACCACGAGCGTCAGCGAAATTGCAATGCCGAGGCACTCCATGCCCTCGTCAACAGGAACATAGTCGATGCTGGCCTTTCGCAGTACCAAATCGAGATTCAGCTCGCAAGCCTTAACGCGAGTGATGGCGATTCTTGCCGTTGCCGCAAAGCACGCACACGAAAATACCATGCCCCTCGTGCTGATTCCTAGAACTTTTTGTATGATGGATTTTTTGTTTTACCACATCTTTCTTCCATCCTCTTCATGGTCAAAAACAGCAGTCGCAGCCATTAAGCCGCTCTAAAGAATGCCTATCCCTTGCAAAGTTTGTGGCTATTTTTCGCCATAATTCTCCTAGCATAGAGCAGCGTAACGGTGTTCCACCGAGCGGTCCTTGCACAAAGGCTGCCAACAGAGACGTGAACTACAGCCTGTATGGAAACAGGAAAAATCTTGCCACCAATCATCTATCCATGCGACCATTGAGCAAAACGATACATCGACCATGCAAGCCACCAGCCCAAGAGGAAAGAAACAGTAGCCACTGCGTTTGGCGACTTATTGCTCACAAGTTTCGCACCATGTCGCGATATATAACCGAAAGCTCATGCGCCTTCGTTCTACTCTCGTAACCGTGGTTGCAAAAACGCGAAACCGGCATGATTCCCAGCAAAGAATTAGTGACGAACATTTCGTCTGCCGATATTGCATCATCCACGGTGACGACAGCCTCCTCAACATCTGCGTGTTCCATCACAAAGCCCCGCATGATGCCGGGAAGAATACCCTCCGCAACTGAGGGCGTTATAACTCGACCGTCGCGAACGATGAACAGATTCGTAGTTGCCCCTTCGCAGAGATGGCCTTGGATATTACAGAACAGAGGCTCGTCTATACATTGTTCGCGAGCCCTACGCCTTTCATAGACGCAATCGGCATAGTTCAGCGTTTTGTGAAAAGTAAACGGAGAAGTCTCGTTGCGGCGCACAGAACTTACGCTGCAGGAAAACCCCTTGCGATAATCCTCTCCGACATACGTGTTGGAGCGCAAGGCCACCACGAGATTATGAGACGTGACCGTGACTTTCAATGCCTGTCGCTCCGGCGCATCGACTGGCCGAGAATCAAGAGCCTGCCGTACGCGCTCGAGTACACGCTCCTTGGGCACATCAATGCAGAGAAAGCGCAAGGCCTTGTCTAGACGATTCAGATGCTCCTCGAGCAAAACAGGACGGCCGTTCTCCACCGCCACAGTCTCAAAAGCGCCGAAACCGAAAAAGAAGCCGTCGTCGGCCGCCACCATATCGCTCATCTCGTTTCCCGTTCTTCAATAGCCAATGCTTCCAGCACCGCCTTGGCCTTTTGCAAGGTTTCCTCGTATTCGAAATCGAAATCAGATTCCACGGTGATCCCCCCGCCGACGCCTAGATACGCTGTTCCGTTTTGACATACCGCCGTACGGATAGCAATATTGAGATCGCAGTCTCCGTTTGCAGAAAAGTATCCAATAGAGCCCGTGTAGAGGCCGCGGGCATCTCGCTCAAGCTCGTCGATGATCTCCATAGCGCGAATTTTCGGCGCACCCGTGATGGACCCTCCCGGAAACGCCGATTGTACGAAACGCAACGCGCTTTTGCCAGGCGCCAGCACTCCTTCCACAGTCGCCACAAGCTGAAACACTGTCGGGTAGGCCTCGACGACAAACTCCGGATGCGCGACGATAGTTCCCGGTGCGCATGCGCGAGCCAAATCGTTACGCTCCAAATCGACAACCATGAGAAGCTCGGCATTATCTTTGGAACTTTCGGCAAGATCGGCCTTAAGCGCCTCATCTTCTTGAAGCGTTCCCCCCCTCTTGCGCGTTCCTTTGATAGGACGAGCAAGAACGTGCCCGCCCCGTACCTGCAGGAAGCGCTCCATGCTCGCACAGCAAATCTGATAATCCGTCGCGGCATCGCCCCCCTGCCCGCATAGATACGCTGAAAAGGGAGCAGGATTATGACAGCGTAGGTAACGATATGCATCGTAGGGGTCTGCCGGGGCCGAGGACCTCAACAATTGCGTCATGTTGGCAACGTATATGTGCCCGTCAACCATATAGCGCACCATGCGGTCAAGGGCGGCGCAATAATCGCCGGCACTGAAAGAAGCATCAAAGCTCGCCTGGCGCTCGTGCTTTAACGGCGTAGGCGCCGGCGTGACCTTATGCAACAATCCAGTCGCCCATGCAAGGGCATCACCATGGCTCATGCGAACGCCCTGTGTGCACAAATACAGCTTCTCGTTCGCAATATCTTCCACAAACAGCAGGTCATAGAAAGAAAAGGAAGCCTCAGGAATGCGCTCGCGCGGCAAGTGTCGCGACGCAATCTTGCACGCCTGAAGCCCCATGCTATACCCGAGATAGCCTAAAGCGCCGGAGATGAGAGGGAGCCCGGTGGTATTGGGCGCCGCAGCATCATCGAGGTAGGCGCCCAATTGTTCAAAGAACGAGAGGGGGGACGCAGCGCCATTGACGTAGCAACTCCCCCCGACTTGCTCGACGGTGGCATACGGCATCAGCCCCACCAAAGAGAACCGTCCCTGATCGCTCTTCTCGGAGGAGTCAAGGAAAAGCGCTTGAGGCATAGCCTTAACCAACTCGAACAGGTCAGAAAGCGGTTTATAGAAGCGAAATACATGAACGGCCGTGGCCACGAGTCCCCCTATCGCGCCGTCTCGCAGCACACCACAAAACGAGACAGAAGCTCATGCCCATACTGGGTTCGCGCCGCTTCGGGATGGAACTGCACACCGTACAGCGGCAGTTCTCTATGCCGCAAGGCCATGATCGCGCCGTCTTCGGAGCGCGCGTCAACGGAGAAAAAATGGGGAAGCTCGTCGTCGTCAACCACTAGAGAGTGGTAACGAACAACCTCGAACGTCTCGGGCAAAGCCTTGAACAATCCTTGGTTGTTGTGTCGAATCGCGGTAACCTTTCCGTGCATGGGACGCTTGCCCCGAGTCACGCGCGCGCCGAACACGTCAGCAATTACCTGATGGCCTAGGCACACTCCCAACAAGGGGATGCGACGACGCGCAGCCAGCCTCACGATATCGCCGCAGTTGCCGCATTCTTTGGGGCTTTTGGGCCCAGGGGAAACCACGATGCCCCGAAGAAGGCCCGCATCATCCATGTCGCGCACGGTCTTGGCGTCGATACCGTCATTCTCGTACGTGTCCATGCGAACGCCCAGCTCACGAAAATAGCTTACGAGCATCTGCGTGAACGAATCGTAATTATCCAGCATCAAATACACTGCTTGCCTCCTACGCTCCTCCGGCAAAAAACACTGCCGCAAAAGAAAAACTGCCACCCATCCGCCGTCACCGGCGAATAAATGGCAGTTTTCCCACTTGTTGCTTTGGGACACACCCTCTGTTTCAACAGATTGTACCCGTTTAACAAGTGCTTGCAAGAAAATACTAGGAGTTCCCCTCGCAACGCCCGCCATACACGAAACGTCCACACTCCCCCATGGAGCTTGTCTTGCTTGATTCGCGTCGACAGTTATGGTCGCAGCTTTCCCTTATATCGCTCCGTCTTTTTCAAGCTGATCGAGGCAACCGGCTTCTAAGATTCAAGATACGTTATTCGCTAGCCTACCGTTTTGGTTGCTAGATTCGTTTGAGAGTGCCTCCATTTGCATCCCGAACCCACCTGACCGATCATCAATTCACCACTTCTCCGGATGAATTGAATTTGCTTCGGCCCCAATGACCCTATTCAACCCAAAGGCGTCAAAGCCACCTTTTTTGTCCCTGCTCGCGAAACGCCTTAGCCCATAAACCCACTAAAGCCGCGATCGAGTTCATTAAACCCAGCTCAGCTTTAGGGGGGTCGCTTCGCGCGGTTCTCTTTATTTGGCCGTCAAAAAAACAATCAGACCTCCGCCTTGACTGCCTCGGCCATGATGTAGCCGTAGTTCATGGCAGCATCGAATCCCATCGCGTAGACGCGGCCGTCCTTCTCTTCGATCGAGCCGCAAACGTCGCCGGCTGCGTAAAGGCCCGGAACGGCGGTGCCGTCTTCCTTCTGCACATGGCAGCTCGTGTCGATCGCCAGACCGCCGGTGGTGAGGTAGAGCGTCGGCTCGCAGGAAACCACCCAGATGCCGTTGTAGGTGTCAAGGTAGGGAAGGTTCTTGCGCCCGAACTCGTCGGGCTCGCCGGCGAGCGCATGCTGGTTGTGCGCGTCGATCGTCGCCTTGAGCTCGGGCAGCTCGAGCGCTTCGGCGGCTGCTTCGACGGAATCGTAGTGAACCATGTCGCCGCGGTCGACGAGGCACTTGTAGATGTCCATCGCGTACGTCTCGTTCTTCATCGTGGTGATGTAGCCCGACTCGTCGGTGATATGGAAGAACCGGCCGCCGTTGTCGGGGTTGCGCAGCGCCTTGCTCATGACGCCGTGGTTGTCCGACATGATGTTGCCGAACTGTTTGCCGCTTCCGTTGACCATGATGCCGGGCGTGGTCTGGTACTGGAAGGCGATCTCGAAACGGGAGCCCGCCTGCGCGGTCGCGGAAAGATAGGCGCCGAGATCGCGCCCCATGCACTCGACGGCTGCGCCCGCCTCGATTCCGAGCTTGATCCCATCGCCGGTGGAACCCGGCGCGCAGTTGAACTTGTACTCTTCGTAGCCAGGGTAGTATTCGGCGATCATCTCGTTGTTCGCCGCGAAGCCGCCCGAGGTGAGGCAGACGGCCTTTGCCGAGACCTCCCAGGTGCTGCCGTCTTTGCCCTTGGCCTTCACTCCCGTGACGCGGCCTTCGGCGTTCTTCACGAGTTCGGTCACCGGCGTGGCGTACACGATTTTTCCGCCAAGCGCCCCGACGCGATCGACGAGGTACTGCATGGCGTACCCGCAGCCGCCCATGTAACAGCCAGGCGCCAGGTAGGGCGTGATGCCGTAAGCCTTGTTCACGCCGAGGCTGTAGAAGCCCACGCCGATTTTGTGCATCCAGTCGACGAGCTTGCCGGAATTGTCGTACATGGCGGTCTGGTAGGGCATCTCGCCGTTGAAGCGATCGTTTTCGGGGACGATGTACTTCTTCATGACGGCGAGCATGGCGTCTTTGTTGAACATGGGGCTGTCGTCGAAGCGGCCCAGGCCGTAGTTGGCCTGCAGCTCGGAGCCTGCGGCGGCGACGCCCGAGTAGGTCATGGACATCGAACCGCCGGGGATGTCCTGCTTCTCGAACAGGATGACGCTCTTGCCCTCTTCGAGCAGGCGGCACGCGCTGACGAGCCCGGCGGTGCCGGCGCCCATGAACACGACGTCGACGTCGGCGGTCTGCGCGGCGCCGCCCGTCCGTTCGACGGGACCCTTTTTGAAGTCGGAAGCGGAGCCGCCCGCGCTTTCGATGGCGTCTTTGACGGCCATGGTGACGGCCATCGACGTGGTGGTTGCACCCGTCACGGCGTCGACGTCGAGGTTCTTGGTTTCGAGCAGCCTTGCGGCCATCATCGGGGCGGCTACCGAGCCGACGCCGATGGTATCGTCGCAACGCAGGACTTTGATGTTGGCGATGTCGCCGCCGGACACGGTGACTTCGGTGATCAGCTCGTTGTCGTGGCCCATGGCCTTCCCGATCCATTTGCCATCGGTGAAGCTGTCGGGCACCTTCTTCTTGCCGGCTTCCCCACCCTCGGGCTTATCTTCGGGTTTCTTCGGTGCAACCCACACGAGTTACTGATTAGCGCAAGTAAGAGACAAAAAATAATTGGGGAAATCTAAGGTTTCTCGAGGAAACGGGTCTCAAAACCTCGCGTGAGCATTGAGACCAAAATTCACAATCGAGCGCATTATGTGCCTTACTTGATTTCAGGGCAAGTGAGTCAGGTACCCCAACCATCCAACAAACAAAGCCCCGCGATGCAGAAAGACATCACGAGGCTTGAACCATCAAAACATGGAGCTAGATACACTTTGCAACATTCACTATGAATGGGTCGCTTCTTCCGTAACAAATATTGTCCTTAACGAGAAAGCATTCAACGTAGTGTTTTCCGAAATAGCTCGTAGACTCCGTTCGGCAACGCCTTCCCTCAACGGTTTCCCCACTATAGAAATTACCCCTAAGGCAGTTCGCCGCAGCAGCTTCTGCTCCGTCGTTGGTAACCTGCCAAACAACCCTGTACTCCTTTATGTCTTCGGCTACAGCAGTAAAGCGGAGATTCGCCTGCTTTCCGATTGGTTCACCAGATTCGAATGCTTTAAACACGCCACCATTACGCATAAACTCCGCTTCAATTTGCACATTTACGATTTGGGCAATATCCCATTCCGGTGACTGGTGATGAGACAGAGTCGCCACCCGATCGAACGCGGCGGATCTCATCATTTTGGTTTCCGACAAAGCCAAAGATTTCCTTAAGCGGCCTTGAACATTGCGCCCAAACAACTTTCCCCGTGAAGTGCTTTGCGCAATGGCAAAAACATCTACTGCCGCCCTGTGCCACTCGTTAAACGCATTAAAGTTCGCATCCGTCCAGCCTTCAAGAAAATTCTCCATCGGGTTTGAAGGGTTTAACAGCTGGTAACCAACACCAGAATGGCCGATATAATTTGACATCCCTAATAAGGTGGAGATTAGATCTTCATACCACCCAGCCTTCTCAATCGATTCGTACGCTTTGCCAGCAAGCACGGTAATCACAATAGATTTTGGAGCAAGCTCAGCGTGATCGCTTTTGTCAAAGAAGACGTCTCTGTGCCTTTTTAGCAATTGAACATAACGCTGAAGGGGAGATTTAACCTCATACTCTTTAATATCTTCGACATACGCCATTTCATTGAGCGCCCGTTCCCTGTAAGTTCGATACTGGGCGCAATCTAGGAACCATCTTGCAAGACCCTCCGGATTGGTTATGGGCCAAGAAGGGCTTACCCTCTCGTAATCAGAGCTTCTCTTGTCTGTATGTGCGAGATATTCATCCTCTTCAGTAAACCGGAAACCTCTCTTTTCCATAACTCGATGGTACTGCGTCGTGTCGTCGATTGCTGGAAGGATGTCGATGTGGAAGTTCGCCTCGTCTGCATACTCAAGCGTCCAGCACCTCTTGCCGTTGTGGGGACTATTTTTCATGCCCTTTGAGTTCGCATACGCGACCACCTCCCCTCCGACCATTTCCTTCAGCCCCTTTTGGGTAATATCAAGCTTACCGAGACCCCGCAGATTGCATACAGTGTCGACATCGTATGATCCATCTTCGGTTATTGGCTTGATTGCGGTTCCTGTCTTGATGGAACCCTGCAACATTATTATCGGGTCGTACTGCGATAAAAGAGAATCCTCTCTCGTCAGATACGAGGAAAGCGACTGATAGGATGTAGTCGCCTTTTTATAGTAGGAATCAGGCATTTCAACCTCTGACAGCAGGCCTTTTAACTGCCCCTCCATATATATGCGCAGCTTTTTATCCATCGCTAAAGCACCAGCTTAGCCGTGGGGGCAATGTTATAGCTCTTTCCATTGAGGAGAAAATGCTGCACCTCAATCGCTTCAGGTGAGACCAGAACGAGCACTCCGTCGCTATCAGCGATTTTTGTTCTTAGATACACTTGCTCATCTTCGGAAAGATGGAGTTCAAAGGCATCGTGCACCAATAACTCGTCCATTTTGCTATGTATCGAATAATGCAACGCACGCTTGGCTGAAGTTAAGTATTCTATTTCTGCACTCCATGGATGATCCATATTGAGATAGCCAGGCTCGACAAGCTCTTCGAAAAGCTCTCTACACACCTGGATCTCACGGCCCTTACCCTTATCAAACCAATCAAGAAATTTCAACAAATTGCGCATTGGCAAAACAACGCGAAGATCGTCCCCGTCAGTTTCCCTGCTACCGACACTATTATCAGAAGTCACATGAAGCTTCTCGAGTTCTGCCCTAGATGATGCATATCTCTTGTAAACACCTCCGACAGGTTGATACTGGCCTTGTATATTACCCCCTCTTATCATTAGGTATTCCTCACCAAGCTTAATCCGGAATAGATAGGCAGCGCTAACTCTAACCTCTTTTCTCTGTTCAGTCTTAGTTCGAATCATCATATGCAGCCTATGGCGTTCCCTTGCACATACTCCAATTACTGTAATCAATAGAGATGCAATGAGCGAAGCTACTACACCAACAACAATGCCATTAACGTATTCCGTCATTAGCTTCCTATCCTAAATATGCTTCCAATTCCTCCACCAGAAGATACACTTGCGTGCCCGGATTCTGCAACGAGGGCCTATCGCTGCCAGCTTCCTCGTGATAGGCGCGCACCTTCTTTGCATTCAAGACGGCATCTTCGCGCAGCGGAGAGAGCAGGGCATACACGTCATCGAGATTTTTCGCGTATGACTTTCCCGTCGTACGTGCAGAACAGTCATCAGTTCGACCGAAGCACTCCGAAGCATCCATCGACGCTGTCGTGTAGCCGAAATGAAGCAGCAGCCACACCTCGAAGCACGGATTAGACCACAAGGCGTGATAAGCCGAAGAAGAAGCTGTCGATATCGCCGTGCCGCGCCGTTCTGTAGCGTCGAAATCGGATGCAG
>ENA-OQNO01002146-OQNO01002146.1-human-gut-metagenome-genome-assembly--contig:-NODE-2146-length-11808-cov-4.262049_pt1 | contig 11808 bp, 8 predicted proteins | sample MGYA00242629_ERZ504880 | MGnify/ENA primary metagenome ERZ504880 (study PRJEB26092, sample SAMD00036377) | human gut metagenome | host: Homo sapiens | study: EMG produced TPA metagenomics assembly of... | reverse complement strand
CCGGGACGCCCCCGCCGCTCCTACCCCTTCCTTCGCGCCATGGCCCGGAAGGCAAATCATGCCTTGCAAGAACAGCGGCGCCATGGCCGCGCGTTTCGTTTCGCCGTACAGATCGGACATGGCCCTCGTGTAGCGTTTCGCATCGAACGAAGGATGGTTCCAAGGCATCGTCAAGAACGTGCGCTTCTCCAACACGCGTTCGTACGGAGTCGGCAAGGCGCGCAAGGTATGCTGCACGGCAATCTCACGACGGTACCCATCAAGCTCCAGAAGGATAGCCTGGGTGTCGCGCAGCTTTTGCTGCGCCAGAATGTGCGCCCGCTCCAACAGCGACGATATATCCATTGCACCGCCGTCGGACACGTAGTCTGCCAGCTCTTTGAGCGGCACGCCCAGCTGCACGCACGACACGATCACGTCCAGCTCGTTCATCTGGCGCAATGCATAGTAGCGATAGCCGGTATCGGGGTTCACGTACGCGGGGCGCAAAGCGCCAATGCGCTCGTAATAACGCAGCGCCTTCACACCCACGCCCTTGAGGTGGGCCACTTCGCCGATAGACAGCAGGTCGTTTCTCATGGCGCTCCTCTGCATTCTGCATATAAAGCAATTGACTCTCCCCTTAGGGGATACTTTAGGATATCAGAACTTGGCCAATCGAAGCCAAGCGAACAGGAGGAATCATGTCGCCCTACGTACTGCTCGGCATCGCCGTCATCTTCGAGGTGTTTGCCGACTCGATGATGAAACTCTCAAACGGCTTCACGCGAAAAGCACCCATTATCGGCATCGTCATTGGGTACATCGTCGCGTTTTACCTGATCGCGCAAACGCTCGAGCAATTACCGCTCGGTTTCGCCTACGCGGTATGGACCGGCCTCGGCATTGCGCTCACTGCCGTGGTGGGCACCGTGTTCTGGCATGAAGGCATCAATGCGAAGAAGATCGTGGGCCTTATAGCCATCATCGCCGGCGTGGTCGTTTTGAAGATGGGAGTGTAATCATGGACCGCATACATCCCTATGCGCTGCTCAGCGCATCCATCGTCCTTGAAGTGTTCGGGACCACCATGATGAAGCTGTCGGAAGGATTTACCGCACCCCTGTTCACCGCGCTGACCCTTGCGGGCTATCTCGTGTCGTTCACGCTGCTCACGTTCACGCTGAAGCATCTGTCGCTCGGCCTCGTGTACGGCATCTGGGGCGGCGTGGGCACCGTGCTGACGGCCGCTATCGGCATTATCGCCTGGGGAGACCCCTTCAACGGGATCACGTGCGTGGGCATTGCGCTGGTTGTCGGCGGCGTGGTGCTGCTGAACCAAGGAACGCAAGAGCTGGAAGATGCGCGCGAAGCGACGAAGGACGCGCAGCAAGCCTAACCGACGCAGAACGCCAGCCCCCGAAAGACGCGGGGCAAAAAAGCGCCCCCGATTCGTTCTGCGAATCGGGGGCGCTGCCTGTTTCCTTACACGTAGAACAAAATGTCGTTGTACGTGGGCACGGGCCACATATCGCGATCCACCAGTATCTCCATGCGATCCACGGCCGCGCGCAAAGCCTCCATGACGGGAACGATCTCGTGGGCGTACACGTTCGCCTTCTCCTGCTCGTTCTCCATCTTCTGCGCAGCGTGATGCATCGAGTCAAGCTTCTGCAGATGCGTATCGATCTCCTTGATGCCGCCCAGCAGCTTGTGCAGCAACGTTTCCTGCTGGCTGGTCTCGGCGCCGGGCGCCGCCGTCTTGAACGCCGTGATGCTGTCGGCGATCTCGGCCGCATACGCGTTGATGGCGGGCAGAAACGCGCGGCGCACCATGCGTTTCATCGTACGAACCTCGATGTTCAGCAGCTTGGTGTACTTCTCCAGCTTCACTTCGTAGCGGCTGCGAACCTCAACCTCCGACAGCACGCCGAACTCTTCGAACAACGCGATGCTCTTCGGATCGACGAAGCACGGAAGCGCGTCAACGGTGGTCTTGTAGTTTGCCAGTCCGCGACGCTCGGCCTCGACCTGCCATTCCTCGGAGTACCCGTTTCCGTTGAAGATGATTCGCTGATGCTTCGTCAACGTCTTCTTCACATACGCGATGGCGGCAGCTTCGAACTCTTCGCCCGACTTGCCTTCCATGGCGTCAGCGAACTCCTTGAGGCTTTTCGCCATGGCCGTGTTGAGGATCATGTTGCAATCGGACAGGTTCACTGCAGAGCCGGGCATGCGGAACTCGAACTTGTTGCCCGTAAACGCGAAGGGGCTGGTGCGATTGCGGTCGGTATTGTCCTTGAGGAAGTTCGGCAGTACGGCAACGCCCAGGTCCATGGCCACTTTTTCCGCATTCGTGTACTCATGCCCGTCAACAAGCGCGTCCACGATGGCGTCCAGCTCGTCGCCCAAGAAGATGGAGATGATAGCCGGGGGCGCCTCATCTGCCCCCAAGCGGTGATCGTTGCCCGCCGACGCCACCGACATGCGCAACAGCTCCTGGTAATCGTCGACCGCCTGGATGACGCCCGTCAAAAACACCAGGAAACGCAGGTTGTCCATGGGGCTCTCACCAGGTTCGAGCAAGTTCGTCTTGCCCTTGGAAAGCGACCAGTTATTATGCTTGCCCGACCCGTTAATGCCCGCGAACGGCTTCTCATGCTGCAGGCACACAAGGCCGTAATGGCTGGCCAGAAGACGCATCTTCTCCATGGTCAGCAGGTTTTCATCGATTGCTCGGTTCGCGTTGGTGAAAATAGGCGCCAGCTCATGCTGAGCGGGTGCAACCTCGTTATGCTTCGTGCGCGCCGACACGCCCAAAGCCCACAGCTCGTTGTCGAGCTCTTTCATGAACTCGTTGACCGAAGGACGAATGGCGCCGAAGTAATGCTCTTCCAGCTCCTGCCCCTTCAGCGGCGCATAACCGAACAGGGTGCGCCCGCACATGATAAGGTCCTGGCGCTTCGCGTAGTCTTTCTCGGAAATAAGGAAGTACTCCTGCTCGGAGCCCACCGTGGGCACCACGCGTTCGTGCGGCTCGCCAAACAGGGCCAGCACGCGATTCGCCTGCTCGTCGATAGCGCTCATCGAGCGCAGCAGCGGGGTTTTCTTGTCAAGCGCCTCGCCCGTGTAGCTGCAAAACGCCGTAGGAATGCACAGAACCTCGTCCTTGATGAAGGCGTAGGACGTGGGATCCCAGGCCGTGTAGCCGCGCGCTTCAAACGTGGCGCGCAGGCCGCCGGAAGGGAAGCTCGATGCGTCCGGTTCGCCTTGGATCAGCTCTTTTCCAGAAAAGCTCATGATGGCGCGCCCGTCGCTGCACGGGTCGAGAAAGCTGTCGTGCTTCTCCGACGTAATGCCCGAAAGAGGCTGGAACCAATGCGTGAAGTGCGTAGCGCCCTTCTCCATAGCCCATTCCTTCATGGCATGAGCCACAACGTTCGCAACCTCGATTTCGAGCGGCTTGCCCTCTTTGATGGTCTTGAGCAGGCTCTTGTACGTTGCGGAAGGTAATCGCTCCTGCATCGTATGCTCGTTGAACACCATCGAGCCGTAGATATCCGAAATCATCGCCATCGGCGTGCGCTCCTAACTTGTCGCATTCAAGGCGTGGCCCTTCCCCTGTGCGCAATCTGCCACACCCCCGTTGAGTCATCCGCATACGATAGCACGGCCGCAGGGGAAAACGCGCCTTCATCTTGCCTTATTCAAATTAACGGCGAAATGTTTCAAGAAGTTTTCGAGCCTCGGAATTACGGCCGAAGCCGTAGTTTTGGACGCAAATCGGCACCTATGGCAATTTTCGGCGCGCCTGAACCCCTATGTTGACCGCATCTTGAAATACGACCAGGCATTTTGTCCGTGAACCACGCGCAAGTAAGCTCCCGGAACCCCTCGGCAGCGTCACCGGCGCCGATTCGCGCCCACATGCCGAACTTCGTCCCATAGCCAAAAAGCCAGGATCCCCCGCAATCATACGTCATTGCAAGCACCGCCGCCGAGCAATACAATATGCTTGCGTTTTGTGCGCCGCGCAACGTAATCGCAAGCGGCGCCGCGCATTGGAAAGGAGCACGCTACATGGACGCCCTCTGCTCCATGCTCATTGTCGACGACTCTAGAATCGATCGCACGCTTTTGGCCAATATGTTTGCCGAATCGTACTCCATCTTGGAAGCGGCCAGCGGACAGGAGGCTCTCGTCACCATGGCCGAACGCAAGGTCGATGTCGTCGTGCTCGATATAGATATGAAGGGCATGAACGGATTTGCGCTCATCGACGCGATGAAGGCCGACCCCTCGCTTTCAGACATACCCATCATCGTGGAAACCGGGGAATCGGCTCATGAGGAGTCGGCGCTTTTGCGTGGCGCGGACGACTTCATAGCAAAGCCCTTCAACACAACCATCGCCCGCCGGCGTGTCGACAACATTGTCACGAAACACGTGCTCGAGCGAGAGAAGCTGCAAACAGCGCTCCGCAAAACCGAGCTGCTTGCCGCCCACCGCGCGCAGGAGCTCCTTTACGCCGCCGAGCACGACAGCCTTACCGGCCTGTACAACCGCACCGCATTCTGCCGTAAAACCGCCGAATTGCTCAAGTCCCGTCCCCATGAAGAATTCGCCATCGTGCAATTCGATATCGAACGCTTCAAGATATTCAACGAACTGCACGGCAGCATCCGGGGCGACGAAGTTTTGAAGGCCATCGCGCAATGTCTTGACAAGACCCTGCGAAATCGCGGCGTATACGGACGCATGGAGGCAGACCATTTCGCGCTGTGCCTACCCAAAGATATGGCCCTGAGCAACAATCTGGCAACGCAGCTGGAACTTGCCCTCGCCAACGCGGAAGCGGAACACGAGATCGTGCTTTACTTCGGCATGTACGAAATAACGGACCGCACGATGCCGGTCGACATCATGTGCGACCGCGCGACGCTTGCGCTGCGTTCTATCAAAGGAAATTACAACACCCGATTCGCGCTGTACGACTCCAACATGCACCAGTCGCTCATAACCAAGCACACCATGAAAGCCGAAGGGGAGCGCGCGCTCGAACATAGGGAGTTTGAACCGTTCATCCAGCCCATTTTCAACCTTGCTTCAGGTGCTCTTGTTGGCGGCGAGGCTCTCGTCCGCTGGCGCCATCCCAACAAGGGCCTCATCCCGCCGGGGCAATTTCTTCCCTTTTTCGAGAACAGCGGCTTCATCGTCAGGCTCGATAGCCATATCCGGGAAGAAGTCTGCCGCTTTCTCGCTTCCATGGAAAGCAGCGGAATCGCCTCGGTCCCTCTGTCGGTCAACATATCGCGTCTGGAATTCTACGACCCGCACCTCTGCAATAATCTTGTCGACCTGGTGAAGCGGCATAGACTGCCGCCCTCTCGATTGCGATTGGAAATCACCGAAAGCGCGTACGCCGACAATCTTCCGCAATTGCTGCAGGCAATGGAAAAACTACAGCGATTCGGGTTCACCGTGCTCATGGACGATTTCGGAACAGGCTATTCGTCGTTAAGCATGCTCCGCGACGTCCCCATCGACATGATCAAGCTCGATATGCGCTTCCTTGGCGGGGAAAGCAGAAACCGCGCCCGCGAAGAAAACATCTTGCGCGCCATAGTCCCCATGGCAAAGTCCCTCGACCTGCCGGTCATCGCGGAAGGCGTGGAGACCGCCGATCAGGCATCCCTGCTTGAAAGCGTCGGATGCGACCTCGTGCAAGGGTACCTGTACGCGAAACCCGTATCGAGAGACGAATTCCTGGCGCTCGCAGTTCGTGAAACCGCAAAGAGCCCCCTGAAGAAGCAGAAAGCTTGAGGCACCTTATGGACCATCGGCTTCAACAACTCGAAACACTGGGCATCGACGTCGAAACCACCCTCAAGCGCTTTTGCGGCGACGCGGATCTACTCATGTCCATGCTTGCGGTGCTCATCCAGGAAGACGTTCTTGAACAACTTCCCGAAGCCCTGCGCGCGAAAGACTACCGAGCAGCGGAAAGCATCGCCCATGCCGTGAAGGGCACGGCCGCAAACCTGGGGCTCGCCTCCCTCAGCGCGCAGTGCAACGCCCTTGCGCAGGCTATACGGACAAACCAGTTGCACGACGCCGAAAGCCTGGCTTCGACCGCGCTCGCAAGCTATCGGACCGTTCGAGCGCATATCGCCGCGCTCTCTTAGCGCGGCTGTGCTTGCGCCCCATCGCGCTCCCGCCGAAAGCTATCTTTTCAGCAAACGATCCAGCACGTCGAATAGCTCGTCTATATCCAAAGGCTTGGTAACGAACTCGTTCATTCCCGCATCATGCGCCGCATCCGCGCTCTCTTTGAACGCATTTGCCGTCATCGCAACAATGGGGATTTCACGCGCATCGGACCGAGGCAGAAGGCGAATGGCGCGCGTGGCCTCCACGCCGTCCATAACGGGCATCCTCATATCCATGAGCACGGCATCGAACTCGCCAAGCCGACTTTCAGCAAACTGGTCCACCGCCTGCTGACCATCAATTGCCCAGGTCACACGAGCACCGTGCAGTTCCAGTACATTTGTCGTAATAGCCGCGTTTACCGATCCATCCTCCACGAGCAGAATATGGAATCCCTTGAATAGCTCCCGATCAACTGAACGATCCCGTCTAGATTCGGGAGTTCCAATTGCAAAGACAAGGGAGAAGCTGAACTCGCTTCCCGAGCCAAGCTCGCTGCGAACCTGCAGTTCGCCGCCCATGAGACGCACCAAGCTCTGGCAAAGCGGCAAGCCGAGACCGGTTCCCTGGCTTTTCGCAGCAGTCGAACCCACCTGGGTGAAAGCTTCGAATATGCGCTTTTGATCTTCCGGGGCAATGCCCACGCCGTTATCGCCAACGCCGAAGAAGAGCGTCACCCGCTCCCCGTCGAAATCCGTTTCCTTGACGATAAGCCGCACGACACCACCCGCAGGCGTGAACTTGATAGCATTCGACAGCAAGTTCGAAAGCACCTGCTTCAACCTGAGCGAATCCCCCATAACGCCCTCATGGGAGATCTCCGTCATCACCTGCAAGTCGACAGCCCGGGCATCAGCCTGCGCTTGCATCATGTCCTGCAGCTCGGCAACGACCTCCGCCAGCGAGAAGGGCTCATGGGCAATGTCCATCATGCCGCTCTCCACACGACTGGTATCAAGCACATCGTTGAGCAGGCCTAAGAGATAGTCCGAGGAGGCCCGAAGCCGCGCGATGTTCTTGCGCAGGGCCTCCGGATCGTCTTTTTGCATATCCAGCACGTCGGTGATTCCCACGACGGCGTTCATGGGAGTGCGTATTTCATGACTCATTCGAGAAAGAAACTCGCTTTTCGCACGACCCTCCGCAGCCACCCGCTCGGCCTCAACGCGCATATCCGCCGCACGCAGCCTCGACCGCGTTACGGCAACGGCAACAATCAGGATCAGAAGCACCGCCGTCGCCGCCAAACCGGCAACCAGCATCGGATTCGCATTCAGATAATCAATCAGCGTGAGGGTGCCGTATCCTGCGGCTATTCGATGCTCCTCAATCGCCGCCGTCTTCTCGTCAACAGGCATGCTGTTAAGGCTTTTGTTCACAACGGTCAACAGATCAGGATCCGCCGGACGCGGCAGTGCAAAGCAAATATCGGTTACGCTGTTCGTCAGCGAAACCGGAACGACATTGGAGTACGCCCCTTGCTGCAGCGCGCCCTCAATCTGAGCGGATAAGCCGAACACGACATCAGCCCGACCCTTGTCTACCATATTAAGCGCTTCGTGCTCGGTCCTGACGTAGAGCACATCCTCGGCGGGCACGTCATCGGGAACCTGCGTACCTTCAAGCGCAACGTATCGCAAGTCCTCCGAGGGATATGAAACAAGCTTGTTGCGAGCGATCAAGTTGCTAAGCGTTGCATACGGAGAAGAAAGGGCTAGGCCGGCCTCGATCGCATCGTCTTCGCCGCCCAAGAAAAAGCCCAGCATGTCCGCCTCGCCGCTGCGCACCGCATCAAGGGCGGCGGCATAGGATTCGACGTACAGGCAGTCGACGTTCAACCCGGAAAACGCTTCAACCCTATCGAGAAACCGGCAGGCCACGCCGTCCATCCGCTCGCCGCCCGAACCGTCGCCTATGCTCAACGGGCTGTAGTCGCGAGGAAGCGCCACTGTTATCGACTTCTTGTTTTCCACGTACCGTCGCTCTTGATGATTAACGTGGTACATATTGATATCCGCATCGGGAAAGTTTCTAACGTACGCTTCCTCCGCGAAACTGGGATTCGCTTCCATGATGTGCTCAAGGGCCCAGTTCAACCCGTCAAGCACTTCCTGATTCCCTGCAGTCGTCACCAAATAGTGAGGCTGTCCGTCAAAAACCACGGCAGGACGATAAGCGCCCGTGTTTTCAACAGCGCTCCCCAACAGCAAGTCAACTTCACCGCTATCAAGCAGGTACCGCAAAGACCCGTCGACGAACTGGTCGCTCGTGTACTTTTCAATCGTGCAGTCGATGTTCTCCGTAGCCAAAAAACCCTCGAGCCGCCGCAAGTTTTCCGCCGCACGCGCCGCCACGGCGATCGTCTTGCCGTTCAGATCGGCATACTCGTACCCGCGGATGCTCTCGTCATCCCATCGCGAGAATAGCACCGATTTCGAGGGCCCGCAGCTGTATTCGGGATAGGCTATCTTCGACGTAGCCGCAGCAACATAGTACGTGCCGCCCAAAAGGTCGTACTCGCCCGACAGAAAACTATCCAATGAAGAATCGCCTGAAACAGGCACGTATTCGTATTCCCAGCCGGTGTACTTCGCGATCTCGTTCAAGTAGTCAACAACCAGCCCATGATGCGTGCCGTCCTCGTCCGTCATAGAGAACCCCTCGGTTTGAGGGAACAGCACGCGAAGAGGGGCGCGATCGGACGACTCGTCGGCAAACGCGAGTCCCGTGCCCATCGCCGTCAATACGCATGCAAAGGCGCATGCAAGAATGAATGAACCGAGTTTTTTCATCTCCGTTGCCTTCCGAGATCAGGCTGCGAGCCTAGCCGAGAGGCGCCCTCCCGAGCTTTCGTAGTGCGTACGCAGACCATTCTCCCGCAAAGTCAGCCCCGCAGCAACAATGCGCAATCAGAAGCAGCGGAATTCGATCGAGCGTGCTACAGCGCGAATTCGTACAGAACGAACCCTACCGTACCCAAGTCATCATAGAAAAGGTTGTAGATACCCACTTTTTGAAACCCGCACGACTCGTATAGTCGATAAGATCGCTCGTTATGCACGAACGTGTCCAAGCGCAGGGCTCTCTTCCCGCGCGCCCGCGCGGCAGATATACCGCCCTCCAGCAAGATGCGAGCGCACCCGCGACCGTGATACGCGGGCAGAGTAGCCAGCACATGGATCGCCAAAACCTCGTCCGGATCGGCGGACACGCACCACGGCACGCTCTCGTAACCTGCAGCCCCGCTTCCGTTCAACACCATGGCAGAAGCGATCGCACCGTCTTCAAGATCCTCGACAAGGTACACTTCGCCCGCATCGACCGACACACGCAAGAACGCGGGCGACGGGTGCTCTCCATGCTTCCAGCGCACATCGAAATCGGTGCCGTGCATCTCATCAATCATCTTGGTGTAAAAAGCCATAACGCGATCGAATTCGTCCGATCGAGCCGCCCTCGCATGAAGCATACTCCCGCTCCTTCCTGGTTTGCTGGAGCGCGCGAAGCCTCCGACCCGTCGATCCCCCATTACAGTTAGACCTGGCTCTGCCGGGTCTTTTCTTTTCCAGCTCGATCCGCAAGCGGATTACGATGAAGCGGACCCTGCGGGGTTGCTGGCCGACCCGCCCCGGATGGCCCTTCGTCCCTGCCTCTCGCGAAGGCCCGGGGGGTGTTGCCACCGGGGACGGGCGCCGCGGCGAAGGCTGATAGAAACCTGCCGGCCCGAAAGGGCGCGGCTCTGTAATGTGGGTGCCGAAGCTGCGGCCCGCGCGGTCAGCCAACATGCCGAAAGGATAGCATCATGGAGGCCGCAAGGACAATCTGCATCGGATTCGACGTGGGCAAGGCGGCGCATCGGGCGTGCGCCGTCTCCCGGGCGTCCGGGGAGATACTCTTCAACAAGGCGCTTGAGAACAGGGAGGGCCCCATAGACGAGACGCTCGCGCTCGCGGGCGAAGGGGCGCTCGTCGTCGTCGACCAGAAGCGCAACATCGCGGCCCTCGTGCTCGAGCGCGCGAGGGCCGCGGGCATGGAGGTCGCCTACCTGCCGGGCCTGGCGATGAAGCGCGCCCGGGACATGTTCCCCGGTGCCGCCAAGACCGACGAGATAGACGCCGAGGTCATCGCGCGCACCGCCATCGGGATGCCGTGGTGCCTGCGGCCCGTGGCCGAGGACGCCGGCAGCGGCGTCGAGATAAGGCTGCTCGCATCGCAGCGGCGCTTCCTGACGAAATGCTCCACGCAGTCGAAGAACCGCCTGCGCTCGGTGCTGCTCGAGGTCGACCCCGCCTTCGAGGCGGCCGTCGACCTGGGGGCGGCGTGGCAGGTGGGCGTCCTGTCCAGGTTCGGGGGCGCCGCCGGCATAGCCGCGGCGGGCAGGAAGGGCTACCGCACCTTCGCCGTGAAGAAGTCGGGGGCGCCCGAGGCGGCGGCCGACGGGCTTTGGGACGCGGCCCTGGCTTCGGCGAAGTCGGGCAGGCCGCACACGGCCGCGGAGGACGCGGCGGTGAGGATGCTCGCCGAGCGGATAGAGGAAGACCTCGCCAGGGCGGCATCCGTCAGGGAGTCCATGGACGCGCTGCTCGCCGGCGACGCCGTGTACCGGGCGCTGCTCACCGTTCCGGGCATCGGCCCGAAGACCGCCTCGGCGCTCGTCGCCGGAGTCGACATCGGCCTGTTTTCGAGCCACGACAAGCTGGCGTCTTTTACCGGGCTCGCCCCGAGCAACAGGCAGTCGGGCACCTCTCTGGACTCGGCGTCGTCGTCGAAGACCGGCAACAAGGAGCTCAAGAACCTGCTCGTCTTCTCCTGCAACTCCCTCGTCGGCACTGACAACGAGTTCGGCCGCTACTACGATGCGTGCCGCGCGCGGGGAATGCGGCACAACAAGGCCCTCAAAGCCGTGGCGCGAAAGAGGCCGAAGGTCATCTTCGCCGTCATGCGGGACGCCCGCCCGTACGTCCGAGCCTAGTCCTCGGCCGAATCGCCGAAGAAGAGCCCTGCCGCCGGGGTTTGCGCGAGCATGCCCGAATCAAACGGCCCGATCCCGAAAAAGCAATTGACAAAACCATAGAAACACCCCCCGAACGCGAAGAGGGCCCCGGAGCCTCTCCCGGCTCCGGGGCCCTCCCGCCCTCGGCGGAAACGCCGAGCGCCCTGCGCGAGCGCGACGTCCTATCCTCCCACAGCCTTGCGCTGCAGTACTTTCGGCGATGGCGGTCTTAACTTCCGGGTTCGGAATGGGACCGGGTGATCCCCGCCTCCAAGGTCGCGCTCGCGCAGGGCGCTTCGGCTCCGCGCGGCATGTATGCCGCAGGGCGCGCTCTCCGCGCCACCCTGGCGGTTGCACAGCGTTCGGTCGTGACGGACCGCGAATCGATTCCAATGTGTGGAGACGAAGAGCTCGGGCTATTAGTACCGCTCGGCTGAGGCGATCGCTCGCCTTGCACCTGCGGCCTATCGACCAGGTGTTCTGCCTGGGCCCTTACCGAAAAGAGGACTCATCTTGGAGACGGCTTCCCACTTAGATGCTTTCAGCGGTTATCCGTGCCGGACGTAGCTAGGCAGCCGTGCCGTTGGTCGACAACTGCTGCACCAGAGGTCCGTCCACCCCGGTCC
>ENA-OQNO01002143-OQNO01002143.1-human-gut-metagenome-genome-assembly--contig:-NODE-2143-length-11818-cov-2.757078_pt1 | contig 11818 bp, 12 predicted proteins | sample MGYA00242629_ERZ504880 | MGnify/ENA primary metagenome ERZ504880 (study PRJEB26092, sample SAMD00036377) | human gut metagenome | host: Homo sapiens | study: EMG produced TPA metagenomics assembly of... | reverse complement strand
CCAGCTGATCGCCGGACAGAGAGTCCGGCCAGCTATGCTCCAGCCGCGCTTTTACCGATCCTAACGGGGAATCTTCATCACGCGGAAAATGATGATGCTCTGCGTCAAGCGCTTCATGCACGGCTTGCAGGCTCGCATCTGGTAATGCAGCCTTTTCTGCATCCGACAGCGGCAATGCGTCGATATAATTCGTTATCTTATTCATTGGCAGGCAGCTGATAGCTCCAGGTTTCGCTCAGCGTCTGATCGCCATTGACCAGCGCCGCACGCATTTCCGTGGTTTTCTTCGGATCTTTCACTTTCACGCGCAGGGTCATACGCCAACCTTTGATAACCGGGTTATAGCGCACGGAGTTTTCCACGATTTCGGCATTATCGCCGATGCTCGCCTGCGCCGTTACCGGAGTGTCCGCCGCCATTTTTTTCATGTCAGCGCCGGTGAAATCAACGATGAAAGCGATAGTGCCATCTGGCTGGCGAATGAGGTTAGACTGCTTCACATCACCGGTTGAGCGGCGAGTCTGCACCACATAAGCGCTATCTGGCGCATGCAGTTTGTCTTCATCGCGGCTGAAGGTAATAGAGTATTTGAAGTTCATCTCTTTGCCTGGTTCCGGCAGTTGATCCGGGGTCCAGTAGGTGACGATATTGTCGTTGGTTTCATCGTTGGTCGGGATTTCAACCAGTTCGACTTTACCTTTACCCCAGTCGCCTTTCGGGGTGATCCACGCGCTCGGGCGCTGGTCGTAACGATCGTCGAGATCTTCAAAGCGGGAGAACTGGCGGCCACGCTGCAGCAGGCCAAACCCTTGCGGGTTTTCCATCGCATAACTGCTGACGGCCAGATGTTTCGGGTTATTCAGCGGACGCCAGATCCACTCGCCGTTACCGGCAAGAATCGACAGACCGTTGGAGTCATGTAGTTCCGGACGATAGTTAGTCGTCGGCGACGGTTGGTTCGGCCCAAACAGGAACATACTGGTCAACGGTGCCACGCCGAGTTTACCGACTTTGTCACGCAGATAGACCTTCGACTGCACATCAACCACGGTGTCGCGCCCAGGCATAACCACAAAACGATAGGCGCCGGTCGCACGCGGGGAATCCAACAGCGCATAGATAGTTAAGCGCTTATCGGTCGCTTTCGGGCGCTCAATCCAGAACTCGCGGAAACGAGGAAACTCTTCGCCTGACGGCAGCGCGGTATCGATAGCCAGGCCGCGGGCGGAAAGCCCGTATACCTGACCCTGGCCAAGAACGCGGAAGTAGCTGGCTCCGAGCATGCTGACGATTTCGTCATTCTTGTCTTTGCTATTGATCGGATACAGTACTTTAAAACCGGCGAAACCAAGGTCTTTCACCGTGTCTTTATCGTGTTGCACATTGCCAAAATTAAAATAATCCGGGCTATATTTAATTTTACGTACACTAGTGCTGGTCACTTCATTAATAGTAACCGGCGTGTCGAAATACATGCCCTGGTGGTAAAATTCCAGCTTGAACGGGGTCTTCAGGTTATTCCAGTACGCTTTGTCGTGATTGAACTGGATTTGCTGGTAATCCGCGTATTTCATATCGCGGAAGGCGGAGGGCAGGTTACTTTTCGGCGCTTCATAGCCTTTCCCGGCTAACGTTTTCGCCTGTTTTGCTACGTCATCAATGCTGAATGCCCATGCAGATGAAGTACACAGGGACAACATTACGGCTGCGCTTAACCAACGCATTTTCATCATCTGTGGTTTATGTTTCATAGTAAGTAAGCACTTCCCCCTTTGTGTGCTTAAATCGATCCGATCTATTTTAATGGAAACTCAGGCAATCCGACAACATAATCCCTGCATTGTTCAGCTTAGCGGACCAGGGAATAAACAGTTCTCTGTCCCATATTGCACTTTGCGTACTTATCCTGGAGACAGATACCCTGAGTTCATGTAGGGTTGCTGGGAATGTAACCGTTATCGCCACGAGTGATAAGACGAATTGTCTGAGATTGTTGTGAATTTATGAATAAAACACCAGTAGAGCGTGAATATTTCTTCGACAGCATCCGCGCCTGGCTGATGCTGCTGGGGATACCCTTTCACATTTCGCTTATCTACTCCAGCCACAGCTGGCATGTGAATAGCCTGGAACCCTCCTGGGGGTTAACGCTGTTCAACGACTTTATCCATGCTTTCCGCATGCAGGTCTTCTTTGTTATTTCCGGCTACTTCTCTTACATGCTGTTTCTACGCTATCCCCTAAAGAAATGGTGGAAAGTACGCGTAGAGCGCGTTGGCATTCCGATGCTCACCGCGATTCCACTTCTGACTTTGCCGCAATTCTTGATGCTGCAATACGTTAATGGTAAAGCGCAAAACTGGCACACGCTCTCCGGCTATGACAAATTCAACACCCTGGCATGGGAGCTTATCTCTCATCTGTGGTTCCTGCTGGTGCTGGTCGTGCTGACCACTCTCGGCGTGGTGCTGTTTAAGTGGCTGGCCAATCGAGGGAAAACGCAGACCGCCAGCTTTGGTGACACTGTCACATTTGGTCAATTATCGCTTATTTTCCTTGGTCTTGGCGTGTTGTATGCGGTAATTCGTCGCACTATTTTTATCGTTTACCCGCCGATTCTCAGCAACGGACTGTTTAACTTCATCGTTATGCAGACCCTGTTCTATCTGCCGTTCTTTGTTCTCGGCGCGCAGACGTTCATCAACCCGCGGCTAAAAGCGATGTTCACCACCTCATCACCCTGGTGTTTTGTCGGCGCACTGCTGGGCTTTATCGCCTATCGTCTTAACCAGCAGTATGGTTCCGGCGATGGCTGGATGTATGAAACCGAATCGGTGATTACCATGGTGCTTGGGCTGTGGATGGTGAACGTGGTATTCTCGCTGGGCCACCGCCTGCTCAACTTCCAGTCCGCTCGGGTGACTTACTTCGTCAACGCCTCGCTGTTTATCTACCTGGTGCATCATCCCCTCACCCTGCTGTACGGGGCGTGGATTACGCCAATAATCAAATCGAATCTGTTAGGTTTTATCGCCGGACTGGTGTTTGTGGTGGGCATTGCGCTGGTGCTGTACGAAATCCATCTACGTATTCCTCTGCTGCGCTTCCTGTTCTCAGGCAAACCGCAGCAAAAACCGGCGAAAACGCCGGTGTCGGTTAACTAAAATCCGCAACCGGCAGCGCGCCTGCGTGCTGCCGGTGCCGCGATTCATTCTGCCTGCAATAATCGCTGATAGATCTCCGCCGTTTCGTTATCAAAGCAGACAAAGCACACTCGTTCCAGTGGATTATATCGGGTGAGGAAAGCCTTCACCGTTTTCACCGCAATTTCCGCCGCCGCCTGTTTCGGATAGCCATATACGCCGGTGCTGATAGCCGGAAAAGCAATAGATCGATAATTATTGGCTGCCGCCAGCAACAGACTATTGCGATAGGCATCCGTCAGTAATTCGGCCTCTTGCTCGTCACCGCCGTGCCAGACGGGGCCGACTGCATGAATCACCGCGCTGGCCGGTAGATTACCGGCGCTGGTGATAACCGCATGCCCGGGCGGACATTCGCCCTGCTGCTGGCGGACTATTTTGCAGGCTGCCAGTAGTTCCGGGCCCGCTGCGCGATGAATGGCGCCATCAACACCGCCGCCGCCCAGTAACGATGGGTTGGCCGCGTTGACAATAACATCTACCTGCAACGTCGTAATATCGCCGAGAACCACCTCAGGTTGAACAACCATTTCCCCCTCCTGTCGGCAAACGTCTTCATACTTAGCGTGGTGTCTACTATGGCATGATAGCCCCCAAGGCGGAAGCCTGAGGGGCAGTAATTAGCGATAATTCACTTCGAGGATAGCGCGGGTATGTTGCGGATCAATATACTTTAATTGTGCTGAACGGACGGCGTCATTGCTGTAATTTCCCGTCGTCAGCACCTGCGGCGAAAGCGCCCGGGTAGGCAGCTGCTGGCAGGCCATTTCAATCTTTTCGCCCACACTATTGGCTTCGCAGGACGGATCGACGACCTGCCCATAAATGGCGACAACGCCGTCGGTCGGCGCGGCGTGCACTGCTCCAAACAAGCACGACAACATCAGACATGGCATCGCGAAGGTGTGGATTTTTTTTATCACGGCAGTCTCCTCTGTTTAATAGCAAAGAAGCAACAGGCCATCCATGAGCGCACTGCGCCGCCAGAATACGGCAAGGCAATGATTGCGTTATGAAATACAAATATATTACTTTTTGTTTTCTTTTTGCTAACAAAATCGATTCATCTTGATTTTGTTACAAAAAAGCAGCGTGAGAATGTCAGGAGAGAGGCGCGGCGAAGGCCCCCGCTGGATCTGCAGGGGCCTTGCTATTACCGATAACTCACTTCGAGAATAGCGTTGGTGTGCTGGGGATTGATAAAGGTGAACTGTGTAGATTTGATATTGGCATGTTGCAGATCTCCCCGGGCTACCTGCTGGGCAGAAAAAGTGACTGACTTCTGCTTAGCGCAAGCCATCGAGACCTGATCTTCTGAAGAACGAATTTTACAAGGCGGTTCGACAACGCCGCCGTGGAAACGAATCACGCCGCTTGCGGCGTTAGAGGTAGTTGAAAACGTCAATAAAGCGGGAAGGAAACAAACTGTAGCAAGTAGTACGCCAGTCATTTTTTTCACGGCAAAACCCCTCTGCGTAACGGTCAAAAAAACCTTACAAATCATCCATGAGCGCAGTTGAATACAAGCAACTACATACAAAATCAGTATATATATGAAGTACCTGTTGATACTTTTTTCTCTCCGTTTTTGCAAACGGTATCAAATTATTATGGTTTGTTTGCTCAAAATGTCTGCATTAAGAGGAAAAAACAATCGAAGAGGGGTTGATGCAAAAAGGCTTTCATGTAGTGAGTGACGGGAAGCTTACTCCCGTCGTCGAGGAAATGTGAAGAAAATCAGACGTTATCGTTAGCCAGAGACTTGCTCTTTGCCGCTCGTGCCGCCAGCCACAGTCCGCTGTTTTTCATGGCATAGCCAAAGACCAATCCCAGCGCCAGAGACGGCACGACAATGCGCCAGTCGCCGCTCGCAGCAAACGTCGCGCAGGCGCCGATAAAGGTTCCGGGAACAAAAGAAAGTAGCAGCTGGCGCGCCTGAATACACATCAGGAAGGCGACTATTCCGGTCATCACGTAGCTGAGGATTTCTAACTGCGGCGCCAGCGCGCTACCGTAAATAATCACCAGCGCCCATATCACGCCGCTCATGACAGTGCAGGCGGAAATCAACAGCCCTTTCAGGCCGCCCTGTGGGCAAGCGAAGTAGGCCGTACAGCCGAGGAAACCGGCCCAGCTCAGCAGGCCAAGTGAGACCGCCACCCATCCCCAGAGACCGGAGAGAATGCCCGTCGTGAGTGCGATTGCGAAGAGTATGTTCATGCCGCGTATCATAGCAGATACGCGGCAACCAAATGCGATCCAGAACACACAATATGAAAGCGTGAGTTTGCTGTTTCACAATAAAAGTGACTTTAGTCACATTTATTCGTCGTTTTCTTCCTGCAGTTCATCCCACATTGCGGAAATCGCTTCACGCGTTAATAGCGCCATGGTGCGCCAGAATGCGGTTTGTGCATGCGCCTCGACTTTACCGAGGAAGATGCCGCACCACGGTAAGAGGTAATCAGCAAACAACGTTTCCAACGTTTCGCTTTCGTCATCTGAGGCATGATCTTCAAGCCAGGATGCGGCCAGCAGTAGGGATCCAATATGATCGGTTGGCCCATCGCCAGTGGGAATACCGTGTTGAGTAAGAAAACCGCGGACTTCCGCTTCCGTGGCGCCTTCAACCCACGCGCTGCGATAAGGCGAGACCGCACATTCGTCACCAACGAACAGGGCGTTGTAATCAGCGGTTAACGGCTGGGTATCACAACTCTTCTGCAGACGCTCCAGTAATTCATCCTGTTCCAGCGGCCAACTGGCGGCCAGCTTGCCATCGCGAATCAGCGTGAACAGCGGTACCAACAGCGGGTCCTGCGGCTGACGATAGTACAGCGAGCCCAGCACGCGACAGAGGATTGAAAATTCATTCATACAATATGTTCCAGTGGTTCAAATTAAAGGTCTGCAAATTCCGCAATCGCCGGCATTCCGCGTGATTCGAGGAAATTCAGTAGTCGACGCGGACTGACGTTAAGGATCCGCTCTTCCGGGAAATTCACCGCGTCGAGGATTTTGCGACATTCGGTAAATTCGCCAAGCGTAAAGGCGGTATGGGAGTCCGAACCCAGCGCCACCCAACCACCCGCATCACGCACGGCGGCGGCGATTGCCCGGCAATTATCTTCACTACCGATACGCGATGAAAGGAAAGAGGAATTATTAATTTCCAGCGCCACATGATGCTTTGCCGCTGCTTCGGCTACTGCCGGAATATCGATCGGGAATTTCGGATTGCCTGGATGGCTAATCATGTGGACTGCGCCACTGGCAATCGCGGCAATCATCGCTTCAGTGTGGGTGGCTTTATCCTGAGGCGGGAATACCGGCTCATGAAAACCGGCAATGATCAGATCCAGCGAGGTCAGCATTGGTCCGGTACAGTCAATTTCACCCTGGGTATTTTTGATATTCGCTTCAATGCCGCGCAGGATGCCGACGCCATCAACCAGACGCGGCCAGATACGCATATTGACGAAATGCCAGTAGTGCGGGGCATCGGCCATATCCGGGCCGTGATCGGTGATGGCAAAAAGTTTGATGCCTTTACGTTTGGCCTCGGCAATATAGTCATGCAAGGTACTGTAGGCGTGGGTGCTGGCGACGGTATGCATGTGCAGGTCAACAGGATACATCACAATCTCCTCCTCTGTTTGTGGCAAGAATAGCAGGAATCAGGAGTCATGATCAGTAAAAACCCCGCCGTAGCGGGGTTATCGATTAGTAGCCGCGCTGGCGGTCGACCTGCCCGCTGACCGTTTCACCACGCTCCAGGCGGCTAATGGTGCTGGCAATATAGGCAATTGCTTCCTGCGGACGGGTAACGGCGGCAATATGCGGCGTCATGGCCACGCGCGGATGCGCCCACAGCGGGCTCTCTTTCGGCAGCGGTTCGCGGCTAAAGACATCCAGCATCGCCCCTTTCACCTTACAGCTGTCAAGCGCGGCCAGTAAATCCGGCTCAACAATATGTACGCCGCGGGCGAGATTCAGAACATAGCTGTTATCCGGAAGTTGAGCGAGTCAAGTTTCATTCATGATGCCGACGGTTTCAGCCGTATTTGGCAACAGGTTGATCAGCACGCGGGTTTGCCGTAAAAATGCGCCCAGTTCTTCCTGACCGGCAAAACTCTCAACTTGCGGCCAGGATTTGTGGCTACGGCTCCAGCAGCGCACTGGGAAACCCCAGCGCAACAGGCTTTCCGCGACTTTGCCGCCCAACACCCCAGCCCCCATAATGCCGATAGTGAAATCTTCGCGACGGTATTCCGGCAACGGCTGCCAGCGGGATTGCAGCTTCAGCGCCTGATAATCATCAAAGCGGCGGAACCAGTGCAGTACCTGGCTTACCGCATATTCCTGCATCTGCAGGCCCATGCCGGTATCTTCGAGGCGGAACAGCGGGACAGAAAGCGGCAGCATTTCCGGATGCTCCCGCAGCTTGCTAAGAATGGAATCCACGCCAGCGCCGAGAGCAAAAACCGCTTTCAGCTCGCGTCCCTGAAGCATTTCTACCGGTGGATGCCAGACCAGCGCATAGTCGGCTGGTTGATTGTCGCCAGGTTTCCACTCACGAACGCGCGCTCCCGGCAGATGTTTTTCCAGCTCTGCGATCCAGTAGGGGGTATCGAACGTCGGGTGGTAAAAAATAATCTCCATAATGACTCCTGATTACTGACGCGTGAGTAGGTTGAGGTTTGCGTCGTGTTTTACTCTTTGTTTTGTATTGGTTTGCCAGCATAACAAATTTCGTATCGCTATCGAGGAATAAAGAGAATGGTGACAAAAAAAACGATTCCCGCGCGTTTAAGAAGCAAGTTGTTTGAAGTTTGGCTAAACGCATCTTTTTTTAAAAAAGTTGATTGACGGGAGATACGTATTTCCCTACATTAGCGCCCGTTCCCAGCAACAACGGGAAAGACAATATGGTGAGGTGTCCGAGTGGCTGAAGGAGCACGCCTGGAAAGTGTGTATACGGCAACGTATCGGGGGTTCGAATCCCCCCCTCACCGCCATATTCGAGATGAGAGCTCGTACGAAAGTACGGGCTCTTTTCGCATCTGACCCCGGTAAACCTTCCCGGGGTCGGCATAAATGCCTCGCCCGGGCTACTCATCCCACAGGACGCACCACCAGCCAGTAGCCCGGCCAGGTACAACGCCGCCGGGAATCCCACAGGCCGAACCACCAGCCAGTAGCCCGTCCAGGCGCAGCGCCGCCGGGGAAATGTTGCAAAAACAACAAAGCCCGGGACATCCCGGGCTTTGCACACTCACTAGCGTTTAGTAATAGGCTTTCAACGTTCGCTGGCAAAGCGTTGAACGCACGCAGTCATCGGTGGTAAAGCGCACGATGCCAATCATGTCGTCTTCTTCAAAACGCGACAGCGCGTCACTCAGGCCTGATTGTACGCCCGAGGGCAAATCACACTGGGTAATATCGCCGTTGACGATCACCGTGACGTTCTCCCCGAGGCGGGTCAAAAACATCTTCATTTGCGCCGCGGTCACGTTCTGGGCCTCGTCCAGAATCACCACCGCGTTTTCAAAGGTGCGTCCGCGCATATAGGCGAACGGCGCGATTTCTACCTTGCCGATTTCCGGACGCAGGCAGTATTGCATAAAGGAAGCGCCCAACCGCTTCACCAGTACGTCATATACTGGTCGGAAATAAGGAGCGAATTTTTCGGCGATATCTCCCGGTAAGAAGCCGAGATCTTCGTCGGCCTGCAGAACGGGACGGGTAACAATAATTCTGTCCACATCCTTATGGATCAGGGCTTCAGCTGCTTTAGCCGCGCTGATCCAGGTCTTCCCGCACCCGGCTTCGCCGGTGGCGAAAATCAGCTGTTTATTGTCGATGGCATTCAAATAATGCGCCTGAGCTTCATTACGCGCTTCAATCGGCGAAAGATCGCGGCTATCCCGCGCCATGCCGATTGCTTCTACGCCACTCATTTGCACAAGCGATGTGACCGATTCTTCTTCACGTTGTTTATGGCTACGCGAATCCCGTCTCAGCACACGTTTTGCCTCACGACGAGCTTTGATCACTGCTTTTTGTCTTCCCATGGATAGCACCTTGCGTTGTTGGTTTACATCACGCGCGTCAAGAGCAACGCGATTATGCGCACGAACGATTGAGGTTTGGCTTCCTTGTAAGCCATTGCTTGCCGGTTGAATGGACAACGAGCCGCGGCTACGCGCACCGCGTACCCTGCCAGAGTTAGCCTGATTAATAGTGGAAGAGATTGGGGTTACAGAGTGAAAATCGCTGCCGGAAGCTGGGCCTCCGTGCTGGAAAGTACGGTATGTGGTTTTACGTTGTCCGCTACAGGACCTTACCATTCGCGATCTCCATAGTGAGCGACATCACTGCCGGGAACTACCGCGTATGTAATAAGTACATCAAAAAATATTCTTAATGCAACTTATTTTTTACATTGACGCAACAATGATTTCTCAATTTACTATAGAAAACTATCCGTCATTTGTATTACAGAAATATAACACATGGCAGGAAATATATTGAATCCGAGAAAAACAGCAGAAAACGCCCTGCCTTCGCCGGCAGGACGCGTATCAGGCTTGCAAAAGAGATTGTCCAAGATAATGCTGGTCGTTCATCACGCCGGGCAACACAAAGAAGTATCCACCACCAATCGGTTTAACGTACTCCTCCAGGGCCTCGCCGTTCAGCCGTTTCTGCACCGTCAGGAATCCCTTTTCCAGATCGTGCTGATAGCAAACGAACAATAACCCCATATCCAGTTGTCCGGAGTTGGTGACCCCCAACGAATAGCTGTAACCGCGGCGCATCATCAGGCTGGATTGCGTCTCAGGCGTACGCGGGTTCGCAAGACGAATATGGCTATCAAGGGCGATCACTTCACCATTCGGATCGCGACTATAATCCGGAACATCATGTTCATGTTTCATCCCCAACGGCGCGCCAGAATGTTTATCGCGACCAAAAATCGTCTGCTGCTCTTTCAGCGGCGTACGATCCCAGAACTCAACGTGGAACTGAATGATACGTGCTGCCTGGTAACTGCCGCCGATCGCCCAGGCCGGTTCGCCCTGGTCGGCAGTAACCCACACCACGTTATCCATTAGCGCTTTATCCTGGCTCGACGGGTTAGCGGTACCGTCTTTAAAGCCCAGCAGGTTAATTGGCGTCTCTTTGCCTTTGCTACGGGCCGCGCTATCAGAAATAAACCCTTCCCGCTTCCAGCGCACGCTCAGCAGATCGGGCGTGTGCTTGATAATGTCACGTAGTGCGTGAATCACCGTATCCTGGGTATTGGCGCAAATCTGCAGTAGCAGATCGCCATGGCACAGTGCAGCATCCAGAGAATCATTCGGGAAACGCGTCATTGCCTGCAGTTTTTTAGGCGCTTTGTCCGCTAATCCAAAGCGCTCATCGAACAGCGAATGGCCGACTGAGACGGTGATAGTCAGGTTATCCGGCGCAATCCACGGCCCTAAAATCCCGGAATCCATCGGCGGCAATCGGGGATTCGGGGTATCCGGTGCCGGACCGCCTGCGGTTAAAAAGGCGATCCGCTGAGTCAGTAAGCGGAACAGGCGTTCGAGGTCAGCTTTATCCGCCGCCAGCACATCAAACGCCACCAGCATCATTGCAGCCTGTTGTGGTGTCAGGATCCCAGCCTGATGCTCACCATAAAACGGCTGTTTCTCATTGCGTGCATCCGGTGAAAGCGTACCCGGCGCACTTTGCGTTTTTTGTGCATGAGCGACCGGACAACTTCCCGCCAGCGCCAGCGCACCAATCCCTTTCAGTAAACGTCGGCGTGACGGTTCATTCACGCCGTTTTCATCTTCATACTGCATAACGCTTAGTCCAGCCCCAGCACACCGCGAAGTTGCGCCAGATCTTCCGCCAGCGCAGTAATCGGTCCTTTCAGTGCATTCCGGTCAGCATCGGTCAGTTTGTCGTAATTTTCAAAACCGTCTTTAGTACGGTATTTCGCCAGAATGGTATCGACCTTTTTGAAGTTGGCATCGACTTTTGCCAACAGTTCCGGATTCGCTTTTTGTAGTTGTGGACGCAGCAGATCGACAATTTTCTGCGAGCCTTCAACGTTAGCCTGGAAATCCCACAGATCGGTGTGGCTGTAGCGATCTTCTTCACCGCTGATTTTGCTGGCTGCCACTTCCTCAATCAGTCCGGCTGCACCGCCGACCACTTTTGAAGGAGGGAAAGCCAGTTCACTGATGCGTTTTTGCAAATCGACCACATCGGTATAAAGCTGGTCAGCATACTTATCCATCCCTTTGGTGGTGTTATCGCCAAACAATGCTTTTTCCAAACGGTGGAAACCGGTGAATTTCGGATCGGCGGATTTTTGCTCGTAATCATCTTCACGGGCGTCAATGCTGCCATCCAGATCGGAGAACAGTTCAGCAATCGGTTCGATGCGCTCATAGTGCTGGCGCGTCGGCGCATACAGTGCTTTCGCTTTTTCGATATCGCCTGCTTTAATAGCGTCGGTAAAGGCTTTGGTGTCGGTCACCAGTTGCGTGGTTTCCGCCATGACATACGCTTTATATGCAGTAATTGCACCACCAAGACTTAACAGCGCATCACTT
>ENA-OQNO01002140-OQNO01002140.1-human-gut-metagenome-genome-assembly--contig:-NODE-2140-length-11838-cov-3.467936_pt1 | contig 11838 bp, 5 predicted proteins | sample MGYA00242629_ERZ504880 | MGnify/ENA primary metagenome ERZ504880 (study PRJEB26092, sample SAMD00036377) | human gut metagenome | host: Homo sapiens | study: EMG produced TPA metagenomics assembly of... | reverse complement strand
CCATGTCAGAACCGGTGAGTTCGGCACCACGATCCGCATCGGGCATAACGGCTATACCGTCACGAGTGAAACCGCTTTCGCTGACGTCGCTACCCCAAGCTACAGTGTAACCGTTGTTAACGGCATTGTCGATAACAGACATGAATTCCATCAAAGGCAGGTTATAAGAAAGGCCGTTGCGCCAGTTGTCCTGAATTTCGATGTTCATCTGAGTGTAGAATGGATGGTGGGTAAATGAAGTCAGAGATATGTAATCGTCCGGATTGATTCCGAGGGATTCGGCAAATGTCTTCGGAGTATATTCTTTTCCTTTGTAAGTGAAGTTTTCGGGACACTTGCCGAGGTAAGTATCATAGATAGAGCAAAGGCCTTTCTTCCATACCGGAGTCAGTTTGGTCAGTTTGCCTTTGGCAATAGCGTTTACGTAAGCACCGGCCACGGCATCCAACTCGTTGTGTACCGGCAATGTGTCACCGTACATGATGCCCGGCATAGCTTCCTGCGGAACAAGACCGTAGTTTCTCAGGCAGAACATGATGTCGTAGAAGCTTCCACCGGGTGAGAAAGAACTGTCACCGTGATAGCGTACGTAGTTCACGCCGCGGTCCATCATGGTGTGGTGCACCACAAACATTTCTGATAAATCATATTCGCCTTTGCCCATACGCAGCAATTCGCTTTCAAGGAAACCAAGAGCCGAAAAACTCCAGCATGTGCTGGAACGGTTTTGGTTTTTAACGGAAGTAATCGGGTTTTCTTTAACGGTTGTGAAGATGAAGCCTTCTTCCGCTTTCGGAGTGTCCTGTGCTGACACATTGAAACTCAATAAGCCTAAAGTGGCAATAAGTATTGACTTTTTCATCATAATTAAATTGATATTAAATGATTGTTACTGGCACAAAGATAGGGAGATTTCGGAAACAAAAGCTATCTTTGGAGCGTTTTATCAGATAATTATGGAGAAAAAGATACATATCAAACCCCAGACAGGATTGGTTCTTGAAGGCGGCGGCATGCGTGGTGTCTTCACTTGTGGCGTGCTGGACAGCTTTATGGACCGTGGCATCCGCTTCCCCTATACTATCGGAGTCAGTGCCGGAGCATGTAATGGACTTTCTTATATGTCCGGCCAGCGCGGACGTGCCAAGTACAGTAACATTGACTTACTGGAGAAATATCAGTATATCGGGTTGAAATATTTGTTGAAGAAACGTAATATTATGGACTTCGATCTGCTGTTCCAGGAATTTCCCGAACACATTCTTCCTTATGATTATGAAGCGTATTTCTCTTGTCCGGAGCGCTATGAAATGGTGACTACAAATTGTGTGACGGGTGAGGCTAACTATTTTGAGGAGAAACGGGACAAGCATCGTGTGATTGACATTGTGCGTGCTTCAAGCAGCCTGCCTTTTGTCTGCCCTATTGCTTATGTGGATAATGAGCCGATGCTTGACGGAGGTATTGTCGACAGTATTCCGCTGATGCGTGCCAGGAGTGAGGGATTTACCCATAATGTGGTAGTGCTTACCCGTAATCATGGTTATCGTAAAGAAGCAAAGGACATACATATACCTTCTTTCCTGTACCGTAAATACCCGAAAGTGCGTGAGGCTTTAAGCCGTCGTTGCCGTGTGTACAACGAGCAGTTGGAAATGGTGGAACGTATGGAAGCGGCAGGAGAGATTACTGTAATCCGTCCGCAGAAACCTGTAACAGTCGACCGTATCGAACGGGATATCAGGAAATTGACTGATTTGTATGAAGAAGGTTATGCATGTGCGGCGAAGTATGACTTTCAGTGATTAATCAAAATATTGTAAACGCATTGCCAAATAATGATTGCTATAAAGTGGCAATCATTATCTGGCAATGCGTTTTTTTATTCTTAATCTTTGTTGGCCTACAAACTTTAGTAAGTCTGATATGAACAATCCAATGATTCGTTCACTATATTAAACTGAGGGTATTTCTCACTAGGACTGAAGGCACTTCCCACTAGGACTGAAGGTACCTCCCACTAGGACTGAACTCGTGTTTCATTACGACTGATCGTGATGAAACACCAAGTGCGTTGTCACACAGATGGTTACGTGGTATGTGAAACTCTTATAGAACTCTGTGAAACTCAGTGTTACTCTGTGGTGAATTAACTCAGTAATAGCTAACCTTCACAGCGCTGACTTCCACCGTTCCCGAATAACTATTAATAGACCATGGATTCTTCTGCATACCATATATGCGGTTTGTATAAGCCACATTATCATTGATATAAACCACGCAGACAGAGTTGTCCGTACAGATAGTTACATGATAAGTATTATCAGCAGGTCTGTCGAACAGATACCCGTCTATTCCGTCGATGAATCCTTTACCTTCTTCACCTTCTTCTTCGAAGTTTATCTTTCGCTTGTTATTGTTGTCTTCCGGATTCACTACAATGGTATAATACTTTTTGGAGTCCGTACCGCGTACCAGAGAGATACCGAATCTATCTGCATCGCCTGCCGTCTTTACGGTAAACGAAATCTTGTTGTTTACATTTAAGCGATTGAATAGGATATAAGCATTATCCGTCAGAGTATAGTTACCGTTGCTTTCTGATACTCCGCTACTCTTCTCCATCACTTTTACAGTAGAGGCGGTGGCATATTTCTGGCTGATACCTTCTACTAAGCCTAAAGTCAAAGTACCATCCGCATGCTGAACTACTTTGTGTGCAACCAGGCTTCCTGCCCATTCCGGTTCGTTCGGAGAAGCTCCTACGGCAGTATTGTCATTGCCCGAGCGGGTGGGGCACCATCCCCAGATGTAGCGGTTGGTTCCGTCCGAAGCCGTCTTGCCTGCATAGAAGCCACGTGAGTCAAGGAAACCATCGTGGTTGTCGGGCCAGATACCGGCATCGTTGGCGGTGGTTGCTTTCAGTTTTTCCAGTGTACGTCCCTTGAAATATTGAACTTTGCGTACGGCTGCATGCATCTCCGAGTAGACCAGATACCACCAGTCTCCCATCTTGAAGACATCGGGACATTCATAAAAGCGATCCCACATCATGGTCATGAATACACCTGCATGTTCCCAGGCCTTCATATCTGTAGAAGTATATTCGGCCAGTACACCTTTGCCGCTTTTAGTAGTGGAAATAAGCATGTGGTATTTTCCATCTTCACCTTCAAAAACAAAGGGGTCGCGGAAATCATTCTTGCTGTACCCGTCAGTGTCACCCTTCAGATAAAAAGTGCGATTCTTGGTCCAGGTCTTGAAGTCGGGTGAGGTGGCATACATCACTACCTGACCGTTCTCGGAAGAAGTAGGCTGATATTTGTTACCTGTGTAGAAGGTATAGTACAATTTATCCGAAGGATTATAAATAGTACTACCCGTTCCGATAGCGGCATCCTGCTCCGACAATCCTCCGCAAGAAATCAGTTCACCCATAGATGTGTATGAAGCGGCGTCCTGAGTACTTACCGCCCATATCGGGTGGTAAGTGCCTGCTTGGTTCGGACGGTATTCCTGTAGATACATAATCTTGAAATCTTTTGCCTGCGGATCATAGAAAGGCATCGGATCGCCTACATAACCGACAGATGGCTTGTAGTATGTATCGAACTTCATGGCATCTGCCGAAGCAAAATAAGTGGTGGTTCCGTCCCAGTCTTTCTGAGTTAAAACCGGATCATTGTCATCGCTACAGCTGCTGAAAGAAGTGATCATCAGAGCAGCCAGTGTGAGTGAATATATCATTGTTTTCATATATTAGTTTTATTTACCCGTTAAATAGTCAATTGCATTCTCTGTCAGTTTGGCTACATTGCCATGATACTTGTCTGCTGAAGCATCTATGCCGTAAGCATACCAGTCGTAACATCCTGAGCCGATACATACGATACCTCCGCGAGAGTCTTTAGGCAGATATTCCCATGCCACGATAGCACCATCGCCACCATAACCCAGATCGACACCGCCATGATTGGTACGCCATACTTCATTCGTAGCATAGCCGCCCCAGTCGGAACCGATGTGCCATTGTGCCGTACTGTTGGTGGTTCGGTAACCGGTATCGAAGGTATAGACCTTATCTGTTTCACCGCTGTTCATCACCAGGTTCTGGTAGAGGGCGTGCGACTCGTGTCCCTGGATAAAGAAGTTCCATGCACCACCCACTATTTCACCGGATTCTTCCGATTGTCCCCAACAGTTGTTCGGGTTGTTGCCGTCCAGGGTAGCACCCAGTTTGGCGGCATAATAAGTAGCATAGCGGGTAAGCAGCAGGTTCATGCCATTGTTATAAAGGTCTTTCATCTTCACCAATGCGTTGATTGCCGCAGGCGCTGCCTTTTCAAACTTATCCATGTTGTCGATGCCGCCGTCTATATGCAGATGCCACCACATGATTTCACATTCGCTCAGGTCTACTCTTCCTGCCTGCACATCTTCGAATGAGATATACTGCGAATTGGCAATATTGTTCAGCATCCAGGTTGCCGCTTCCTTTTCTTCCGGATTCAGTTCGTTCAGTGTAGCTGCCAGACCCACATATACGGCACTCGGTGCATCGGTCGGGATAACCGTTACCGTATAAACGGCAGATGCGGTGTTATATGAAACGGTGAATTCTACAGGATTGCTGAAGTCAATAGCCTGGCCGGATGCCGGCATTACGGTGGCTCCTGTCGAAGTTGTAATGATCGGAACCATGTTTTTGATATTGACTGAACTCGGCACACGTACGGTGATGGTACGTTTAGTCTGGTCGATAACTCCGGCATAAGCGTCATTCAGTTTGAAGGAGAGTATCCGCGCTTCATCATGCTTGATGTTGACGGTGTAGTCCAGGAATACGTTTCCGTTAGTCACTTTTATCACTTGGGGGAATGAGAAGTTCAGCACATCGCCTGCCTTAACAGAGGCCTCGGCACCTTCGGATACTTCGATACCGGTAACTTTCATTGCGTCAGTGTCGTATACTTCGGGCACTGCCACAGTTACGGTCTTATTGGTCCGGTCTATCACCCCCGTATAGGTATCATTCAGTTCAAGGGCGGTGAGCCATGTGTCTCCGTCCAGTTTCAGGTCGGAAGTATTATCATCGCTACATCCCGGGAATGTTAACAACAGGACAGTTCCCAGTACAAGCAGATTTAGTTTATTCAGTATTGATTTCATAATGTTCTTCTTTTTTATAAGGTTACCAGTTACCACAATTCTGCGTATAGTTTCCGTTGCTGGCACTCATCTGTGCAAACGGGATAGGCAGATATTCATTTTTATTCTTAGTGAACGAGGCATTCGTGTAGATGGTGCAGTCGGCAGCTTCCTCGGCATAGAACTTATTCAGTACTTCGGCAGCTTCGCCCCATCTTACCAGGTCAAAGAAGCGCTCTGATTCCAGAGCCAGCTCTACACGACGTTCAAACTTCAACAATTTCAAGGCATCTGCCTGTGAGTAGCTTCCCGTATAAGGCTGAATGTTGAAACGTACGCCATATTCCATTTCGTAGTCGGCAATCATGGCTGTACTTTGTTTAGCACGGTTACGTACTTCGTTAATCAGGCTGATAGCTTCAGCTATACGTCCGTCGTTCAGTTGGATCAGTGCTTCGGCACGCATCAACAATACATCCGAGTAGCGCAGTACGATGCGGTTCATCGGAGAACCCCACCAGGCACCCTTTATCAGGTAATCGCCATCCGGATCCACATTCTGCTTCAAGGTCACGTAATATCCGTAAAGTCCGTTGCTGCGGCTCCAGGTAGTCGACTGGTCCATCATGTAGTTCTTATTGAATTCATAAGGGAATCCCGGCATACCTACCGTCAGGAAGAGGCGTGGGTCAGCATAATCGGATTGCGAATTGTAATCGGTGTTGTTAAAGGAATCCAGCAGCGGGTGTCCGTTGGCATCTGTTTTGAATGCATTTACCAGATTCTGGCTCGGTTTGTAGAAGTCGCAACCACCATCGGTAACTCCCGGAATGTTGGGAACGATTAGACCATAAGACCAGTTGCAGTTACCGTTGTTGGTACCGTCGTTCATGGAGTATTGCATGGCCCACAGGGATTCCACGCCATTTTCATATTGAGGTTCCGGACGGAAGTTATTGTGAAAATCTGATTCCAGCCCGTAGCCACCTGCCGACATAATGGCATTGTCTGTGTATTGTACTACTTTCACCAGGTCTTCCGTGCTGAGGCTTGTCACTTCATGGCTGTCTGCATTATCCTGATGATAAGCTTTGTACAGATAAGTCTTTGCCAGATAGGCGGCTGCTGCGGCTTTGGCGGGGCGACCTTTGTCTGCCTGCTTCACGGGAAGGTTATCATAAGCAAACTGGAAGTCATCTGCAATCTGTTGCCAGCCTTCGTCATTGTTGTAAGTGGTGTTGGAGAGATAGTTATATTCTTCCGGTGACAAGTTGGCATCGTTGGCAAACGGGATCTTCTTGTACAGGCGTTTCAGCAAGAAGTGACCATGTGCACGGAGGAATCTCATTTCGGCAATGCGCTGCTGCTTTAGTGAATAAGTACTTTCATCCACTTGTTCCAATAGTTGCAAAGCTGTATTGACGCGTGAGATACAGTTGTAGAGGCGCTGCCACATATCGCTGATGTTCCATGCCGTAGTCATGATACCTTGTGAGATGTCCAGTGAGTGGAATACATCACCGTCTTCCGTACCGTTTCCTCCTTTGTAAGCGTCATCCGAACGTACGTCATAGTTCCACATGGAGAAGGAAGAATTGATATCTTCGGCAGTAATCCATACTGCATAAGCAGAGATTACCAGATTGTCGATGTATGCCGGGTTCTTCAGCTGTTCATCGCTGATGGTTCCCTGGGGGAGCTGATCTTCCAGAAAGTCGGTGCAACTGCTGCACATCAGTGAAAGACCTAAGACTGCTGTATATATTAACTTTTTCATAAGTAACTGATTTTATTGTTAAAAGCCTACATTAATACCGAAAGTTATATTCATCGGGATGGGGTAACCATAGTTGGCATTCTCAGGATCTACTCCGGTGAACTCCTTACTCTTGATGGTGAATACGTTCTGTGCGCTCAGGTAGAAGCGCAGGCGCTCCATCTTCATCTTCTGGGCAAAGTTTTTCGGAACGTTGTATCCCAACTGTATATTGCGTAACTTCAGGAACGAACCATTCTCAACAAAGTAAGTGGAAACACGTTTCTCATTGTTCGTATCGCTGCGTGACAATGCAGGAATGGTAGAGTTCGGATTGGTGGGTGACCATGCATCGAGTACTCGCTTACCTTTGTTCAGGAAACCGATATTGAGTCCACTCCAAAGGTCGGTTTCCTTCTTCAGGTCGCTGATAACATCTACTCCCTGAACACCTTGCCAGAACATGGTGAGGTCAAAATTCTTGTATTCAAGGTAGATGTTCAGACCATAGCTGAAGTCCGGAGTCGGATTGTAAATCCATTGCTGGTCTTTCTCATTGATGATACCGTTGCCGTCCAAGTCACGCCAGCGGATACGGCCTATTCCGGCACCTTCCTGAGTGGCATGGTTATCAATTTCTTCCTGTGATTTGAAGATACCGTCAGCTACATAACCCACCTGCGAACCATTGGCGTGACCGATTACGCTTTGTACACCGTTACCACCGAAAGTGCCGTTGGCTGCTACTGTAGTTGGCAGCTTCGTGATTTCATTCCGGTAGGTGGATATGTTGGCATTCAGGTCATATTTCAGTCCGAATCTCGTTTGATTGCGATAACCGAGATTCAATTCAACACCCACATTTTTCATTTCTCCCGCATTGATCCATTGACTGCTTCCTTCGCCCATAGCGGCGATACCTGCCATCTGTACCAGAATATCCGTTGTCTTTTTGTAGAACCAGTCGAATGAACCGTAAAGAGATTGTTTAAACAGTGAGAAATCGAGGCCGAGGTTCGTTTGTGTGGTTGTTTCCCATTTGATGTTATCATTACCGATCTGATTACGTTTGAATCCGGATTGAAGGATGCTGCCGCCATTGGTTCCGGCAATGTCGTAGGAAGTACCATAGCTCTGACCGCCTGATTCCGTTACACCGTAGTTGGGAACATAAATTGTATAGCGGGCAATGTTCGAGATTTCCTGGTTGCCGGTCTGTCCCCATGAACCGCGGACTTTCAGATCGTCAATCCAACTGAGGTTTTGCATGAACTTTTCACGGTTCAAGCGCCATCCCAGTGAGAAGGAAGGGAATGTGGCATAGCGGTTATTTTTACCGAAACGTGAAGAACCGTCACGGCGTACTGTCATCGAGAGTAGGTATTTATCATCATATGTATAATTCAGCTTTCCGAAGAAAGAAACCAGTGAATAGCCTTCGCCCGAACCGTAAGCCTGAGCCGTACCAGAACCCGCATTCGGCCACATATAGTCGGGTGTCAGGATAGAATAATCTTCTTTATAACCCGAAAAATTGATATCATCTTCACGGTTCAGCTCCATACCCACCATGGCGTCTCCACGATGTTTGCCGATTTCCAGATTGTAGGTAGCGATGGCATTCCACATCCATTTCGTCCAGTGTTCCTGCTTGGCTTCTACGGCATTCTTATCATTTGCCACATTGCCTTCGGTGATGGGGTAGGTGAAGATGCGTTGTGATTTCTGTGCATAATCCAATCCGAAGGTGGAGCGGACATTGAATCCTTTGAAGGGGTTGAGGTTGATGTAGGCATCACCAAACATACGCCAGTAAGTATAGCGATTATCAGAGTTACGGTCCAGTCTCGCTACCGGGTTCTCACGGTCGGGATATCCGCCTACCGGACCTGCATATTCTCCATTGATGTCGTAAACGGGCAATGAGGGATTGAATTGTAATACATTTTGCAAGAATCCACCCGGTGCCTGCACCTCCGAAGTGCGGTTCAGTGTGAAGTGCTCTCCTATGGTCAGGAATTTGCCAATCAGATTATAATCAGAATTTATGCGGGCAGAGAAACGTTCGAAGTCACTGTCCTTGATGATACCTATATTCTTATAATAGCCCAGGGAGAAGAAAGATGACCCCTTTTCAGAACCATTGCTTACTGATACATTGTACTGCTGGATAATACCTGTACGGGTTGTTTCATCGAACCAGTCGGTGTCGGCAGCCGGAACCGTATTGGCAGAATCCAGATACTTGGACATGCTGATGTTGTTCAGTTGAGGATAACCGTTTGCGTCATATCCCCAGCTATACTTGTAGCCCAGTGCGTTGGTGTTGGGATCCTGGCCTTCGTTTACGTAAGCTTGCCACATGGCACGGCCATATTCTTCCGCATTCAGTACTTCCATCTTATTGGTATACATGGAAGCGGCGATAGAAGCATCGAAGTTAATCTTTATCTGTCCTTCTTTACCTTTCTTCGTAGTGATGATGATGACACCGTTTGCAGCGCGCGAACCATAGATAGAGGCAGAAGCCGCATCCTTCAATACCTGGATAGATTCGATATCATTGCCGTTCAGTTCGTGCATGCCCGATTTGGTAGGCACACCGTCAATAATATAAAGAGGATCGTTATTGTTCAAAGTCCCGACACCGCGAATACGTACAGTGGCGTTTCCACTGGGATTACCGTCGGCTGTGATGTTCATACCGGGGACGCGTCCCTGTAATGCTTTGATCGGGTTGTTTTCGTTTTGCTTGGCAATCTCGTCTATGCTGACTACGGAAATGGCTCCGGTCAGGTCGGCCTTGCGTTGAGTAGTATAACCTGTGACTACGACTTCCTGTAGCAACTCCGATTCTTCTTCCAGAACGATATTCAGTGTAGCTTGAGCTTTCACATTCACAGTCTTGAATCCGATATACGAAATGGAGAGTTCTGCGCCTTGTGGTACAGACAATGTAAAGTTGCCGTCGATGTCGGTTATGGTGCCGTTACTTGTCTGGTTGGTTTCTATGACAGTTGCACCGATAATGGATTCTCCGTCAGTCTTGGAAACGACTTTTCCTTGTACCGTCAGGCGTTGGGCCTGAACTAGTGTACACATTATAAGAAAGAGTGCAAATAGAAGTGATCTTTTTATGCCTTCCATGTTTTTAGATTTTAATTAATATGCTTTTCATTTTGTAATCGCTGTGGATTACCTCTCAAAACATGCTTTCCCGAGTGATGTTTTGATGTTGCAAAGAAAGGGAATTAAGTGAAAATATGCTGTAATTTATGTTTCATAAGCTGGTATATTTGTAACAAAATAAAGGGCAGGTATCATATTTGCCAGCTTATGAAACATAAATGGCAGGCTATTTCTGTTTTATTCGCTTCCTTTGCAAAGTGCTTTCCCGAGCAACTCATTATTAATTAAATGTAATACCCAAAAACATCATGAATTTAAAAAACAATTTGTTGACTGTGCGATGGACCCTTACCTTTATAATAGGTACAATCTGGTCTGTCTTTTCGTGTCAGGCTATTAATCCTCCTTTCGTGATTAAACATTTAGGTGACGGACAGAGCATTGTCCAGATTGAGAACCAGAAGAAATTTCTGTTGCTTCCCGTGGAAGAGGCTTCTCCGGAAGCAAAGCTATATATGATAGCCGATAATGACGTAGTGCGCAATATGAATGTTCGTCTGGCTATAAATAAGGTAGACTATTTTGTTCCGGTAGATCTCTCCGGATTTGATAATAAATCACTTTCTTTCAACTTCCAGTTGATACCCGATACGGCTATTTGCTGGGATGAAATGAAACTTTCCAATGAGTTTGATACATCCAATCGCGAGAGTTTCCGTCCGCTTTATCACTTCACTCCTCAATATGGCTGGATGAATGATCCGAACGGTATGGTATATAAAGATGGTGTTTATCATTTGTTTTATCAATACAATCCTTACGGTTCTATGTGGGGAAATATGCATTGGGGACATGCCACCAGTACAGACCTGGTGAATTGGGAACATCAGCCGATAGCCATTGCGCCCGATGCGTTGGGAACTATCTTCAGTGGTTCCTGTGTGGTTGATAAGGATAATACGGCAGGCTTTGGTGCCGGTGCGATCATAGCTTTCTATACTTCGGCCAGCGATCGCCAGGTACAGAGTATGGCTTACAGTCTGGACAACGGAAAGACATTCAAGAAGTATGCGCGTAATCCTATACTGACTTCCACCCAACGTGATTTCCGTGATCCGAAAGTTTTCTGGCATGACGCTACCGATAAATGGATCATGATTCTTGCCGTAGGTCAGGAAATGCAAATCTACTCTTCAGCTAATCTGAAGGACTGGGCTTATGAAAGTAGTTTTGGTGAAGGTCAGGGGGCTCATGGTGGTGTATGGGAATGTCCCGACCTGATAGAACTGCCTATTGAAGGTACGGAACTGAAAAAATGGGTTCTAATCTGTAATATTAATCCCGGCGGACCTTTCGGTGGAAGTGCCACTCAATATTTTGTAGGTACCTTCGATGGAAAGAAGTTTGTGAATGAATCACCGAAAAACACCAAGTGGATGGACTGGGGAAAAGATCACTATGCTACCGTGACTTGGAGTAATGCGCCCGAAGGACGCCATATAGCGCTGGCATGGATGAGCAACTGGCAATATGCCAACAATGTACCTACTACTCAGTATCGCAGTGGTAACTCTGTTCCCCGTGACCTGAGTCTCTATACTTCGGCGGGTGAAACTTATCTGAAATCTTCCCCTTCGCGAGAACTGCTGAAACTGCGTGGGAAAGAAGAAAAGAAGCATTCCTTCAAGGTGGACCGTACTTATAATATGGACAAACTGCTTTCGGATAATACAGGTACGTATGAAATTGAAATGACGATTAAGAACAGAAATGCAGAAGTCATTGGCTTCCACATTTTCAATTCA
>ENA-OQNO01002136-OQNO01002136.1-human-gut-metagenome-genome-assembly--contig:-NODE-2136-length-11849-cov-2.566286_pt1 | contig 11849 bp, 10 predicted proteins | sample MGYA00242629_ERZ504880 | MGnify/ENA primary metagenome ERZ504880 (study PRJEB26092, sample SAMD00036377) | human gut metagenome | host: Homo sapiens | study: EMG produced TPA metagenomics assembly of... | reverse complement strand
GCGGTGGTGGTCATGGCCGCAGCGCTCGCCGGCGGGAGGGATCTGATGCCGGAATGGTCGCAGGGGACGATGCCGTTCCGCCTGATGCGTCTGATGGTGGTGGTGGTGGCTGGCGTAGTCGCCTATTTCGCGACATTGCTGCTGCTCGGCTTTCGCCTGAAAGAGTTTGCCCGCCGCACGATTTAAATTCACCGTAACGTCGGGCCTGATTAACCCGTTCCGCCATGCGGAGCGGGTTTTTTTATCTCACGGCGCGTTCTGCGGCCTGTAGACGGGCATTTTCCAGCAGGCGGATAATCAGAGCAATCGCGCCGCTACTCACCGCCAGAATCACCACACCGTTCCAGCCAGCCAGCACGTACAGTTTACTTCCCAGCACCGATCCCAGAGCCATTCCGATGAAGACCACGGTAAATAGCAAGGCGTTAAGCCTGCCGCGGGCCTGGGGCTCCAGGCTGTAAACCAGGTTTTGATGCGCCACCAGGCTCGACTGCAGACCAAGGTCAAAACCGATAGCCGATAACGCAATCAGCGCCAGTTGGCCGTGTAACGGCAGCGCGGGCAGTAGCAACATCAGGGCAAAGGAGACGGTGACTAACGCCGCGCCGAGCTGGGTGACTCTCCCTGCGCCAACTTTATCCGCCAAACCGCCTGCCAGCGGTGCCGCCAGGGCGCCTGCTGCGCCAGCGATACCGAAGCCGCCGGCGACCGCGCTACCCATCTGGTAATTTTCGGCGAGCATGACCGCCAGCGTCGACCAGAACGCGCTAAAGGCGATAGATAAAAAGCCCTGGGCGAATGCCGCGCGGCGCAGCGCGGGATAGCGCTGCCACAAATGGGCCATTGACTTCAGCAACTGCGGATAACTGAGGGTAGAGTGGATCTCAAAACGCGGCACAACACGCCACATTAACAGGCCGATGAAGGCGATACTGACTGCCGCTGCCTGGTACATGACCCGCCAGCCAAATAGCGCGCCGACCAGCCCGCTGACGGTACGTGAAAGCAGGATCCCCAGTAGCAGGCCGGTCATCACCGTACCGACCATCTTCCCCTGTTTGCCCGCCGGCGCCAGAATCGCCGCCGCCGGGACAATATCCTGCGCCATGGTCGCCGCCATGCCAATCAGCAGGCTGACGACCAGTAGCGAGGTAAGCTGACCGGTCAGGCTGCAGAGTAGCAACAGTACCGCCAGCACGGCGCTTTTCAGCAGGATAAGCGTTCGGCGATCGTGGCGATCGCCGAGCGGCAGCAGAAATAATATTCCCAATGCATAGCCAGCCTGTGTCAACGTGGGCACCAGCCCCATTCCCTCAACGCTGAGATGCAGGTTGGCGCCGATTAACGGCAGCAGCGGCTGGGCGTAGTAGATGGATGCGACGCTGAAGCCAGCGCCGAGCGCGAGAATAAAAATAACCCAGCCGGCCTGGCGGGGGGATAAAGGAAGCGGTGTCATGGTAGTGCCCTCGTAAATGCGTTGGCGCTATTGTTCCCTGAAGCAGACTGGCGCGGAAGATAGGGTAGTGGTAAAACGGTTATACGTAGCACGTATAGGAAAAATATAAATGAAGAAACAAGAGCGTATAGATCGGATTGAGCTGATGCGAACCTTTATTCGCATCGTCGAAGCGGGTTCGCTCTCGGCGGCGGCTCTGCAGATGAGTACGACTCAGGCGACGGTCAGCCGACGTTTGCAGTCGCTGGAGACGTTACTCGGCGCAAGGCTTATTCTGCGCACGACCCATGCGATGAAACTGACCGATGACGGCGAGCGCTGTTATCAACGTGCGCGGCGACTGGTGGACAGCTGGCTGGCGCTGGAAGATGATTTGCGCATCGAGGAGGACCGGCCGGTTGGCGTGCTGCGGGTGCGAGCGCCGCACGCTTTTGGCCAACAGCAGTTGCTGGGTCCGCTGGTGAGTTTTCTGCAGCGATATCCTGAGCTCTCCGTTGAGTGGATGCTGAATGATAAAACCGTCGACTTTCTTAGCGATAATATTGATTGCGCGATCCGCGTTGGCGCGGAAGTCGATCCGTCAACGGTATCGGTACTGTTGGCTGTGGTTCCCCGCAGCCTGGTGGTTGCGCCTGAGCTATTGGCGCGTCATCCGGAACTCAGCGAACCGCAGGCGCTCTCCGCGCTGCCCTGGGTCGCTATCAGCACCTTTTATCAGCATGAAGTCACGCTACAGCATCAGGTGGACGGGCAGTTGATGAGTTTCCCTATTGTCCCTTGTCTGAGTACCGATAGCGTCTACGTTGCGCGTAACACCGCCCTGGCGGGGTTGGGGGCGGCAATTGTTTCCAGTTGGGCGGTGGAGGAGGATATTGCGGCAGGCAGGTTGATTGAGCCGTTTGCGCAGTGGCGGGCTTCGCCGCTACCGGTGCATCTGGTTTATCCCTGGGCGCGCTATTATCCGACGCGGCTACGCAAGTTTCTCGATTTGATGCGCGAGGTGATGCCACAGGTGGCGGGGATGCAGCGCCCGGACGAGAAGAAATAAAAAAACCGGCCAACTGGCCGGTTTTTTCGTTGAGCACCATTACTCTACAGGCTGCGGACGGGTAGCTTCCGCCGTGGCTTGATGAGTAGCGCTATGGCCACCTGCGGCCCCTTTACCCTCAAAGGCAAACGGTGGGCGAACCCAATCGCTTTGGCGCGGCGCTTCCGGCACGTATTCCGGAGCCGGTGCGCGGGTCATCGGCGCGGTCGCATGGCGAGTCGCGGTGGTTGCCGGTTGCGCTTTCACCACAGGCGCGGTGCTGATGACCGGCGTCGGTTCAACAACCGGCGCGGCTTCTTCAACGGCGGCAACGGTCGTTTCTTCGACAACAGCGGTTTCTTCTTCGACAATCGTTGGCTGCGCAGTGACGGTTTCTTCAGTAGCTGGAGCAGGTGTGGTCTCAGTTTCTTCGACTACCGGCTCTGCTGGCACACTGACTTCTGCCTGCGGCGCAACGTTTTCCGCAACAACTGCGGTCTCTTCAACCACCGCCGTTTCTTCGACGACCGGAGCTTCAACGACGGTCGCTTCTGCGGTCGGTTCGCTGGCCACTGCCGGTGCGACAGTTTCAGCCGCGACGGTTTCCGCAACGACAACCGGAGCGATAGTCTCCGCGACGACTGGCGTAATGATAGGCTCAACGTTGCTGGTTTCCTGTACCGGTAACTCTTCCTGCTGCTGATCCTGCGTACGAGCAATCGGATAGCGGATCCACGCTTTACCTGACGCCAGCTCAGGCGAGGCGCAGGCGACGGCCAGCGGCATCGGCGACTGGGTCGGATAACGCTCATCGCGGTAACGACGGCGACGTTGGCCGCTTACGCGCAGGTGGCGCGGAGAGCGACGTGAACGACGCGGCATACCGTTAGATTCACGAGCGTCGCCGTTTTCATCCTGCTCAGCGGCAGTTTCAACGACGGCCGGCAGATCGACTTTTGCCAGTTCCGTACGCGGCGTAGTGGATTCCGCCTGCTGCTCAGCAACGGCTTCGACAACCTGCTCGGTTTCTGCGGATTCAAAGCGGACTTTCTGCGCCAGCTGACGCGGCTTACGACGCGGCATGCTCTGAACGCGCTCTTCCTGCTCGGTTTCCTGCTGTACTACCGGTTCTTCGCGGGTCTGAGTTTTCGCTTCCTGCTGTGCCTGACGCTTGTCATCATTACGACGGCGGTTGCGTTCACGGCGCGGTTGCTGTTGCTCATCGCGTGATTTGCCTTTATCAGACTCATCGCCCGCGTTTTGGCGAGATTCGCGCAGTTCAGCGTTCTGTGATTGTTTGTCACGACGATTACGGCGGTTCTCCTCGCGTGATTCACGAGGTTCGCGACCTTCTGTGTTTTCTCCGCGATTATCACGATTATCACGGTTGTCACGATTATCGCGGTTATCACGACGGTCGTTACGGTCGCGGCGATTATTAGAACGCGGTTTACGGCGCTCTTGCTGACGCTCAGGTTTCTCTTCAGTTTTTTGCTCGGCTTTGACTTCAGCCGGTTTAGCTTCTTCTGCGCCGGAGAAGATGTTTTTCAACGCGCCGAAGAAGCGGGACAGCAGACCAGGCTGGGCAGGCGTTGCTACCTTCGCTGCCGGAGCAGCGGCGGCTTTCGCTGCGGTCGGCGCGGCTGCGGTTTCTTCCTGTACCGGCGCAGGCGGCGCATCCGGCATCACGAAAGCAGCCAGCGCTGGCTCTTCGCGGCGTTTGCGTTCAGCCGGTTCTTCGTCAGACGGCATCGCCATCTCTTCTTCGTGCAGTTTCGGCAGCAAATAGCTCAGTGTTGAGGTTTCTTCGCCTTTACGCACGCGCAGTACGGAGTAATGCGGGGTTTGCATCTCATCGTTAGGGACGATGATGACGCGAATGTCGCTCTGGCGGGTTTCAATCGCGCTGACTGCGGCACGTTTTTCGTTAAGCAGGTAAGAAGCGATAGGTACCGGAACGATCGCGTGGACTTCTTTGGTGTTCTCTTTCAGCGCTTCTTCTTCAATCAGGCGCAGGATAGAGAGCGACAGCGATTCGTTGTCACGCACGGTACCGGTGCCGCTACAGCGTGGGCACACGTGGTGGCTGGATTCGCCCAGCGACGGGCTCAGACGCTGGCGGGACATCTCCAGCAGGCCGAAGCGCGAGATATGGCTGATCTGGATACGCGCGCGGTCCTGGCGGACGGCTTCACGCAGGCGGTTTTCAACCGCACGCTGGTGGCGGACCGGGGTCATATCGATGAAGTCGATAACGATCAGGCCGCCAAGGTCGCGCAGACGCAACTGGCGTGCGTTTTAGTCAGCCGCTTCGAGGTTAGTGTAGAACGCCGTTTCTTCGATATCGCCGACGCGGGTCGCGCGAGCGGAGTTGATGTCGATAGCGGTCAGCGCTTCGGTGCTATCGATAACGATAGAACCACCGGACGGCAGACGCACTTCACGCTGGAACGCGGATTCAATCTGGGATTCAATTTGGTAGTGGCTGAACAGCGGGATTTCACCAGTGTACAGTTTGATTTTGCTGCTGAAATCCGGACGACCGAGGGCGGCGATATGCTGGCGCGCCAGCTCAAGCACTTTCGGATTATCGATCAGGATTTCGCCGATGTCCTGGCGCAGATAGTCGCGGAAGGCACGCACGATAACGTTACTTTCCTGGTGGATCAGGAACGGAGCAGGGCGGCTCTCAGCGGCTTTCTGAATCGCTTCCCAGTGCTTCAGGCGGAAGCTCAGATCCCACTGCAGCGCTTCAGCGGATTTGCCAACGCCCGCGGTACGCACGATAAGACCCATGCCGTCCGGCAGCTGAAGGCTCGCCAGCGCTTCTTTCAGCTCGGTACGATCGTCACCTTCGATACGGCGCGAAATGCCGCCGGCGCGAGGGTTGTTCGGCATCAGTACCAGGTAGCTGCCTGCCAGGCTGATAAAGGTGGTCAGCGCGGCGCCTTTATTACCGCGCTCTTCTTTATCAATCTGAACAATGACTTCCTGACCTTCGCGCAGAACGTCCTTAATGTTAGGGCGGCCATGAGCGCTGTAATTGGCTGGGAAGTATTCGCGGGCAATTTCTTTGAGGGGGAGGAAACCATGACGCTCAGCGCCGTAATCGACAAACGCGGCTTCAAGGCTAGGTTCAATACGAGTGATTTTGCCTTTGTAGATGTTCGCTTTTTTCTGCTCGTGCCCGGGGCTTTCGATATCCAGGTCGTACAGGCGCTGCCCATCAACAAGAGCGACGCGCAACTCTTCCTGCTGAGTTGCGTTGATTAACATTCTTTTCATCGTAACTTACTCATTATTCTTACATTGACGACTAAGCTACGGGCAGAGTAACGCCTTACCGGGTGAAAACCGATGGCCTCGAGTCTGGTTCACGTCGCCAACCTCACGGTTGTCGCGCGCTTAAGAGGCGCAGAGTGTCGGTCGCCTGTGTTTCAAACGGAAACACAGCGCAATTATTCAGGGGAACAGCCTGGGATGTATCACCAGAGAATATTCCATTTATACACTTCATCCTTTAAGTGATTTCGCGTTGGCCGCGCTTGTTCACCTCAATCGATTGCTTGTACAACCGACTGAAGATTCTCTCTTTTGCAGCCTTGACGCACCTCAAACGATGTTGCGTATATTCTCATCGTCTCTCACGTCGCAGGAGTAATGGCTTAACCTGTTCACCTCAATCGGAGGATTCAGATGAACTCCCGGTGGTTCCGGAGTCGACGCCGTCCTGCCACGCAAAAATCTTATAGAGCCTGTGCCGGTAAGGACTGCAACCCGCAGCCCGCTAACTGTCTGAAAGATCAATACGTCTTACGCCATTGCTGCGTGGATGATCGGTCAGACAAAATTGGTCATTCCGCTAATTTCTTGTTCTAACAAGTGTCAACACGGAAAACGGCTTCATTATTCCATTGCTAACCTTGTTATAGCAAGTTCACTTTTACCTTTTATCACCGGGTTACTCACAGTTTTTTCACCAGCGTCTACAGATTGTTCTAATAACAAACAAAACGCCGATGAAGCATGCGATGAAAACCGGATACTGATAAATATAAGCATATAAAAATGAGTGGCGCTAATGCCCTCGGCTATTTAGAATCGCCGACCATGAAAACTGAGACTCCAACCGTAAAAATGGTTGCCATTTCCGCCGATGAAGCGGGGCAACGTATCGACAACTTTTTGCGTACGCAACTTAAAGGCGTACCGAAGAGCATGATTTATCGCATCCTGCGTAAAGGCGAGGTGCGGGTGAACAAAAAACGCGTCAAGCCGGAATATAAACTGGAAGATGGCGATGAAGTGCGTATCCCGCCGGTGAGGGTCGCCGAGCGCGAAGAAGAGGCCGTTTCGCCGCATCTGCAAAAAGTGGCGGCGCTGTCGGATGTTATCCTCTATGAAGACGATCATATCCTGGTGCTGAATAAACCTTCCGGTACCGCGGTGCACGGTGGTAGCGGTCTGAGCTTCGGCGTGATTGAAGGGCTGCGGGCGCTACGCCCTGAGGCCCGTTTCCTGGAACTGGTCCACCGTCTCGATCGTGATACCTCAGGCGTTCTGCTGGTAGCGAAAAAACGTTCGGCGCTTCGCTCGCTTCATGAGCAACTGCGTGAGAAAGGGATGCAGAAGGATTATCTGGCGCTGGTCCGCGGTCAGTGGCAGTCGCACACGAAGGTGGTACAAGCGCCGCTGCTGAAAAATATTCTGCAGAGCGGCGAGCGCATCGTGCGCGTGAGCCAGGAAGGTAAGCCTTCCGAAACGCGCTTTAAAGTGGAAGAGCGTTACGCGTTTGCCACGTTGGTACGCTGTAGCCCGGTTACCGGGCGTACGCATCAGATTCGCGTTCACACGCAGTATGCGGGACATCCTATTGCTTTTGACGATCGTTATGGCGATCGCGAGTTTGACAAGCAGCTTTCAGGGACAGGTTTAAACCGTCTGTTTTTGCATGCGGCAGCGCTGAAGTTCACTCATCCAGGCACCGGTGAAGTGATGCGTATTGAAGCGCCGTTGGATAACCAACTGAAACACTGCTTGCAGGTTTTGCGCAATAGCAAATAAGCACAGCGGCGGATTCATACTCCGCCGCTTTCTTTTATGGCTAGCTAAGCAGCGGGTTAAAGCCTTCCCGGCGCAACATCTGGCATAGCGCTATCAGCGGTAATCCAACCAGCGAATTAGGATCGCGTCCTTCCAGTCGCTCAAATAGCGTGATGCCTAAGCCTTCGCTTTTAAAACTGCCGGCACACTGCAGAGGGTTCTCTTTACGGATATAGGCCTCGATCTCCTGATCGCTTAAATGACGAAAATGGACATCGAAGGGTTCGCATTCCGTTTGCAGGTGTCCGTTGGCGGAATTGTAGAGCGCAAGCCCGGTATAAAAAGTGACAATCGTGCCGCTGGCTTTGCGTAGCTGACGGTGAGCGTTTTCTTCAGTGTGCGGTTTACCGGTGATTTCGCCGTCTAAGACGCAAACCTGATCGGAACCTATAATAAGGTGCTGAGGGAAGCGGGATGCCAGCGCCTGGGCTTTGGCTTGCGCCAGACGCACAACCAACTGGCGGGCGGATTCGCCGGGCTGAGGCGTTTCGTCAACCTCCGGCGCCGCGCATTCGAACGGCAGCGTGAGTTTTTCCAGCAGCATCCGCCGCCACGGCGAGGTTGAGGCCAGGAGAAGATTAGACATATTTTTTCATCCACATATAGCGCTTCGCAGAGCATCATTTTAAACTATGCGCCGCAATGTGTGCGAATAAATGGCAAAAGGCAACCTGAGGCTGCCTTTTTCTTTGACTCTATGACATTACAAAGTTAATATGCGCGCCCTATGCAAAAGGTAAAATTACCCCTGACTCTCGATCCGGTTCGCACGGCTCAAAAACGCCTTGATTACGAGGGTATCTACGCCCGTGATCAGGTTGGCCGTGTCGCCGATTCAGTCGTCAGCGTGGACAGTGATGTGGAATGCAGTATGTCGTTCGCTATCGATAACCAGCGTCTCGCCGTTATTACCGGTGATGCGAAGGTGTCGGTAACCCTCGAATGTCAGCGTTGCGGGAAACCGTTCCCTCATCATGTTCACACAACGTATTGTTTCAGCCCTGTCAGAAATGACGAACAGGCAGAAGCACTACCGGAAGCGTATGAGCCGATTGAGGTTAACGAATTCGGTGAAATCGATCTGCAGGCGATGGTTGAGGATGAAATCATTCTTTCCTTGCCGGTAGTTCCGGTGCATGATTCTGAACACTGTGAAGTGTCCGACGCGGACATGGTCTTTGGCGAACTGCCTGAAGAGGCACAAAAACCAAACCCATTTGCCGTATTAGCCAGCTTAAAGCATAAGTAATTGAGGAGTAAGGTCCATGGCCGTACAACAGAATAAACCAACCCGTTCCAAACGTGGCATGCGTCGTTCCCATGACGCTCTGACCGCAGTCACCAGCCTGTCTGTAGACAAAACTTCTGGTGAGAAACACCTGCGTCACCACATCACTGCCGACGGTTTCTACCGCGGTCGCAAGGTAATCGCTAAGTAATCATGCCTTACTCCGTGGATTTCACGTTGCAAGAAAACGTAGTCAACGTCCTTGTAACGTGAAAGACAAGAGTAAAAGCGTGGTGAAGCTTAGTGAGGATCTCCCCAGGTAACTGGGGAATAACCGAACCGGGCAGCGACGATACCTTGACACGTCTAACCCTGGCGTTAGATGTCATGGGGGGCGATTTTGGCCCATCCGTGACAGTGCCTGCAGCACTGCAGGCACTGAACTCTAATTCGCAACTCACACTTCTTTTAGTCGGCGACCCCGACGCCATCACGCCATTACTTGCCAAAGCTGATTTCGAACAACGTTCGCGACTGCAGATTATCCCTGCACAGTCAGTTATTGCCAGTGATGCGCGACCCGCGCAGGCTATCCGCAGTAGCCGCGGAAGCTCGATGCGCCTGGCGCTGGAGCTGGTGAAAGAAGGGCGAGCCGAAGCCTGCGTTAGCGCGGGAAATACCGGCGCGCTGATGGGGCTGGCGAAATTATTGCTTAAGCCCATTGAGGGGATTGAGCGCCCGGCGCTGGTGACGGTTCTGCCGCATCAGCAAAAGGGCAAAACGGTAGTGCTGGATTTAGGCGCTAACGTCGATTGCGACAGTACAATGCTGGTGCAGTTCGCCGTAATGGGCGCAGTGTTAGCTGAAGAAGTGGTGGGGATTAAAAACCCACGCATTGCGTTGTTGAATATCGGTGAAGAAGAGATGAAAGGTCTCACCAGCATTCGCGATGCGTCGGCAATGCTCAAAAAACTGCCGTCCTTCAACTATATTGGTTACCTTGAAGCTAACGAACTGTTGACGGGGAAAACGGATGTTCTGGTTTGTGACGGATTCACAGGCAACGTCACATTAAAGACGATGGAAGGTGTTGTCAGGATGTTCCTTTCGCTGCTGAAATCACAGGGAGAGGGAAAAAAACGGTCGTGGTGGCTGATTTTATTAAAGCGTTGGTTACAAAAAAGCCTGAGCAGGCGATTCAGTCACCTCAACCCCGACCAGTATAATGGCGCCTGTCTGTTAGGATTGCGCGGTTCTGTGATCAAAAGTCATGGCGCTGCCAACCAGCGCGCATTTTGCGTCGCAATAGAGCAGGCAGTGCAGGCGGTGCAGCGACAAGTTCCTCAGCGAATTGCCGCTCGCCTGGAATCTGTATACCCAGCTGGTTTTGAGCTGCTGGACGGTGGCAAAAGCGGAACTCTGCGGTAGCAGGACGCTGCCAGCGAACTCGCAGTTTGCAAGTGACGGTATATAACCGAAAAGTGACTGAGCGTACATGTATACGAAGATTATTGGTACTGGCAGCTATCTGCCCGAACAAGTGCGGACAAACGCCGATTTGGAAAAAATGGTGGATACCTCTGACGAGTGGATTGTCACTCGTACCGGTATCCGCGAACGCCACATTGCCGCGCCAAACGAAACCGTTTCAACCATGGGCTTTGAAGCGGCGACACGCGCAATTGAGATGGCGGGTATTGAGAAAGACCAGATTGGCCTGATCGTTGTGGCAACGACTTCTGCGACGCACGCTTTCCCGAGCGCAGCTTGTCAGATTCAAAGCATGTTGGGCATTAAAGGTTGCCCGGCATTTGACGTTGCAGCAGCCTGCGCAGGTTTCACCTATGCATTAAGCGTAGCCGATCAATACGTGAAATCTGGGGCGGTGAAGTATGCTCTGGTCGTCGGTTCCGATGTACTGGCGCGCACCTGCGATCCAACCGATCGTGGGACTATTATTATTTTTGGCGATGGAGCGGGCGCTGCGGTGCTGGCTGCCTCTGAAGAGCCGGGAATCATCTCCACCCATCTGCATGCCGACGGTAGCTATGGTGAATTGCTGACGCTGCCTAATGCTGACCGTGTGAATCCAGAGAATTCAATTCATCTGACGATGGCGGGCAACGAAGTCTTCAAGGTTGCGGTAACGGAACTGGCGCACATCGTTGATGAGACGCTGGCGGCGAATAATCTTGACCGTTCTCAACTGGACTGGCTGGTTCCGCATCAGGCTAACCTGCGTATTATCAGTGCAACGGCGAAAAAACTCGGCATGTCGATGGACAATGTCGTGGTGACGCTGGATCGCCACGGTAATACCTCTGCGGCCTCTGTCCCGTGCGCGCTGGATGAAGCTGTACGTGACGGGCGCATTAAGCCGGGACAGTTGGTTCTGCTTGAAGCCTTTGGCGGTGGATTCACCTGGGGCTCCGCGCTGGTTCGTTTCTAGGATAAGGATTAAAACGTGACGCAATTTGCATTTGTGTTCCCTGGACAGGGTTCTCAAACCGTTGGAATGCTGGCTGATATGGCGGCGAGCTATCCAATTGTCGAAGAAACGTTTGCAGAAGCTTCTGCGGCGCTGGGCTACGATCTGTGGGCGCTGACCCAGCAGGGGCCAGCTGAAGAACTGAATAAAACCTGGCAAACTCAGCCAGCGCTGTTGACTGCATCTGTTGCGCTGTATCGCGTATGGCAGCAGCAGGGCGGTAAAGCACCGGCAATGATGGCCGGTCACAGCCTGGGGGAATACTCCGCGCTGGTTTGCGCTGGTGTGATTGATTTCGCTGATGCGGTGCGTCTGGTTGAGATGCGCGGCAAGTTCATGCAAGAAGCCGTACCGGAAGGAACGGGCGCTATGGCGGCAATCATCGGTCTGGATGATGCGTCTATTGGAAAAGCGTGTGAAGAAGCTGCAGAAGGTCAGGTCGTTTCTCCGGTAAACTTTAACTCTCCGGGACAGGTGGTTACTGCCGGTCATAAAGAAGCGGTTGAGCGTGCTGGCGCTGCCTGTAAAGCTGCGGGCGCAAAACGCG
>ENA-OQNO01002135-OQNO01002135.1-human-gut-metagenome-genome-assembly--contig:-NODE-2135-length-11853-cov-3.745352_pt1 | contig 11853 bp, 9 predicted proteins | sample MGYA00242629_ERZ504880 | MGnify/ENA primary metagenome ERZ504880 (study PRJEB26092, sample SAMD00036377) | human gut metagenome | host: Homo sapiens | study: EMG produced TPA metagenomics assembly of... | reverse complement strand
AACTGCTTGCCCTCTTCCAGCTGGCGGGTAATGGATTTCTCCGTACGGCAATAATCGGGGTTGAAGGTCTGGTTGTTACAATAGGTGCAACCGCCGACTCCTTTGTTTCCATCCCGGTTGGGGCACGTAAAACCGGCATTCAGCGATATTTTCTGTACCTTATAGGAAAAATATCGCTTCAGAAAAAGAGGGAACTCATTATAGAGCGTAGATTTGGTTTCCATACATATTCCTTATGTAAGTGACAAATATAGGATTTTTCCGTGGGATGAACCTGCAAAAACAAGAATACTTTCCACCCGATTTGTTAACGAACATAAAACAAAGAATTTCCACCTGCACTAAAAAATGTTTCATCCACTGATATACAACTAATTAATTGAGAAAGAGTACATCCAAGCGCAATTACATTAAACACAATTTAGTGATTAGACACTCTTTTTACACACAATTTTCTCAGTTTATACACCTCAAAAATGAAATAAATTCATAGCTTTGCATACAACCTTAATGAATCAACCTATAAATACTATAACACCATGGCAACAATCGCATTGGACATAGGCGGCACAAAAATAGCCAGCGCCATTTTCTTTCCGGACGGAAGCATGATGTTTAACCGCAAACAGCTCCTGAAAGGAAGAACCGGACACGAAGTGGGCAAGCTCGCCGCGGATATCCTCGCCAAACTTCTTACCGTAGCACGCAGAAGCCGTATACACGTCGACGGAATAGGTGTCTGCATCCCCGGTATCGTTTACTCCCAAACCAACCGGGTATGGGCCCCCAACATACCGGGCTGGGATAACTACCCCCTCTATGAGGAGCTGCGCAGTGTAACGCCTCCGGGCATCGAGATATACATCGACAGCGACCGTACCTGCTATATGTATGGAGAGATGTGGCAAGGTGCCGCCAAAGAATGTCACAGTGCCATATTCATTGCCGTGGGAACCGGTATCGGTGCCGGCATCATCATCGACGGGCACGTGTTGCACGGAGCCAACGACATTATCGGCGCCACCGGCTGGATGGCCCTGCAACCTCCCTATCGGGAAGAGTATGACGCATGCGGATGTTTCGAATATTACGCTTCCGGCAATGGTATCGGGGCACGGGTACGCGATGCCGTACGCGCCAACAAGTCATATAAAGGAAAACTGCGCCAGAAACCCATCTGTCGCATATCGGCCTATGATGTGTTCAGTGCCTATAATGAAAAAGACCCTATTGCCATCTCCGTATTGCACAAAGCTGTCGAGATGTGGGGCATGGCTTCCGCAAATCTGGTCAGCCTGCTCAACCCGCAGAAGATAATTTGGGGCGGAGGCGTATTCGGCCCTGCCGGTATCTTTATAGATGACATTTACAAGGAAGCCTGCAAATGGGCGCAACCGCTCAGCATCAAGCAGGTGGAATTTGTACCTTCTCAATTGTCCGGTAATGCCGGACTGATAGGAGCAGCGTTTCTTGCCATCAAAAATCACTTGTATGAGTAACAGTTATCACAAGAATCTCGTATTCACGGCAGCGTGCATCGGGATGTGTTTCTTCGGAGTCTCCATGATTACATTGGGAGCAGTGTTGCCATCCCTCATAGCCAAGCTGAATCTGAGCGGGTTGCAGACAACCTCACTGGTCACTTTCCTGCCTCTGGGCATGCTGGCCGGTTCCCTGATTTTCGGTCCCATCGTAGACCGGTTCGGACATAAAGCCCTGCTGGTGCCCAGCTGCATCATCGTACTGCTGGGGATGGAAGGGCTTGCCTTCTTTGAAAGCGTGCCACTGCTGCAAGCTTCCATCGTCGGCATCGGCCTGGGCGGAGGCATCCTCAACGGAGAAACCAATGCATTGGTATCCGACATCTCAGGAGAATCCGAAAAAGGCTCACGCCTCAGTTTTCTGGGCATGTTCTACGGACTGGGCGCATTGGGCATACCGATGTTGCTGGGCTCCCTTTCCAGGCATTATTCATTCGAAACCATCTTGCTGGGAATTGGTGTAGTGATGCTTGCGGGCATTATATTCTGCATCCCCGTACGCTTCCCCGCCCCTAAGCAGGCGCAAGGTTTCCCGGTAAAAGAGGGATTGGGACTGCTGAAAGAAAGCAGCTTACTGCTACTCAGCTTCATTCTTTTTTTCCAAAGCGGCATCGAGGGTGTCTGCAACAACTGGTCCACGAGTTACTTTGGGCAGATGACGGATATTCCGGCCAATCAGGCATTGATTGCACTGACCTGCATGGTAGCGGGACTGACCGTGGCACGTATGATGCAAGTTGCGATATTCAAGAAGATAAAACCGGAAACCGTGCTGCCCTACAGCCTTGCACTCACTGCCATAGGCTTCTGTTTCCTTATGTTCTCGCCGGGGTTTGCACGCGCGGCAGTCGGCATGGTGCTGGTAGGTATGGGGCTGTCGGCCACGTATCCCGTGATACTCAGCATTCTTGGAAGCCGGTACCCGTCCTTATCGGGAACAGCATTCAGCGTGGCGCTTGCCATAGCCCTCGTCGGCCAGACTGCAATGAACGGCCTGATGGGCATGATTTCCCAATACGCCAATGGCATCGGACTTTATCCTTATCTGATGATTGCCTCACTTGCCGTCATGCTCCTTTTGTATAAACGCTCACTCAAATAAATTTATTAACTTCTTAAAAAACAAAAAAGTTATGTTAGCACTCGAATGGTTAAAAAATGCCCATGGCATTATGGAAAAACTGGAGGCTACCCAGTTGGAAAACATCAAAAAAGCAGCCACTGTTATGGCAGATTCCATCGAAGCCGGTCGTTGGGTCCACACGTTTGGTTGCGGCCACGCAACAATTCCCGTAGAAGAAATGTATCCGCGTATCGGCAGCTTTGTAGGATTCCACCCGCTTTGCGAATTGCCTCTGACATTCTTCACGCAGATTATCGGCCAGATGGGTATTCATCAGTTCCTCTTCCTGGAACGGGCAGAAGGCTACGGCCAGGAAATCATGAAGAACTATGATTTTGATTCCAAAGACTGTATGTGGATTTTCTCACATACCGGTATCAATGCCGTCAATATAGACATGGCATTGGAAGCCAAGAAGCGCGGCATGAAAGTTATCGTATACGGTTCGGCCAGCGAAACGGGCGACAAGGCCAGCCGCCACTCCAGTGGAAAGAACCTCTTCCAGCTGGCAGATATCGTAGTGGATTCCTGCGTTCCCCTGGTAGACGCCTCCGTACCCTTGAAGAACCACTTCGACAAGGTAGGTCCGTTGTCTACATTGAGTTTCGTCACCATGGTATGGATGACCATCACTACCGTTGCCGAAATCCTTGCCGACCGTGGCGTACACTTGTACATTCATCCGTCGCACAACGTTCCGGGTGACACAACCGCCCACGAACGACTGGATGCAGCCATTGCAGAATATCAAAGAAAAGTCAAGTGCTTGTAACGAAAGATATTCCAATCATCATCTCATCCAATCATCATCTATGAGTGACGGAGGCCCGTCCCTGCTTCGCCCCCAAGGAGCAGGACGGGCTTTTTCTGTTCAAAAAGAATAAAATCGGCCCACTGCTTCGATAAATCTTCCCTTTGTTGTATATTTGTTCCCCAGAAAAAAGATGGAAACAGATAAGCATAAAAGATAGATATGAAACAGATAAGCATCGCACTTCTCCTCTGCCTCTGTACGCTGGCAGGTTTCGCCCAAAGTGGCAAGGCACTCGATTTGAAAGAAATCGTATCGGGCAAGTTCACTCCGAAGAATATTTCCGGCGTTATCCCCATCCCGGGAGACGGGGAACATTATTCGCAGATGAATGCGGACAGGACACAAATCATCAAGTACTCCTTCAAAACGGGAAAACCCGTGGAAGTGCTGTTTGATGCCGCTACCGCACGCGAATGCACGTTCAAGACATTCGACAGCTACAGCTTTGCTCCGGACGGCAGTAAGCTGCTCATTGCCACCGAAACAACTCCCATCTACCGTCATTCCTATACGGCTGTGCATTACATCTACAGCCTAAAGCGCAATCTGGACGGTAAAATCAACAACATTGTGGAAAAGCTTTCGGACGGCGGCCCGCAACAGGTGCCCGTATTTTCACCGGACGGCAACCAGGTGGCTTTTGTACGCGACAACAACATCTTCCTTGTAAAACTGCTCTACGGCAACAGCGAAAGCCAGGTGACGGAAGACGGGAAACAGAACGAGGTGCTGAACGGCATCCCCGACTGGGTTTACGAAGAGGAGTTCTCCTTCAACCGTGCGCTGGAATTCAGTGCCGACAGCCAGATGCTGGCTTTCATCCGCTTCGACGAGAAAGATGTTCCCTCCTACTCTTTCCCTCTTTTTGCCGGACAAGCCCCCCACTTCACCCCTTTCGAGAAGTATCCGGGAGAGTATACTTACAAATATCCTAAAACGGGAGAAGTAAATTCCAAAGTGTCCGTACACACCTTCGACATCAAGTCGAAAGTGACCCGCAAGATAAACGTGCCGGTAGATGCAGACGGCTATATTCCCCGCATCCGCTTTACCCAAGACCCCAACAAACTTGCCGTCATGACACTGAACCGCCATCAGAACCGGTTCGACCTATACTTTGCCGACCCTCGCAGCACGGTAGCCAAACTGGCTCTGCGTGATGAAAGCGATACCTATATCCGCGAGAATGTATTCGACAACATCGTCTTCTATCCGGAAAATTTCAGTTTTGTCAGCGAAAAGAGCGGATACAACCATCTGTACTGGTATAGCATAGGCGGCAATCTGCTGAAACAAGTGACAGCCGGACAATATGAAGTGCAGGAGTTCCTGGGTTATGACCCCGAAGAAGGAAGCTTCTACTTCAGCAGCAACGAGGAAAGCCCCATGCGCAGTGCCATCTACAAGATTGACCGGAAAGGTAAAAAGACCAGACTATCGTCACAAGCCGGAACAAACAGTGCGCAGTTCAGTGCGAACATGAAGTACTATATGAACCGTTATTCCAATCTGGACACTCCGACCGTCATTACGCTGAACGACAATACCGGCAAGACTCTTGCCACCCTGATGGACAATGCGGCATTGAAGCAGGAAATCAGCGGCTATGACATGCCACGGAAGGAATTCTTCACTTTCCAGACTTCCGACGGAACCACATTGAATGGCTGGATGATGAAACCTGCCGACTTCTCTGCCGGCAAGAAATACCCGGTACTGATGTACCAGTACAGCGGCCCCGGTTCACAGCAAGTGCTTGACAAGTTCAGTGTAAGCTGGGAAACCTACATGGCATCACAAGGCTATATCGTGGTTTGCGTAGACGGGCGTGGCACCGGAGGACGGGGTGCCGAATTCGCCAAATGCACCTATCTGAACCTGGGTATCAAGGAAGCCAAAGACCAGGTGGAAACCGCCCTCTACATGGGCAACCAGCCTTATGTGGACAAAAACCGCATCGGAATCTGGGGATGGAGTTACGGTGGATACATGACCATTATGAGTATGAGTGAAGGAACACCGGTATTCAAAGCAGGGGTAGCCGTAGCCGCCGTTACCGACTGGAACTACTACGACACCGTCTACGGCGAACGCTTCATGCGTACACCGAAAGAAAACGCCGAAGGCTATAAAGCCAGTTCCGCCTTTACCCGTGCCGACAAGCTGCACGGCAACCTGCTGCTGGTACACGGCATGGCAGACGACAATGTACACTTCCAGAACTGTGCCGAATATGCCGAACAACTGGTACAACTCGGCAAACAGTTCGATATGCAGGTTTACACCAACCGCAACCACAGTATCTACGGAGGAAATACCCGGTTACACCTATACACGCGGTTGACCAACTTCTTCAACAAAGAATTGAAATAATGCCCGAAAGAGTACGTAAGCCTGAGTGGCTCAAAATAAGCATCGGTGCCAACGAGCGCTATACCGAGACCAAACGCATTGTCGAATCGCATTGCCTACATACCATCTGTAGCAGCGGCCGTTGCCCCAATATGGGGGAATGTTGGGGGAAAGGCACCGCAACCTTCATGATTGGGGGAAATATCTGCACCCGGTGCTGTAAGTTCTGCAACACGGCAAGCGGGAAGCCCTTGCCACTGAATGCCGATGAGCCTACACATGTGGCAGAGTCCATTGCCTTGATGAAACTCTCCCATGCAGTCGTCACCTCCGTAGACCGTGACGACCTGCCCGACTTAGGCGCGTCACACTGGGTACGTACCATCCGGGAAATCAAGCGGCTCAACCCTGACACCACCGTCGAAGTGCTGATTCCCGACTTCCAGGGAAGAAAGGAACTCGTGGCACAAGTCATCGATGCACAACCGGAAATCATTTCGCACAACATGGAGACTGTCCGTCGCATCAGCCCCCTCGTACGCAGTGCCGCCAAGTATAAAACAAGCCTGGAAGTGTTGCGGCAAATTGCAGAAAGCAATACTACCACCAAGTCCGGCATTATGGTGGGATTGGGCGAGACTCCGGAAGAAGTGGAAGAACTGATGGACGACCTCCGCCGGGTGGACTGCCACATACTGACCATAGGCCAATACCTTCAACCCACACACAAGCATTATCCGGTAGCAGCATATATTACTCCCGAACAATTTGCACTCTACAGAGAGAAAGGATTGAAAAAAGGGTTTCAGCAAGTGGAAAGCGCTCCATTGGTACGCTCCTCTTATCATGCGGAAAAACAGATCCATTTTATACAAAAAAGAAGTAAAATAGGAAACATTTAAATTTCCCAGTTGTTATGATGTAAACGACAAAATCATAATACGGATAATGAGCCATCAAAGAATTTTATCATCAAGATTCAATATGTCGCTGGGATTCATCCCCGTTATAATATCCATCATATTATGCGAGTTTATAACGCAGGACATGTCCATCTACATCGGTGCAGGTGTAGGACTCTTGTTTAGCATCTATTCGGTGAGGCATAGAGGAACGCATGTTCCGCAAATCATACTTTACTGTACTACCGGAATGTTACTGCTGTTATCGGTAACAACCCTATTCCTCGTAAACTACTGTCCCCGTTTCATGCTTCCGTTCACGCTGGAAATCAGTGCCATCATTCCCCCATTCGTCATCTACCTCAATAGGAGAAGGTTTCTGGACTACCACATGTCCCAGACACAGAAATGCTGTAAGCAACTTTTTGCACAAGGGGCAGAAGCCGCCATCGTATCCTCACGCGTAATCCTTATCATAAGCCTGCTGCATTTTCTGATTATCTTCTTGGCGGTTCTGGTCAGTTACCCTTTGGGAGACACTACCCGCCACATTCTGTTTTATGTGGCGCCTCCCCTCGTCTTTATATCAGGCATTCTGTTCAATCAGTTCGGCATTTTCTATTTCAATATAGTGATGAACCACACGGTTTTCGTACCGATAGTCAATACCAAAGGAGATGTCATGGGGAAAGCCATCGCCTCAGAGGCCATCAACCGGAAAAACGACTATATCAATCCGGTCATCCGGATTGCCGTTGCCTCACACGGCATGCTGTTTCTCCTCCCCCGCCCCAAATGCAACGTTTTCGAGAAAGATAAAATCGACTTGCTGATGGAGGGTTACCTGATATATGGAGAAACATTGGAACAAGGCGCACACAGAATTTTACGACAAACGCTTCCCACCGCCCCATTAGACCATTTGCACTTCAACTTCATGTATCATTTTGAGAATGAAGCCACCAACCGCCTGGTCTATCTCTTCACACTAGACCTGGACGATGACTCCATCCTATGCAATAAGAATTTCAAGGGGGGAAAGCTATGGACATTCCAGCAAATGGAACACAACCTGGGACGGAACTTCTTCAGCAGTTGCCTGGAATATGAATTCGAGCACCTGGAAGCTATTATTTATACAAGAGAAAAATACAAGGAATCTTAGAAAGGTCGGGAGTCTTGCCCTGCCACTCCCTCACGGTCTTGGTTTTGATATACTCCCCTTCACAAGTAATGTTCGCCGCAATGCAGAGCTTGGTCTGCGGACGGCAGTTATGAAGAATATCCTCTATCATCTTATTATTGCGATAAGGCGTTTCAATGAAAAGCTGAGTCTGATGTTCATTATAGACGCGTTGTTCCAGCATTTTCAGCTTTTTGGCACGCTCTGCCGGTTCAATGGGAAGATAACCATGGAAGGCAAAGCTCTGACCGTTGAAGCCGGAACCCATGACGGAGAGGATAATGGAAGAGGGCCCCACCAAGGGGACCACTCTCAAGTTTTTCCGTTGTGCAATAGCCACTACGTCCGCTCCCGGGTCGGCCACAGCCGGACAACCGGCTTCGGAGATCACGCCCATCGGATGCCCCTCCACCAGCGGCTTCAGATAGCCGGAGATGTCTTCGGGCGACGTATGCTTGTTCAACGTATAGAATGTCAGCGCATCAATATCTATTCCCTTGTCCACCTTTTTCAAAAAACGGCGTGCCGAGCGCACATCCTCCACGATGAAATAGCGGATTCCCAGTATTATCTCCTTATTATAAGGAGGCAACACCGTTTCAATAGGCGTATCGCCCAGCGTGACTGGCAAAAGATAAAGTGCGAGTTCCATTAGCCGTAAATGATATTTCCGTTTTCGTCCTTATACTCATCCAGTCCCTTCTCGTAAGTAGCCATGGCGCGAAGGCTCATACCTACGCTGGAGAAACCTCCATCGTGGAACAAGTTCTGCATAGTGACCTTGCGGGTGAGGTCGGAAAACATCACGATACAGTAGTCCGCACACTCATCGGCAGAAGCATTACCCAGAGGAGACATGCGGTTGGCGAAGTCGAACAGTTTGTCCATACCCTTCACACCGGAACCGGCAGTGGTCATCGTGGGAGACTGGGAAATGGTGTTGACACGTACATGGTGTTCACGTCCGTAGATGTAACCGAAGCTGCGGGCAATGGATTCCAGCAGTGCCTTGGCATCTGCCATATCGTTGTAACCGTAGAACGTACGTTGCGCAGCCACATAACTCAAAGCCAGAATTGAACCGTAGTCGGCAATGGCGTTGAGTTTCTTGGCAGCTTGTATCATCTTGTGGAAAGAGACAGCGGAGATGTCCAGCGTCTTTTCCAACATATCGTAATCCAAATCATCATATGTACGTTTCTTACGCACATTGGGAGACATACCAATGGAGTGCAGCACGAAGTCAACCGGGCCACCCAATACTTCCATAGAGCGTTTGAATACATTTTCCAAATCTTCTACACTTGTAGCATCTGCGGGAATCACCTCGCAGTTCAGTTTCTCCGAAAGAGCGGACACTTCGCCCATACGGACAGCAACCGGTGTATTCGATAAAGTGATGGTTGCACCTTCTTTTACTGCTTTTTCTGCTACTTTCCAGGCAATGGACTGCTCATTCAGAGCACCGAAAATAATGCCTCTTTTTCCTTTCAACAAATTGTAACTCATACCTATTTTTAGTAAAATTCGGCTGCAAAGATAGGAAGTTTTTGCATAAAAAGCCCGAAAGTGTGCAAAGAAAAGGGAAGAACGGCAAAAAATATACCGATCACCCACTGCAAAACTACTGCAACGCTTGTGCAGTACCACTGCAATACAGTTGCAGTATCACTGCAAACATATTTGCAGTAACGCTGCACTCCATCTGCAGTACTACTGCAAAACGCATGCAGCAGGAATGCAGTAATAACGCACTGATTATCAGCCCAGGGCTTCCTATTCTGCAAATACCTGATGAAACCCGAGACAGCATTTGAACATGAGCGCAAAAAGCCCTATATTTGCAGCAAACTAAAAAATAGAGAAGGCAATGAAGAAGTTGATTATATTTGACCTGGACGGAACTTTACTGAATACAATAGCCGATTTGGCACAAAGTACAAACCATGCCCTGCAAGCGCTTGGCTATCCCACTCACCCGGAATCGGCCTATAACTTCATGGTTGGCAACGGAATCAACAAACTGTTCGAGCGCGCCCTCCCGGAAGGGGAAAAGAGCGAAGAAAACGTCCTGCGCGTCCGCAAGGAGTTTGTGCCTTATTATGACGTGCACAATGCTGATAAAAGCCGCCCTTACCCCGGCATCCCCGAACTACTGGAACAGTTGCAGGAGAAAGGGATGATATTGGCAGTGGCTTCCAACAAATATCAATCGGCTACCGTGAAACTGATTTCACATTATTTCCCCAACATACGTTTTACCGCCGTCTTCGGACAACGGGAAGGGGTCAACGTGAAGCCCGACCCAACAGTGGTGCATGACATTCTGGACATCACCCGGATATCCCGTGAAGACGTGCTATATGTGGGAGACTCCGGAGTGGATATGCAGACGGCCGCCAATGCCGGAGTCACTGCCTGCGGAGTCACCTGGGGATTCCGTCCCCGCACAGAACTGGAAGAGTTTCATCCGGCACATATCGTAGACAATGCTACGGAGATTGCCGTTATCGCCGCTCTTTGAGAAGGCACTCCCTCCCCCCCAGCTATCCGAGAGTGCATATTTACATTATGATATTTTTTAGGCGCGGATTACGCGAAAAACACGGAGTTTTTCTTTGTCTCTCCGTGAAATCCACGTACTTCCACGCCTAAAAAATAATCAGAAAGAGAACAGCCTCAGAACAATTTTCGCATCGCTCCTTTATCTCCTACCACAAGATAGGTATTCCCGTCAATCAGTAAAGCGCGCCCACGTTTCTTCTTTCGGTTTTCCTCGTTATCCACATTCACTCCAATCACCCGTCCATCATAGAAAGTGGAAATATCCTTAAAGATAGTGCCCCACAATGATATGTTCGACGTCATAACGTTTCAACATCAGTTGCAGGGAGTCTTGTGCCAATGGATGGTATTTTGCATCCGTCCGTACCAATCCACGATACCAGATAGGGCCGCTATTACCATATAGGAAAGCCGTGAGAGGCGATAGAGCCTTACGTTCCTTCTTGCTCATGAACAATGCACGGCTCATTTCCTCATTCACTGTGGGAATATTCAAGTCACTGTCATAAAACTCCTTTCCCAAACCTGCATGCACATACAGATTAGGTCCGATGGTCTGCATCGTATTACGGGTACCAAGCCATTTGCCAAGTTCTGTGTCCGGACCGAACAATGCCGGATAATCCATACCCAGTTTTCGGGCCAATGTCTTGTACTTTTCTTTGGTATAACGCAAATCATTTGCCGTCACAAGCGGTTCATGGTTACCCAACAGAAACGAGACATGACCACCTGCATCCGCCGCCTCCTTCTCCAATTTATAGAACAGCCAAAATATCTGCGGCACATCTTTGCCACGGTCAAATATATCACCGATAACCACCAGATGGTTGGTTCCAAAACTCCAATGGTAGTCTTTATCAATGACATTGTTGCCTCGCAGCAAGCTCATCACGCAATTCAGCTTGCCATGGGGGTCAGACATCACAAACACTTTATCCGGTTGTCTGTATTGCCATTCCGGACGTTTGACCGGATGCAGCTTCACATCAAACGGATAACGCCCTTTGTGGTCCGTGACATGAAGGGTGAAATCCTGAGGAAGTACTGTATAAGTCGTATCTTCTATCTGCCCTTGGGCTGTAACGCTTATGACGCGCACCTTTCCGTCCGGTTCATAAATCACATAAGGTCCGTCTGCCGACAATTCCTCCTTCTTCTCCTTATCACCGTCTAAACCAAGAGTTCCGGCACTTAGGCCGGAACTGATGAAGGTTAGAATAAATACAGTAAAGAAAGACTTTACAACCTTAATTCCGCAACATAATTGATAATTATTTTTATAAGTTCCTGAGCAACATTTTGTTGCCCAGGTTTTTGCCATGTCAGCGTTTTCACTTACCTTAGTGTTGCGAATCCAAAGACAAAGAAAA
>ENA-OQNO01002128-OQNO01002128.1-human-gut-metagenome-genome-assembly--contig:-NODE-2128-length-11881-cov-86.208184_pt1 | contig 11881 bp, 10 predicted proteins | sample MGYA00242629_ERZ504880 | MGnify/ENA primary metagenome ERZ504880 (study PRJEB26092, sample SAMD00036377) | human gut metagenome | host: Homo sapiens | study: EMG produced TPA metagenomics assembly of... | reverse complement strand
GGCTGGCCGTACTGCGGCTGGCCGTACTGAGGCTGAGCGTATGCGCCGGCGGGCTGGCCGTATTGCGGTTGCTGCTGGCCGTAGCTTCCGGCGGCGGGTTGAGCGTATGCGGCGGGCTGTGGGGCGCCATAGCCCTGCGGCTGCTGTGCGGCATCTTGGCCGTAAGACGGTTGTGCCGGCTGTGCGGGCTGTGCCGGCTGCGGAACACTGTCCGAACCGTACGGTTGTTGTTGATTATCAGTCATGCGGGTCAGTCCCCTCTCAATCGGGAACGGCAATACCTTCTTACCGTTTCTGCACAACATCATCTCATGTTTTGCCCAATAGTAAAACCTGCCGCGCTACGATTGGGCCATGAGAAGTTTCCTGACCAGCTGGTTGATTATGACTATCGCCGCCGCCGTCATGGTCGCGGTGACTCCCGGCATGACCCCGGTGGGGGAGCCTCCGATTCTCGGCATCGCCGCGTTCGCTTTGTTCATGGCGCTGATTAATGCGTCAATCAAGCCGATTGTGCATCTGATCGCACTGCCGTTTGCGATTCTGTCTCTCGGGCTGGTCACCTTGATTATCAATTGGCTGTTCATGCGACTCGCCAGCTGGCTGGCGGTCAGTCTGTTCGGCGTGGGCGTCTTCGTACACGGTTTCTGGTGGTCGGTACTGGGGTCCTTGGTCCTGACCATTGTTGCGGGAATCGTCGGGTCCATCTTGGATCAGTGACGGTGCTCGCTGGGCGAATATGAGTAATGGCGGTTGGAATCGGACTGATTCCAACCGCCATTACTCATATCAAGCTACGGGATCGAGCGGGGCGAACATTACTCGCGCACCAAGCGGATATGCTCCACATCGTCGCGCCGGGAGCGACGGAACAGCACGAAACGATTGCCGATGGACTGCACCACTTCGGCGTTCAGCTGCTCGGCAAGCTCGGCGGCGGCTTCCTTGGCGGTCAGGCCAGAACCGTCCTGCACGGCGCACTTGATGAGCTCGTGCTTCTCAATGGTCTCATCGGCCTGATTGACGGCCGACTCGGTCAAATCGTTCTTGCCCACATAGAACAGGGGCTTCAGCGAGTTCGCCATCGCGCGCAGCTGCTTGATTTGCTTCTTGGTCAATGCCATGGGAATTTCCTTACATCTTTCGTATAACCACACCAGCATAGCAACCGGTGCTGTCTGCGCTGTTTGCCGCCCTACAGCGCGATGATGGCCGCGATGTAGATGATGACGGCAGCGGCGAATATGAGATCTCGCGCGGCGATGGTCAGGGCACGCCAGTGGGTGCGGCGGATGCCCTCCTCGTAGCAGCGGGCGTCAAGTGCGAGGCTCAGGTTGTCCGCGTGACGCAACGTGCCGGCGAAAATCGGCACGATAATCGCGCTCATCGCCTTGATGCGCTGGGCCAGTGAACCGGTTTCGATGGAACCGCCACGCGCGGATTGGGCGTCGACGATGGCGCGGGTTTCGTCGGTCAGCGTTGGAATGAATCGCAATGCCAGACTCATGACCAGCGCGATTTCTTGGGCATGGATACCGAGCCGGTTGAGCGGACTGATCAAGGTGGCGAAGGCGTCGGTCATGGCGGTAGGCGTGGTGGTAGTGAGGAACACCGCGCCCAGAATGATTACCAATGCGAAACGGCAGGCGTACAGCACGGCTATGGTCACGCCCTGATCGGTGATGCTTAGCGGGCCAAGCGCCACCACCGGCGTGCCGGTGCGTACCACAAACAGATTGACCACGCCCATCAGCACCAGCAGGATCAGAATCGGATGAATGGATTCAAGCACCCGTAACGGGTTCAGGCGTGCCGCCGCGATAACGGCCAGGGTGATGGCGATGCCCAGCGCGAGCTGGGTTGGCGTGTTCACCGCGAACATCGTGAACATGGCGGCCAGGAAGCCCACCATCTTCACGCGCGGGTCAAGTCGGTGTATCACTGAGTGCGCAGGGCCGTTGGAGGATACGGCCGGCTCGGTGACGGTGGCCGTGACGGGGCCGCCGGATGCGGGGGCGGCAATCGGCATACGGACCACGCGGTCGGCGATTTGCTCGGCCTCCTCCCGGTCATGGGTGATGATGAGCACGGTCACGCCACGCGATTTGAGCGTGCGCAACAGCTCATGGATACGCTTCTTGGCTTGGGCGTCCAGACTCGCGGTCGGCTCGTCCATGATGAGCACGTCAGGATTGCAAGCCAGCATGCCGGCAATGGCTGCCAATCGTTGTTGCCCGCCGGACAGGTCGAAGGGGGAGCGGTCGGCAAGATGCCCGATATGCAGCAGTTCCAGTGATTCGCGCACGCGGTCGGCTACCTCGGTCTCGCCAAGCCCTTGGTTGCGTGGGCCGTACGCCACGTCCTCGGCTACCGTGTCAGCGAACAGCTGATGCTCTGGATGCTGCATCACGTAACCCACATGCCGGCGCAATTGCGCTAATTGCTTGCGATTCGCCGACTTCGGGCGCACGTTGCGACCGCGCTTGCCGGTCGAGGCCACCGGAACACCGGCCACTTCGATGCTGCCGGCGGTCGGCGCAGTCAGTGCGCACAACATGCGCACCAGCGTCGACTTGCCCGAACCATTCACGCCCATCAGTGCCACGGTTTCACCGCGCGCGATGGTGAACGACAGGTCATCGATAACCGCCCGTTTGGCCGAAGGATAGCGATAGGTCAGATGCGAGACGCGAATAATGGGGTTCGTCATATCACCGATGCCATCGGAGAGCAGCGGCAGTTCGGAGCCGTCTTCGCGCTCCCGCTGGCGGGGGCTGTCGTTCGTAGGGCGACTGGGGGCGGCTTCTGTGCCGATACTACCCTCAGTCTCGCTTTGCGAGACAGCCTCCGCTAGCGGGGATCGATTATCGACGGCTGCAGTGATACCAATGATTCGCCCGGCCTCCATGTGCACGATGCGATCGGCATGAACGGTTTCATCTGGATGATGCGTGACATGCACAATAGTGGTGCCGCGCGCCTGCAAATCATCCAAAATGCGCATAACTTCGGCGCGTGCGGATTCGTCCAGCATGGCGGTCGGCTCATCCAATACCAGCATTGCCGGGTTCATGGCCAGCATGCCGGCGATGGAGGCGCGTTGCTGCTGCCCGCCGCTCATACGGGTCGGGTCGGACTGGCGTAAGTTCGCCAACCCCACGGCCTGCAATGAATCAACGATACGCTCGCCGATGAGCTCGCGCTCCAGCCCGAGATTCTCCGGGCCAAAGGCCACGTCATCCTCCAACACGGTGGTGACCAGCTGATCCTCGGGATTCTGGAACACCATACCGATGCCGTGGCGGGCAGCACGATAGGCATCGGCATTCGGGCCGGCTGCGTACACGCGTTGCCCCAGTAACGTCACTTCACCACCGTCCGGCGCGGTCAATCCCGCAATCAGACGGGCTAACGTGGATTTGCCCGACCCGTTCGGACCGACCAAGCATAGGCGCTCGCCGGCATGGACCGTGAGTGAAACGCCATCCAAAGCCCATGAGGTGCCGCGGTCATAGCTGAAACGAATGTCCTTGAGCACGGCGGCGGGGGAGGCAGGCTCGGCGGAAGCGTGAGGTTCGGCAGAATCGTGGAACTCGTCGGCGTCGAAGGAATGGGGTGCAACGGTCATGAAACAGCAATCCGTAACTGATAGGCGAAAACGCAGAATCCCGGCCCGTGCCGGGATTCTGCGTTCTGGTTCTTTGAGTGGTCTTTGAGTGGTCGTTAGTCGTGGCGGGTATCGGCCCGTCTCAGGCCAGTCACTGCTGCTTGGACAGCAGGTTGGAGATCGGCTTGTAGATCAGGAAGGTGATCACGGCGTGAATCGCCATCTTAGCCACGTTGAACGGCAGCAGAATCGGCAGAATCATCGCGGCCACAGCTTGGTAGGTCATGTGCGCGTAAATCGGCGTGACAATCAGGTTGCTCACCAGCGCCACCACGATGGCCAGCACCGCACCCACCAGAATGCCGATGGCGGCACCCTTGCGCGTACGGATCTTACGGTAGATGAACGCGGCCGGCACAGACAGGAACAGCGCCACCAGCACAGCCATCAGCGAACCCCACGGATTGGCGAACATGTGCGGCACAAAGCCGAGCACAGACACGATTGCGGCGGCGGCCGGGCCATACGCAAAGCCGGCAATCAGGCAGACGATGCCGGACGGGTCGTACTTCAGCCAAGTGACCGGCGTAATCGGGAATTCAATGAAGCTGGTGACCATCGCCAGCGCCACGAACAGTGCATACATGGCGATACGGCGCGTGGACCAGCGGCCAGAATCGGCCACACCAGTGGTGTGTGAGCCAAGTTTGGCGCTGGTGCTGGCGGTGGACGTGCTGGCCGAACCCTCGGCCTCGGGTGCCACAGAACGAACAACTTGCATGCGAATACGCGAAGATACACTCATAATGAGCCCTCGTTTCTTCCATCCGGACTATACCGTTGGCTCCGGAATCTCACCGGATCAGCCGCTTGCGCGGGTCGCGGGCTTCCTGCCATCCCCGTTATGAAACCCGGGGTGCAGGTTACCGCCAGTAAGGAATTGCACCTTCCCTGAAACTGACAGGCTTATTCATACGCCATGCGCCGGACGTATGCAACCCGCGTTTCACTGTGCAGAAATTCGTCTTGTGCCGGTCAAGTGCAACAATGGGAGCCATGGCTGAAGTGAAGAAACCCAACAACACCATCGACAAGCTTGCCCTGATCGTCACCACCTACAAACGTCAGCAGTTGCTTGAGACACTGTTCGATTCGATTCTGGCGCTTGAACAGGCACCGTGGCGCATTGTCATCGTGGACAATGAGCAGTCCGATCAGACGGCGGACATGGTCGCTGCGTTTGCCGGCAAGGTGACCGGCCAATGGGGCACCACCGTGGCCGACCAGTCCGGTAACGAAGAACGTGTGGTCTATGCGCCGCAGACCGAGAACCTGGGTGGTGCGGGCGGTTTCTCCGCCGGCGTGGCCAAAGCCTACGAGCTGGGTGCCGCATGGTTCTGGGTGATGGATGACGATGTGGCCGTGCTGCCGGACGCCATTGCCAAGCTGTCCAAGTGGACCGACAAGCACGAGGTGATTCAGGGCTCCCGATTCGACTACGATGGCGGCCCGTTCTACTGGCAGTACGACTTCATTGTGCCGCTGGGCATCCCGAACCCGATTGCGCCCGCCGCATTCGGCCCGGCCGGATACCGAGTGATGGACACGCTGTGCTTCGAAGGCGGCCTGTTCAACCGCCGTGTGGTTACGGAAATCGGTCTGCCGGACCCGCGCTTCTTCATCTACTGGGATGACACGATGTATGGCTACCGCGCCAGCAAGGTCACCAACCCGATTGTGGTGCCCGACGTGATCCTGCGCCGTACGCGCGAAATCGGCAATTGGGATATCGCCGGCGTGCGCCAGCTCAACTCCACATCCGACATGAACCGGTATCACATCATGCGCAACCGCGGATACATGGCCCGGTACTTCATGACCTATGGTGACTTCCGTCCGCTGGTGTTTGGACTGGGTACCGTGCTCACCGCGGCCAAGGAAGTCATTCGCCTGGTGATGGTGGATCGCGAGCACCTCAAGACCGGTTTGGTACAGATTGCCAAGGGCTGGTGGGACTCGCGCAAGCTGATGCACGACCCCACCTGGAAGCTCATGCCGTCGCTGAAGTAGCCGTAGTAGTGGCTCCCCTCTATGAGGGGGGTCACTACAGGTTACTTATGGATGAACAGGCCACCGTCGCCCCAAGCCCACTGGCCTTGGCCGGCACCGATCTGGAAGTGCAGCTTGGCGATGCCCATGTCATTGAACGCGTGATGCTCATCTTCCGCACTCTGATCGATATGCGCGGCGGCGGTATCGTCGGCCGGATTATACGAGAAGGTGATTGGCTGACGGTTCATCGCGCTCGGCGCCTTCATCGCAGCCTCGACGCCGGACTTGAACCAATCCGGAGCGGCCTCGCGCCCCTCATCGCTCATTGTGGCGGTGAACTGCTCATAGGTCTTGGTGGCGCGGTGCGTGCGTTGCGCTTCGCATAGCTCCTCATAGGATTTCGCCTGATAATCCAGATGATTCTTCGGATGCCCGATCACCACACCGAGATACAGCTCCTGGCCAGAGGTGACGCGGCAATGCTTGGCCGCCTCCGCCTTGTCCCATGAGCCGGCGACCCATAAGGTGCCGAGGCCGCGCAACGTGGCCGTGAGCACCATGCGTTCGGCATAGAAGCCGGCACGCTCTTTGGCTTCCTCATCGTTCGCGGGGCCGACGATGGCCAGATAATTCGCCGCATTGGTCAGATGACCTGAAGCATTGGCTTCGGCGAACACCTTGGGCTGGTCGCGCACCAGCTGAATGTTGAGATCGCCGAGTAAGTTGATCGGCTGAAGCGCCATCTCGAGCTGGCGGGCCGTATCGTCGTCGATCGGCTCATCATCGTAGGCGCGTACGGCGGTGCGGATGTTAATTGCATCAATAAGTTGGGTATGTTCTGCCATACCTCCCATTATCGCGCGCGACACAGAGTCAGGCCACCATAGACGCCGATTTTTCCTAGTATGCGAAATCGCATGCATTGCCCATTGTCAGGCTTGAAAAACGATACGAATAGGGTACGTAGTGACCGGCGACGATGCACACGTTTGCACAATTGGTGTGTAATGGTTTCGTGTTGAGCGTAATTCGCGTTAAACTGGGCGCAACCTTACGAACTGATGAAAACGTATGGAAAGGAAGGTCAACGATGATTGAAACTGCACAGGCTTTCGGTGTTGACATTGGCGGTTCCGGCATCAAGGCCGCACCTGTCGATCTGACCAAGGGCGATTTCGCCGAGCCACGATTGAAGATTCTCACTCCCGAGGTCTCCACTCCTCAGGCCGTGGCCAAAATCGTCAAGCAGCAGCTCGACCACTTCGAAGTGCCTGAATCCGCACCCGTTGGCATCGCTTTCCCCGCGCCGATCAAGCCCGGCCAGAAGCTCGACTTCATGGCCAACCTTGACCAGTCTTGGATTGGCGTGGACGTTACTGAAGTGTTCTCCGAAGCCTGCGGCCGCCCGGTCGTCGTGGTAAACGACGCCGACGCCGCCGGCCTGGCCGAAGTCCAGTTCGGTGCCGCCAAGGGCCAGGATGGTCTGGTCATCGCCACCACACTGGGCACCGGCATCGGCACCGCCTTGATTTACAACGGCGTGCTCATCCCGAACACCGAACTCGGACACATCATCCTGAGCGCCAAGCATCTGGACGCCGAGAAGTATGCCTCCTCCGCGATTCGCGAGAATGAGGAACTGGGCTACAAGAAGTGGGCCAAGCGTCTGACCAAGTACTACGGCCTTATGGAGAAGTACTTCAACCCGGACCTGTTCACCGTCGGCGGCGGCGTGAGCCGTCAGAGCGAAAAGTTCCTGCCGTACGTGGATATCAAGACCCCGATCGTGCCCGCCAAGCTGCGTAACCAGGCCGGCATCGTCGGTGCCGCCTACTATGCCAGCACCAAGCAGCAGTGAGCCAGTGAGCGTGGGTGTGCAGCGCTGACCCGCGAATATGCTTCAGGCCGTCCGACTAGTCGGGCGGCCTTTTGCATTGCATAGGAAAGGTATGCGACGCGTTCCCGGGAATGTTGCGCAAAGTGGGCGTGTGTATGGAGGTCTGTGGCGACGCGTTCCCGGGAATGTGTCGCGTTTGAGGGTGTGATTCGGGTCCAGAGCGACGCATTTCCGGGAATGTTGCGCGTTTGAGAGCGGGGCAGGGGGCACCACGCTCTATCGTGGGAGGGTATGAGCGTGCATTTCTCTTCTCGTGTGGATATTTCTGCGCCGAATCCCATTGCGGCGGCCGAGGCGGCAGCCAAGGCAAACGGCATCGCACTCAGCAAACTCAACGATTCCAATCCGACCCGCCACGGGCTGGCACCTGAATTGGTGCCGAGCGTGTATACGGCCGACCCGCGTGGACCGCGTGCGGCGCGAGAAGCATTGGCCGCATTCCTCAATACGGCAAAGGTGGTAGACGCAAGCAGCCCTCAGTCGACTTCGCCCGCCGCCAGCGAGGGCGGGAACGAGCGCCATGCCGCTTTCAACAATGCGAATACCGCCATCGAGGGCGTTGACCCGGACGCCCTGTACTTGCTGAGCTCCACGTCCGAGGCGTATTCGTGGCTGATTAAGTTACTTTGCGATGCCGGCGACGCGGTGCTGGCACCCAAACCCGGCTATCCGCTGATTGAGTCGATTGCACGGCTTGAATGCGTTGACACGGTCGAATACCAGTTGCAATTCGACGGCTCCTGGTTCATCGACATCGCCGAACTCGAGCGGCTGCTCAGCGAGCCCGGTGGCGAACGCATCAGAGCATTGGTGCTCATCAACCCGAACAATCCGACCGGTTCGTACGTAAAACCAACCGAGCGTGCACGTATCGTGACATTGTGCCGTGAGCATGGCATCGCCCTTATCGCCGATGAAGTGTTCTTCGATTACTCTCTCGAACCTTTCCCCGGCAACGCACGGCTCGCGGGGGAGCGCGGCGTGCTCACCTTCGCCCTAGACGGATTCTCCAAAATGCTGGCCGCGCCGCACGCCAAAGTCGGGTGGATTCAGGTGTCCGGACCTGCCGAGGACGTTGCCGAGGCGCAGCGTCGACTGGACGTCATCGCCGATGATTATCTGCCGATGAGTGACATCATCGCCGAACGGATTCCCGCATTATTGAACGCCGCGCCCGCACAGACCAGACGGGTGGGGGAGCGCGTGCGCAATAACCTGGCCAAGTTGCACGAGTTGCTTGACGCCGATCCCAACGGGCTGGTCAGCGTGCTACGGGCCGAAGGCGGCTGGAACGTGCTGCTACGAGTGCCTTCAGTCATCGATGAGAACGAGCTGGTGCTGCGGTTGATTGACGAGCACAAACTGACCGGACAGCCCGGCTACTTCTTCGACATGACTTCCAATGGATACCTGGCCGTTTCCCTGCTACCCGAACCGGACGAATTCGAGCGTGGCATCCGCGCCGTGCTCAATACCGTCGCCGCTTTGCTGCGATAGGCCGGTGTTTGCCGGCACCACGCCTGTACTCCACGTACAATAGCGGCATGGGATTCTTGTTTAGACCGAAAGAACTGCCACGCCCGGCGTCGCTGACGTTCACTTTGGATCAGGCCGGGCATACGTATGATGATGGGCACGTGGGACTTGCTCCCACGGACATCACCATCAGCGAGCTGCGGGTGGCTGTGATCGGACTGAACGGCGCAGGCAAATCCACATTGCTGGGTCTGCTGGACGGTTCGTTGAAGGCCAACGCCGGCACGGTGACCATTGCGGGCGGTGAGGAACGTCTTGACCCGGCTGTGAAGAAGGACGCGAAGCGCATCGATAATCTGGTCGGCAAAGTTCGCCGCGAGGAGATTCCGAACAGCTTTTACCAAGCGGCGACTATTTCCGAGGCTGTTTCCGAAGCGCTGAAAAAGCACAAGGTGCCCGAGTCAGAACGTCATGCGCGCATCGGCAATCTGTTCGCGCATTTTGATTTGGCGCAGGTCTCCAAGGCCAAGGCCAGCGAACTGGACTCCGAGAAACGGCACCTGCTGGCTATTGCGGCCGCGCTGAGCTTTGAGCCGAGTGCGATTGTGGCGGATGAGCCGAGCAAGGGATTGGATGAGATTGGCGCCGCGCATGTGGCCAAGGCGTTGTTCAGCTACAACAAGCAGGTGATTTTCGCCACGCATGACACGGATATGATCCGCCGGCCCGAATACGCCATCGACCGCGTACTGGTGCTGGACGAGCACGCGGTCGCGTTTGACGGAGCGCCGGCTGAGGCTGTGGCGTTTTATGAGGATCTGATTCGCCGCAAGTATGAGGCTGCGAAGCGGTAGCAGATAGGAATCGGCCGTTGGAGGATTGGCATCGGCCGTGAGATCGATGCCAATCCTCACGCGAAGTAGAAGCCGCGGAAGCCGTACTGGTAGACGCGGTAGATGTATCCCGAACTGAGCACCATCTTGTACTGTGCCTTGAGGTTGCCGTCGTCATCGTAGACGCCGAACAGGCCCTGCATGCCGATGTCCACCAGGTTCAGGTCATCGGACAGTTCCTGTGCGGAGGAGACATACGGCGAATACGGCACATCGAAGTCCTGCACTTCGGTGTAGGTTCCGGCGTTCTCGTCGACCAGGTACTTGCGGAACTGGGAGTTCGAGTTCTCATCCTTGGAGCTCTGCGCGGTCGAAATGCCATCGATCATGGTCCAATCGAAATCAGGACGGGTCATGGCATAACCGAAGTCGTTATCGAACATGTAGATGTAGTACTGGCCGTCCTCCAGCGAGGAATCGTACTGCACAGTGATTGAGTGCTGGCCGCCGGTGTCGCCGGAATCACCCACCTTGGTCAGGAAGGAGGGCTGCGCATCCATGCCATTCCATACGCTCGGCTCGCCGATCATGTAGTCGAGCGACGGCGTGCCTTCGATGTCATTGATCTTGATCATCGTGGAGGTCTCACGTGCGGACAGCAACGCGGAGCCATCATCCATGAGCTGGATGGTGTTGAAGTGGATCCAGTCCCAACGGTTCGTGGCGGTCGGATCGGATTCGTCGATGCCGGAATGATCGGTGGATTGCTTGTAATCGGGGAACAGGTCGCCGAAATCCACCAGCAGGCTCACCTCGCCGGAGTCGGTGTCCACCTTGATGACCTGATCCTGCACGGCATGGTCCGAATGTTTCAGATCGGTGGCCAGAGAGACGATATTGCCGTCGGAATCCAGCGCGTAATCATGGTGCAGGATGTACTGGTCGCCCAGATTGATGATCTTGACCAGCTTGCCTAGGCGGTTCATGCCGACGAAATGCTTGGTGGAGGCGGAGAACCACATGATGCCGTCATTGTCGAACAGCAGACGGTGCGAGCGGTAGTAGAGCACCGGGATTTCGCCGCGAATCACACCGTTCGCGTCATAGTAGTACATGAAATCCTGCTCGTTGGAATCATTGCCGAGAATCGCGTACAGGCCATTGCCGAGCGTGGTGACCGTGGATTCGTCGGGGGCGACGGCCTGTTCGAGCCGTACTTCCTCCTCGCCGAGCAGTTTCGGGCCGGTCTGCTCGATGGTGCGCGTGGTGGCGTTGCCGTCGGTGTCGGTGATGGTCAGGGTAATGGTGTTCTTGACCTTGGGGATCAGTCCCAACACCAGAAACTCGTGCTCGGTGGAGGCGATGTCATTGCTCGATACCGTGGTCGTCTGACTCGCCGTGCTGGTACCGCCGACATTGCCGGAACCGTCGGCGTCGCCGGCGGCGGCCTCACGGTATGCGGCGGCCGCCTCATCGCTGGTGATGGCGTTGGCCGTGTAATCCGGGTACCCCTCAGCGGAAACGGTGTAGCTGGAAGACGCGACTACGGACGGCAGTGGACACGGGGAAACCCTCACGACAGTATGGGTAAACGATTAGTGAATTACGTCACATACATTATGCCGCAGGTCTTGGAAAACACCGGCCGGAATGCTGGGAGAATACTGAAGCTTGGCGGGTCGCCGAGCGGTCCGGTCCTATAGCAGGGTGAACCAAGACTGAACCTGATGCCAGAGCGTCGGATTGTTGGCGATCATCGAATCGCTGCGCGACTGCACGAAGCAACTTAGTATGGCTATGCCCAGCGCCCACAATACGGCCAGCATCACGACCCAGCGCATCAGCCAACGCCACGGAGTGACGCGGGCGATGCCATCGCCTGAAGCGGCGTCGTTGGCCCCCGCCAATGAGCGGCTCGGTTCGCGCCCATTGACCAGCCACAGTAGCCCCGGTATGGACGCCAGCGAGATCAGCCAGCCGAAATCGGCGGAATACCGCCATCCCAAACCGCCGACG
>ENA-OQNO01002124-OQNO01002124.1-human-gut-metagenome-genome-assembly--contig:-NODE-2124-length-11911-cov-3.395876_pt1 | contig 11911 bp, 14 predicted proteins | sample MGYA00242629_ERZ504880 | MGnify/ENA primary metagenome ERZ504880 (study PRJEB26092, sample SAMD00036377) | human gut metagenome | host: Homo sapiens | study: EMG produced TPA metagenomics assembly of... | reverse complement strand
GCTTTGGCATTGCAATGTAATCCTTAAAACGCCCCGGAATCGGGTTATACATCTCATGAATGACCCCAAGAGCTGCATAACAATCCTTCACGGTGTCCACAATGATCCGAACTGCAAACAAATCATAGATCTGTTCAATCGTCTTTTGTTGATTGACCATTTTTTTATAGATACTAAAGAAATGTTTCACCCTGCCATCGATCTGCGCCCTGATCCCGGCGCTCTCTACATGGAGGCTGACTTCGTCGACAATACTCTGCACAAACTGTTCCCGCTCAGTTTTTCGCAGCGAAACCTTTTCCACAAGGTCATAATACACTTCCGGCTCCAGATATTTCAGGGAAAGATCATCCAGTTCCACTTTAATCTTGGAGATACCAAGCCGCTGGGCGATGGGAGCATAGATATCCATAGTTTCCCTTGCCTTTTCCTTCTGCTTTTCCGGTTTCATATACTTCAGCGTCCGCATATTATGCAGTCTGTCCGCCAGCTTAATCAAAATAACCCGAATATCTTTCGCCATAGCCAAAAACATTTTACGCAGATTTTCCGCCTGAACCTCAACTTTATCGGCTGAATAGGACAGCTGTCCCAGTTTGGTTACGCCATCCACCAGAAGTTCCACCTCTGAGCCAAATTCCCTGCGTACCTCGTCGGAAGTCAGTACCGTGTCTTCCACCACATCATGCAGAAGTCCTGCAACGATGGTTTCTTTATCCAGTTCCAGATCCGCAAGGATAATTGCGACGCTTAATGGATGGATAATATATGGTTCGCCTGATTTCCTCTTCTGATCCTGGTGGGCATCATTTGCAAGATGATACGCCTTTTCGATCATCGAGATATCGGTAGACGGATGATATTTCCGGACACTGCTGATCAGCTCTTCATACAGAATATCCGGGCTCGTAAAATCAGCCATGCCCTTTATAATGGCATCCGCCTTTTTAATCTTATCTAATTTTTCATTTTTATTCGTCCCATTCATTGGCATTCATATCACCGTCTTCTAATTGTTATATTCGCTAGATCCCTTCGTAGCAGAGCACTGACTGAACATCGTATCCTTTCAGGCGTTCTCTGCCTTTCAGCCCCGCAAGTTCCATTAAAAATACAATCTTAACCACTTCTCCGCCCAGGCTTTCAATCAGCTTGACGCTGGCTTCTATGGTACCGCCTGTAGCAATTAAATCATCAATAATAACAACCTTTTGTCCTGGCTTTATCGCATCCTTATGAATTTCAATTTCTGCACTGCCATACTCCAGGTCATATTCCTCGGAAATTGTCTCACAGGGTAATTTCCCCTTTTTCCTCACAGGTACAAAGGAAGTATGCAAATTATATGCCAGGGGCATTCCAAAAATGAATCCTCTGGATTCTGTTCCAACAATTACATCCACCGGTATATCTCCAATTAATTCCTGCATGGAATCAATTGCAAGTTTTAATCCGTCCGCATCCTGCAAAATACTGGTAACATCTCTGAAAATAACTCCTGGTTCCGGAAAATCCGGGATACTTCTTACATAATCGTCTAGCTTCTTCATCCTGTTCTCCATTCTAAATTCAATCATTCTTCTTTATTCCCGCGGGCAACGAGCCAAACGGACACGCTGGCGCGTCCATTTGGCGACTGCCGCGAGGGTCAAATACCCTGTTGCTTGCAGCGGGGTTTTTGACTTATCAATTTAACTTATCCATAAGTATATCATTTATCAATCGAATTATCAATTGTAAACTCCTTCAAAATTAGGCGCAAAAAAAGATGCAAAATGGTATATTTGCATCTTTTTTCTGTTATAATGTCGTATTATGTGGTTTTTTTCTGTTTTAGAGGCATGATTTCTGCTTACGCAGGGGCGTCTTCATGTACTTTATATCAACCATAAGGTATTACTTTTCATTTTTCCATTCCACCACATCACTCATATCTTTTCTTGGTCTTGCACCTGGATTTTCATCCGCATAGCCCAATGTTAAAGCGGCAAACAATTCCCCTTCCATATTTAACCAGTCCATAAGTTCCTGGTGAGCAAAAAACGTATCGCAGATCCATAAGCTACCCAAACCGGACTCCGTTGCAGAAATTGTCATATTCTGAATTGCAGCTCCTATAGACTGCGCATTGCATATTTCGTATATACGTTTTTCCGTACCGATCGAACATGATAAATCTATCCCCAAAGCATTGACCACAAATATAGTAACCGGAGCCTGCCTCATAATATCCAGTGTATGCCTGGCGGCGCTCAAATGCTGACTGCTATCCGGAAGCATCGGATTCTTTGCTTCTCTTATAAGCCCCTGTTCCATTGCAGACAGCATTTCTGTTTTCCCATCACCGGAAACAACCACGAATCTCCAGGGCTGTCTGTTTTTTGAGGATGGTGCAAGCATCCCCGCCTGAAGTATTTCTTCAATAAGATTTTGTGGTACTGGAATATCTTTGTATTTACGAATACTTCGTCTTTCTGAAATGGCTTTTAACATTTATCTGCTCCTCCTGCTTTTTAATTTTATATAACAAAAAATAGCCTTCATAATAGAAGACTACCAAAAGATAAATAACTGATAATTTTTAAATGCGGAAGATGGGACTTGAACCCACACGGTATTGCTACCACAGGCACCTGAAGCCTGCGCGTCTGCCAATTCCGCCACTTCCGCGTTTTATGTAGTCACTTGCGTAACTTACATGTTACATAATACAATATTTATCACTACTTGTCAACAAGAATTTTAAATTTTTTCAAAAATTTATACAAATAAAAAATTTTCAACTTTTTTCGATTTTAGTGTTGACATCTGTTCTAACCAATGCTATAATTCTATCTGTTCGCAGCTGATAGATAAGCATCACAGCGGATATAACTACATAGGCGGGAGTGCTGGAATTGGCAGACAGGCAAGACTAAGGATCTTGTGTATGCATGTACGTGTGGGTTCAAGTCCCATCTCCCGCATAGTTAAAAGAAAGAAGAATACCTTATTTACTGGGTATTCTTCTTTTTTTGTTCAATCAAACCGCTTCAATTTTTGATTGACCGTTGATTGACCGTTGATTGACTGAACTGTATCTTTTCAATTGTCTGTGAAATATCCAAATTAGCACAATACTTTTCAATTCTTTAATTATTATAAGCCCATAACTGGGGTTACAGGCTTGGTTAATAAGTTTCCTTTATATTACAGGATTAGAGTACCTCTGCGTCTGATCCTCCTGCTTATTCCCTTTCACTATGGGAAGTAATTTCCCTCTGGTGCTGCAAATGAATTCCTATATGTCCAATTCCCAATATTACAACGGAGACAATCAACCAGACAACTTTTCCATAGATACCCAATAGTAAAAAAGCAATTACGGGCAGGGTCGCTCCTGCAACCGGAATGCCAAAAAAGCCACTGTAAAAATCCGCCAATGTGCAATTGCTTCGAAAATAACGTATCCACCAGCACTCATATAATAACATTAAAAATATCGCCGCCACTAACCACCATGACCACACTGACCATTTACCAGGATTAAAATCCGCAAATATTAACGCTGTGCATGTGACTAATACCTGACCTGTTCTTTCCATATATAATAATATTCTGTTTTCATTCTGAGCCTCATAACCCTGGGGCTGCTTTTTGGTCCAGATTAAATTTGGTATCATCAGCATCAGTAAAAATATTAATCCCATATAAGAAAATCCAATATGCCCTGTCATTTATGATTCCTCCTCACGATCCGTACCCAATATTTCCTTTGCCTCTTTACACCATTGTAAATATGCCTGATATGTTTGAATACCAAACTTTACGGTAAGCAGATAATATTTGTGTGCCTCATCACGGTCCATATATTTTTCTAGCGTCTGTTCCGCACCTATAAGATATGGCATTTCTTTCTCTATTTTTTCTTCAAACGCTTCTATATGCATTTTAGCCTGTAATGGCCCTGATTCGCTTCCGAAAAAAAGTTTCAACAGCGTTTCATACCGTAGCTCATCCTTTTCTGCAGGCAGTTTCAGCCATTCCGCCAGATAATGTCTGCCGTCCGCCGTAATGGTGTAGATCAACTTATTTCTTGCATTGTCTTTTTCTGATTTTTTTGTGGCAAGTCCCCGGTCCACTAAACCGCTTAATGTGGGATAAATACTTCCATAACTTGCTCCCCAGAAGTATTTTAACGCAGTATCCATTCTCTTCTTTATTTCATATCCCGTTAGTTCTTCATGGCTTAATAGTCCTAAAATTACACAATCCAGTTTTTTCTCTGATGCCATTGCATATCGCCCTCCACTGTTCTGCAATTTCTGAAAACAATCCTGTTTCTATATTTGAATATATCACTATGATACATTTATCATATATCAGTCTGATATATATGTCAACAGAATTCTATGATTAAAATATCAGATTGAATCCTATTCATTCTTTACCTTACCCTTACCTTTTATTTTTCCCTACCAATTTCTTAATACAATCTAAAGCTTTTTTATAAATCATTTATTTCCTTGCCACACTTCGGACACAAATATCCGTTATACTAAATATATCAAATGAAGAACATAAATGAAGAACAGCGGTTTTACCTAACACCTCGTTATGTGAGCTGCCGCTGGACTTCGACAAACAACTATCCTATTATTGGTTTATATAAAATCTTTTTCATAACTCTGCCAGTACTGTTATCAGTACTGGCCTCCCTCTTTTATAAGCATCTTTTTATCTTGAATCCACTTTTTCCCATACATAATAATCTGAGATTTAGAAATAATATCTCAAAAAAGGAGTGTGCATTATGGATTCTAAAAATACAAACAATAACGATTATAAATTTGCAGAGATTAATGCTTCTTGCAAGAGTGAAATTGACGCTTTAGAAAATACAATCAGCAATAAGTTAAATAAACAAATTGCCATTGTTGCTTACGAACAATCTAACGAAGAAAAATAGTAATGTGGCTGTCGTATATCTAAAAGATATACGACAGCCACATTACATTATGTTTGAGGGAGCCAGACTGGTAATGTTGTGGGGCATTACCAGCCTGAACGAGTTGTGGAATATACCAGCTATCGCTAATATAATTTGTATATTAACATATTTATACAAATTTCACAATATGCGAATTTATTAAATTTTATGTTATAAGTGAAAAACTTTCTTGTTATAAAATCACCCTGCCGTCGTAATATATACGATTTTTCCGGCAGGGCAGTCTGATTGATATTTCCCTTTGTGCTTAATCGATATTTTTTTCTTTTCCCTTACTTCTTCTTTACCTGTCAGGAGCCCCCCGGCACTTCTTCAGCACTTAATGAGTGCTAATATGGCTTTCTTCCTCATATAGTATCCAAGCAGACTATTTACTGTTGTATTTACGCAAATATTCGATCTGTTCCCGACCTTCCTGTTCTTTGTCTTTTGAATTACCGGATAACTGACATAAGGCTATTACAAAAACGCCACTGGCCATACCGCCAAAAAACAGCCCAAACCCAATCAATATCTCCAATCCCATATGACAATCCCCCTGTAAGAATATACTTCTCTATTTATAATAATATGATAGACATATTTTTTTATACTTAATCAACGAAAGAATTAATTTTTGAGAATAATCACAAAAATCCCGGGGACTTTGAATGCCGCTTTCGTCCCCAGGATTTCATTTTAAATTTTCACTTTTAAAAGTTAAGAAGCAATTACTTTAATTGTCCATTCATAGCCATTCTTTGTCCAGACTTTATAGTCATTATCTTTATGATTATAGGTAATGTGATCCAATTCAGGACTTGCTTTGACATTTATGATGTTCATATATTCTATGGGATTCAATTCCCAGTTTCTGCTCCTCAGATATGAATCAATTTCGTGACTGTACATTTGATGTCCTCCTGTCTGTATTTTATGCTTAATTTGTTTTATCTGTTTGTTCCGCTTGATCTGCCTGATCAGTCTAATCTGTTTTATCTGCTCGTGCCGCTTGACTATGTTATTTTCTGTTTTCATTTGTTAGGTTTACTTTCTTCTTACTCCTATTTTACCAACCTAATTACATAAATAAAATAGAATTTTTTATCGATTTTAGGTAATATTTTATCTTCTTTTCGAATTTTTGCCATTTGAACATATATATATGATATACATTCTGCTTTCTGCCAGCTTTTCATCATAATAAAAAGAAGTCACCGCATAAACATGCTTTGACTTCCGCTCATATTTTCATTATTAAATTACCTTACTCAAAAATTAAGTAATAAAAAACTCCCCGAGTTGGGCTCGAACCAACAACCCTTCGGTTAACAGCCGAATGCTCTACCATTGAGCTATCGAGGAATACAAATCATATTATAAACCTTATATGAAATATGTCAAGAGGGTTTTTGAACTTTTTCCAATCATTCTATCGCCTTTTTACGACAAAATTCCCCGAAGACTGAACATCCCCGGGGTATCTAAAACACTATTATGCCAACTTTGTTTTTGCCAGTTCTGCAAGTGTTGCAAAACCTTCTGCATCATTTACAGCCATATCAGCTAAGATTTTTCTGTTCATTTCAACTTCAGCAAGCTTTAATCCATACATAAATTTGCTGTAGGATAATCCATTGATTCTTGCTGCTGCGTTGATACGAGCGATCCATAACTGTCTGAACTGACGTTTTCTTTCTTTTCTTCCTGCATAAGAACTAGTTAACGCTCTCATTACGGACTGTTTTGCTACTTTATACTGTTTAGATCTGGCACCTCTGTACCCTTTTGCCAGCTTTAATGTTCTATTATGTCTTTTTTTAGCGTTCATTCCGCCTTTAATTCTTGCCATGTCTTATTTCCTCCTTCGCCTACTCTTATAAATAAGGTAATATCTTGTTCATGTTTTTGAAATTTGTAGCATCTGTGATGATTGCTTTTCTTAAGTTTCTTTTTCTTTTGGCAGATTTTTTGGTTAAGATATGGCGCTTATAGGCTTTATTTCTTTTTAATTTACCTGTACCTGTTTTTTTGAAACGTTTTGCAGCTGCTCTGCTTGTTTTGATCTTTGGCATTGTATATGTTCCTCCTTATATTTAGACTTATCTATTTTAACTAAAAAATTCTTAACTGCGTTTTTCAGTTAAAAACATCATAATGCTTCTGCCTTCCATTTTAGCCGGCTTATCCACTACTGCAATGTCTTCAAGTTCTTTTGCGAAATCATCCAGAATATGTCTGCTACTCTGGACATGGGCCATTTCCCTGCCTCTAAAACGAAGTGTTACCTTTACTTTGTTGCCTTTCTGTATAAACTTTCTGGCAGCACTTACTTTTGTATTCAAGTCATTTACATCGATATTTGGCGATAAACGAACTTCCTTTACATCAATAACCTTTTGCTTTTTCTTCGCTTCTTTTTCTTTTCTCACCAGTTCGTAACGATACTTTCCGTAATCGATAATCTTACAAACAGGCGGTTTCGCTGTCGGAGCGATCTTAACCAGGTCTAATTCTGCTTCTTTAGCCAGTCTCATTGCCTCTTTTGTAGGCATAACACCTAATTGTTCTCCGTTTTCACCAATCAAACGGATCTCTCTGTCTCTGATTTGCTCGTTAATCATTAATTCGCTAATTGTCTTGCACCTCCATAAAATGCTTGAAATAAATACCACTTCGCTGCTAATTATCCGCATAAAAAAAGTGGATAGACAGACTATCCACATAATATACCCATAGAACGTTTCTATGTAACATATTAACCGATAGTCACCTCTGTGCTATGGTGAGAGTGGATACTCTACTTTGATTTCTTGTAACCTTATTTACTTTACCACATTCAAATTTTAATGTCAACTATTAATTTATTTTTAAAAATGATTTTTGTAATAATCTGTATTCTCCTCATACACTCAATCGATCGTGTTTCTGATTCAAAAAAGGCAGCCCGGATATTCAGGCTGCCATTTCCATTACTTTTTATTTTTCTTCAAAGCTTGCACATTCTGTCTGATCACAGTGTTTTGCTGCTGCACCGGCGATACCGATCTTATCTGCACTGCATTTGCATGATTCATTGAAAGTACAGTTGCGTGCTTCACAGTCCACATCAATCTTCTGGCAGGGAGTTCCCATAGAACTTCTGGCATTGTCACCTTTTCTCTCCTGGAAACTGGAACAACATGTTTCCTGGCACTTTTCTGCATGGTCTCCTCCGACCTGAATATCTCCTTTGCAACAGCACTCTGCATCATTATAGACACAACTCTGAGCGGAACATACTAATAATGGCATGATACTACCTCCTTTATTTTATTGGGGATAGTATCTGCTATTTTTTAAATTTTATTCATTTGATTATCATGAGAGTTCAAGTGAGGCGTGCAGATGGTGGGAAGGAATTTTCAGTCACGCTTTAATCTTCAACTTCAATTTTACGGATTTCTTTCGTCCGGATCTCTTTACAGATCTCATCTACAAAAGTATCCAGCGCTTTTTGCCCTTCGTCTCCTTTAAATCTGCTTCTCACGGAAACAACGCCGTCCTCTTCTTCTTTCGCACCCACTACCAGCATATAAGGTAATTTGTCCAGGCGGGCTTCCCGAATTTTATATCCAATCTTTTCAGAACGTTCATCGGTTGTACAGCGGATACCGTTTAATTTTAACTGGTCTTCCACCTTTTTGGCATAATCATGGTATTTCTCCGAAATCGGAAGGACACGTACCTGCTCCGGACACAGCCATGTAGGGAATTTACCTGCATATTTTTCAATCAGCCATGCAAGCGTTCTTTCATAGCAGCCCATACTGGTTCTGTGAATGATAAACGGACGTTTCTTTTCTCCGTCTTTATCCACATAATACATATCAAACTGCTCAGCCAGTGCAAAATCCAACTGAATCGTAATCATGGTATCTTCTTTCCCGTATACGTTTTTCGCCTGGATATCCAGTTTCGGTCCGTAGAATGCGGCTTCTCCATCTGCTTCTACAAATGGAAGTCCCAGCTCTAAAAGCATTTCACGCATAACTCCCTGGGACTCTTCCCAGTATGCAGCGTCTCCAATATATTTTTCCGTATTATTCGGATCCCATTTGGACAGACGGTAGGTTACGTCGTTCTCCAGTCCCAGGGTCTTCAGACAATACAGTGCCAGGTTTACACACCCTTTGAACTCTTCATGGATCTGCTCCGGAGTCATGATTAAATGTCCTTCGGAAATAGTAAACTGACGTACTCTGGTAAGTCCGTGCATTTCTCCGGATTCTTCATTTCTGAATAAGGTAGAAGTTTCACCATAGCGCAGCGGCAGATCCCGGTAACTCTTCTGGCTAGCTTTATATACGTAGTACTGGAATGGGCAGGTCATGGGACGAAGTGCAAATACTTCATCATCCTTGTCTTCATCTCCCAGGACAAACATTCCTTCTTTATAGTGATCCCAGTGACCGGAAATCTTATACAGATCACTTTTTGCCATTAATGGCGTTTTGGTTCTCACATAGCCTCTCTTTTCTTCTTCGTCTTCAATCCATCTCTGCAGAGTCTGGATAATCGTAACGCCCTTAGGCATAATAAGCGGCAGTCCCTGACCAATTACATCCACCGTAGTGAATAACTCCATTTCACGTCCCAGTTTATTATGGTCACGTTTTTTCGCTTCTTCCATTTGTAACAAATAGGTATTTAATTCATCTTTTTTGGCAAATGCGGTTCCGTAGATACGCGCAAGCATTTTATTTTTTTCGTTACCTCTCCAGTATGCACCAGAAGAAGAAGTCAGTTTATATGCTTTAATGGACTTTGTGCTCATTAAATGAGGTCCTGCACAGAGATCTGTAAAATCTCCCTGGCGGTAAAAGGAGATAATGGAATCTTCCGGAAGGTCCCGGATCAATTCTACTTTATAAGGTTCCCCTTTTTCTTCCATGAACTGAATCGCTTCTTCTCTTGGCAAAGTAAATTTTTCCAGCCTTGCTCCTTCTTTGATGATTTTCTTCATCTCTTTTTCGATATTATCCAGGTCTTCCCTGGAAAATGGCTCATGATCAAAATCATAGTAAAAACCGGTGTCAATCGATGGTCCAATTGCCAGTTTTGCTTCCGGATACAGGCGCTTTACGGCCTCAGCCAGCACATGGGAGGTAGTATGGCGCAGAGCTGCCAGCCCCTTTTCATCATTTGCAGTTAAAATCGAGAGCTCACAGTTCTGGTCTACAACAGTTCGCAGATCCACAACCTCACCGTTTATTTCTCCGGCACATGCCATTCTTGCCAGTCCCTCACTGATATCCAATGCGATATCATATACGGATTTGCTATCTTGATATTCTTTTTTTGATCCATCTTTTAATGTAATAATCATATTGTTACCCATTTTGTGCTCCAGGCTATTCTGCAGCACAGCCACAACAATGCGGCTTCCTTTCTATCATTTTTCATCTTTTACAACATACTTCACGCAAAAAGTCCCCGGACCATACCTGCCGGTACGATCCAGGGACGAGTATTTGAACTCGCGGTTCCACCCTGATTGTTTCTTAGAAACCACTTCATTTTGATGATAACGGCATCACCGGACCGGATTAGGGCCACTCAGAGTCAGTTTTCAAATGTTTCCTAACAGGATATTTCCAGCACCAATCCCTCTCTGGGTTATTCCGCATTCTACTCTTCTCTTCAACGTATTTACAATATCTATCCTTGATTATAGCATTTACACTTCATTTGTCAACACCTGAAATTCATTTAAATATTTCCAACCAGTTTTTCTTTAACCAAAGCAAAAAATTCCCTCACCAGATAATGGATCTGGAACCTTGGGTCGGAAGCTGCTGCAATTCCCGACAGATTTGTATATCCCTGCTTCTTGCCTAGCTGCATTGCCCGGAACACATGGAAATTGTTTGTCACAATGCCAACTTTGTCTTCTTTGCTTCCGATAAGCTGTGCACTATACTTCAGGTTTTCCTCGGTACTGGTGGATTTATCTTCTAAAATAAGCCTGTTCTCTTCAATTCCCGCTACTGTCAGGTAACGTCTCATGGCCTCCGCCTCAGTAATATCTTCGCCGGGTCCTCTGCCGCCGGACAGGATCGCCTTGCTTTCCGAATTTTCCTTCAGGTATTCAGCTGCTGCATCCAGACGCAATGTCAATGCTTTACTGGGAACTTCCCCCTTAACCTGGGCACCCAGAACGATTACGTAATCCAGATTCTTTTCCCCATGCTGGAACATGCCCGTGAAAATAAATACTTCCACTAGTAAAAAAACAAATAATCCTACCGCCAGCACGCCGCCTAAAATGACTTTGCACCAGGTGGGAAAAAAATGTGCCCCCGGATGAGTTTTATGGTAGTGTCCCAAAAAGACGAGACCAAAAAACACTGCTGCCCCGCAAAGCCAAATGATTGAAAAATCCATTCCGATGCTGACTAAAATCACAAAATATAGCAAAGATGCCATTCCTAAAACCAGCCATAAAATCTGCATTGTATTTTGATACCCCCTTTTGTCTGTGTTTTCATTACTATTTTCATCTATTTTCCAACTATATTACAGAGATCTTTTTTCAGTTTAACTTATTTTACAAGGTCTGTCAATGCGGCGGAGGTTTAATAACGTAGTGTTCTATTAAATGCATTATATTGGGTTTTGCTGATTAATGACGCTTTGTAGATGGAGGTAGTGTACGGAAAGATGGGCGTGGGAAACTGGTATGGACTCCGTCAGCTGGCCGCAGAACTGGTATTTTCTAACCTTTCCGAGATTCAGTTTATCGCAACAAAGCTGGTTTTCTCAGCATGGCGGAACCCTTGGGCTGTGGCAGGCTGTTCTTTATTGGATGCAGCGCAGTATGTTTCGGCTGTTTATGCGTAAAAGAAGATGAAAGTTTACTCCTTTTTCTGTAATGAAGAAACAAATCCCGGTGATAAATTC
>ENA-OQNO01002111-OQNO01002111.1-human-gut-metagenome-genome-assembly--contig:-NODE-2111-length-11958-cov-2.799172_pt1 | contig 11958 bp, 11 predicted proteins | sample MGYA00242629_ERZ504880 | MGnify/ENA primary metagenome ERZ504880 (study PRJEB26092, sample SAMD00036377) | human gut metagenome | host: Homo sapiens | study: EMG produced TPA metagenomics assembly of... | reverse complement strand
AGTGGGGCGTTTGGTCCAGGCGGAAGCCTTCCGCGCTCTCGGTCTCCACGGCTTAGTACGAGCCGTCTGTCAAAGCCAGATACGCCCTGCCGTGGCGGTCCGTTGTGATAGTGTCCACCAGGGCGTCGTCCATGCGGCGGATCTCAAAGGTAACGTTAGGGATGCGCTCCTTGGTGTTGTCCGCGTTGACCTTGATCAGCTCCAAGCCGCCCACATGGTCGTTATACACCGTGATGGTCTGGGTGTCGTTGGGGTTGATGACCACCGTTTGGGTACGGCTTTCCTCATGGATGGTGTAGCCCTCGATGGTCTTGGTTTCCGTGATGATGAATGTCCCCACCAAACCGTCAATGATGATCTGGCCGTTTTCATCGGTGCGGTAGAGGCCCATGCTGGAGGTCATGCCGCCGTTGTCGTCCACCACCGTGCCGTCCGCCTCGGTGATGGTAAATTCCACCCCCTCCAGGGGCTCATGGGTGACGGAATCCAGCTTGTTGATGACAAGGCCGCCCTTGGGGGTGTTGGTGATGACCACCGTTTGGGTATCTCCACCCTCCCCGATGACTACATTGGTGGAGGGGGCGTCCATGACGTACCCATGGGGCGCCTTGATCTCCGTGAGCACGTATGCGCCGGGGGCCAGGTTGGTGATGCGGATCTCACCGCTGCTGTCGGTGGTGAAAATACCGTTCTGGGTGAGGGTGGAATCGCCAATTACCCCGTCCAGTCCCACCTCGCAGCCGGCGGCCGTCGTCACTCGGAACTGGGCCCCGGCGAGAGGCTGGCCCGTGGCGCTGTCCCGTTTCTGGATGATCAGCTCACCCTTCGGCTGATTCTTAAAATTGAGGCTGACCGTCCGGCCCTCTTTGATCTGCACGGTCTGGGCCTGGGTATCGATGAGGTAGCCCGGAGGGGCCTGGGTTTCCGTCACCACCACGCTCTTTCCGGGCTGGAGGCCGGAGATCAGGATCTCACCATTTTCGTCCGTCCGGTAGATGCCGTTGGAGTCCCCAATGAGGGTGCCGTCCGCATAGGTGACCTTGAACTCTGCGTCAGGCAGGGTCACGCTGGGGTTGGCCGAGCACACCTTGCGGATCAGGAGGTTCCCGTCCGGCATGTTTTCAAAGCGGACAGTGATGACACTCTGCTCCCCGTTGTCTGCCAGGTAGACGGTCTCGGAGGACTGGATGATGCTGTACCCGTCCGCCGGATCCACCTCCTCCACGATGTACGATCCTGGCTTCAGGCCCGTCCAGATGGCCATGCCGTTGGAGCCGGTCACCTTCTGGCCGATCACCGTGCCGCCGGTACCGGAGGCGCCTCCCAGGTAGCGGAGCTGGAAGGTGGCCCCGCCCAGGGCCTCGCCGGTGACACTGTCATATTTCTCCACCACAATGGCGTTGAGGGGGACATTTTGGAAGGTCACCGTCCTGTCCCTGCCGCTGGTGATGTAGAACTCCTGGGTGGTGGGTTCTTTGATGGTGAAGCCGGGGGCGGGTTCCAGCTCCGTCACCTTGTACCAGCCGTCCCGTAGGCCCTCCAGCACGATCTGGCCGCTGGCGTCAGTGAAGTAGGTCCCCAGGTCGTTGAGCTCGCCGGTGTCGGTGTCATTGCTGCCATACCAGACCTGGAATTTGACCCCCTGGATGGGGCTGCCGGTGATGCTGTCTACCTTCTGGATGGTAAGGGTGGGCTTTTTGTGGTTCTCGAAATAGACGGTGTGGTTCCGGTTGGGATAGAGGGTGACCAACTGGGGCTCCGCATCCATGAGATAAGGGGAGGGAACCGATTTTTCTGAAATTTGATACACCCCGGGCAGCAGATTTTCCAGGGTGGCCGTTCCGTCTGCCCCGGTCTTGATTTCATCCACGCTGTGGCCGTCCGCCGCCTCCACCAGGAATACGGTATCCGGCACGGGCTCCCCGGTGTCGGCATCCCGCTTCACCACCGTCAGATTGGGCCGGATATCGTTCTCCAGGATGATAGTGGAGGTCTTGCCGGGGAACAGCTCCACATGGCGCTCCACCGGGTCGATGATATGGTCTGAGGTGGTGTCCAGCTCCTTGACCGAGTACACCCCCGGCTCCAGGCCGGAGATCAGGATCTCTCCATTTTCATCAGTGGTGCGATCCAGGTAGTGCGAACCATCCTCATTCCTGGCGATGCGGAAGGTGACCCCAGCCAGCCGGGAGCTGTCCGAACTCAGCTTGATGAGGTTCAGGGAGGGTTTCACAGAGTTGGTGAACACGAACCGGGCCGTCTGGTTGGCCTCCATCTGGATGATCCGCTGGGCCTCGTCGATGATGTAGCCCGGGCAGTCCAGTTCCGTCACCACATAAGCTCCGGTGGGCAGTTCAGACAGGTCGATTTCGCCGTTCTGGTCGGTGGTGAACTCCGCCGGGCCAAAGTTGCCGTCCACGGCCTCGATGCGGAACCTGGCGTTGGGGATCACCTTGGACGGGTCGGCGCTGTCCACCTTGACCAGCCAGATCCCGGGCTTCTGGTCGTTAAAAAAGTAGAGCTCCTTAATACTGTCTCCGGCCTTCAGTTCAATTTCCTGCGGGGTGGAATCCACCAGATGTCCACTGTCCCCAGTGTCCACCTCCTGGACGCGGTAGGTGCCCGGCCGGCAGTCCGTGAGCAGAATTTCTCCCAAAGCGTCTGTCTCATAGTCCCCCAGCAGCTCCCCATCCCGCCAGATGCGGAAGGTGACGCCGGGCATAGTCTCATGGCTCAGGCGGTCGTACTTGATGATCTTCAGGCCGGGCAGGGCCTCGTTCTTCAGGGTATAGGTGACGCAGTCCCCTGCCACCACAGTGGTGGTATAGGTCTGGGGATCCCGCTGCCAACCCTCTGGGGCGGACAGTTCCCGGATTTCGTATGCCCCCGGCTTCAGCTCCGTGAAGGTATAGGAACCTCCGGTGCCGGTGATGCCGGTATAGGTGGCGCCGCTCTCAATGTGCTTGATCTGTACCTTGGCCCCGGCCAGGCTGGCCCCGGTGGCCCCGTCGATCTTCTCGATACGCAGGTCGCCGTAGGGTTCATTTTCAAAGTCCACCTCGGCGGTCTCTCCGTACTTCACAGTGACCTGCTTGACCGGCTCCTCGTCCAGCAGGTGATACTCCGGGGGTACCCGCTCATAGATGGTGTAATTGCCCACCTCGGTGAGAGGGATGGCGATGGAACCGGATTCCGGCGTGGTGTAGATGCCGATGGTGTCTCCGTCCGGGCCCACCACCTCGAAGGTGGCGCCGGAGAGGGTGACAGTGGTGCCCGCCTCATACTTGGTGATCTTGAGGGCGGTCTCGCTGGGAGGGGGCGTAGGCTCGTCTGGGGCATCCGGCTCGTCGGTATCCGAATAGTTAGAGATGGCGTTTCGCAGCAGGCTGACCTTGGGATCCGTGTCGCAGAGGTAGCTCTGGAGGTTGCCGTACTGGTCAACCTCCTGGCAAAGCGCGTAAAACACGACGTACTGGTACACATCGGCGGAGAGGGAGAGCTGAACGCTGCCGGTCTGGCCTGCTACGCTGTCCTCTGGGTAGAGCACCTTGAAGGTCCCCTTGTAGCCGTCTCCGGTATTGGAGACCTTGACCTGGGTAATATCCTGGTTGTTCTCATCCGCAATACGGGCGCCCTCCGGTACGTCCGTCCCATCCTGGAACGATACATTAACAGCCGTCCGTCCACCCAGGTAGGGGAGGTGACGGTAAACACCTGCTGGCGGTAGGCGGCCCCGTCACTGGTGACGGGGTAGGCCGTCTCCTGGTCCGGGGAGGTGGTGAGCTGGGGCTCCGCCACGCTGGTCCACCGGGTGCCCTCCGTGTAGATCTGGACGGCGGCGTTGAGGATATTTTCCCCAATCTCCCGCTCCGTGCCAGTAAGGCCGGGGGCCACGGTGACGGCGCTGATGTCCCACTCGGGGATCAGGTAGCACCACAGGGCAATCTTGCCGGCGTAAAAGGCCTGATATTTGTTATCCAGCCCCAGTTCCTCCAAGGAGCGGTGGGGGTACATGTTGGCAATCAGCCCTACCACCTTAGGATCGCTGGCCTTCTCCTCAGCCAGATAACGGATGCTCTCCCCCTCTGGAACTGTTTGGGGCACGCCGTACTGGTTGGGGTTGACACAGTACGCTGGGATTTCCTGGGTTTCCCCGGCGCTGTTTTCATAGAGGAAATAGGTATAGGATTGGGTCTGTACCTTTCCATTGACGGCCAGGTACTTCATGGAATAGCCGCCGCTGTAAATGTTGACCTCACCCAGGGCCTCCTCCGGGGTGGAGGCGGCGCCCGCCGGCGCTACCAGCAGGGACAGGGCCACCGCCAGGGTGAGCATCAGGCTGATGATTCGTTTCATTTGCAAACTTCCCTCCTAAGCAAAAAGCGGGAGGCTTGCTGCCTCCCGCCGGTTTGTCTGGGACGCTGTTAGGTCACGTCCCTCTGATATTATATTCGGTATAGAGATATTTCCCGTCGTGGTACACATCCCAGGCTTCCACCTCGAACCGGGCCCCCGGCGCGGAGCAGAATACTTGGGTAAGCTGGTCTTCCTGCCAGGGCCAGAACATCTGCACCGCGTTCTGTGCAGAGATGCCCAGGTGCAGGTTGAGAGCGGGGGCACCATCCGCCCACAGCTCTGGACAGTTCACTGCGGCGTTGTAGATGGTGTACTCCATCCGCCGGGTCTCATAGAGGTTTCGAATGTGCAGGTTGTCCCCATATTCACTTTGAAACCGACGCACCTCCGCCTTCGGCAACTCCAGCTCCGGGAAGCGCGTCTGGTCATAGGCGGGCAGGGGTTCCGGCTCCTCCCACAGACGCAGATCCGTGATCTCATAGGTGGTGCCGTCATCGCAGAGCACCTTGTCCCCCTCCTTCAGCCGGAGGGGCTCGTCCGACTGGGGGACGGTGACCACCCCGGAGGGGGCGGACACCGCACTTTCCTCTGTGTAAGGAGAGCTGGTGTCTACCAGGACACGGTTGGCGCCCTGGTCATACGCCACGCCGAAGTCTACCGCCCGGCCGACGTCCCGGAGCTGCACATAGTTGTGGCCGTGGATGACATACGCTTCCAGATCCACCTGTTTCCCGTCCACATAGAAGGTTTGGGTGCTTGGGGCTGCAGTGAGGGCAGCCACCCCCGCCGATGCTGGCCCTGCCAGGACCGCGCCGGCCAAGGCACCTGCCAATACTGCTGGAATAAGCTGTTTCCTTTTCATACGGTTGACCTCCTTCTTTCCTCTGCTGTCCTTGTGTTCCTTACAGCAACAACATACCGGAAATCTGGGGAAAAGTCTACAGCAAAGAGCAGTCCCCTGTGGAGAAAATGAGCTCGGAAACTCAAGCAGGTTACACAACCTCCACCGCCTGCACCTGCCAGCGGTAGGCCCTCTGATTACGCACACAGGTGTAGAGAGTGAGCATGTTCTCGGTGGAAGGGGCGGTGCCGCTGGTATCCGTCTCCTTGACCTTCTGCACACTGGTGACCTCATAGGTGCGGGCGCCCAGCTTGGTGGTCCAGGTGATGGTATCTCCCCATTCCAGGGTGTGGAGATCCCCAAAGTCATCCCGTACCCCCCGGTTGTGCCCGGCGATGGCGCAGTTTCCATCCCAGATGCTGGTGCCTTTGAAATGTCCCGCGCCCTTCATGAGCGTGGAGCTGTCTGTACCCTCATAGACCCGCACGCTCAGGCCGATGGCGGGGATTCTCAATGTCCCCAGGTATCCGCTGGAATAGTAGAGATCCGAGGTCACCGGGGTATAGCCGAGGGAGGTGGTCTGCTCCTCCTCGGTAGCCGGAGTGGAGCTGTTGGTATCTACAGAGGGCGGGAACACGATGGGTGTCCCGCTGCCGTTGACGGCGCCCACTGCCATACCCTCCGGGGCCAGATTGGGGGTAAGCCAGGTTCCGGTGTTCAGAGTGTCTGCGCTGGCGCTGCCGAAGCCCGGCGGGATGAGGGCGGCATTCTTGCTGATGTCCTCGTTTTTCAGGGCCCCGCCGTCTGCCGTGTGTACCACCTCCACCGAGGTGGGCTTGCCGTAGTCCGGCCCCTCCGGCGCGTCAATGGCGTAATCTAAAGCACCCGCCGGGGTAGCCAGGGCCGCCGCCAGGCAGGCGGCCAGGCACAGGGTGGCCAGCTTCTTCACTCCGAATCCTCCTTGTTCTCCCGGCGCCGCTTGACGAACAGGCAGGCTCCAATCACGCCGCCCACAGCAAAGACCACGCCCAGCGGGAGCAGGATGGCCGCCCAGTTGAACTGGGCCAGGCCATCCCCAGACTCCTCCATGGGTACGGCGGGCTCCAGGGGCTCCCCCTCAAAAATTGCAACGTAACGCACCCGGTTCAGGGCGATGCGGCTGACGGTGCCGGTGTAGTCCGCCGTGACAGTATAGCCGGTGACATAACTGCTGGTGGCGGTGCCGGTGTAGGTGGCCACGGCGGTGTAACAGTCCCCCAGGTTGTAACCGGCCACGCTGGCGGTGTTGTCCGTCCGCCAGTCAATATTCTGGAGGGTGAGGGTACGCCCGTCCTCCTCAATGCTCTTGGGGATGCTGGCGGTATCCTGGCTGGCCAGGTTGGGATAGGAGCGGGTGGCGGACACCTCCCGGGTGGAGCTGCCGTAGCCCGCCGCTTCCACCTGGACAGTGTCCAGCTGGAGGGACAGGGTGCCGGACAGTCCGTCCTCCGTGACGAACTCCTTCTCCTGGGGCAGCAGGGCCAGGACGGATTCCATATCCTTGCTTTTACTCTCCAACGATACCGTTTCCGTGTGCGGGCGGCTCTCATGCTCCGGCAGCTCCTGCTGAAGCAGATCCGTCAGGGTGTAGTGGAAGCCGTCCTGCTCGAAGTCCGACCGTGGGATACCGGCAGGGTCCTGCTCCGGGGAGAGGTCATAGACCTTGCGGATCTCCGCCCCGTCCTCACTGCGTGTGACAGAGGTTGGATAGCAGACCTGCACCTCGGTGACCGCGGGGAATGGCTCCGCCGCCAGGGCGGTTGGGAGCAGCGCCGCGGCTATCAACAGGCCGGCGGCGCATCTCAGAATGGTGCGTTTCACGATGGGGTTCCTCCTTCACATTTTGTCATATTTTGCTCCAGCCGCTCCAGAGTGCGCCGGGCCAGGAGGCGGAACTCCCAGGGCTCCAGCTCCAGGGGGCGGTAGTCGCCTTTGTCCGTGATGCCGTCCGCCCGCACCTTGAGCACCAGGGGCAGCACGGCAGGGTGCTCCTCGAGCACCGTGGGGGCCAGCCAGCCCTTCCCGGCCAGATACACCCACCGGAGGGCGGAGGCAGGATTACCAGGGACGTCGGGCCAGAGGTATTTCCCCGCCAGCTTCTTGCGGCGCTGCTTCTTGTTGACGGGGATGGGGGCCAGGATCTTGCCCTCAATTTGGTAGCGAAGGCCAAGCTCCTCTACACAGGCGCGGAATGCCTGGCGGGCCTCTGGGGTGTCCGCCCATTGAGGCAGCGGCTCCCCCAACTCTGAGGCCAGCACATCTTCCCCCTCTGGATCATCTGGGAAGAGGGGCACGTTCTTCACTAGCTCCAGCACGTGGAAGCCGTCCGTCAGCCCCAGCACCTTCCGCTTGGTGACCGGGATGCCCCGGTAGTGCTCTACAGCCTCGTCCAGCGTTTGAACCCGCTCTAGGCTCCAGCCCTTGCAGAGAGGGCCGCCCTGACCCAGCCGCAGATCATCTATGGTGTAATAGGCCAGGCTCATTCGGCATCCTCCTCCCGGGCCAGCAGGGCGCCCAGCCCGAACAAATCCACGCCGCAATGCTCCAGCATATCCAGGAACTCCGCGTCATAGGTTCGGAATACCTCGGACGCTCTTTTGCACGGCATACCGCTGGCTGACCGGCTGTCCAGAGCCAAGCGGACAACCATGCCGACGTTCAGATCGTGGAGCAGCCGGATGGCCTCTAACTGCTCCCTTGCAGTGGGCTCCTGCCGGGTAAGCACGATGCAGCCGTGCTCTGTATGCAGGGCCAGCCGCTCCGCGTCCTCCAGTCCGGAGAGCTGGAGGGCGGCCCGGGGGATGGCCAGGGTCTTCTTGCTTGTGTCATGGCAGATGGTAAATTTCATCTTCTGTTTTCACCTCGTATTCTTAGTCCTGCGGCCAGTCCCACACCCGAGGCAGCCGCCCGGTAGGGGCGGACAGGATCCGCAGCTCCGGCCGGTCGCTGGACACCAGTCCGGGGTTATCCAGCAGGGAGAGCTGGCGGTTGAGCATGGGGCTTGGGTCAAAGTTGGTCATGAGCAGCTCGTGGTACCTGGAGTCCTCCTGCCGGGCCATGGGGTTGGGGCGGTCAAAGCCCACAATATAAAAGTCCGGGGCGAAGAGGTCCAGAATGTCCGGATGGCTGTTATAGGACAGGACGATGTGGCTGTCCCGCGCCGCCGGGGCGCACAGGCAATCGTGGAGCCGGACGTGATCCCGGAGGGCAAAGGAGGGCGCGTACATCCTCTCCGCCTCCAGATAGGGCGGGTCCGCATAGATCACCGCACCCGTCCGGGCGTACTGCCGAACCACATCGCAGCAGTCCTTGTTCTCCACCACCACGCCCTGGAGTGCGTCCGAGGCGCGTCGGAGCAGGCCAAGGAAGCGGCGCAGCTCCACGCTGCGCCCGCCGAAGCTGTTTCCGGTGGCACTGTAGCTGTACCGGATGCTCAGATAGTAGGCCGCAGCCCGCTGTACGTCCGGCAGGTTGGCCCGGCCCACCAGGAGCTTCTTCACCTCCTGCCTGTCCATGGGCGGGAAGTACTCCTCCGCGATCTGGAGCTCCTCCTCCAGGAAGTCGTTGGGGTCATACCCGTGGTTGAGGAAGCGGAGCACCACCTCGAAGTCCGCCCGGGCATGGAGGGGCAGGAAGTCCAGCTCCCTGAGCAGCGCCAGGGGCCGGTCCCGGGCACAGCGGAACAGGTTGGCCAGATCCGCGTCGATGTCGTTGTACACCCGCAGGGGTGCGTACCCGGCGCCCAGGCCCAGGGTCACAGCGCCGCTGCCGCCGCAGACCTCCAGCAGGCGGGGCGCCCTTCTGGGGAGCAGCTGGAAGATATAGGGGAGCAGGAACAGCTTCCCTCCTACCCAGGGGAAGAAGGGCTTAGCGATCCGCCTCACCTCCCCCATGCAGGCGGAAGGCGCCCATAGCCCGGGTCATGCCCGAGGAGGCCATCCGCAGTCCGAGCTCCATCCGTTGGAGCTGAAGGATTGTGGTATACACCTCCCCGCTGTTTGCGGGGTAGAAGTAGCCGGTGCGGTCGCTGCAGATGGGCGCCCCATCCACCCGCAGGTTATGGACCAGCTTGCGCAGCTCTGCCTCATGGACACGGAGTATCTTCTTCAGCCTTTTCCCGGAAACAGCGTTTTCCTGGCCAAGGCAGTGCTTCTTCAGGTACTCCAGCAGTTGCTTCTCTTTGGCTTTCATGACGTCCTCCTTTTCCGGGCCGTCCTCCCGAAAAAGGGCACAAAAAACAGGGGCCGCTGTCCCCTCCGGGAAAACGGCCCCTGTTTCGTGTTGATATAGATTTGATCTGGGGTTACATCTGCTGCATCTGTTTGGGCGCCTGGGATTGCGTCTGCTGCCTGGCAATGTATGCACATCCGTCCTCTGTCATGGTATAGCCCTTGTTCCGCAGCAAATCCAGCCCGTACCGTTCCAGATCAATGCAGCCTGACAGGGCCCGATCCACACACCCCAACCGCACACGCAGATCCATCCGCGCCATGTCTTGGAGCTGATCCGCCCGCACCACCTGGTAGCGGTTCAGATTCTGCGCCAAATCCAGGGCGGCGGGCAGGGTGGCACAGTGCTCATACTCCAGTATCCAGAGATAGGCCTGGAGGAACCCCTTCTGCCCCTGGTTCTGTTCCTGGAGGATAAATCCCAGGTTCTGACCGTCATAGATGAGATCCTCCAGCCGTCCCCTATATGCATCCTCCAGGCCGGTGATCCCCGGCAGGCTGCACCGGGCCTCCAGCAGGGTGCACTTCCGGATGGTCTGCACACCCAGAGCGTCCAGGGCCAGCCGGATCTCTCCGGGGCGGGCATCCGTGACGTCGTTGTAGTCCGGCAGCGCCAGCCACACCCCCTCCGGCACCGCGGATGAGGCCAGCTTTAGCCGCAGGCTCCAGCTGTAGTCCGGCTCCGGCAGGGTGACGCCGTCATATACTTCTGGCTGCTCCCGCTCCGGGTATACCACATAGCAGCCTCCAACAAACAGTCCGGGGTGCTGTTTCTCGTAACGCCTGCCCAGCTGGTCCATGTCGATATAGTCCCGCAGCGCCAGGAGCCTGGCGTTGGTCTCCTCCAGGTAATACAGACCCAAGTCCTCATAACTGAGGATTCCTCCGATGGCATCATACTCGTCCAGGTTGGCCAGCAGGCTGACCGCCTCCGTGCTGGCCTGGACGGGATGACGCCGGATGGCTGCCTCCAGGGCGATCCCCTCCCGCACGGTCAGCGCCTCCAGCCGTTCCCGCAGCCATGCCTGCTCCTCCGGCCTGCCGGGGAGCTGTAAAAGTCCTGCTTTGTCCATATCAGGGGCACCTCATTCCCATACTGTTCAGTCCGGGCTGGGGCGGCAGCGGTTTCTGCACCGGCTGGCCATCCGCCCGGGTTAGCAGGCCATAGTCTGTCAGCTCGCCCCCGTACTGCTGGATCAGTGCCTCGCCGTATCCGTAGAGGTTCAGGTACCGGCACAGCAGGTCGGCATTCTCTTCCCCCATGGAGCGGCGCAGCTCCCCGCGGGCCACGTCCTCTGGAGAGGCGGCTGCCCAATTCAGATTGTAGGCGTCCAGCCGTTCCGCCAACGCCATGGCATCCTCCAGGCTCGAAATGGACGACACCTCCAGCACCGCCTTGTACTTGATCAGGGCCAGAGAGTCCCGCTCCGCCAGCACCATCAGCCGGATGGCCAGGCAGTTCAGGGTATCCAGCCGCTCCGGCGTGACCCACGCTGCCGGAAGCTGGGGTACCCGGCTGTGGAAGGCGGTGACGGCGCAGTTGGGGAGGCCCACGGCCTCCATCCGCTCCCGCACCTCCACCAGCTCCTGTCCGGCGGGGAGGGTGAGCTCCGCCCGTTCCTCCCCGAGCCGGAGCTCCAGCCGAAAGAAGCCAGTCGGGGCCTCCGGCGCGATGCGGGGTTCCTGGCCCTCTGTGGGCTTCCAGTTCCCATCCGGTACCACATACCCCTGCCTGGTGAATACACCGCCCTCCGACTGACGGATCCGGCGGCCCAGGAGTTGGAAGTCCAACAGTTCAAACACCTTGTCCGGCACATCCTTCACCTCGGGGATGGAACCGTTTGCCGCGTAAACCCGGCCCAACGAGGCGTCGTCCGTGGCCTCGGGCACCACCTGGCAGTGCTCCGCCTGTTCCGCCAATGCGGCAAACGTGCGCAGAGGGATGATACCGCTCCGGCTGCTTTCCAGCCTGACCAGCCCCTCGAAGGCAGTGCGCTGCTGTTCACTTAGGCTGACCAGCCGCTCCGCCAGGGCATTGAGCGCGGGGAAACCCTCGCCAGATTGCAGGCCAGGGAACAGGACGGGGAATTCCCCATAGTCCTCCATCTCCCATTCCACTCTGGTGTCCGGCGCGGGCCGCAGCCGTTCCCAGGCATCCAGGACAGCATACGGGTCTGCTGGAAGCTCCAGTGTCACATAAGTATCCTTGTCCGGATTGCACAGGGATACTGTAAAGGCCTTATCCACGGCTCATACCCCCCATCGTCATGCCCTGGGCCTGCGTCAGCCCGAACTGCTCAGCCTCCGTCTGGATGCTCCAGCCCTCCGGCTGCCACATGTGGACGTAAAGCTCCCCGCCGTCCACACGGATTGCCTGCTGCTCCAGGCCCTCGCCAACGCCGTCCGCAGCCTGGCCGGTGAGATAGTCCTTCAGCCCTGTCAGCTCCTCCGGAGAGAGCTGGCCGACGACCTGGCACTCCGCCACGCCCCACT
>ENA-OQNO01002109-OQNO01002109.1-human-gut-metagenome-genome-assembly--contig:-NODE-2109-length-11967-cov-3.404814_pt1 | contig 11967 bp, 9 predicted proteins | sample MGYA00242629_ERZ504880 | MGnify/ENA primary metagenome ERZ504880 (study PRJEB26092, sample SAMD00036377) | human gut metagenome | host: Homo sapiens | study: EMG produced TPA metagenomics assembly of... | reverse complement strand
GCGAGCGCTCTTCTCATGAGCCGAAGATCGCTTCCCGGATGACGGCTATCTGGATCGGCGGCGGAAGGTATCCGGCCGGCGGCCCGGAGTTTAACCTGGGTAATGACATCAATGCGGCCAATGTGGTGTTCCAGAGTAAAATGGAGATCTGGCAGGTTCCGAAGAACGTTTATGAGATGATGCCGCTGTCACTGGCGGAACTGGAATATAAGGTAGCTCCGTACGGGGAAATAGGAGAGTACCTTTTGCAGCAGCTGGACGAACACGCGCAGGAGGAGGGGCCGAGAAACAGCGCCTTCCGCACCGGAGAGACATGGGTCGTCGGGGACAGCCCGGCCGTTGGCCTGCTCTTATATGAGCACAGATTTGAGTTTGACTGGGTCGAGGCGCCGCTGGTGACGGAAGACATGGCCTATGTTCATACGAAACTGAACAGACCGATCCGGATTTACCATTCCATCGACAGCAGGCTGATCCTGGATGACTTCTTTGCGAAGCTGGCGCTGTTTCATGCGAAGCATCCGGAAGGATATAGCGGTTAAATGGGTGCTGCGGAAAGAAGAGAATTGATATAAAGCGAATATAAACCGGTGCAGGTTCTTTTAAAAACCCACACCGGTTTATATTCGTTTGTCTATCTGGCTTTCCTTCCGCGCCGGAATACCGGCATGGAAGCAAGAGAAATCGAAACTTCAATCCACTGACCGCCTTCATATTCGTTACCGGTCTCTGCATCTGTCAATATTTCATTTCCCGGCAGATATACCGATATTGTTTTAGCCCCCGCTTCCAGTACCGGCGCAACTAAAATCTCGCTTCCATAGCAGTATTCATCCTCGACTTTCCAGGCATTTGTATCACCCGGAAACTCATAAAACAGCGTCCGCATGACGGGAGTGCCCTTCTCATGTGCCTCCTCCATCAGCTTCCTGGTGTAAGGGCGCATTTTCTCACGAAGCTCCATATACTTTTTGCAGATTTCATAGACCTCTTCCCCATAGCTCCACACTTCATTGGCAGCGCCGGAACAGCAGTGTGCGCCGCCTGTCGTTCCCACCTGTGGCTGCCTGGGTTCCCGGTCGCCATGAAGACGCATGACGGGACAGAACGCTCCCCACTGGAACCAGCGCACAAACAGCTCGCGGAAATCAGGATCGTCAGGATTTCCACCGTGGAATCCGCCGATATCCGTGGTCCACCAGGCAATTCCCGCCAGCCCCATATTCAGTCCGGCTGCCAGTTGGTTTTTCATGCTCGTAAAGCTGGAGGCAATGTCGCCGGACCACACCAGCGCGCCGTATCTCTGGCTTCCCGCCCAGGCACACCGCAGGAGATTCACAATTCCTTTCTGCCCCTGTGATTCCATCCCTTCATAAAATGCCCTTGCATAATCATAGGGATAGATATTGCCGATTTCTAAGTCCGTTCCCAGATAATACCGGTAATTATCAAAATCATAGGCGGTATATTCCGGTTCTGCCTCATCCAGCCAGAATACCCGGATTCCTTTTTCGTAATAATTTTTCCGCACCTTCTCCCATAGATATTCTCTGGCTTTCGGATTGGTGGCATCTACATGTACGGTGGCCCCTTCAAAATCCAGACCAACCCGGAACCCCCGTTCCGTCCGGATGAGATAGCCTTGCTCCAGCATCTCCTGATAGTTTTCAGAGTCCCGGGCCACGGTGGGCCAGACAGATACCATCAGTTCGATCCCCATCTCCTTTAATTCCCGGACCATAGCATCCGGGTCCGGCCAATAGGTTTCATCAAACTTCCACTCTCCCTGCTTTGGCCAATGGAAAAAATCAATAACGATTAAGTCAATGGGCAGATTCCGTCTCTTATATTCCCGGGCTACCGTCAACAACTCCTCCTGTGTCTGGTATCTCAGCTTGCACTGCCAGAAACCCAGGCCATATTCAGGCATCATGGGGACCGTTCCGGTTACGGCAGCATAGGCTTCCTCTATCTCGGAAGGCGTGTCTCCGGCAGTAATCCAGTAATCGATGATTTTGGAAGCATAGGCCTCATAGCTCATAATATTTTTGCCGAATACCACCCGTCCCACTGCCGGATTGTTCCACAAGATCCCGTATCCTCTGGAAGAGAGGGCAAATGGGACGCTTGCCTGGGAATTCCTGTGGGCAAGCTCTAAATCTGTACCTTTTAAATTCAGATAGGGCTGCTGATACTGCCCCATTCCGTATATTTTTTCGTCCGGATCCAGAGATTCAAACCGGCAGGTTAAGTGATACAGACCACCGATATTCGGTTTGAATTCGCGGGCCTCCACTTCGAGTGCGCCGCATTTTGGATCACATACATCTTTTCGATTGCGGCAGTATTCCTCTAACAGCAGCTTTCCATCGCTGTTAAAAACCGTAATTTTTCCAAACTGCGATACGTTGGCGCGAATCTTACCGTTGGTGATTTCCATCCCGTTTTCAGATTCCCTTATACTGGCAGTACTTGGCGGAACGTTTAACAAGGCCCAGTCCCCCTCTGGCATCCGGCTCTCCTTAAATGCCCGGATGCGCAGGGAATTATCGCCCCACGCCTCCAAAATCACTGTCTCCGAATCGTAATAATACCGTAATTTCCCTTTTTCTGCTGATAACATCTGTCGTCCTCCTGTTTTTTGACTAACCCTTTACGGCTCCGCTTGTCATTCCGCTGATAATGTATTTTTGCATAAAGATAAAAATCAAAGCAACCGGTATGATTGTAACAACTGCAAATGCAGTCAGATAACTCCATTTCGTTCCGTACTGCCCCATAAAATTAAAGATTCCCGCTGTGATCGGACGTTTTGTCTGATCGATGATAAAGGTCATGCCATAGGCTAAATCCCCCCACGCATACAGGAAGGAAAACACGGAACACACGACCACTCCCGGCTTCGCTATGGGGATCAGCACCCGGATAAAAGCCGTAAACCGGTTGCAGCCGTCAATATAAGCCGCTTCCTCCAGCTCCTTTGGGATGGATGCAAAATAATTTTTTAATATCAGGACAGAAAATGGAATCCCGATAGTCGCATCCGCCAGTATCGCGGCCACCGGCGTGTTGTATACATGCGTATTTTTAAACAGAATAAACATTGGGGTCAGCAATACGGAAACCGGAAGCATCTGAGTGACCAGAAAGCCCAGAAGAATTGCTTTTTTCCCTTTAAAATGATATTTGGCAATTCCATAAGACGCCGGCACTGCCAGGACAACGGCGATCAATGTGGCGCCTACAGAGATAACCAGGCTGTTTCCAAATGACTGAAACATGTTAAAATCGCCGGTGGCCACCTGAGCCACATAGGATTTTGTATTCAGTACCCTGGGAAATAAGGTGGGCGGTATCTGGAAGATCTCTTTTTCTGTCTTTAACGATGTGACCACAATCCAAAACAGCGGAAACAGCAGCAGACACAGAAGGAGTACCGATAAAATATTAAGCATGATATTCCTTATCCCGGTAATTTTCTTTTCCTCATCCATTACGCTTCCTCCTCATCTGTAATCTTTATATAAAATAAGCCGACTATCAGCAGAATCACCAACAGGACATTGGCAGCCGCAGAGCCTTTGCTGTACTTAAAAAGCTCAAATGACAGCTTATAGGAATAAGTGGACAGCATATGGGTGGAATTAACGGGGCCGCCGCCTGTCATGACATAAACCAGGTCAAACACCTTAAAGGTATAGATAAAACCAAGCACCAGAACCGATTCTATAGTCGGCTTTAAAAGGGGAAGCGTAATTCTGAAAAAGGACTGTATCTTATTTGCGCCGTCAATGGATGCGCTCTCATACAATTCCTTTGGAATAGTGGTCAGCCCTGTAGAAATGAGAATCATATTAAACGGAATTCCAATCCACACATTGGCGCAGATAATTGCAAACATAGCCGTATTTGCAGATGTCAGCCAGTCTATATTTTTACCGATCAGACCCAGGCTGTGCAGAATAAAGTTTAATATTCCCACATCCGTTCCGAATATAAACTTAAAAATCAAAGCGGTCACCGTGATCGGTATCATCCAGGGCATCATTAAAAGTCCGCGTATGGGTTTGGAAAGCCGGAAATTCTGACTGAAGAATACGGCCAAAACAAAACCGATCATAAACTGGACCACCAGACATGCCACGGTAAAAATAAGGGTGTTCATAAGGGCCTTGTGAAATACGGGATCCTTAAAAATCTCCGTATAATTCGCCAGCCCCGCAAATGGCTTATGCGCCGCTGTCAGCGTCTGGATCGTGACCTGCTGAAAGCTTAAAATCAGATTGTCCACAATGGGATATCCAACAAAAATCATCATATATATAAATGCCGGCAGGACAAACAGATATCCAATGTTATCATACCGGAAAAATTTCCTTGCCCTTTTCATAAGGTTTCCTCCATTTTAGGTTAAAAAGGGAGTATACGGGCATTCCGTATACTCCGCACAATCGGTTTTCCTTATTTTACAATGGTATCAATTGCCGCCTGGGCATCGGCTGCCGCCTTATCCGGCTCCATAGCACCTGTCATGACCTGGTTAAAGGCCAGGGAGATTGCATCCGATACGGATGGCCACTCAGCCAACGGACCTCTTGCTTTTGTATACTCCATCTCTTCGATGAATTTTCTATAAACAGCGTCCCCGTCTGCTGTAAACTGTGTCTTGGCAATCTCTTTATCTGCCGAAATATATCCCATGGTATTCATCATAAAGCTGACCTGCTCCGGCTGTGTTGCATAGTTTAAAAAGTCCAGCGCGCCCGCTTCGTTGCCGCCTGCAATCACGGCCCAGTTTTCGCCGCCTAAATCAGAAGCATATTCTTTATCCTTTGGTATCAATGCCACATCCCAGTTAAGATCCGGCGCTTCCTGTCTGATGGTAGGAATCTGCCACGGTCCATTGATCATCATGGCGACATTCCCTGAGATAAACTGATTCATCACATCGCCCTGTGTCCAGTTGATACATTCCTTACTCATCGCACCGGAATCCACCAGGTCTTTGATAAAGGTCAGTGCCTTAATTCCGCCTTCTGAATTCATCTCATAGGAGGTGGCTCCGGTAGACCATACCCATGGCATAAAATTAAACGTGCCTTCTTCATTCTGAAGACTGCAGAAAGCAAATCCGCCCACATTGCCAGAGGTCAGTTTCTGGGCCGTGTCCTTTAATTCATCCCATGTCTCAGGCGCTTTTGTGATTCCCGCCGCTTCAAACATATCCTTGTTATAGTAAAGTCCCAGGCAGTTGCTTCCAAATGGCACACCGTAGAGCACATCCTCCAGCGTACAGGAAGCCACGGGACCGTCATAATAAGAGCTTACATCGAATTTACCAGTCAGATCAGCAAATATTCCCATGGTTGCATAGGAAGCATGGTCCGGGGAATCCAGCAATACAAGATCCGGAAGCTCACTGGCTGATGCGCCTATGGACAACTGCTTCTTAAAATCCGCAAAGGGTACGTATTTGGCAGTCAGTTTATACTCTGTCTGCTGTGTATTGTACTGATCGATCATCTCGTTTAACGCTTTTTGATGACTTTCGTTCTCCCAGTAATACCACAGTGTCATCTCTTCACCGGCTGCCGCCGTTTCTTTTGCCTCTTCCTTTACTGCTTCCGTACTTCCTGCCGCAGTAGTGCCGCTCACTGTTTTGGAATCTGCATTCCCGCAGCCTGTCACCATTGCCGCTGCGATTGCAGCCGCTGCTCCTAAAGCCGCCATCTTTTTTAATTTCATAAATTTCCCTCCTGTGTTCCTTTCTTTGATACACCTATCATAATATAGTTGGAAGCTGTACAAAACGGAAAATTTCTGCAAAAAGACCACTTATCTAAACTACTTGTGTGTTTTACGATACTCCGCCGGAAGCTGTCCCACACTGTCACGGAATACACGGCTGAAGTATTTCGCATTGGAATATCCCACTTGTTCTGCAATCTCATAAAGCTTTAGCTGACTTCCGATTAAGAGTTCCTTAGCCTTGTTGATCCTGAAATCGCGGATATATCCGCTGAACGTAATCCCCATATCCTGATGGAAAAGATTGCCCAGATATTCTGGTGTAATATCCAGTTTTCCTGCAATCTCATCTAAGGTGATGCCTGTCTGATAAAACTCCTGTATCATGCTTTTTGCCCTTTTTACCGTCAGCCGGATCACCTCCTTGTTATCCTCGGAGGCCGGCCGGATTTTTTCTGTCAAACTGTCCGACACCGCCTCAAGCTCCTGATGGTTTTTGGCCTCCATGATTGATTCCAGCATCTTCTGCTGTTCCAGCTTCTGATACTCAAGGCATCCAACCTCTTTTCCAATGTTGATAAATGCCCATAGAAAACGGACATAGCATTCCTTCACTTCCTTGGGGGTGTAGACCTTTTCATTGCGGAAATACTGATGAAAGCGGCTGATACAGTTTCTGGTCTTATCCATATCATTGGCACAGATTGCTATCTTTAACTGATTTTCCAGTTCTACGGGATAGACACATGGAACCGTCTGAACACGGGTGATCTTGGGATAGGAAATCATGATTTCTTCCCCTAATACGATATTCCAGTCCATATAAGGGTATAGCGTATCAAAGCCTGATTTCACTTCTGCATATCCTTCAGTCTGTATCCAGCCGATTGTGGCATGAAAGTCCATACGGATCTGATTTTGCAGAATCTGATACTGAAACCACCGTTCTAAGAGATGGGCATCCGGATAATCGTACAGGATTAACATCAGCGACTTCTCATAAGGCGATTCGATCATGCACCATTTCACATCCGGCCTTTGCTTCATAATCAGCTCCAGATTTTTCTTTGCGCGTTCCCTGTTTTCATCAAAATACCATCCGAGATAAACACAGATTTGAATCAACGGGGCGGCCTCTGCCAGACCGAACTTCTTTTCCATATACTTTTTCAACTGGGGATCCGGCTTCATCCCACCCCAGATCAGTCCGCCGATTGCCTGCTCTAAGGTCCCAACTCCCTCTAAATGCTCATCCTGTTCTTTTTCAAGCTGATGTCTTATATTGGTCAGCGCCCTGGAAAACTCCCCAAAGGAAATCGGCTTCAGCAGATACTCCGTAACCCCTGACTGCATCGCCTTTCTGGCGTATTCAAATTCCGAATAGGCACTGAGCACAATTGCCTTAGTTCCTGCGTTTTCCTGATGCAGCCGGTCCAGCATCTCAAGGCCGTCCATAACCGGCATTCGGATATCGGTGATCACCACGTCCGGTTTCAATTCGCGGATTAAAGCAAGGCCCTCCTGTCCATTTTCCGCGGCGCCTACGATCTCATATTCCTCGTTCAGTTTTTTCAGCAGCCGGCTGATTCCCTCCCGTATACGGATTTCATCCTCCACCACTACAATTCTCATCATACATTATCCCTCTCCACTGGAATGCAGATACTGATTCTGGTAAAGGCTCCTTCTTCACTTTCTATCTGCACCTTCGCACATTCCCCATAGTACATATAAATTCTGGTGATTGCATTTTCCATACCAATGTGATTTTTCTCTTTTGTTTCTTTGAATACCCCCCGGTTCATCTGTTCTACCACCTCTTTTGAAATTCCGCATCCATTATCATAGATGCAGATCTGAAGCATCTCATGCTCCGCTGCCTCTATTTTCACCAGAAGCTCATGCCTCCGGCTGACACCGTCAAAACCATGGATAATGGAATTTTCTACAAAAGGCTGAAGTAAAAGCTTATGAATCCGGTACTCCATGGTTTCCGGCCTCACGTCCACCTGACAGGAAAATCCATTTTTCAGTCTGGTCTGCTGCAGGAATAAATACTGTTTCAGCCATTCACATTCCTGGCGTACCGTCACCAGGCGGTTGCTGCCATCGATTCCATACCGGAGGATGGATGCCAGCGCACCAATGGAATTGCTGATTTCAAACTGATCGTTATCTATGGCCATCCAGTTGATGGTGTCCAGGGTATTATACAGAAAATGAGGGTTGATCTGGGCCTCTAACGCGGCAATCTGCGCATCCTTTTGCTTTTCCCCGGCTCTTTTTTCACGTTCGATTGCCTCTCCCAGCTTTTCCAGCATCTGATTGAACTGTCCGGCTATGCCTGCGATCTCTGTAGGCATATTTCTGGTTATGTTCACCCGGGCAGACAGATTGCCCTTCCCCGCCTGCTTCATAGCCTGGGATAAGTTCTTTAAGGAACCGGTCAGGCTTTTAATCAGCACTGCAATCAAAATCAGCAGCGCCCCCAGAGAAGCCGCCATAACAATGAGCATTATCCGCTGCTGTGCATCCAAACGCTCAATCACCTGATTTCTGTTTGAAACATTGACGATATCCCAGTTAAGTTTTTTATCATGTATGACATATACAGAACCGGTTTTGCTGGAAAATCCAAACTGGTCGGCAATATAATCCTGGTACTGTGCCTCCCTGGCGGCAATATCCTCTGACCAGTCTATGATATGTTGTCCTAAAAGCCCGCGGTCCTGATGAGAAACAATGTCCCCCTGACTGTCCACAATAAAGTGAAAGCTGCCGGAATCCTGCCCGGAGTTGTTGCAGATATCCTGAAGAAGCTGTTCATCAATGCTGATGACCACAATTCCCAGCTCCTCATTCAGATTCTTATAATTAATAATCCGGTGGGCGATGTGAAAGAGATAATTCTTGCTGTTATTGGATTCCTTTGTCTCTCTGGTGGAAAATACATGCGTCTGATTGTCTTCGGACACTTCCTGATACAGCTCCTGCCTGCTTATTCCAAGATTATCCACCCAGGAACTTTGCGTAGAGGAACCGGTCAGAAGGTCGTAGAATACCATTTCACCGCTCTGTGTGAAAACAGAGATGGATTTGATATATTCCTTGGTATAAAACAATCCGTGCAGCGTCCGTCGCAGCTGGCTGCGGCTGACTGAACGATCCTTCTTCTCATTTAAATTCTTAAGCAGGGCTACGATGTCATCATCTGTATAAATCTGAAACAGGATATCTTCATAGGATTCCAGCCATACATCAAGGCTTCCGCGGGTCTGCGACAAATTGGACCGGGTCATCTCATCCACATTATCTTTTACGATACCTGGGGTGTTGTAATAAGAGAACAGATTTAAGATGATTGCCGGTATAATCGAGGTAATGATGAATGCAAGTATCAGCCTTGCACGAAGGCTTGTGGTTCGCCCCTGATGCTTTTCCATATGAATTCACTCCTTATCCTGCCGCTTTTCTATCATATCATAAAAAAAATTATATATATAAGAATATATCTTTTTTTCTGCAATGAACAGATGAGAAAACCTAAAAAGGAGCAGATATCCGGGAAAAAATTGATGAGAGGCTAAGGGAATCTTTTTGCGTTCCAAGTGTAAGGATCTCAGAAAGCACCTCGTAAAAACGAGTGATATCTGTCCGATCCAGCTCTGCCGTCTGATATTTGAAATAAAAATCCAAACCGCGGTTCTGAGGCGCCTGCATCACCGTTAAGTAAAGCTTCTGAATATCCGCCCTGCTTGAGAACCACTCGATGTTCAGCGGGATGTGTTTTAAAAATGGGTTGGGAGAGGAGAGAGGAAGGGGCTGACAGGTCAATGCGGCTCCTTCATAGGTGGTAAGCGGCGGCATCCCGAAGGTATCGGCAAACAGCGCATTTACCTGTTCCGGATCGAAGTCGGCGTGGCGGTATATGCCGTTTTGATAAGCCTTTATCTGCCGTATCCCATCCAGAAAAGTGGCTTCCGGCAAAACTACGGTCCTGCAGGGGTAGCAGTGAATCCGGCAGCCGCCGCAGGTCCGGCTCTGCCTGGAAGAGCGGCGGGATACGTAATTGCGGAGGCTGATGTCCGGTTCTCCATCATTGGCAAAGGACAGCGCAGTGCGCATGGCCATGAGCAGCAGATTAGCCATGGACACGGAATGCTTCCGGCAGTATGCTTCCAGCCGGGCAGCCTCCTTTTCCGGCAGAGTGAACTTCTCCATATCGCCGTCCATGGGCTGTATGATCCGGTCGGCAGCGCGCAGGCCGGGAAGGCCGTGGCTGATCCGGCTTTGCATCAGTTTCCGGGAGCCGCCGATATCTGTGTAGATGGGCTCGCCTGCGGACAGCAGCTGCCTCCAGAAGGCGCTGTCCCTTTCCCTGCGCAGCGGATCCTGTTCCCGCCGTAAATCTGACTGCAGAACCTCTTCATAACACGCCGGCATGTCTGGCGCAGGCGATCCGTAAAGGTAATGGCAGTACAGCTGGAACGTATCATTCATCATAAAAATCAGTCCGCAGGAATCCATGATGCGGTGATCGATACAGAGGTAAAGGCCGTTCCAGCCGCCTGGAAGGGATACCATGACAAAACGCAGGAGGGGGGAATCCGCTTCGTCAAAGCCAAGAGTGCTCCAGTGATTCATCAGAGCCTTGATCTCCGGGGCGCTTTTATCCTTTAAGTTTTCATATGTAATGTCAGGGGAACTCTCCGGGACAATATACTGCCGGATTCCACTGTCTCTGTGCGGCGGCGTGAACTGGACCCGCAGGCACTCAAGACGCCGGACTTCTTCTTTCAGGCATTTTTCTAACAGGGAAAAGTCTACGGGAGCATGTAAGGAAATGCACACTCCGATGGTTAAAATCTGGGCTGTGCCGAATTCTTCAAGGGCCTGCTGGAGCATGCGCTGGGAAGAGGTGAGGGGAAAAAGGGTATTAGTCATGTGGCCACGCTGCCTTTCCGGGATTGCATAAGTGTTACAATATATGAAATCCGGGGAAGGTCAATGACAATACATGCAAAGCAACCAAAAATCACTGAAGTAAATCCACCATGAGTGAATGGAATTTTTCGTGTTCGCTCCACTGCGGAAAGTGGCAGGAGTGCTCAAACCAGTGAAACTGCTTTTCCGTCTGTATGGTATCATAGTATTCTTTTGCAAGCACGGATGAGACGTGGACGTCGTGACGTCCCTCCACGAATATGACAGGCGCCCCATACTCGGTCCGGCCTTCAAAATTAACCTCCATAAGCTCAGGCCACAGCCGTTTGATTGCCTGCAGGCTGCCCTTCTGGCGCCGTATCAAATCAGGAATCGAATAATACCTGGAAAATAGGAACGGTGTCACCAGGGGATTATAATTTGTCCTGCCGTAGAGGGAGCCTCCGTGTTTTACAACCTGTTTTGTCACGAAAAGCAGATCGTCCAGCCAGTTTTCACCGGTGTAGGTTCAGTCCGCCTTTGTCAGCCGCGCAAGTGCTTTCTTACCGGCGTGTGCGGCGGCGAACTCGTAGCCCGTGCGGCTGGCTTTTTTCATGTTTACCACCTGGCCGCATCCGACATAGGCGCGTACCTTCTCCGGATGCTTCTCCGTATAGGTAAGCCCCAGGACGCTTCCCCAGGAATGTCCGACGAGATAGAGCTTTTCCTGACGGTAACGTTCGGTTAAGAGTGTCACCAGCGCATGGAGATCCTCGAGAAAGGTAGCGATGGTGACGGTGCTGTCTCCGAAATCGTAATAGGATTTACCTGCCCCGCGCTGCTCCCATACGACGACGGTAAAGTGCTTCTCCAGCTCGCTGTTGTATTTCAGAACCAGCGGCAGCGCGGCGTCTCCGGGGCCGCCGTGAAGATAGAGGAGAAGGGGCAGATGGTCTCTTTCCGCCCGGATTGATACGTACTGCGGTACTCCGTTAAGGGTGATGGTGGTCTGGTGGTTGATTGGCATAGGGGCCTCCTTCGGCATTGGATTGCAGAATTTATCGCTGTGCTGCAACGTTACAGTTCACAGCCCGGTCGTCCTCTGCTTCCCGGTCGTCCCCGGCTGGCTCATGGGCCGTTTCCAGTTCAAGTTTCGGGGATAAGCACTTCTAAACATGCAGAATTTTTCTAAAAACCAGGGAAAATCCTGCGCGTTAAGAATTGCTAATCCCATGAAACGACACTGGAAATGGCCCATGACACCGCCGGGGCCGACCGGGAAGCAGGGGCAGGACG
>ENA-OQNO01002104-OQNO01002104.1-human-gut-metagenome-genome-assembly--contig:-NODE-2104-length-11987-cov-49.150422_pt1 | contig 11987 bp, 10 predicted proteins | sample MGYA00242629_ERZ504880 | MGnify/ENA primary metagenome ERZ504880 (study PRJEB26092, sample SAMD00036377) | human gut metagenome | host: Homo sapiens | study: EMG produced TPA metagenomics assembly of... | reverse complement strand
CACCCACATAGCCAACTTTCCCCTCAATAGTTCGAGTGGGGAGTTCGACCACAACATTGTCACCGACCTTGTAATCGGGCAGGGGGGATTCCATCATATCCTGCTCCTCGTACAACTCCCGGACAAGAGCCAGCGGTTCTTCCCGGAAAACTGGCATCCGCATTTCTGCCAGTGCCACATCCTGCAGGGTCACGCTACCCCTATCATAGTTTACCGTATCCACTCGGAAAGCCCGCCCTTCCATGTGGACGGTGGCACCCAGCGGCAGATAATCCTCCCGGCGCAGATACTTGGTCTGGTGGTGGGTGCCGTCCTCGTTCAGCCCGGCAAGGTAGACGTTCTCGCCGCGCTGCCATAGTTGTTTGGCACGGTACACCCACTGGTTACTGGGAAAGCCGGTGACCGGGACGGTGCCCAGTGCTGTTTCTTTTTCCAGAAGTTTGCCGCCCAGAAGTTCGCAGACCTTCCGGGCATCCTCACCGTAGAACTCATAGTATCCGTTCTGCTCAAAGCCTACCAGCGCATCCGGGTACTGTTCCTTCAGGGCGTTGCACTCGGCGGCGGCATCCAGCGGCAGCAGTGCCGGGCGTTCCTCTGCCTTGCTGTGATAGTGCTCCAGTTCCTCGTCTGTGACGCTGACCAGTTCCGAAAAATCCAGAGCCTCCAATTCGGTTTCGGTCAGATCTTCCAGACTTTCGTACTGGCGTTCATCTATCAGCACCTCGCCCAGATACCGTTCCACCCGGTATCCCACCAAATCCACATTAACTTGAATGGGGATTTCCTCATCGGTGGCGTTGGTGTAGGCAATGCCGATCTTGGTCAGGTCGGAGAAGTCTGGCTCGGAATCGTATTCTTCCTGACAAAACTCCCGGATCAGGTTTTTGGCATGGGTCAGGGTGGTATCTGGCTCTGCGTTGACGGGCGCAGGGGGCGTGTAATGCTCCTTCTCCTTGTCGGTCAGATAGCGGTCGGACTGGATCATCAGGTCGATATACTGTTCCACCTGTGTCCATTTTAGGGTGGTTTTCTGGTGGTCAGGGTAACGCTCGAATTCCAGCCCTTTCCAGTCATGGTTGACAAAGCCTCTGCTGCCGTCCAGAAAATCGTGGGAGTGCCCACCAACGCCATACTCCTTTGCCAGTGCCTTGGCACGGAGGTTGCGGTCTGGCTGGGTCTGGTACAGAGCCATAATGCGCTGCTTGCCGCCCATAAATCCTGAACCGTGCTTGCGCAGTTCGTTCTCAATTTCCGCCTGCGACAAAACAAAAGCGGAGGGCGTTTTTTCGCTCTCCGCTTGGTCGATTTTTTCAATTTGCTGGGCTTCCGTAGGGATGGCGGCATCGAAGAAACTTAGCTGTAGATCAGCTCCGTCAGCACCAGTTCCTCGGCCTGTGCTTTCAGGCTGTTCATGTGCTGCACCCACGCCATCTGATTCTGCTCCTTGTCCGGGGCCGGGGTCTGTTTCAGCAACTGCGCCATGGTCTGCTGCATCCGGCTCTCTGCCGTCTGCTCCACCTCCATCAGATGCGGGTACAGGCTCCCGTTCAGGAGCATCGAGTTGTACAGCACCGGGCGATGGTTCATCAGGTACGTCCGGCGCAGCCTGCCGTACTTGCCCAGCGGCTTCCGGGGCTGGTTCAGGGTCAGGTTCGGGAGAAGGTAATCCCCGACGGTCGAGTAGGTCACGTTCCTGCTGTTCGTATTCATATTGGCTCCTTTCTGCATTGCGGCGGCGAATGGTTGTTTTTACGGTGCGCTCGATGTTGCGCAGCACCTCCCGGCTCATGTCGCTGACGGCTGCGCCGAGGGCGTAAACACTATCCGGGGTGGAGAAATTGTATATCGCCTGAAAATCGTCCTTGTCGAACCACCCGGCAGGCTCAAGACCACAGCGTTCCAGCAGCGTGTAGGTGACACTGATGGCGGCAGCGGACTTGAACTGCATCTCCACCCCGGCTTCATCATAATCCATCAGCAGCGAACCGTCAACGATGGCACGAATGTCCCCGCCGTTGTTGTCCCAGTAATCTGCCACCAGTTTCCCCGCAACGTCCGCAAGCTGCTGGCTGACACGCTCCCCGCTGATGCCGTAGGTGGCGGCGAGCATTTCTGAAACCGGCTGCACCAAATCGGGACCGAGCTGCCACACCTCCGGGTCACGGGAATTGCGGCGCACCCCGGTGTCCGACACATCGAAAACGTAGTGCAGGCGCGGGAATCCGCTGGATTCATCCAGCAAGGCGATGCCCTTAGAGCCACGCCTGACATAGCGGTTCATCCGGTTGCGCCAAATGTCAAATTCGGCGCAGGCGGTGGCATCGGGCCGCTGAGCGTAGATCATCAACTGGTCTGCAAAGGGGTACTTGTACAACCGGGATGCGGTGGTCAGGTAGTCCGTCCAGCTTTCCCAATACCGGGTCAGTCCGTTTGCCGTGCGCTGGGCGAGGGCGAGATATTCTTCGGTTTTGCTTGGCATAGCGTTCCTCCCTTCAAGTTCATGGTAAACAAAAAAGCGAGCGGCCTTTTCAGGTCACTCGCTTATGGAATCTATGGTATTTTATTCGTGTTTTGCGGTAAACTTTTCTGCCATCTCCAGCAGACGGTCAAAGGTCTGCTTTTCTTCCGGCTCCTCGATCAGTTTTGCAAGGAGCGCACGGAACACATCGGTGCTGTCCTGCCCCAATGCAACTGCAACTTTTTCAATGCAGTCGTGCAGTTTCTTAACGGCATCATCGGAAGGCTTGGATTTTGCAAGCAGGTCGGACAGGTAGCTGATGAAGGGATAGGTGGAATCATCATTGATGATCTCGTTGGTCTCCTCGATGATCTTCTGGCTATCTTCGGGGGTCATATCGCCCTTTTCTTCCCATACATCACGGGAAGAAGTGCGGCCTTTCAGAAAGGTGGCAAAAAGCAGGCGGTCGATGGGTGATCTTTTTGTGGTATCCATTGGCTATCCTCCGCTTTCAATTTTTCTGTGTATTAAAACTGGTTTTAGTATAGCATGAATGGAAGGATTCTATCAAGACCACTTTCTTGCGGGTTATGAAAATTTTTCGGAACAAGGGCCTATGATACTATCCCAGTTGACAACCATCGGCATGGAAATTGTTTGTTATTTTACAAAGGCTGCATTATCTCAAGAATGATTCCATCCGGGTCTCTGAAATAAAACGCTCTGCTTTCCCCAAATCCATCTACTCTGAAGTCGAAATACTGCGGCTCAGACAAGCACTCCACATGATTTTCGATAAGGGTTCTGTAGACAGAATCAATGTCATCCGTATAGAAACATACTTCCGAGATGGATGTCGTAAACAAGTCTGATCGCTCTTTATGTATCTCGCCATCTACGAACTGAATCAGCTCGACCGGCGGTGCTTCAAGAGCCTTCGAACCATTCAAATATGCAACCCTTGCTTTACAATTTTCCTTACGGAACATTTTATCTGTCTCGTTGCCTTCCATAAAGATTTCCCCCTGAAATTCAAGCCCAAGAATATCTCTGTAAAAAGCAATCGAGCGATCCAAATCAGAAACGGTTAATCCAACGTGATAAATTCTTCCAATCATATTTTTCCTCTCCAATAATTTCTTTATTTCATCAAACTGGAATCTGTCAGAATGTAGCATTTGCGTTTTTTATATATGTAATCCAGTTTTCCAAACTATCTACGCTGAAATCCTCAAGCGCTGTTTTGTAATGAGCAAAAGCAATAGGGTGATTTTTCTCCATCCATTTTAATGTCTTTTTCGGTCCAAAATAAGGATGCTGCATTAAATCACAAAAAATCTCCAAACTATCAATCAATACCCAATGCCACCGAAACATCCCTTCGACATCATTTCGTTTTACGCGCTTAAACATCTTAATACACCAGTCAACGCTCGCATCAATTTCTGCTTTTGATTTTTGGGGACGGTTCTGCATATGTGAAATCACTTTCATTTGAAGTGCTTTTCCTCGTTCATTGCTATCTACAATAATCTTGCCATCAAAGATTTGTACAAAATCATCGCAATCAAACTCCCCCTCGAAATAAGAAACGGGATATACAAAAACATCCAGTTGAATGCCGTTCACAAAAGATGTGTCGTGAAATTGTTCATGGTCATAAGAAATAACCAACGAATCAAAATCACTGTTCAGATTATTTGTTCTGTTAGCATACGAACCATAAAGGATGATAGAAGCAGGATTGTAGTTTTGCTTTATATATTCAATGATCTGTTCCAAAATAATCACCTCGTCAAATTTCGAGTTGTCGAATCAATTATACCACACTGCGAAACGTAGAGAAAGAGGATATGTACGCCGCCCGCAGGCGGCAAAAATCAGTCCGGCGGAAATTCTAGTTCGGCAAACTCTGCATCGGTCAGCAGTTTCAGCTTTTCGATAACGTCTTCCGACAGTTCCCGCAGGGCAGTTTCATCCGGCATCAGGTAGCACTGCATGAGCCGCAGTTCGTGGATGAGCCCCAGCCGGGTGCCGGTGTTGTAAAGCATCATCAGCATAAGTTCCTCATGGTCAAAGTTCATGAGCATCCCTCGCTTTCCGGCAGACGGTGGGATTGCACTCCGGGGCATCGCACTTCTCCTTGAGAGTTTGCAAAACAGAGGTACGTTCCGGCTTTTTATCCAGAAATCCCGGCAGTTCCTTGAAGCCGATGCTGTCCACATAATGCGCCGAGATTTTCCCATCCTGATTCAGCATGATCACATCGCTGACCGACAGGCTGTGCCCATGGTAATCCGTCGGGCGAGCGAAGTTGAATTTCTGGTACAGTTGTTCCAACAGCTCCGCTTGCGGAACGCTGCGCTTTCCTTCCGGGAGATTGCCCCGGTACAGGATCTCGTAATTTTCAATGGACGGAGCGATGTTCTGCTTATTCAGATAGCGCATAGCGGCAAAGCGGAGTGCAGGGTCTGCATCCTGTTGCAGCTGCATGACCAGATAGCAGTCGTGGCCGCTTTGCTGGAATTGCTTCATACGGTATGACTGTATCTCATTTCGGTCTGCAAGTTTCTGGATAAACTCCTCTTGCGTGAGCGGGATGCAGTCCTTGTTCCGTAGGTTGTGAGTGTACATAATTTCGTCCCGAACTTCTTCAATCATCAGTTCGGGCGCGTCAATTTTCCCACGCTCCAACAGGCAGCAGTCGCCCTGATAGAGAGCATAATTCCATGCGCCATCCTCTGCCTGCACGGTAAGGTAATAATCGTATTCCAGATTCCACGCCCGGCAGTCCTGCTGCGTCAGCGGCTCCGGTTCCACAATGGCACGGCTGCGAGCCATGCGCTCTGCAAATTCGCAGATGTGCTGCACCGATGACCCGATCTTCATGTGGTAGTCATTGAGATACTCGACCACCTCGGAACGCTGGTGTCCGTCTGGGTAGGTCATCTGTACAACACCGCCGTCCGGCACCCGGAACAGCTCGTTGTACATCGGGTCGATGAACCGCACATCATTTTCCGGGAGGGAACGTGGAGCCAGATTCCGGCGTTTGCGAACCCCGGAGCGAAACTTCTCCAAGGTGGTAACGGCAACATTTTGGATTCTCCCCACAGGCTCGTCCTGATGCTCTGCCAGATAGTACGCACGGGCGGTCTCGATGCGCCGTTGGGTGTTGCCTAGAACTTCCCGTGGAATCTGCCCTTCCTCCACCGGGAGCGGGCTGTTCTTCTCAAAGACCTCGTACCCGACACCTTGGAGATTCTCTCGCAGATGCAGGTACGTCTGCTCATTGAGGAGGTAGACCGCCTCGTTGTCTTTTATTACGGCATCATCCTTCATCAGCAGCCCCCATTCTCAAATTCCAAACTGAACTTGCTGCGGCCATCCGCTTCACAGGACAGCAGCACGGTGGCATTGTAGGTCTTGCCCTTGGCACTCTTGCAGTCCTTCAGGCGGACACGCCCATCCCGCAGCAGCTTGTCTGCCACATGAGCGTCCAGCCGCTTGCCCAGCCGCTTGAAGAACGCATTGTCCTTCCACAGCATGAAACGGCACTCCCGGTTCTCGCAGAACCAGCCCTTTTCACGCTCCACAACATTTGCACCACAGTTGGGGCAGACACCAATGATTTTGTTTTTCATAAGCGCATTCACTCCTTTTTTCATTTCCGTGTTCTTTACCAGTTCGGTAATCATCGTATTGATCTCGGTCATAAATTCGCTCGGCTCCATTTCGCTGTGCTCAATACGCAGCAGCTTCGTTTCCCAATCGGCGGTCATTTCCGGGGATTGGATTTCTTCGGGCATCACGGTGATGAGGGCTTTGCCCTTGTCCGTGGGCAGTAGCACCTTGGTCTTTTTGCTGCCCTTCCGTTCCAGAAAGCCCTTCTGCACCAGTTTTTCAATGGTAGCGGCTCTGGTCGCCGGGGTGCCGATGCCCTGACGCTCCACGCCCTGCGGCATACTATCCGCACTAGCGGTTTCCATCGCATGAAGCAGAAGGTCCTCGGTGAAATGCTTCGGCGGGGACGTTTGACCCTCTTTCAGTTCGGCATTGAGGATGCCGCACTCGATTTCCGCTGCATTGGGCAGGGCGGTGAGTTCCTGTTTTCGGTTCAGGATGTCTGCCAGCACCTTGCGTTCCACCGCTTTCCAGCCTTCCTCCAGAACCTCCTTGCCCTTGGCGGTAAATTCCTCCCCGGCACATTCGGTGGTCAACATGGTTTCCAGATACCGGAAGGGTTTGCTTACCGCCATCAGCGTCCGGGCAATGATGAGTTTCAGGACGTTCCGTTCGCCTTTGGGCAGTGCGTCCAAATCGGTTTGCAGCATACTGCGGGTGGGCAGGATGGCGTGGTGGTCGGTGACTTTTTCTCGGTTGACGGTGCGCCGTGTCCGGGGCACAGCCTCGTCCACATCTTCCGGGGCAATGTCGAGAAAACCTTCCAACTCCTCGGTCAGTTCCTCCAGCATTTCCTCGTCATCGTCGGTGATATAGCAGCTATCGGTTCTGGGATAAGTGGTAAGTTTCTTCTCATACAGGCGCTGCACATAGTCCAGCGTCTGCTGTGCGCTGTACCCCAGCAAGCGGTTTGCATCCCGCTGAAGGGTGGTCAGGTCGTACAGCGGCGGCGGATTCTCAGACTTTTCCTTGCGGGTGATGCGCTGGATCGTTGCCACCATCTCCTTTCGACAGGCTTTCAGCAGGTTTTCAGCAACGTTTTTTTCAGGAATGCGGCGGCTGGATGCCGTGCAGCCGCTGGTCAGTTCCAAATCCACCGTGTAGAATTTCTCTGGCGTAAAGGCAGCAATGGCGGCTTCCCGCACCACCGTCATGGCAAGCACCGGGGTCATAACACGCCCCACCGCCAAAGGCTGACCGTACAGGCACGAAAAAAGCCGGGAAGCGTTGATGCCGATCATCCAGTCGGCACGTTCCCGGCAGAGTGCAGCCTGATACAAGGCATCGTATTCAGTTGACGGTTTCAGGTTTGCAAAGCCCTCTCGGATGGCGTTTTCCTCCATGCTGGACAGCCACAGGCGGGAAAAGGGCTTTTTGCAGCCCGCTTGCTGGTAGACAAGCCGGAAAATCAGTTCGCCCTCGCGGCCGGAATCACAACTGTTCACAATGCTGTCTACGTCCGGGCGATGCATAAGTTTTTTCAGGATGCCGAACTGCTTTTTGGTGCTGGCAGACACCAGATACTGCCACCTTTCCGGCAGGATGGGCAAATCTGCGATGCTCCACTTGACATATTTTTCATCGTAGATGTTGGGCGGAGCCAGCTCTACCAGATGTCCCACGCACCAGCTCACCAGATAGCCGTTGCCCTCAAGGTAGCCGTCCTGACGGTTGGTGGCACCGAGAACCTTGGCGTAGGACATGGCTACGGACGGTTTTTCCGCTACAACTAGAATTGAAATAAGCGTTCCCTCCGATCTGTTTTCATTTGGATATGTACGGCGGCAAACGCCGCCTTAAAATCAGATGGGTTCGGTGTCCTGCTCGTCCGGGGAATCATCTTCGTCCGGCACATCGGTGGGAATCTCAAAATCGCCCTTGTCTTCGGTGTAATCTGCATCGGGGTCAAGGGCTTCTTTTTCGGCTTTTTTCTTCTGCATCTGCTGACGATAGAAATAGAAGCCGCCGCCTGCCGCCAGTGCAATCAGCACCACCACGCCCAAAAAGCCGGATGCGATTTTTGTGACCTTGTTTTCCTTGGGCTGTTCCTCGCCGGATGCCGCCGCTTCTCCTGCGGCTTTCTTGGCTTCTTCCTCAGCTTTCAGCTTATCCTGTTCCGCCTGCGCCGCCGCTTCTTTTTCAGCGGTATAAGCATCGGCAGCATCTTCCTCCATCAGAGCCAGAAGGTCGGCTTCGTCCACAAGGTTCATAAAGTGGACGGTCTGCTGCCCCTTGGCGTTGCGGTCAATCACCAGATAGAAAGTCGCACCCGACTTCGACACCAGTGTAATGAACTGCTGTCCGCTGCCATCGGAATAGTCGGTGTGGTAGTCGTCTACCAGCGTCAGATTGCCCTCCGGGGTCAGGGCACCATAGATTTCGTCCGTGACGGTGACAACATCTTCCTCTACGACTTCCGGCAAAACAGGCTGTTCCACCGGGGCGGCTTCGCCCTCAAAGGCAAAGGCGGGAGCTGCCATGCCAGCGCACAGTGCCGCCGATACCAGCAGTGCACCCAGTTTCTTAAACTTCATCCGAATCATCCTCCTTAAAAGTTGCACCCACGGCAGACAGCGCAGCCGGGTTCGGGGTGGCGGTTGCCGACTGCCGCAGCAGAGCGGCAAGCTGTTCCGGCGTGACCTTTGCAGTCCGCACCATCTCGTTGACCTCGGCGGAATCCTCCTCCTGAATGCGCCGTTCCAGAATCTCGATTCGGTTGTTCAGCTTGATGCGGCGCTCCTTCTCTTTTTCCAGCATTGCCCGCAGCTTATCCGATTTTTCGCTCATAAAACTCCTCCAATCATTTTGAAAGCCGTCCGAACCCGGCGAGATGCTTCTCCCAGTAGGACGAGTGAATGTTTGCGTACTTGATGGGGTCTCCGGCACTGACCATCATGCCGTTGCCCAGATAGATTCCGGTATGGCTCATGCCGGGGGTGTCGTAGGTTCCTTTGAAAAAGACCAGATCTCCGGGCTTTGCTTCGGCCTCGCTGATGTGCTGGCTCTTATTCCACAAGCCGTTGGCGGTGGTGCGCCCCACATCGTAGCCGTTCTGGTTGTAGACCCAGCAAACGTAGCCGGAACAGTCAAAGCCAGTTTCCGGGCTGGAGCCGCCCCAGACATATGGCGTACCGACATATTTCTTTGCTTCGGCGTAGATTTTGGAAAATTCTTCGTCCGTCAGGGCTTCTGCCGGAACGGTATAGTCGATGCCCGGCGTGCCGGAACCGTCAGAGCCACCGGGAGGCAAGCCTCCATTAAAAAGGTAAGGTCTGCCGCCCAAGGTGTCTTGGAAAATCTCGTACCGTTTCCACTGGTCGTTGTCCAGTTCTTCCCGGATGACCACCTCCAAGCCACGATTGACCAGCTTGGTGTGGAAGATGCGATACTCATAGGGCACCTGCGTAGGAAACGGGATACCTGCCGGACTGATGACCCAGACAGTCTTATACCGAATCTGCACCTCTACCCATGTGGTCAGCTTGTACTGCTTCTTGAAAATCTCCTGCAATTTTGCCTGTACTTCCGACCGGGTATAATCGTCATAGAGCGTAGTCAAAAAAGAAGTGAGCTGCCACGGGTCATGCTCGATGGGGTCAAGATGGTACTGGTACTCGTTGTAGCCGGGGTGGTCGGTGGGGGTACGCTTGATCTTTTTGTCGAGCTCCTTTTCCAGCTTCTTGTAGTCCTGTTCTGCGCCCCGGATGTCCCGGTCCTCGGCAGAGTACATGGTCTGCCCGGATACCTGTGTGCCGCCGGAAAAGAGGATACCGCAGGAGGAAAAGCCGGACATCACCATGAGGATGAGCAAAAGAAAAACGCCAACGATCACCAGAACGTGTGCGTTGCTCTTGGCGGCATTCGCCAGCCCCTTTACGGCGGTGCTGACGGCAGTTTTGCCCTTCTCTACCGCCTGTTCCACGCCGGACCGGGCAGCAGATGCACCGTTGGATGCCGCCTTGCCGCCTGCGGTCTGCGCCGCCGTGCCCGACCGGGCGGCGGCGTAGTAGCCCTTGCGAATATCCTGCTTTTGCCGCCACCGGGAAAGCCAGTTGGAGCCGCCCTCCCCGGTGCCGGATGCGCCTGCATCTTGTGCCCCGGCTGACTCCTGTGCAGAAGATTTTGTGTTGTGGGCTTTTTTCTTGCCCTGCATCTTGGCTTTCTTTTTCAGCTTTCTGGCGTAACGACTTTTGGAAATATCCCGGACATTGCCAGCCGCCTTTTCGCCCTCGCTCAGAGCCTGCGTGCCCACATTGTCATCCTCGTACTGGTCAACCTCCCTGTGCACCGCAGACCGAGCGGCATGGGCGGCGTACATCTCCCGCTTCTGCGCCTTGCTCAACCGGCTCAGCTCGTCCGGGGTCAGTTCCACCTTGCCAAACCGCAGGTGCTGGGCTTTTTCGGCGGTCTTTTCCGCATCGGTTTTCAGCTTCTTCTTTCTGGGCACCGACTGCTCCACCTTGGCTTTCTTCGGGGGAGAACGGGTCTTTTTTGCAGATGTTTCCTCTTTGATGTTCAGCTTCGGATTGTTCATTTCTGCCCCTCCGAAACCTCGCCTAACTTGGTGGTCATGATCCGGTAGAGTTCCAGATCGGTGGGGAAACGGTCCACAAACGGCAGAATGACATTTCCGAAAAACAGCAGCCCTTCGCCCTCGCCGGAGTGGGTAACGTAGGAAAGCTGATGGGGCGAAATATTGAGCTGCTTTGCGAGAATTTGCCGGTCTCCTGCCGCCTGATTCAGCATGATGATCATGTCGCTGTTCTCAAAAATATTCTCGACTTCACGAGAAGAAAGAAGGTCTTTCACGTTCTGGGTCAACCCAGTCGGGATGCCGCCCCACTTGCGGAAACGCTTCCAGATCTCCACGGAATAAGCGGCGGTCTGCTCCTCTTTCAGCAAAAGGTGCATCTCGTCCATATAATACCGGGTGGACTTTCCGCTGCTGCGGTTTGCCGTGACACGCCCCCACACCTGATCCTGCACAATGAGCATCCCCAGCTTTTTCATCTGCTTGCCCAGTTCTTTGATGTCATAGCAGACGATGCGGTTGTTGACGTTTACATTGGTGCGGTGGTTGAACAGGTTCAGGGAGCCTTTCACATAGATTTCCAGTGCGGTGGCAACGTGGTGGGCTTCCTTCTCGTCCTGCTGAAGCAGGGCGTTGTACAAGTCCTCAAGGATGGGCATATTCTCCGGGCAGGGGTCCGCAAAATATTTGCGGTAAATCAAATGCACACAGCGGTCAATGACGGTTTTCTCCACCGGCAGCAGCCCTTCTTTGCCGCCCACCACCAGTTCACACAAAGAAAGAATAAAGTCAGCTTTCAGGGAAAGCGGGTTATCTTCCTCGGAGTAGTTGGCATTGATGTCCATGGGATTGATGAACTGGGTGCTGTTGGGGCTGATTTTGATGACCTGACCTTTCAGCCGGTTCACCAGCGGGGAGTAATCGGCTGGGTCAGCGGTGTTACCACCGCCTTCCCGCCTAAGAACCGTACGTGACAGTTTCCCGTCATACGGCTCAAGCATTTCATCACTTCTTCAAGCGGTTCTCAGCATAAATTCTCTGACAGGCGCAATGAACGTAGCGCATATTACGAACATCTTCCACGCCAGTCTTTGCCTTTGGTGCAAGGTAGAAGATTTCTCTTTCTTCCGTTACATCCATCGGCATTCCGCAGTGGTAGCACAGCCCGTTCTGGTTTTTCCAAATCGTCTTGAATTTTCCAGTCAGCCGGTGCATTCCTTTATCGAATTTCCTTTTTTGGAAATACGCCTCATCGAGGAACGGATTTGCAGTAGCTTTTATCTTGGTATGTCGCACAATGGCTGTGCTGTCCAC
>ENA-OQNO01002101-OQNO01002101.1-human-gut-metagenome-genome-assembly--contig:-NODE-2101-length-12007-cov-3.618687_pt1 | contig 12007 bp, 11 predicted proteins | sample MGYA00242629_ERZ504880 | MGnify/ENA primary metagenome ERZ504880 (study PRJEB26092, sample SAMD00036377) | human gut metagenome | host: Homo sapiens | study: EMG produced TPA metagenomics assembly of... | reverse complement strand
CTAGTACGAGCTCAAGATACCGCGCAAGCGTTCCTCCAGCGCATCGACATCGGCTTCCGTGCATACGAGCGGAGGCAGGAAGCGAAGCGTATGCGGGCCGGTGCAGTTGAGCAGCAACCCCTTGTCAAGCCCCGCGGCAACGACATCGGGCGCGCTCATGTGCTCTTCGAGGTCTGCGGCCACCATCAGCCCCAAGCCGCGCACCTCGACCACATGCGGAAGCCCTTCGAGCATCGCGCGCAGGCACGCGCCCACCCGCTCGACATTTTGAGCTGCGCCTTCGCGTGCCAGCGTGCTGAGCGTGGTCTCGGCAGCAGCAACCGCCAAACAGCTGCCGCCGAACGTGGATCCGTGATCCCCCGCCCCGAAAGAGGCCGCCACTTCCGCGCGGGCAGCGCACATGCCCATGGGAACGCCCGACGCAACGCCCTTCGCAATGGTCACGATATCGGGAACCACGCCGAAGTGCTGGAAGCCGAACGGGTACGTTCCGCAACGGTAGATGCCGCACTGGATCTCATCGCACATGAACAGGGCGCCGCGCTCTTCGGTAAGGCGACGAACAGCTTGCAGGAATTCCGTCGTGCACGGATGCACGCCGCTTTCCCCCTGGACGCACTCCACCATGACCGCGCAAATCGCATCGCCCTGGCTTGCGAACAAGGCTTCCAGCGCTTCGACGTCGTTGAGAGGGGTTCGCACGAACCCGTCGGGCAAGGGCTGAAACGCCTCCTGCTTCGCAGGCTGAGCCGTTGCAGCCAACGTGGCAAGCGTTCGCCCGTGAAAACTGCGATCAAGCGTGACGATGATGCGCGGCGCGGCCTCGGCGGCGGCATGCGCCGCAGCTTCGTCGGCGCCGGAGGCCAAAGCGGCAGCACGGGCGCGCTTCTTCGCGTGCAGGCGGGCCAGTTTGAACGCGCACTCGTTCGCCTCGGCCCCCGAATTGGAAAAGAAGCTCTTCCACGGCGCACGGAGCTCTTCGGGAACGCAAGCGTTCAGAAGGTCGGACACCATGTGCGCCGCTTCCCCACGATGCTCGATATAGTAGTAGTTGCTCACGTGAATCAACGATCGGGCCTGCTCTTCGAGCGCCGACACGAGAGCCGGATGGCAATGCCCCAGGCTGACCGCGCCTACGCCGGAGACGAAATCGAGGTACGAACGCCCCTGCGCGTCCTCAACCCGCATGCCCGAACCGCGCACAAGCTCTACAGGCTTGCGCGCATACGTTCCCATGACGAAATCGGATTCCAGCTGCAGTTCTTCTTGAAAGCCCATGATTGCGCTCCTAACCGTTCGACGATACCGCGTTGGCTGCCTGGCGATTCTCCAAAAGCTTGGAAGCGAAGTTGCCCAGCGGATGCGAATCGAACGCGCACGCCTCCTCGGTGGAATGCATGGTGGTTCCCACGCCGGTGCTGGTCAAAAGCTCCAGCAGCAAAGAATGCGGAGTTGTTCCATTCAGGATGTGAGCGCGGAACACGCCTGCATCCAGCGCGTGAATGCAGGACTTGAGCTTGGGTATCATGCCCGTGGACACGATGTTGTTCTCCACCATGTACTGCGCCTCGAACAGCGTGAGGTTCGAGATGAGCGAGTCTTTGTTCTCGAAGTTCTCGTACAGGCCGTCCACGTCGGTAAGGAACACCACCTTGTGCGCACCGATGGCCGCGGCTATATGACCGGCTACCATGTCGGCGTTCACGTTGTAGAAGCCGCCGTCCTCGCCAAGGGCCACCGAGGCCACCACGGGAATGTAGTCGGCGCTTACGAGGTCGTCCAGAAGAGGACGGTTGATGCGCGTGATGCGACCCACGCGGCCCAGTTCCGGCGAAGCCTGCTCGGCCACGATGACACCCGCATCGGCGCCGCTCACGCCTACGGCGAAGTTGCCATGCTCGTTCAACGCCTCGACAAGCTCCTGGTTCACCTTGCCCATGAGCACCGTGCGCACCAGATCCATGGCCTCGGGCGTGGTGACGCGCTGGCCTTCCCGAAACTCCACGGGAAACTGCATGAGGTCCATGGCTTCGGTGATGGCCTTGCCGCCGCCGTGCACGATAACGGGATTCACGCCGACGATCTTCAGCAGCACGATATCGTTCATGACGTCGGCGCGCAGCCGCCCGTCGACCATGGCAGAGCCGCCGTACTTGATGACAACGGTTTTACCTGTAATGTTCTTAATCCACGGTAGCGCCTCGACGAGAACTTCGGCAGCCTTGGTCGATGCGCCCTTGGGGCGTGTATCCTTCGCGTATTTCATGAGCGGTAATCTCCGTTGATCGTAATGTAGTCGTGCGTAAAATCGCACGTCCAAACCGTAGTTTCCGAATTTCCTGCGCCAAGGTCTACGTCGATGACGATCTCGGCTTCCTCGAACCGACGCAAAGCCTCGTCCTCGTCGAACGCGACGGTCAAGCCGCCCCGGCATACGGGCATGCCCATGATGTCGATCGCAGCGTCTTCCTGGCGAAACGCGGCGCCGCTTTTTCCGATGGCCGCCGCAATGCGGCCCCAGTTGGCATCGTGGCCGAACACGGCCGTTTTGACCAGCGGCGAATTGGCCACGGCGCGGGCCGCCGCGTCAGCATCTTGGTCGGTCGCAGCGCCGGACATGTTAACCGTGACCAGGCGCGTTGCGCCTTCGCCGTCTGCAGCCATCGCGCGGGCAAGATCCTGGCAAACCGCATGAAGCGCCTGCTCGAAACGCGCGAACGCCAAGCCGGACGGATCGAACGACGGCGCGCCCTGCGGTGCAGCCTCGCCGCTTGCGAACAGGAAGCACGAGTCGTTCGTCGACGTGTCGGAATCGACCGTCACCTTATTGAAGCTGACGTCGACCGCGCGAACGAGCGCGTCATGGAGCGCATTGGGCACGATGGGCGCATCCGTCGTGATGACGGCGATCATCGTGGCCATGTTCGGCATGATCATGCCGGAACCCTTCGCCATGCCGCCCACCGTGAACGTGCAGCCTTCGTAGCCAACGCCGTCGCCCGAAAACGTGACGGCTGCTTCCTTGGGCCGCGTGTCGGTTGTCATGATGGCGCGAGCCGCTTGGGCACCGCCTTCCGCTGAAAGCTGGCCGACCGCCTGGGGCAAGCCGGTCCCGAACGGGGCCAAGGGCAGGTGCACGCCGATGACGCCAGTGGAGGCCACCAGCACCTCGTCAGCAGGACATCCCACAGCCTCACCCGCAAGGCGAGCCGTCTCTTCCGCAGCTTCAAGACCGATAGCGCCCGTTGCCGCGTTCGCATTTCCCGAGTTCACCACCACTGCGCGTGCCGTGCCGTAACCCACGCCGTCGAGATGTCCGCGCGATACCGTGACCGGAGCCGAACAGAACACGTTTTTCGTGAATGCGGCGGCGCAGGCGCACGGCTGGTCAGCAACGACCAACGCAAGATCCAATCGCCCGACCTCCTTGCGAAAGCCCGCATGCACGCCAGCTGCTCGAAATCCGCGCGCGGACGTCACGCCGCCGCCCTCGACCGGCGGAGGCACCGGCGCGCCGAATGGCGCGGAAACCGGGCGCAAAGGCGCCACGGAACCGCCCGTGGCCGATGTCGAAGAATTGGTCTGGTGCGTCATAACAGCCTCTTTCTCGTGAGGGTCGACGGGAATCACACCGGAACGGCAATCGGTTCAAGACCGCAGGTCTGAGGCATTCCCCATACTGCGTTCGCGCACTGCACGGCCTGACCAGCCGCGCCTTTCGCCAGGTTGTCGATAGCGCATACCGCAATGAGCATACGCGCGCGCTCATTGACGGCAAGCCCGATATGAGCATAGTTCGTGCCCACAACCGACGACGTCTTGGGCATCAAGCCGGCATCGAGCACCTGAACGAACGGAGCATCGCGGTAAAACGCGCGGTAACGATCGAGAACGGCGGCTGCATCGTCGGCGACATCGACGGCAAGCGGAATGTTGACGGTCGAAAGCAGCCCTCGGTTGAGCGGTGCAAGGTGCGGCGTGAACACGAGTCGCCCGTCGAGGCCGAGGATCTGCTCGATCTCGGGCGTGTGGCGATGCGTAGCGACGCCGTACGCTTCCAGGTTCTCGTCCGCAAAGCAGAAGTGCGTGCGGGCGGAAGCCCTCTTGCCCGCGCCGGTCACGCCCGAAATAGCATCGACCACAACCGGTGCGCCATCGGCGGCAAGCCCCGCGCGCACCGCGGGCGCGGCCGCAAGCGACGTGGCCGTAGGATAACAGCCGGCGCATGCGACCAGCACGCCCTTGCCTTCCGCCCGATCGACGGCCGCACGGGCAAGATCATCGGGGAACAGCTCAGGCAGGCCGAAAGCAGCCCGAGCAAGCAAGTCGGTCTGCGTATGGGGCGTTGCATACCACTGCTCGTAAACCGCAGGATCCTTCAAGCGGAAATCAGCCGAAAGATCGACCACCGTCGCCCCGCGCTCAACAAGGCGCGGCGCCATAGCCATAGCCGCGGTGTGCGGCACGGCAAGAAACACGAGGTCGCATGCGTCGAGCGCAGGATCATCGTGCGCGGAGAACGCAAGATCGGTAGCTCCGGTGAACCCGGGATACTCGGAAGCGACGGACGAACCGGCCAGCTCGTTGGACGTGACCACGCGCAGCTCGAACTCGGGGTGGCGTAAGATGAGCCTCGTCAGCTCGACGCCTGCGAATCCGGCTGCTCCAACGATTCCCGTTGCAATCGCCATATCGATCCCCTCCGTCTTCCGTATGCCCGCGCCGCGGGCTCGACGTTTCGGCTCACTCGTTTTGTGCGGTTGCACAAAACAGAAGCGATTCAATACCGAAGACCATCCTAAAAAAGATCTGGCCGTTTGACAAGCATGGAAATGAAAAGGATACACGAGTAGCAAAGCAGCTGCCCGAAAACACCCCGGCTACCCTGCTACTTATTCGGCGTGTGACGGTACGTGGGGACGGCGCTCTCCAGAATGGCCACCGCCTCTTCGTCGCTTTTGCTCAAAGCAACCTTCAGCTCGTCGAGCTTCGCTGCCACCTCGTTGTAGCTGATGTCCTGACCGGTAGAGATCATGATGGATTGGTTGTCCGTGGGAAGCGTGCTCTCTTCGTCCATCAGCAACTCTTCGTACATCTTCTCGCCTTCGCGCAGACCCGTGAACACGATTTTGACGTCCACGTCGGGCGTGAGCCCCTGCAACTGGATAAGCCCTTTCGCCAAATCAACGATTTTGACAGGCTCCCCCATGTCAAGAATGAAGATCTCGCCGCCATGGGCCATGCCGCCAGCCTGGATGACCAGACGAGAGGCTTCCGGGATAGTCATGAAGAACCGCTCGATTTCCGGATGCGTGACCGTAACCGGCCCGCCCGCGGCGATCTGGCGCTGAAACACCGGGATGACGCTGCCGTTGCTGCCAAGGACGTTGCCGAAACGAACTGCCGAGAAGATGGTCTTCGACGTGCGCGCGTAATACTGGACCACCATTTCGCCCATGCGCTTGGTGGCTCCCATGACGCTGGTGGGGTTCACCGCCTTGTCTGTAGAGATGAAGATGAAGCGGGCGGCGCCGTAGGCATCGGCTGCGCGCACGGTGTTGAGCGTTCCGAACACGTTGTTGCGCAGAGCCTCGCGCGGGCACGACTCCATCAAAGGAACGTGCTTGTGGGCGGCCGCATGAAACACCGCAGCGGGGCGGTACTTCGAGAACACCTCATCGATGCGCGTTTCTTCGCATACGCTTCCGATTTCGATAACCACTTCGATGTCGTCGTACTCGGACAGCAGCTCGTTGCGCAGCATGTACGCATCGTTTTCGTAAATATCGAAGATGACGATGCGCGCCGGAGCCACCTTGCACAGCTGACGGCACAGCTCGCTGCCAATGGAACCGCCACCGCCCGTAACAAGCACGGTCTCACCCGCGATGTAGCCCGACACGGCTCGCGTATTGAGCACGATCTCCTCGCGGCCAAGCAGGTCGGCCACGTCGACGTCGCGCAGGGTGACGTCGCCGATCTCGTCAAGCGAAAGCTCGCGCACGTTCGGCAGCGTGCGCAGCTTGCAATCGGTTTTCGTGCATTCGCCGTAGATGCGCTTGCGCTCTTCGGGCGTCGACGACGGGATAGCCACGACGATCTGCCGGATGTCGTACTTGTCGACCAGCGCAACGATGTCGTCGGTCGTGCCCTCCACCTTCACGCCGTGGATGCGGCTGCCTCGCTTGGAACGGTCGTCGTCGGTGGCCACCAGCGGAATGCCGGGCATGAGCGGATCCATCGAAGCCATGCGGCCGATGGCCAGAGAACCGGTTTCGCCTGCGCCCACCACAAGCGTCCGGGGGCGATCGCATATGCGCTGAGCCGAGGCGAGCGCGCGACCCTTCTGCCGCATGACGCGGAAGAGGAAGCGAATGCCCCCCATAAAGAATATGAGCAGAAAGCAGGCCACAAAGAACACGCGTATGGGGAGACGCACGTCGATGACCCAAAGAAACACGGCGCCGCCCAACGTGGAAAGCACCACGGCCAAGACGATCTGGATGGCCTCGTCAACGCTGGCATACTCCCATAAGTTGCTGTAGAGACGGAACATCCCCAGCACAACGACGTTGATGATGGCCAATATGCCCAGCATGAAGTAGATCTCGTTATTGACGAAGACCTCGCCTTCCACATCGGTGAGAAGAGATGCCAGCCAATATGCGGCGTATGTTGCAACTATGTCGAGCAGTAGCAGTAGCGCTGTTCTTTTTGTGATACGAACGTCCAAACCCAGCCTCGTCCCCGAATGGAAAAGCGAATGGATATCATTTTGCCGACAAGCTCGGCGACCAAAAGAGTATTGTATAGAAAATGCCGTACGATTTCATCGGCCATACGATGTTCAGGAGTCTGCTACATGAATAAAACAGCCACACGCGACAGCACGGCTTCCGCTCGCACGATGCAGCACCAGCCCGCGCGCGAACAGAATATTGAAGCGCTGACGGCTTTTTTCGAGAGCGGCATCAAGCCCGAGGGAAGCCGCGGCCAGCTGGGAATCGAGCTGGAACACACCATCGTGCACGACGACATGAGTCCCGTTTCTTACAGCGGTCAACACGGGGTTGCCTGGCTGCTCGAGCAGCTTCGCGCTCAATACCCCGAAGCAACCGCCGACCCCGAAGGTGATCTGCTGGGCGTTGCCCGCCCGGGCGAAGCTGTCACCATCGAACCCGCCGCCCAGGTGGAGCTTTCTGCGGGCCCTTTCTCCGACCTCGCTAAAGCTCGCGAAACGTTCGACGAGTTCGAGCGCTTGGTCGAAGAAATCCTGACACCCGTAGGCGAGCGCATGCTCACCGAGGGGTACCACCCAACCGCAACGGCGCGCAGCTTGGAGCTCATTCCGAAACGGCGCTACCAGTTCATGAACCTGTACTTGAGCGAGAAGGACACGTGCGGCCCCTGCATGATGCGGGGCAGCGCTTCCACGCAAGTGTCCATCGACTACACCAGCACGGCAGACTGCCTCCGCAAGCTGCGTCTAGCGTATGCGCTGGTCCCGATCCTGTCGCTTATCACCGACAACACGCCTGTGTTCGAAGGAAAGCCCCGCACGCACCAGCTGGTGCGCACCAAGATCTGGCAGCACATGGACAACGATCGATGCGGCCTAGTGCCGGGCGTGCTGGACCCCGGGTTCGACCTTCGAAGCTACGCCGCTTACATCCTTGATGCTCCAGCCATCCTGGTTCCCTGCAAAAAGGAGCAGTGGTGCTATTCGGAGCGCACGTTCGGCGACATTTACGCCGAACGTGCCATGACGAGTGCCGAAGTGGAGCACGCCGTGTCCATGTTCTTCAACGACGTGCGTCTGAAAACCTACATTGAGATCAGGCCCGCAGACGCCATGCCCATCCCCTACGTCATCGCGTACGCAAGCCTTATCAAAGGGCTGTTCTACTCCCCCGAAAGCCTTGATGCGCTCGACGAGCTGCTCGCACGGGTGAACGCGAAGGACTACGAGGATGCCAAAAACGCGCTCATGGCGTACGGATACGAGGCGACTGTGTACGGAAAGCCCGTCGCAAAGCTGTGCGATCTCGTGATCGAGCTGGCCGAGCGCGGACTGGAAGACGAAGACCGTCCGTACCTGGAACCACTTGCCCACCTGGTCGAACAGCGCACGACGCTGGCAACGCTTGCGGAAAGATCCCGATGAGCAACGAAGGGCGCCTGGTGAAGGTGGCGTACCGTGGGTTCTTCGACGATGGGTTCACGTTCATCGATCAAACCGAGCAGCCCATCGAATTCCCTTGCCTTGACGGGTGGATGCCGCCGGAGTTCATCGAGACGGTACGCGACATGGCCGTTGGCGAAACGCGGCTTGCCCGTGCAGGGGCGGACGTCGCCTACGAAGATCGCCGAGACGATCGAGTCATGGAGATGCCGCTCGATCGGATTCCTTCAGACGCCCGTTTGGTCGTGGGAGAAATCGTTAGCCTGGAGGGCACCGACGGACGCGTGTGTCCGGCTCGTTTGATCGAGTTGTCGAATACGCACGCCGTATTCGACTTCAACCACGATGCCGTATGCAAAGCGCTGAACTTCGAGATAACCCTGCTTGAAGCACGCGATATGCGTCCGAGAGGACGCTTGCAAACTTGTGGCAACTTGGAGCAAGTTTGCCCTGCCGACGAGAATGACGAAAGCACTCAGGTAGACTGAGGTTATTGATTTCTGGATGAAAAGGAGCTCTTATGAGCAACGAAGGCAAGAAGGTCAAGGTCCACTACACGGGAACGCTTGACGATGGCTCCAAGTTCGATTCCTCCGTGGATCGAGGCGAGCCCATCGAGTTCACGTGCATGGCCGGCCAGATGATCCCCGGCTTCGACACAGCCGTGAAGGACATGGCTCAGGGAGAGACGAAAACGGTCCATATCCCGGCAGCCGAGGCGTACGGCGAGCGCGATGACAGCATGATTCAGCAGGTTCCCATCGACCAGATCCCGAACGGCAACGAGCTTCCCGTGGGACAGACCGTGTACATGATGGGCCCTGGCGGTCAGCCCTTCCCCGTGTTCGTCAAGTCTATCGAAGATGGCGTGGCGACATTCGACATGAACCATGAACTGGCGGGCAAGGATCTCAACTTCGAGATCACGCTGGTTGAGGTTGCCGACTAGCAGTCGATGCTCCCTACCTTTTCAAAGAAGGCGCCTGCGGGCGCCTTCTTGTTTTACCGTCGATTTCCTTGGCGGCGCGCTGGCGGCAACGCGCGGAGAGAAGCGCGTGAGGCATCGTGCGAACCGCACGAAAAGGAGATCGCGAAGCGCAGGCGTTTTGCAAGCCATCCAAGCGAGCGATCCGAACCAGCAATGCGTTGAGGGCCGCGTCGCTCTCAACGCAGCCCTCAACGCATCTGGTCGGGAAACCTTTGACCGTCTGGCGAAATGTTCTATTCAGATGGAATTGCGTCCCGCTCGATCAGATCGCACAAGCCGCTGCTCGCACGCTCTCCGTCCACGCCAAGCCTTTCAAGGCGCTTTGCCAACTTGAGGCAGTACGAAAGGTCTTCGAGCGGAAGCTCGACCATAGCCGAAACGGCTGCTTCGTTCAATCCGTTCATCTTGCTGGCTCCTTCCTGTTCGGTACGTCCAGCATAGACGACAGGGCGTGCTAGACCGTTGTACGAGCAGCCAAAGACGCATGCAGGCTTTTGTGCAATTGCACAAAAGCCTGAACATAAGCCAGCCTACAGGAACACGAGCGACAGAAAGCGAGCCAGCTCTCGATCGGACGAATCGGGCATTCCGAGCACCGCTTTGATCTTGCGCAAACGATACCGCACGGTGTTGGGGTGCTGGTAAAGAGCCTCTGCCGCACTCCGAACATCGCCGAACGCATCCGCAAACGCGCGCGCCGTTGCCAGAAGATCGGTATCGTTGCACTGGTCATGCAACTCAAGCTCGCGCATGTACAGTGCGCTTGCGCGAGCGAACAACCTGTCAGCCCGCGCAGCCGCATGAAAAGCATCGACGCCGAGGTCGGCCCATCGCACAACCGTCGATTCCAATTCATGCGCATGCTCAAGAGCGAACCGCGCCTGGCGAACAGCTAGATCGCCCTCGCCCAAAGGGACCTCTTCGCTTACCCCGCAACGCACGGAAGACATCGCTTCGATACGACCGATAAGATCGGGTTCGGAATGGGAGCGTCCATCGATGGGAGGCCTGGAATACGACACGAACGCCAGCAAGTAATCGTGATAGCGACACGCATACGCCGTTTCGACGCTCCCCCAGTCTTTCCTAAACGATGCAAGCACCGAAGACAATGCGCTGAGCTCCGCATACAAAGAGCAGTCGTCGCCACCCATCGGCTGCACCGCAAAGCATTGGAGTGTCGCCCCCGTTGCGCGCGCTATGTCGTACATTGAGGCGCGGACGTCGGCCGCCACCCGATCGGCCACAAGGCCATCGATAAGACGGCTTTTGCTGGACTGCTCTTGATCGGTTCGAATAAGGGAGAGAACTGATGACAGTATCTGCTCGTAGTAGCGGCCTTCGTAGAACAGGATAGGAATGCCCCGACGTTCGCTCAACTCGACAACGCGCGGCCCAATAGCATCTTGAGCAGCAGGTTTAATGGCAAGAGCAGCCACGCCGCATTCCATGACGGAAACGATAGAGCGCTCCGCCAAGGCAGGATCGCGCCGCGCAAACCCAAGCGACGAAAGGATAAACTCGTTCGGGAAAAATTCTTTGTACCCGTTCGCAGGAGGCTCTTCATCCAGAATGCCCGCATTCACAACGGAACGACCGGCAAAGCCCTCGCAAGGAGCAGCCAGGCGTACGCTCTCGAACACAGGAAGGGCAAGCACGTCTCCTACGGTGATCATGGTGGCCCTCCCTTCCCCGTTCATCCGCATCGTCTTCCAATCGATCGCCATCATACGATGATGCCCGACACGTGTCTAGCACGCCACATCAAGAACCTCTGCCTTCGCCCAAATCCACGATCCGACAGCAAAGGTCAAGATCGGCAGCGCGATTGAGGCGAGCCACGCGCGTCGCAAAACACGCACGGCGCGCTTCGTCGAAACGATCGGGAACGATCAACCCGAAGTCCGTCGCCCTACGCAAACGCAAATCAGACACCGTGACAGAAAGACAGCCGTCAACTACGGAGTCCTCTGGCGGCGTTTTCGTTTTCGCACGCGCCTGAGCAGCCGCGACGCAATCGCGATCAAACCCGAAATGCGTCATTTCCCAAAATGCAGACGAGAGCACAAGGTAGCGTTCGTACAAGTTCCAAGAGCCCCCTAACCACACGCGACTCGACAACGTGTCCTCCCAAGGAGCAAGCGAGAGAGAATGCTCCGGCAGACTGACACCCTGCTCAACGGGGTCATCGGGATGCGCTTCGAGCACAGCGCGGGCAAGAGGAACGTCCGCACGGTGCACGAGCCGAACGCCCACGCGCCGCTCGATCAAGCCCATCTGCTCGTGGGAAATAAAGAACTCGCGAGGCAAAAGGACTCGATCACGCCCGCACTTTCGCTTGATGGACATACGCTTCATCGAATCAAGCGTACAGGCCAGCCGGCGCTCCTTCTTGCGACGCCGCTTGGACGAATCGTCGCCGCAGGGCGTGCAAAGCCGCGCAGCATGTTCGTCCAAGACAACCCGAACGAACGCATCGACATTGCAGCATGCCAGCAAATCCTGAAGGGTAGGCAATTTCTCGATAGGCGCTCTTCTCTGTTCCCAATACGAGCCTTCGGCCGCGTTCAGATCAAAACACGACATCGCCAACCCCCTCGGCGAATGCAAACGCCGTCGCACAGGGCATAACGGCAGCACAGCGCACGGGCAGGCCGATGGACGATAAGTCGGAATCCGCGGCCGCCTCTACCCGCATTGCAAGAACCGCAGCTTCAAGAGGGTCAATGCAGCATAAGGGCATAACCTCAACAAGCACAAGAGCTTCGGATACGACGCAGCACATTCCTCGCCGAACACCCAACAAGGCAAACACCCCTTCGCAAGCGTCCAAAGAT
>ENA-OQNO01002100-OQNO01002100.1-human-gut-metagenome-genome-assembly--contig:-NODE-2100-length-12012-cov-110.323854_pt1 | contig 12012 bp, 8 predicted proteins | sample MGYA00242629_ERZ504880 | MGnify/ENA primary metagenome ERZ504880 (study PRJEB26092, sample SAMD00036377) | human gut metagenome | host: Homo sapiens | study: EMG produced TPA metagenomics assembly of... | reverse complement strand
CTGTCTTTGGAACTGTCCGGGGAATTGGACGCCTCGGCCTTCTTGGCGGCGTCGGCTTCCTGCTGCTTGGCCAGTTTGCGCATTTCGGTGCGGATAATACCCACATGCGACTGCGCTTCGTCCAACGAACCGACTGTGATGCCTTGGCTCAGCTGGTCACGCCATGTCTGAGGCAGGTCCGCGGTGGCGATATTGGTGGTCTGCACTTCGTGCGAAAGCTCAAGTCCAAAGAGATTGGTCGGCACGCCACGATAAATGGCTACGGTGCCGTTGCTATCTCCCACGTAGTAGTGCGTCTGGCTCCACGTGTACGCGCCCCAGCCGGCGCCGGCCAATGCCAGCACGGCAAGAATGCAGGTAATAATCACCGCAAGCTTATTGCGGCGCTTCTTGGTGCGCGTGGCCTTCTTCTGCTCGACCTGCTCATCGCGGATGGCTTTGGCCACATCCGGGTCGTTGGGGTCGGCGGACAGGCGCCCATCCGGCTTTTGCACCACCGGAATCTCACCGGTATCGGGATTGGCTCGTTCACCGGTCTCCTCGCGGACGGTGGACGGCTGCACCACGCGTGTGGACGACGGTTTGGCCGTGGTTTGCGTGGTCTCCGCCTCGTGCGCGCTGGCGGGCTGAATCAATGCTGCGGCGCGCTGGGCGGGGGAATCATCCTCACGCAGTGCGGGCGCGGTAGCCACCGGCTCGTTGACGATGTCGGCAATCGGCTCAAGATTACGGCTGGCGGCACCGCCGACCAACGGCGTTTGGTGCGGCAGGTCGAACGCATCGGCATCCAACGCCAACGTGGCATCCGCAATAACGGCCGTGACATTATCGGTGCTGCCCGCCCGCAGTGCCATCTGCACCAGACGCTGCGCGCATTCGCCCTGATCGGACAGCGTGGTCATCGTCTCTTCGATGGTGGAATCTTCCAGCACACCGCACAGGCCGTCCGAGCACAGTAGCCAACGGTCGGCGGGGTGGGCTCGGCGAACCGAAATATCCGGGCGCGGGTCAATGTCAAAGTCGCCAAGCACGCGCATCACGACGTTGCGCTGCGGGTGGTTCTTGGCTTCGGACGGGGTGATACGACCGGTGTTGATGAGGTGCTGCACGTAGCTGTGGTCGCACGTGATGCGGCTCAGGCGTCCGTCGCGCAGCAGGTAGGCGCGCGAATCGCCGATATGGGCGATGACCCAGTAGCCGGCCACCAATGCCACTGCGGTAACGGTGGTGCCCATGCCGGCAAGCTTGCGTTCGCGCTTGGCCTTGCCGACGATGGCGTCATGCGCGGCCATAACGGAGGTTTCCATCATGCGGGAGATCGTCTCGACGTTGCCACCGGTGTCATCCTGCTCGATGTGGGCCAGCGACCGGATGGCGATGGAGGATGCCGTATCGCCGCCGGCGTGACCGCCCATGCCGTCGCACATGGCGATGAGATGCTCGCCGGCGAAGGAGGAATCCTGATTGTTCGCGCGCACGGTGCCCACATCGGACACCGTGGTGGAATACAGGAACAGCGGTTGTGAAGCGGCGGATTTTGGCATGCGGCTACCTCAGTTCGAAGGTGGTGGCGCCGATGCGCACAGGAATACGAGCGGGCAGAATGGTGGGGCGGTTGATGCGCTGCTGGTTGACCACGGTGCCATTGGTGGAGTTCAGGTCTTCAATGGCCCACTGCCCGGAGCGCGTGTCACGGTAGACACGGGCATGGTGGGAAGACACGAATTCGTCATCGAGCACCACGGTGTTCGAGGCGGCGCGGCCAAGCGTGATGTCGGCTTCGGCCAGCGGCACGGAGCTGCCGGCAAGCGGACCATCGATGATGACCAACAGGGTAGGCTGCGCCGAGGCGGCGGACGACGCGGAAGCGCTGGGCTGGCGATGCGGGCGCGGCGCAGCTGCCTGCGGCGTTTCGGCCTTGGCCTTATGCACTTCACGCTCACGGCGACGACGCGCGCGCGAAGGTCGCGGACTGAACGTCTCGATGTCCTTGCGCAGCGAACGTACGGCCAGCCAGATGAATATCCACAGCAGGATCAGGAATCCATACTTGAGCAGGGCGAATGTCAGTTCGGTCATAAGTGGACGACTTTCGGGCGTGTGCTCGACTACTCCTGGGCTTGGGCGGAGGCCCAGTACAGGATGCGGGTACGGCCGATGGTGATGGTGTTGCCGTCGAGCAGCGTGGCGGCGGGCACTTGGTGGCCCTCCACGTACGTGCCGTTGGTCGAACCCAGGTCGCGGGCGATCACGCCGTTATCCGTGATGTCGATTTCCAGGTGCTTGCGGGAGATGCCCGGATCGTCGATGACGATATCGCAACCGGAACCGCGGCCGATTACCGTCTTGTCTTTGGTGAGCAGGTACTGGTTGCCGTTCACCTCGAGCACCGGGCTATCCTCGGTCTGCGCATCGGTGGTGACCGGCACGGCATTGCCCTGCACGGATTCGGAGGTGAGGTTGAAGTTGCCCTTGGACAGGTCAAGGTCTTCCTCGAAGATCACGATCACCGGGCCCACGAAGGCGTAATGCTGGCTCTTCGCGTACTCGGTGAGGTTATCGGCCAGTTCGTTGGCCAGGGTCTCGCTACCCCATGCCTCGATACGGTCGAAGTCAGGAGTACTGAGCTTGAAACGGTATTCATTCGGGGCCACCGTGCGGTCACGGCCCACGGGCATGGCCTCGGCGTCAATCTCGCGCTCCAAGGCGCTGGAAAGATCGACAGGCTGCAGGTCTTTGGAGCCAAACTTGGCGAATACTCCGTTGACTGCACCCTCCACGCTTTTTTCAAAACGGTCGAGAACGCTCATAGTCCTCCCTTTCTAATCTTCACCCATCCTACGCGGTGATGGGAATATGAGACAAAAAACCGGTCTTTCACGTGACGATGAGTGCAAAATATCCAAAAATTCAGGGCGGAAATGGGTGCGGCGCACCACCCGAGGTGCTTTACCGGTGGAGCACCTCGGGTGGGATGCGCGTGTTATCGATTTGTCAGGCCAGCGCGTCGCGCAGGAAATCGCGCTGGAGGGTGAGCAGGTTTTCGGCCACGGTCTCGTCATTGGTCATATGGGTGATGCCCGTCAACGGCAGGAAGGTGTGCGGGCGACCCGCCGCCATCAGGGCTTGCGAGAGGCGCAGGCTGTGGGCGATGGTGACGTTGTCGTCGGCGAAACCGTGGATCAGCATAAGCGGGCGCTCGAGTTTCGGTGCGTCCTGCACGATGCCGTTTCGGTAGTAGACATCCGGGTCGAGGCCCAGATAGCGCTCGGTGTAGTGCGTGTCGTACAGCGTCCAGTCGGTGGGCGGGGCGCCGGCGCATGCGGCCTTGAACACGTTCGGCGCGTCCAGCACGGCCAGTGCGGACAGGAAGCCGCCGTACGACCAGCCGATCATGCACACCTTGTCGAGGTCCGGCATGGGAATCGCCTCCCGCTGGCGGGAGGTGGCGCGAAGCGCCGGTGGGTGGTTCTCGGCGTCTGCCTGATCGCCCGCAGCCGGCTGTGCCGCACGTGATTCCACATCGGCGTTGAGCCGGGCGACGGCCTCGGGCAGGGCGTTGACGGCCTCGACCTGATCGGCCAGCGTTACGTCCTTCATATCCTCGAAGATCTCGCGGTCCCATGCCGGGCCGCGGCCGGTGGTGCCACGGCCGTCTGCCGTGACCACCAGGAAGCCTTGGTCGGCCCACCACTGGCCCTCCCAGTAGAAGGACTGCGAGGCGATGACCTGCTGGAAGCCGGGCCCGCCGTACGGCTTCATCAGCACCGGCAGCTTCTCGGCGTGCGCGTACGGGCTTTCCGGGCTCGGCGCGATGATCGCCGTGTACAGCTGGTGCTCGCCCAGTCGCGTAAACGTGACGTTCGGTGTAAAGCCGGGTTCGGCCGCCGTGGACGCGATAGTGGCGCTCTGTTCTCCCAGAATATGCCGCATCTGGGCGCGGGCGGAACGCATATCGCGGCCGGAGACCACGATGCCGCGCTCGCCGCGCGAGGCGGTCCACTGGCCGGGATCGGTCGTGACCGGCGTGATCGTGCCGTTGTAATCGATACTCACCACGTCGAAACTGCGGGCGTCGTGGTCGCCGAATACGGACTCGGTGGCGGCCGCATCGGCCCAAGCGTCCGGCACCTCAGGCGCGATTTCGGGCGCGCGCTGCACCACGGCCAGCACATCCTCGTCGGTCACGGCGAGCACCGTGCGCACGTTCCAGCCAGCCGGCGTGAACGGGCGGCCGTCCATTGTCAGACGGTTGGTGTCCGTGGCCATATCGTTGAGCGAGCACACCAGACGACCATCCGGCGTGTAGGCGGGCGTGCCGTGAACCAGGTCGATCCACTGCTCGTTCGCGTGCTCCTCAAGCACACGCGTGGCACCCAGCGCGGCCCCATCCGCCGCGACTGCCACCTCAAGCACCTGATCGCGGGTCTGACGGCGGTTCTGCACCAGCACCAGCGGATCGTGGCCGCGACGCCAGTTCACGGCGGCCACATACTCGTACGCCTCGCGATCCCAATCCACATCGGCGTTGCCGGTGATGCCTGCGTACCGGTCGTTCTCATCGAACGCCAGCGTGATCACGGTCAGATACACGTCGGCATTGCGGGTCAGCGCGCGCGGGTAACGGCGGCCGGCGTCCGGCTTCTCGGGGTCAGCCGGATCGCTGATGTGCCAGGTCGGCTCGTCGGCGGTGTCGAAGGACTCGAACAGCACGTGCTGCGAATCCGGGGCCCACCAGAAGCCGTCGTATCGGTCCATCTCCTCGCCGGCCACGAACTCGGCCAGACCGATTTTCCACGTGTTTTCGGCCGGATTGCCGTCCTCATCCTCCACGCTCACGCCGTAGACGGCGGTGATGCGGTCACCTAGTTCGCCGCCGATATCGACCAGCATCAGGTAGCTGCCCGTGGTGTACAGCACATGTTCGCCATCCGGGGCGATGCGCGGGTTCAGCACCGGCGTGTACATCGCCGGGTCCTCATCGAGCCATTCGCCGGCCAGTTCACGGGTGTGCGGCTCGGGTGCGCCGGTCTCGTCATTCCAATCGATGTCGGTCAGGAACAGGCGGCCGTTGATGGTGAACACGATGCGATTGCCGTCGTCATCTGCGGAGTATCCGACGATGCCGGTGCCGCCTTCGCGCGCACGCTCGCGGCGGGCCTTCTCCTCGGCCGGCACGTCCTCGCTGTCGGCGGTTGCGCCCAGCAGTTCGCGCGGGTCGGCCAGCTTGGTCTCATGGTGTTCGCCGGACTCGTCGAACCAGCTCAGCCACAGTGCGGTCACCAGATCCTCGGGGCCGTCGGAGCGCAGGAACAGGGCCCGCGAGCCGTCGCCCACGGTCTGTGCGGAGCGCGGTGCGCCGCAGCCGAAGCGCAGCGTGCGCGCCCGGAGGCGTGGGAAATGCTTGATTGCGTCATTGACATCATTGGTTTCGCTCATACCTCACAACCTACGCGCCTGTGCGGTCAGTGGCGCGCAGGCTTGCGACGCATTCCCGGGAATGTGTCGTGGTGTGGGTGCGAGGTGTGGGCGTGAGGCTTGTCCTAAGATGGGAGCCATGCAGGTGACGATGATCGACGAAAACAAGTACGCCGAAACGATGACCGACGTGGTGCTGCCCGCGCTCGAACAATGCTGCGAGGAGGGCTGGTTCGATCCGTCCGCCGCCGAACGTTCGGCCGGGATCGAGCCGCTGTCCGGCATTATGGACACCGGCGGCCGCTCGGGCCAGCTGCACTACCTGTGCTACGACTCCGCCAAATTCGACGCGATTCGCGAGCAAGGCGCCACCGCCACCTTCCGCGGGGCCATCGTCATCAGCCACGGCTTCACCGAGTTCGCCGAAAAGTACGACGAGCTCGTCTGGTACTTCCTGCTTGCCGGCTACTCGGTGTGTGTACTCGAGCATCGCGGCCACGGCAAGTCCGCGCGCGACGTGGACAACCGCTGCATGGTGTGGATTGATGACTGGCAGCGCTACGTGGCCGATCTGGCCGGCTTCGCCGAAACCATCGGCCAGCAGTACGCGGCCGGCATGCCGCTGGACCTGTTCTGCCATTCGATGGGCGGCGGCATCGGCGCGGCCGTGTTGGAGCGATACCCCACCCTGTTCGACAAAGCGGTGCTCTCTGCCCCGATGATCGCCCCCGCCACCGGCATGCCGCTGGGCGTGGCCCGTGTGCTGGTCGGCGCGCTGTGCGGACTCGGCTTCGGCAAGAAGCGCGTGTTCGGGCAGTCGGGCTTCACGCCGGAATTCTCGATGGAAGGCAACGAGGGCGCTTCCGAAGCGCGTGAACGCTGGTACTTCAAGCTGCGTTGCGAGAATAGCGAATACCAGACCTACTGCGCGGCGTTCGAATGGGTGCGCCAAGCGTTGAAGCTCAACCGGGCCATACTGAATCCGTCCGCCTGCGCCGAAGTGGAGACGCCGGTGCTGCTCTTCCAGTCCGGACGCGACATCTGGGTACTCAATAAGCCGCAGAATCACTTCGTCCAACTGGTCAAGGACGGCGGCGGCGAGGCGAACATCGTGCGCTTCCCCGAATCGCGCCACGAAATCTTCTCCATGCCCAACAGCACTTACAAGCCCTACCTCGAAAAGATCCTCGGCTTCTACGACGACCCCATGATTGCCTGCGCCGCGTACTGATGTAGCTCTTCACCCATTGTTCACCGTGCGGTCACCTTGTGGCCCGACCCGCTTTAGATGGCGGGAGAGCCATGGAATTATGGGCATAATGTCTTCTCTCCGCCGCCGCGGTTGCGGCCGCGGTATGTGCCGGCGTGCTCGCGTTGATCGGTTGCACGGCGTTCAATAATTCCGATGACGGCACAGCGGACGGCAACGGCACGTCCGCCACCACGCAGACCTTCCAGCCGTCCGGCGGCAAACCGACTGCCACCCTGAGCATTGCCTCCGGCTCCGAAAACAAGGAAGTCGCCGTCGCCATCCAGAAAGCGGCCGACCAATCCAACGTAGCCGTGACGATGCACTACATGGGTTCGCTGGAGATTATGAACGCGCTCAAGGCCGGCGGCCAGGATCACGACGCCGTCTGGCCTGCCTCCTCGATGTGGATTTCGATGGGAGACACCAAGCACATCGTCAAAGACGCGGCCAGCACCTCCACCACGCCGATCGTGTTCGGCATCGCCAAATCCAAGGCCGTCAAACTCGGCTGGGCTGACGACACCGGCGCCACCAAGCCCGTCTCCACCGCGGACATCCTCGCCGCGGTCAGCGACGGCAAACTCACGTTCTCCATGACCTCCGCCACGGTGATCGACAGCGCGCTCAACGTCTACCAGACCGCGCTCAGGAAACCCAGCTGGACCATTTGGGTGGTCGATTACTCCGGTTCGATGTCTGGAGAGGGCAAGAACGGCGTGGTCAAAGGCCTGAACGCGGCGCTCGACCCGGACCAGGCCAAGAAGTCGTACATCGAGCCCGCCAGCGGCGACGTGAACATTCTCATCCCGTTTGAAACCGAGGCCCACCGCCCGGTCAAGGCCACTGGCACAAGCACCAGCGACCTGCTGCATGAGGCCGATGCCACCGATGCCAGCGGCGGCACCGATATCTATGAAGGCCTGCTGAGCGCGCTCGACGAGCTGCCCAGCGAGTCGGAAGCCTCGCAATACACCACCGCCATCGTGCTCATGACCGACGGCCGCTCCAACTCCGATCATCAGGATGAATTCGAAAGCGCCTATAAGTCGCGCGGCCGTGATCTGCCGATCTTCTCCATCATGTTCGGCGATGCCGATCCCAGCCAGCTGAAGTCTCTCGCCACCCTGAGCAACGCCAAGGTATTCGACGGCCGCTCCGGCGACCTCGCCGCCGTCTTCCGCCAAGTCAAGGGCTTCAACTGATGCTCCAGGTAATCTGTGGATTCGTTGTCGGACTGCTGCTCGCCGGGCTCGGTTTCGGACTGGTCGGCGGCGGAGTGCCCGGCCTGATCGTGGCCGTGGTACTGGCCGCACTTGGGTATATCGCCGCCTCCACGCTCACCGAGCCGGAGCGACGCATCGGCAAAATGCTGGTTTCCGCCTTGCCCAACGGTCAGAAGACCGCCGATACGATCGACGCGGCGAACGCTCGACTCAACTCGGTCGCCATGCTCACCAAGCAAGTACGTGACCCAGCCGTCAAAGCCGAAGCCAACGACTTCATCGCCGCTACCAAAGATTTAGTGCAATACGTGACCCGAGACACCTCCGCCTACCCGACGTTGCGCCACTACATCACCGTGTACGGCGAGCAGACCGAGAAACTGTTGCGCTCCTACGTGGACGTGGAAAGTTCCGGCGCACGCGATCAGATAGCCACGGCACGAATCGAAACCATCGAGGCGCTGCAAGTGCTCGAACAGACCGCCGCCGGCGAACTCAGCCGGGCGGTAAGTGCCAAGACGTTGGGCATTACGGCCGACTCCGACGCCATCCAACGGTTGGCCCGCATGGATGGATACGACGACGTCGCACCTTCGCCTGTGCCTTCCTCGGCTGCTGATGAAGGACGGCATGCACCCAGTCAGACTCCATCTGGCGGCCCGGCTCACCAGTCGGACCAGAAAACGGACGCACAATGAAACTCTCCAAATCAAAAATCATCGGACTGATCGCCCTGCTTGCGGTAGTGGGCGTGGTCTGCGGCACGCTGGTGTGGCGGCAATCGCAACCAGCACCGGCCGAACCGACCGAACAGGTGAGCATCACCGGCTACCTGGGCGGCGAGAAAATCGGCCTGTTCGATGACGCCAAGTTCAAGGCGCTCGCCGCCAAGCAAGGCATTGCCATCGACTATCGCAAGGCCGGATCGCCGGCCATGATGGATACGGACCGGAAAGGCATGGGTTACCTGTTCCCCTCCTCGCGCGCGGCCGTCGAATACGGCAATGCGAAAGGCGTCAAGGCCCCCCAAAGCGACATCGTCTTCAACTCACCGATTGTGCTATACACGCACAAGGCCGTGGCGGACGGGCTCGTGAACGGCGGACTTGTGACCAAGGACGATTCTGGCGCGTACCACATGGATATGGCCAAAGCCGTGGACGCGATGGTCGCCAACACAACCTGGGCCGACGTCGGATACACGGCAGGCTACGGGCAGTTCCGCATCGACTCGACCGATCCGGTGAAGTCGAACTCAGGCAACGAATACGCGGCGCTTCTTGCCACGGTGCTCAACGGCGGGCAGCCGGCCATGGTCGATTCGGTGGCGCGCGACGGCAAGACCATCGCCTCCATCTTCGCCAAATCCGGCTGGATGGAGACCTCTTCCGAGGATTCGTTCAACCAGTTCCTGACCTTGGGCGTGGGCTCCAAGCCGATGATGGTGGGCTACGAATCGCAGCTGCTTGATTTGGCCGTGAACCAGCCGGATGCGTTCAAGCAGATCAAGGACGACGTGGTCATCGTCTACCCGACGCCGACCGTGTGGAGCACCCACACGCTGATGGCCTTGGACGAGAAAAGGCGGCACACTGCTGAACCTGTTGAAAACACCGGCGGTGCAGAAGCTGGCGTGGGAGCGCCATGGCTTCCGCGCGGCCAACTTCGCCGGCACCGATTCGATTAGCCGATTCGGCGTGGCCGGCACGCTCGACCAGATCCCGGCCGTATCCGAACTGCCCAACAACGATGCCATGCAACACCTCATCACCACCCTCCAATCCGCGCAAGCCAAACTCGTGGCCGACATCTCCATGTACGACACGATGTACACGCAGAACGCCCAGCAATACCGCGAGCTGAAAATGACCGTACTGGCCGGCAAGAAGGCGCTCGCCGACTTCAACGCCAACCAGCTGCCAGCGCTGGAGGCCGAGGCCGCCGCCAGTGGCGACGCCATGCAGGCGCAAGTGCTGAAGAACTTCAAGTCCAAGCTCGACCGTTTTGCCAAGCGACTCGACGACCTCGACCGCATCAGCGTGGTTACCTTGCAGACCGCGCCGCAGATCAAAATCATCCAGAACGCGGACCAGACCATCGTGGACAAGATCGACACCACCATCTCCACCACGATTCCGGTGTGGAAGAGTCAGATGGTGATCGCGCTGGGCCTGTCCAACCAGCGCAAGGTTCTCGACCTGCAGAACAAGGCCGACGATGTGACCAACAAGCTGCTGGCGCGTAACGCGGCCGCCCTGCACAAGGGTGCAGTGGACGCGGAAAAGGCCAACCAGCGTTCCGTGGTGGAAATCGACACGCTGGAGAAGATCAACGCCGAACTCATCGCCACCCTGAAGGAGACCGTGCAGATCCAGAAGGAAGGCGAGGCCAACCGCGAGGCCGCCCAGGTCAAGATGCGCCAAATCGAGTCCGACCTCAAAAACGCCTTGCTCGAAAACGCCCAGCAGATGTGAGCCGTTCGCGCGCCAGCATGCTCCCGTTGGCGGAGTTTGCGGGAACGTGCAACCATGCTCCCGTTGGCAGAGGTATATGAGTACGCCTACTGGTGTGCGTATATATGCTCCCGCTGGCGGGAGCTGGCAGCCGTAAGACTGGCTGAGGGTGGTCACGGCGCTCGGCTCGGCCGGCTTTACCGGCAGCCATTCCCGCCGCAATTTCTCTGTGGGCATAATCCCGGAATGATTGCCGCGCTCGGGAATTGGATGAAGTGAAGGTTAAAGGTTGAGAGCCCGGGAGGGTTCCGGAACCGGCCACGATAACCGCTGCTAGCCCCGCGATACGGGTTGGCGGCCGGCAGCCAAGCCGATTCTCTCCTAATCAAGGAGTACCGATTATGGCAATGTTTCCGGCTTTGATGAATGACACGATGTTCTCGGATCTGTTCGATGATCCGTTCTTTGAGGGTTGGCGCAACACGGACAACACGATGAGTGCCGTAATGCCCGCCAACATGATGACTACCGATGTGCGCGAGACCGACAAGGGTTACGACGTCGACATCGATATGCCTGGCTTTAAGAAGGAAGATATCAACCTTGAGCTCAACAACGGCTATCTGACCGTGTCCGCCTCGCGTTGCAGCGAGCATGAGGACAAGGCTCCGGCCGCTGAGGACGAGGCTTCCGACAGCAAGTGTGCTTGCGCGTCCGATTCGGGCAAGTGGCTGCGTCGCGAACGCTACATGGGCTCCTGCTCGCGTAGCTTCTACGTTGGCGAGGACGTGAAGGAGTCCGACATCCACGCCAGCTACCGGAACGGCACGCTGTGCATCCAGGTTCCGAAGATGCAGGCCCAGCCGCAAGTCGAGTCCAAGCACCAAATCGCGATTGAGGGCTGACGATACTTGATTCGTCCCGAAGTCCCGCTTCGAGTAGCTTTGCCCCCTCTGACGAGGGGGCTCCCGCGAAGCGGGTGGGGGAGAGATAAATCGTAACCAAACCATGCTTCCCACGCCGTCTGCCCTACGCTTTCAACGCCGACTAACCTGACAGACGGCGGGAAACATAGCCAATGCAAATGCCGGGTAGGGATTTACCCTACCCGGCATTTTGCTGTTTCAATCACCGAACCCCACCCTGTTCGCGCGCCGGTCGCGTGCCGTTCTGCCGCTGTACACATCCGATGGGTAGAGTGACTTCGAAACGATGCGAGAGAGGCGGACATATGGCGAACGGCGCACAGAACGCAAGCGGCACACCGGCACCGGCGGCAAGCCATTCCGGCGGCCACGTCGTATCCGCGCGCGCCACGACCATCGGCCTGATGGCAATCCTGCTGTGGAGCTTCATGGCCGGCACCGTGCGCATCGTCTCCGAAAACTTCGGCGCCACGCTTGGCTCGGCCCTGATCTACACGGTCGGCGGCATCCTGCTGCTGATGTTCCGGCGCCCGGCCCCGATTCGCGAGTTCCCCAAGAAATACCTGATTATCGGCGGCCTGTTGTTCGTATTTTACGAATCGTCGATATCCCTCTCGCTGGGTCTGGCCTCTACCGACGCATCCTCGGTGGAAGTGAGCCTGGTCAACTATCTGTGGCCCACGATGATGGTGCTGCTGTCGGCGGGCGTATCCCATCGCAAGCACGCGGTCGTCAAGGTG
>ENA-OQNO01002090-OQNO01002090.1-human-gut-metagenome-genome-assembly--contig:-NODE-2090-length-12062-cov-2.206619_pt1 | contig 12062 bp, 8 predicted proteins | sample MGYA00242629_ERZ504880 | MGnify/ENA primary metagenome ERZ504880 (study PRJEB26092, sample SAMD00036377) | human gut metagenome | host: Homo sapiens | study: EMG produced TPA metagenomics assembly of... | reverse complement strand
ACCGCTTACGTGAATGCCTTCCCACGCTTCCTCCACACCGATGGCGATACGGCGGCTGCGTATGGTTTCCTCCGGAATCTGGAGCAGCTGGCTTAAGTATTTGTCGGAGAAACCGTCTTTTTTAGCAGTGGTGAGCATCTCGTCAGACGGGAGTCCGCCTCTGCAGGCGAGGAGTGCTTCCTCCTCCTCAACCAGTTCCTTCATCTGCTCGATAAACCAGGCCTTAACCTTGGTAATCTCATGGATTTCTTCCACAGAAGCGCCTTTTCTCAGTGCCTCATACATGATGAAATGGCGTTCGCTGGAAGGGGTAATCAGCATGTGGAGTAGCTGTTCTTTCGTGTACGTATCGAAATCCTTCGCATGGCACAGACCGAAACGTCCCGTCTCCAGGCTGCGGATCGCCTTCTGGAAGGCTTCCTTATAGGTCTTGCCGACACTCATAACCTCGCCGACGGCACGCATCTGGGTTCCCAGCTTGTCCTCCACGCCTTTAAACTTTTCAAATGCCCAGCGGGCGAATTTGATGACAACATAATCTCCGTCCGGAACGTATTTGTCCAGGGTGCCGTATTTTCCACAGGGGATATCCTTTAATGTCAGGCCGGTAGCCAGCATGGCGGACACAAGGGCGATGGGGAAGCCGGTGGCCTTGGAAGCCAGCGCGGAGGAGCGGGAGGTACGCGGATTGATTTCAATGACAATAATGCGGTCAGAAACAGGATCATGGGCAAACTGTACGTTGGTGCCGCCGATCACCTGCACCGATTCCACAATTCGGTAGGCCTGTTCCTGAAGGCGCTTCTGGCATTCTTCAGAGATGGTCAGCATGGGGGCGGAACAGAAGGAATCTCCCGTATGAACGCCTAACGGATCTATATTTTCAATAAAGCAGACGGTGATCATACGGCCTTCGCTGTCGCGCACGATCTCCAGCTCCAGTTCCTCCCATCCGAGAATGGATTCCTCTACCAGAACCTGGCCTACCAGGCTGGCCTGTAAGCCTCTGGCGCAGACAGTCTGAAGCTCATCCCTGTTGTATACGAGACCGCCGCCGGCGCCTCCCATGGTATAAGCCGGGCGCAGAACGACCGGGTAGCCCAGCTGGTCCGCGATCTTCAGCGCCTCGTCCACACTGTAAGCCACCTCGCTGCGCGCCATCTCGATCCCGAGTTCATTCATGGCCTTCTTGAATTCGACACGGTCCTCGCCGCGTTCGATGGCATCCACCTGTACACCGATAACCTCTACGTTATATTTTTCCAGAATTCCTGCTTTATTAAGCTCGGAACAAAGGTTTAAGCCAGACTGGCCGCCGAGATTGGGAAGCAGGGCATCGGGCCGTTCCTTTGCAATAATCTGCTCTAAGCGTTCCACATTCAATGGCTCGATGTAAGTTACATCCGCTGTCTCCGGGTCTGTCATAATCGTAGCCGGGTTGGAATTAACCAGTACAATTTCGTATCCCAGTTTCCGAAGCGCTTTGCAGGCCTGAGTACCGGAGTAGTCAAACTCGCATGCCTGACCAATGATGATAGGGCCGGAACCGATAATTAGTACTTTGTGAATATCCGTTCTCTGTGACATAATAATGTCCTCCTTGTAAAATGTCTGAACTGTTACAAATGTAGACTCATCCATAGTTTCATAATTCAGTCCGTCAGGGACAGGAAGAAACCGCTTTTGAGTCCGGGTGGTTTCTCTTCAGTCTATTCTAGTATAAGGCGGCTCAGTTTGAAAGTATTTTTTTCAATAATTGGCAAAAATAATGCATATTTTTCCCTTTTGGGGTGGGTAAATTTTCAACCTTCCCGTATTTATATTCGGTGCTTATAATTACTTATAATAAAAGAAAATGAAAGAGAAAACGGGACGCCGTTTCAGGAGGGACACGATGAAGTTTACATAAGGATACTGTGTGATAAAAAAGGATATTACAACGCTTTATGCGGTGGAGTATGCGGACAGCAGACGGAACGATAACGAACTGATCGTCTATGCGCCGGGAAAACACATAGCAGACCGCGGCGACTGTCTGAATCTGGGCATGCTGACGATCCGGCTGACCAGCCCGATGGAGGATGTCATCCGGGTGTCGGTCCGCCATTTCGACGGAACGGTCTGCCGCGGTCCCTTTGCCAGGATTTACGGGACATCGCCTCACACCGTAGTCGAGGAGACCGATGAGTAGATCCGTTACAGAAGCGGACGAACGACCTCGGTAATCGACAAGAGGCCCAATTCCTGGGGGATCCATTTTCTGGATGGCGACCGGGAACTGACAAGTACCGGATTTCGGAATATGGCTCACATGACAAACCGGGAGACCGGAAAATGCTACATGGTGGAACAGCTGGCCCTCGACGTGGACGAGTATGTCTACGGGCTGGGAGAACGCTACACCCCATTCATAAAAAATGGACAGTCTGTTGAGATGTGGAATGAAGACGGCGGAACGGCCAGTGAGATTACATATAAAAACATTCCGTTTTACATTACCAACAAAGGATATGGCGTGCTTTTAGAAAACGAAGGGGATGCCGCCTATGAGATTGCCAGCGAGAAGGTGGAGCGTATACAGTTCTCCGTAGAAGGTGAACGCCTGGATTACTGTGTGATCAACGGCTCCACGCCCAAAGGGACCATTTCCAAATATACGGAGCTGACCGGCCGGCCGGCTCTGCCGCCGGCCTGGTCCTTCGGCCTGTGGCTCACCACCTCCTTCACGACCAATTACGACGAGACGACGACCTCCGGATTTATTGACGGTATGGCGGACCGGGACATTCCCCTACACGTCTTTCACTTTGACTGTTACTGGATGGAGGCGTATGAGTGGTGCAATTTCACCTGGGACCCGAAGACATTTCCGGATCCGGAAGGCATGCTGCGGCGCTATCACGACAGAGGCTTGAAAATCTGTGTGTGGATCAATCCCTATATCGGACAGAAGTCCCCGCTATTCGAGGAAGGGATGAGGCTGGGATACCTGATGAAAAAGACAAACGGGGACGTATGGCAGACGGATATGTGGCAGGCCGGAATGGGACTGGTGGATTTCACAAATCCCGGCGCGGTGGAATGGACTCAGGCAAAGCTGAAGACGCTTCTGGACATGGGCGTGGACTGCTTCAAAACGGATTTCGGTGAGCGGATTCCGGTAAAGGATATTGCATATTATGACGGCTCCGATCCGGTGAAGATGCATAATTATTACACATACCTTTATAATCGGGCGGTCTTTGAACTTCTGGAACGGGAGCGCGGAACCGGGGAAGCAGTAGTATTTGCACGGTCCGCGACGGTGGGCGGCCAGCAGTTTCCCGCACACTGGGGCGGCGACTGTTCCGCGGCGTATTATTCCATGGCGGAGACTATCCGCAGCGGCCTCTCTCTGGCATGCGCGGGATTCGGCTGCTGGAGCCACGAGATCAGCGGCTTCGATAATACGGCGCCGGCCGACATCTACAAAAGATGGTGCCAGTTTGGCCTCCTGAGTTCCCACAGCCGCCTTCACGTTTCCTCCTCCTACCGGGTTCCGTGGCTCTTCGACGAGGAGGCGTGCCGTGTGCTTCGGAAATTCGTTAAGCTGAAATGTGCACTGATGCCGTATCTCTACCTTCAGGCGGTAAAGGCTCACGAGGAAGGCATTCCGATGATGCGGCCGATGTTCGTGGAATTTCCGGGCGACCGCGCCTGCGAGACGCTGGATAAACAGTATATGCTGGGCGATTCTCTGTTAGTGGCTCCGGTCTTTAAGGAATCCGGGGAGGTGGAATACTATCTGCCGGAAGGAACCTGGGTAAACCTGCTGACCGGTCAAACCGTGACAGGCGGACGCTGGCAGAAGGAGACCCACGATTACTTCTCCCTGCCGCTTATGCTCCGTCCCGGAAGTGTGATCGCAGTGGGCGCAAACAGCGAAAAGCCTGATTACGACTACGCAGAAGGGGTGAAATTTCTTCTGTATCTGCCGGAGGCCGGTATGGAGGCTGCATCGGCTGTGACGGACCTGTCCGGAAAAACCGTGATGACGGCCTGCGCACGGAGAGAAGGAAACAGAATCTCTCTCTCTGTAAATGGCGGAAACGGCAATTATACGTATGAAGTTCTGGGGAAGGAACTGCTTTCTGTAGTCTGCGGTTAAATACAGCCAGTACCTTTTCTGTCTCTTTCAGGTATATTTCAGCTTTCTGTGGTACTTTTATTACAGAACAGAAAGAGGAGGAACCTATATGCGTATTGTGCAAAGAGTGACAGCTTTTTTCCTGGCGGCAGTACTGATGACCAGTCCATTTACAGCCATGGCGGCCACGAGTACGAAAATAAGCGGCGTATCCCTTCGGATCGCCTCGGATATTGAAGTCGGAAGCAGCGGAGCAGATGTGTCGGTCTCCACAATTTCCAGCAAGTATTATGTGGAAGAGGTGGAGATAAAGAATGAACCTTCCGACGAGTGGGAGGACGGAGACAAGCCAAAGATCAAGGTAACTCTGGAGGCGGCCGATGATTACTACTTTGCCTCCGGTTTTTCGAAGGGAGACGTCAACTTAACCGGAAATGACGGCACGGTCACTTCGGTGAGCCGTACCAGCAGCACTCTCGTCGTCTCGATCACCCTGGAGGCGCTGGAAGGAGAGAGCGAGTACGATCTGGATGTAGACGGCCTGGACTGGGATGCGGAGGATGGGACCGCCTACTGGAATGAAAATGAGGAAGCTAAAAAGTATGAGATCCGCCTTTACAGGGGAAGCACTGCCGTCACTTCCGTCATTACCACGACCAGAACCAGTTACCACTTCGGCAGCTACATAACGAAAGGCGGATATTACACCTTCCAGGTGCGCGGAGTCTACAATTCTTCAAACAAGGGAAGCTGGAAGGAGTCGGAGTCCTGGTATGTGACCTCCGCAGAAGCCGCGGAAATCAGTTCCAACAGCAGCTCCGATGACAACTCCGACGGAAGCAGCTCAGGCAGCAGCTCGGGCGCCAGCGGTCCGGGGGCCACGGCCGGTAGCGGGGCCTGGTTAAAGGATGACATCGGCTGGTGGTACTGCAACGCAGACCGGAGCTATACTGTGAGAAACTGGCAGTACATCGACAACGTCTGGTACTATTTTAATGAGACCGGCTATATGGTAACCGGCTGGGTCCAGTGGAACTCCAAATGGTACTACTTAAGCGACAGCGGAGCGATGCTCGCAAATACTACGACGCCGGATGGGTATTATGTGGGGAGCGACGGGGCGTGGATCTCGTAAATCCGCCTCTCAGTCGATCGCCCGCGCCTGTATACTGCCAGGATATCGACAGCCTGGATAGAACATGATAGAATAAAGTCAGTTAAATAAGAGTATGAGTCCATATTGGAAATCTCTCCCTAAGATGGTATAATGGAAAAAGTGATGCTCCAGGGGGAGGGACTTATGAACGAGTTTATCAGATCGGAAAAACAAATTCGGCGGAAGCAGGCTGTCAGGACCATGATATGTATGGCCCTGTTGATCCTGCTGTCCGCCGTTTTATATGGATGCAGCAAAACAGAAGAAACCGGTCCCGCGGCCGCGGCAGGAACCGAGGCCAGACGGCAGGCGGATGGTTACGGAGTCAGCGAAGACAAAAAGCTGATCGTATACACCTCCCATAAAGAGGAAGTATACGGCCCTATTATCAGGGAGTTCGAAGAGCGGACCGGCATATGGGTCGAGGTGAGGGACGGCGGTTCCACCGAGCTTTTAGAGGCCATCGGCCAGGAATCGGGACAGCAGACGTGTGACATCATGTTCGGAGGCGGAGTGGAAAGCTATGAGGCTTACCGGGAGTATTTTGAGCCGTACCGGTGCAAGCTGAGCGATAAACTGGACGACAGGTATTTGTCTCCGGATGACAGCTGGACCGCGTTTACGGAGCTTCCTATCGTGTTTATCTACAACAACAAGCTGGTAAGTGCGGAGGCGGCGCCTCACAGCTGGAAGGACTTTTTAGATGACGAGTGGCGGGGGAAAATCGCATTTGCGGCGCCTGGAAAAGCGGGGACCAGCTATACGGCGCTCGGTACCATGAGTCAGGTGCTTGACATGGACGAGCGGAAGCGGATGGAGGACTGTGTATCCGCGCGGGAGGGAAAGGTGTCAGCCGGGTCCTGGGAGGTCGTGGATGAGGTCAGTACGGGAATTCATCTCGTCGGGATCACACTGGAGGAGACAGCAAAAAAGCGGATAGCCAAAGGGGCGGATATCACCATGATTTATCCGGAGGAAGGCACCAGCACCGTGCCGGATGGCTGTGCACTGGTCAAGGGGGCTCCCCACGAGGACAATGCGAAGCTGTTTATTGATTTTACGGTCAGCGACGATGTCCAGAATCTGATTATGGACCAGTTCTGCCGCCGGACAGTGAGGAAGGATTTACAGATGAAAACGGCCGGGGAAGACATGAAGATCATGGATTTTGATCTCGAATGGGCCAGCGCGCATCAGGATGAGATCCTGGCGCTGTGGTCGGAACTGATCCGGTAGAGAGGAATCGCCATGTGGAACTTTATCAGAAAATCGTTTAAACGGGAACTTCTCGTAAGTTTTTTGGCCGTCGCGCTGCTTCCTCTGGTACTCAGCTGTATCTTCCTGATTCAGATGTTCAAAGTGAAGCTGGAACGCGACTACCAGAAAAAAGATATGGAACAGGCGGCTGTCATGGAAGAAAAGCTGACCACCCTGTTTCAGACCATCGACGAGGTTACGCTGCATCTGAGTGAAGAGCCGGAGATTGCAGCTTCCATCAGGGAATCCGGCAACCGGGGCAGAAGCGCGGTCTATGCGAAGCTGTACGAGGAGACTGCCAGCCTGCGGGAGATGGCTCAGTTTGATCTCTACTCAGAAGAAGGCGTCTGCCTCTACTCTACCGGCGCAGGCATGTTTCACACCCAGCTTCCGGTTTACTGGGGAATCTTAAAGGTGGCGGAGGCCCACCCGGACGAGATGACCGTACGGCGTGAGAAGGAATATTCAGGATCGTCCAATATTCTTCTGCGGGCCGCCCGTCCCATCCTGGATTCCGAAGACAGCAGCGTGGGGTATGTTCTTGTGAGTATCAATGGCTCCAATTTTGAAAAGATCCTGGGCGGAACTTACGGCAGCCAGGATGGCGTCTGTATCTTAAACAGCTTCTGGGAAACGGTCTACAGTACGGGAACCGCGGTCCGTGAGGAGATCGGGACGGTTCTGAGGCACCGCCTGATGGCGGGCGCGGCAGTTGATGAGCCATTTCATAATAACAGCATCTATATTTCTGAGATCGGCGGGACGGGACTCTACAGCGTCTTTCTGCGGCCGAAGGTATTTACGGCTGACACGACGAAATCCATGTACAGCGTACTGATCGTCATGACGGCCGCCAGTCTGATGCTTTGTGTGGCGGTGGCTGCTAAAATGAGCAACCATCTGTCGCGTCCGATCCAGAGCCTGAATGAGGCCATGCACGAGGTGCAGAACGGAAATCTCGACGCGAGGGTCATTTCCACGAGGAATGATGAGTTTGGCCAGCTGTCCGGCAGCTTCAACACCATGGCGTCGGAGTTGAAGACCTATATGGAAATGCAGGTCAGCCAGCAGAAGAAGCTGAACGAGGTACAGATCGCAATGATGCAGGCCCAGCTGAATCCCCATTTCCTGTACAATACACTGGATACGATGAAATGGGTTGCCAAGGCGAACCACATCCCGGAGATCGCCACCCTAGCGGCAAAGCTGGCGAAGATTCTGCGGACCAGCATATCCAACGCCCAGTTTATCACTCTTAAGGAGGAACTGGAGCTTGTGGACTGCTACGCGGAGATACAAAAGATCCGTTTTCAGGGGAAATTCTGTTTCGATTACGAGCTTCCGCAGGAGCTTGCAGACTGTGTGGTTCCGAAACTGGTCGTTCAGCCAATTGTGGAAAACGCCATGATACACGGGCTGAGAGACTGTGAGGAAGGCCATATCCTCGTCAGGGCGTTTTCGAAGGAGGAGCGGCTCTTTATAGAGGTGATGGATGACGGCTGCGGAATCAGCGACGAGGTACTGAACCATTTAAATAATCGGACAGCAGGATCGGGCGTACCGTCAGAGGGCGGAGAGGAAGATCTGCTCCGGCTCGGACATATCGGTTTTTACAATGTGGATACGATTATCCGGCTGCACTACGGTGCAGAGTATGGGCTGTCGGTCTGCAGGCCGGAAGAAGGAGGCACGAAGGTGACCATCATGATTCCGGTCAGACAGGGAGAGGAGTTATGAGATGCTTAAGGTATTGGTAATTGACGATGAGGTATTTGTGAGAAAAGGAATTGTCATGGAGACGGACTGGGCGTCCTTAGACTGCATGGTGGCCGGAGAGGCGGCCAATGGCCTCGAGGGCCTGGAGGCGTGCCGCAAATACAACCCGGATCTGATCATCTCCGATATCCGGATGCCGAAGATGGATGGGATCGAGATGCTAAGAGTCCTTCGGGAGGAGGGAAACCATGTCTCCGTCATCTTTCTGACCGCCTACAGCGAATTCGAATACGCCAGAAACGCGTTAAAGCTGCTGGCTTTCGATTATTTACTGAAACCGTTTGAGGATGGCGAACTGGAGGATGCGGTCAGCAGGGTGCGCGATAAGCTGGTAAAAGAACGGGAAGAAAAGGAACGTCAGGAGGAGTCAAAGATTCTTTCTCCCGGAATCAAGACGGGTGATAAGAGCCGGTATATCAAAGAGGCAATCGCCTACATAACCGAGCATTACAATGACAGTGACTTAAGTGTGGGAACGATCGCCGAATCTCTTGGAATCAGCGAAGGACACTTAAGCCATCTGTTCAAGAAAGAGACGGATTACACTGTTATGGCCTATATAACCCGGTGCAGAATCAGGGAGGCGATGAAGCTTCTGACCAACTGCCGCTATAAGGTGTATGAGGTGGGAGAGATGGTCGGCTACCGCGATATCACTTATTTCTCCAGCACATTTAAGAAAATAGCGGGCGTCACCCCCTCCGAATACCAGGCTGCGAATTCTTAAGGCCATTCTTAAGGCCATTCGGCGCTTTAGCAGCAGTCAAAGATCGTCTTGGCAGTGAGTAAGCTGCCGTACTTTGCTTTCTAGTCACGGTGAATATCGGAAGCGTCGAAAACAGCAAGCGCCTCGCGCTCCAGCTCTATTAAAATCATGAAATCGTATCGGTTAGGCAGATCAATCACGGAAGGATAGAAGGATACCTGGTGTATACCTTCTATTTTTTCTGCCTTTTTAAACAGGACTTCTATTTCCGGATACAGGGCTTCTTTCTCTTTGACGGTTTCAGAAAATTTTACAATGATATAATGTTTCATGGGATGACGGCTCCTTTTCATGTGGATATAATGATTGGAAATAAATGTTGGGGAGATTGTTTCTGTATTGTATCAAGTATAGCATAAGCGGGGGATTTCGAAAAGTATGGCAGTATTTAAGCGTAACCGCATTAGCGCATAATAACCTTTAAACCCAACGATGTTTACAGGTATGTCCTTTTCTCAAACGGCATAAATAACAAACGGTATAAATAAAAGTGCAGTACTAAAACAGTTAAAGCTGGCAAAAACCGCCACTATACACAGTCGCATTAAGCTGTTATGTCTATGTAATGTACAATATATATAATAATTTTGATGGGAGAGCAGGGAAAACATACAAAAATATCAGAATACACAAAGGAATAACAGTATTGTCCAGTTCAAAATGACGAAGAGACCAGATATAATAATTACATCAGATGATGCTGCAGCATCGAAAAGGCAGGAAATAAGAAGGAGGAGTAAGAAGTGAAAAAACAAATTTTATCAGCAGTTCTAATCAGTACCATGTTGGCGGCAACACTTGCCGGTTGCGGTTCTAAGGCGGCGGATCCAACGACCGCAGCACCAGCGGCTCAGACAGAGGCCGCGAAGGGGGAGGAGACAAAGGCCCCCGAGACCGACGCAAAGGCAGAGGAACCGAAAGTGGACGACGCAAATCTTTCGGAAGTGGAAAAGATCATTAAAGAAGCCGAGTCCATGAGCATGGAAGAGCTGGCAAAGAAGGCAATCGAAGAGTCCAACGGAAAGACCTTCTACGGAGTTGGCAACTCCAGCCGTGGAAAGACCGCTTTACCGCTGTTCATCGAATACTTACAGTCCATCGATCCTTCCTATACCATGGAATATGAGTGGCAGCAGCCGAAGAATAATAAAATCTTCGAACAGCTGTCGGCTGACTCTTTGAAGTCTTCCGGAACATTCGCCATGACTCTGATCCAGGATGGCAACCAGATCGAATCCAAGATGGTTCAGACCGGTATTTTAAAGACCTTTATTCCGAAGGAATGGGCAGATGCCAACGGCACTACAGCAGACGCTTACACAGGATTCCTTCCATTACAGACACTGAACAAGGTATTCATGTACAATTCCACCGGAAATGCGGAATTCAATAACTGCTGGGATTTCGTGGCAGAAGGCGTTCACCCGTTATACATGGACATTGATTCAGAGGTTGTAGGAAAGAACTTCTTATACATGCTGACAGAAGATAAGTACGCCGGATGGTTAAAAGAGGCATATGATGCATTAGACAGCAGCAAACAGGCGTATTTTAAGCCAGTGGTCGATGAGATGGCAACCGATGCCGAAGATTTGGGACTCGGTGAAAATGGCGCCTACGCCCTGGCATGGATCAAGCTCTGGGTAGAAAATTACAATGAGCAGACCGATGACGGCCCGATCTGCAACACCCTGGTATCAAAGACTGCTACAGACCAGTGCGGACTTCTCGTATATTCAAAGCTTCGCTCCGTTGAGGAATCTTCGGAAGTATCCGTCAACAATATTAAAGTTGCAGCCTACCAGGATGGCTACAAGGGCATCGGCGGCTACGGCTACTGCCATTACTTATTCCTGACCAACAACAGCCCGCTTCCGTGGACCTCCTGTGCATTCATCGCCTATATGACCAACACAGCAGACGGATTCTCCGCATGGGGCAAAGATATGGGCGGTTACTCCTCTAACCCGAAGGTTATGGAAGAGACCGAAAAGATCTACGGCCACAGCAAGGGCGGCTACAATGACAAGGGCGAGAATGAATTCGACAGCAAGAACGACAGAGGATATGAGTGGTGGACCACTGACGGCGAATTGGTTCTGGAAGATCCGGAATACTGTGCGGACGTATCCTTTACAGTAGGAAGCTGGATTGAGCTGCTGACAAAATACAGCGATTCTGCTCAGTAAACGATCACTCGCAGAAATATAAGCGGGTCACCGCAGCAATGAGATAACGGGTGTGCCGCATTAAGGCTGTTCTTAATGCGGCAACCCATTTTATAAGGAGTTAGTTATGGACCAGACAGTTAATCGTAAGTCAAACAATAAGGTCATCGTGCTTAACAAGATCAAGACATACTTTTCCAAACCGCAGAATGTCATCCTTCTGTTGTTCGGCATTGTGCTGACTTTTACAACGGTTGCACCAATCGTGGCAATTGTGAAGGATACGCTCATGATCCATCCGGGAACCATCGATGCCCATTTAACGGGAAAGGCATCTGGCTATACAATTGTCAACTATGTTGACTTATTTACCAGCCGGCTGGCCAGAACGAATCTGTGGAAACCGTTATGGAATACGCTGCTTTTAGCGGTATTGACCTGTCTTATCTCGATCCTGTATGGCGGCGTGTTTGCCTTCCTTGTCACGAGGACCAATTTAAAATTCAAGAAGTATTTAAGCTCTATCTTCATTTTCCCGTACATTATGCCTCAGTGGACACTGGCGGTCGTATGGCAGAACTTATTTAACAGCAACGCGGTCGTGGGAACGTCCAATGGGCTTTTGGCTTCGCTGTTCGGGATTCTGGCGCCCAAATGGGTATGCCAGGGACTCTTTCCCAGTGCGGTCGTCCTGGGCCTTCACTATGCGCCATTCGCCTATATCCTGATCGGCGGTATTTTCCGCAACATGGATGCCAACCTGGAGGAAGCGGCCACCATTCTCGATACGCCGAAATGGAAAACCATGTTCCG
>ENA-OQNO01002076-OQNO01002076.1-human-gut-metagenome-genome-assembly--contig:-NODE-2076-length-12102-cov-4.239499_pt1 | contig 12102 bp, 11 predicted proteins | sample MGYA00242629_ERZ504880 | MGnify/ENA primary metagenome ERZ504880 (study PRJEB26092, sample SAMD00036377) | human gut metagenome | host: Homo sapiens | study: EMG produced TPA metagenomics assembly of... | reverse complement strand
CCTGAAGAACTCGAACACCTCTGTCTACAAGCGAATCCACTCGGGCGAGATACCGGCGGTGAAGCTTGGCACCAAGACCAGCCGCGTGAACCGCAAGGCGCTCGAGGAGTACCTGCAGCGCGCGCAGGAGCCGCTATCTACCTGCGACGACGGGGACGATGAGCTATGAGACAAACTGTCCCAGCTGGCCCGAAGCATGTACACGCGGGACTGGACGACGGCGTAGCATTCGATATGCTCGGCGGCACCGTGCCCGACGCTCGTGACCATGCTCGCCCGGCCCCTGCGCCGCTCCGGAAACGAGGCAAAAATGGCAGCAGATAATCGAAGCATGGAACACGGGAGCGGGACGCTGGTCCTCCTGAAGGACTTCTACAACGTGAGGGAGGTCGCAGCGCTCCTGCATTGGAGCAGGGGTCGCGTCTACTCGATGGCGGAAAGGGAGGTGGATCCTTTGCCGATCAGGCGTTTCGAAGGCAGGAAGAGGAACTTTCTCATCCAACGCGACGAGCTAATCGACTGGTACGATAGGAACTTCCTCTATCTGCAAGAGGACAGCCTGGAATAGGCGTCGACCGAAGGAAGATCGTGATGACAAACGACGACGCGCGAGACGAGTTCGTCGTTGTGCATCGGTTCATGATTGAGGAACTCGGCCTTAAGGGCGCGACCCTCCTGGTCTACGCGAGGGTGTACGGGTTCTGCGAGAAGAGCAACCGGTACTTCTACGAGAGCAAGCCCAAGACCGCCGAGTTCTTAGGACTATCCGAGAGAACTGTATTCCAATCAATCAAGGAGCTCGTCGACAAGGGCTTGATCCGCGAGGTAGGGATCCACGAGCTCGGGGTAGGTCGAAGCACCAAGGTGTACACCACCGCGCCGCTGCCAACCGCCAATGGGGACACCAGGGCGGATGGCCGGTCGCGCATCGGGTCACGCGGTGCAGCGCCTGCCCCCGACGATGCCCACGACGCAATGCGGGACACCCCTGAAGGGTTCGCTCCTGAGAATCCTTCAGGGGGCGCAGGCCCGCATGAAGAAAACTCATGCGGCAACGCATGCCCCCATGAAGAAAATGCAGGCGGCAATGCCCTGCCCCCTGAAGAATCTTCATGCCGAGACCTGCGAGATGTTCACCCGATAAGAAAGTCAGAGAACAGAGAGTTCATAGGAGAGGATCTTTGATATGCGCGACGAGATCGACGAAGGCCATGGCTGCATAACGCCGGAAGAAGCCGAGAGGCGGGGCCTCAACGGTCCGGCGGGAGCGCGTACCGAGTGTCCCTGGTGCGGGCGCGAGCTCGAACCAAGGGGCTTCATGCTGAACGGCCGCGTCGCATGGGTCTCGTGTGAGCGCTGCGGTTGCGAGGGCGAGGAGCGCGCGGAACGGGCCGAACGCGCTCGCGAGGAAGAGGCGAAAGAGCGCCAACGAAAGGCGAAGCTCGCCAGAGCCGGCGTGAAGAAGCGCTACCTCGACGCGAAGGTCGACACGCCGGAAACGCGGCTCTACGTAGAGAGGTTCGGCTCCGACGACGGCCGCGGCCTCTATATTCACGGCGACGTCGGCACCGGCAAGACCTACCTCGCGAACGCACTCGCTTGCGTGTTCGTGGCTGCTGGCTACAACGTGGTGCTCACGACCACCATCGAGATGCTCGGCGACATCCAAGACACCTACGACAACGAAAACTCGTCGATGGCAGCGGTGCAGCGCTTCACGAAAAGCGACGTGCTCATCCTCGACGACCTGGGCAAGGAATCGGCTTCGTCGTGGTCGGCCTCCACGCTCTTCCAGGTCGTGAATTACAGGTACGAGGCCATGCGCCCCCTCATCGTCACGTCGCAATACGACCTGGCAAGCCTCGAGAAGAGGATCGCCCGACGGGGCGAGCGCGAGAGCGCACGCGCCATCGTGTCGCGCTTGAGCCAGATGTGCCACGAGGTGCACCTGACGGGAGGTGACCGCCGGCGGAGATGATTGTGAAAATCAGGTGGCAAATGAACAGGGAGGCACGCAGGGAACCATAACGCCCTTCAGGTGCCTTCACAGCTTCCCGCCGCTCGTATATAACGACCCCGAGACGCGCCATCGGCGAAGCCGGAGGTGCGCCAGCGCGCCAGGACGAAGCAAAGCCGACCCGGCAGCGCAGACGTGAAGGCAGCCGGGCTTCCGCCTTCATCCCACCGGCAGCCAGATGCAAAGGAGCGCACCCCGCCATGCAATCGGGCGCGCCTAAAGCGCACCGCGCCGTCTCGACCTGGGCGCCCCATCCACGCGGATGGGGCGCCCGCCAGCTGCCTGGGCGGCAGCCATCCGCCGTCCGGGCTCCCGGGGTGAAGGCTGGGACACTCTGTCCCATCTTGCAAGCGAAGCTGCGCGCCAATGGCGCGGGGGTCGGAGTGGGACAAAGCGTCCCACCGGGAGGAGGCAAACGATGGCGAGCGATTTCGGCGACGACGCCGGCGGCGAACTCTACAACTGGCTGCTGAGGATCGGGCAGGACGCGGGCGAGCAGGCCATGCGCGACGCCGCGGGCAAGTTCGCAGGCGCGCTGCGCAACCTGCGGAGCGGAGCCGAGCAGGCAGACGAGCTCGCGCCCGAGGCCGACGAGAAGCCCCGGTGGGCGAAGCTCGACATGGCCGAGATCGACGAGCTGCCCGACGCCGCAGGCGCCAGACGCGCGCTATCCGAGCGCATGGACGACGCAGGCGTCGAGCACGCGTACGTCAACGACCCTTCGAGCGGGCGAAACTACCTGCTCTTCAGAACCGAGGACGCCCCCAGGCTCTACAGCTGCATCGACGAGCTCCTCGAGGAAATCGGCGCGCAGGCCGAAGCCGTCGCCGAGGAAATCTCCCGCGACGAGGCGGAGCGCCCGTCCGAAAAGGGCCGCGAAGGCGCCGACCTCGCCCGCGACCAGGACGACCCCGACAAGGAGCCGCTCGAGAAGCGCGCCGAGGCGGCGAGGGAGGCATCCGAGCAGCTCGAGCGCGAGCGCGGATCCAAAGCCCCCGAACGGGAACCCCGGTTCCAGGAAGTCAGGGGCAAGTGATGAGGACCTCGCTGCCGAAGCTGGCGGCGACCATCGCGCTGTCCGCAGCGGCGTTCGCTCTCGCGGACGCCTACGCGTCATGCCTCTTGTCGATGCCCGGCCAGCCGATCGCCAACCTCACGACCGCGCTCGAGGCCCTGCCCTCATGGCTCGCCTCCGGCAACGCCTTCTCGATCCAGGCCGGCCCGCTGGCCGCCGGCACCGTCGCCGCCTGCGCCGTCTGGATTGTGTGGGCGTACAGCCTGATCCGCGAGGGCAACTTCCGGTCCGGCGAGGAGCACGGAAGCGCCAGATGGGGAAAGCGGCGCGAGGGCCGCAAGTTCATGGACGACCGGGACCCGGCCAACAACATAATCCTCACGGAACACTACGGCATGGCGATGTCGCGGGCGCGGCACTCCAGGAAGTACGACCGCAACCGCAACGTGCTCGTCATAGGCGGCTCGGGCGCCGGCAAGACCCGCGGCTACATCGAGCCGAACATCATGCAGCTCAACGCGAGCTACTTCGTCACCGACCCCAAGGGCACCACCGTCGTGAACCTCGGGTGGATGCTCGAGAAGCACCATTACGACGTGAAGGTGTTCGACACCATAGACTTCGCCCGCTCGGCGCACTACAACCCGATCGCGTACCTGAGAGACGAGACCGACATACTCGAGTTCGTCGAGTGCTTCATAGGCAACACCACCGGAGACAAGGACCACTCCTCCGACCCGTTCTGGGAGAAGGCGGAGAGGCTGCTCTACGTGGCGCTCATCGGCTACCTCGTGTACCACTGCCCCGAGGAGGACAGGTCCTTCTCGGGGCTGGTGACGCTGCTCTCGCTCGCGAAGGCGAAGGAGGGCGACGAGGACTACATGAGCCCGCTCGACCTGCTCTTCGAGAGGGTGAGGACCGGCATGCGATACGTGCGCGGCGGCGAGTCCCCCGCGCCCTACGACTACGGCGGCAAGGGCGCGTTCGGCGGCGCCCAGTCGGGATGGAGCTGGGTGAAGGTCGGTGAGCCCGTCGACGTCGACGAGGACTTCAGCCTCCTGCACTACAAGATGTTCAAGGACGCCGCGGGCAAGACCCTCAAGTCGATACTCATCAGCTGCAACACGCGCCTCGAGCCCGCGGCGATACCGCAGGTGCGCGAGATCCTGTCATTCGACGAGATGGAGCTTGACCGCCTGGGCGACGAGGGCAGGCGGATCGCCGTCTTCGCCATCATGTCCGACACGCGCAAGACCTATTCCTTCCTGCTGGCGATCATGATGTGGCAGACCATGAACCTGCTATGCGACAAGGCGCTCGCCGAGCACGGCGGCAGCCTGCCCACGCCGGTGACGTTCCTCTTCGACGAGTTCGCCAACATCGGCAAGATCCCCGACATCGAGTCGATGGCCGCCGTCGTGCGCAGCCGCAACATGTCGATCTCGGTCGTGCTTCAGTCGATAGCGCAGCTGAAGGCCAACTACAGCGAGGAGACCGCGCAGACCATAGTCGACTGCTGCGACACGACGCTGTTCCTGGGCGGCAAGTCCAACGAGACGAACCGCGAGATATCGGAGATGGCCGGCAAGGAGACGGTGTCGGTTCTCACGTTCAACGAGAGCCGAGGCACCATGAGCTCCTCCACGCGCAACTGGAACGTCGTCGAGCGCGACCTCATCCAGGCGGCCGAGGTCGGCAAGATGCCGCGCGACGAGGCGATCGTGCTCATAGCGGGCACCGACCCGCTGCGCGACGCCAAGTACGACATAGAGGGCCATCCGAGATGGAAGGAGGTGCATCCCGGCCACGAGGGCGCAATCTGCGAACCATATGAGCCGGGGAAAGTCGAAGGCATGAGATAGGGAGAGGGACGGCCGCGCCGAGCGCCGAAGGCCCGAGGGAGCTTCCACCCTCCCGGGGGCTGCCGTCCCTGATGCAAAGGAGCGCCCAAGAGGGGCTCCGAAAGAGATTCTACCAGCAAGGGCGGCGCTTCCACGCCAACACCGCCCGAAGATGCAAAGGAGCGAAGCGAAATGCTTGCCAACATCATCAACCTCGTGTCGGGTTGCGTAACCTTCCTCGGGGGCTTCCTCATCGTCTGGGGCGCCGTGTCGCTCGGCCTCGCGATCCGCGAGCAGCAGGGCGGCGCCCAGATAGCCAGCGCCATATCCACCATAGCCGGCGGCGCGATCATCGTAGCCGCGGCGGTCTACTTCGGGATGCTCGACACATCCTGGCTCCCGGCATAAGGGGGGTCGAGGATGCTCAGCGTATCAGTGCACAAAGACATCGGCGAGTACACGGAGAAGGTGGTCGGAAAGCTGTCCGCCCGCACGCTCGCCTGCACCGTCGGAGGTCTCGGCGCTGCGGTCGGGGCGGCGGCCATCACCTACTTCGGGCTCGGCATCCCCGTATCGGACGCGACGCTGCCCGTCATGGCCTGCTCCATGCCGTTCTGGCTCGCGGGCTTCTGGAGGCCGAAGGGGCTTCCCGCCGAGAAGTTCATACCCCTCTACCTCGGGCACGCGTTCGGCGACGGCCACCTCGCCTACTCGACGGGGTTCACGACCGAGGCGCAGGGCCTGCTCGAGGACCTGCCCGCGAAGGCCGACCGCAAATCGCGCAGGAAGTCGAAGAGGAAGGGGGCGGAGCTGTATGAGCCGAGCAAGGCATAACAAGAAGGCGGACGGAGAGGGGAAGCTTCCCGCCAGGAGGCCCGCCCAGACATCGCTCGACCGTCGGATGAAGGAGCAGGAGAAGGAGCTCTCGACGCTCAACGAGTCGCGCAGGCGCCGCCGTGCGGCTGCCAAGGACGTCTACAACGCGATCGGGTTCGACGCGATGTACAAGGACGGCATCTGCCAGGTCGAGGAGGGGCTGTTCAGCCAGACCGTCGCGTTCGACGATATCAGCTACCAGAGCGCGCGCGAGGAGAACCAGCAGGCCATCTTCTCGGCGTACTGCCAGCTGTTCGACTACTTCGGAGCGGAGAGCTGCGTGCAGCTGTCGGTCGTGAACACCCCGATACCCGCGTCCGAGATCGGCAGGAAGCGGTTCTTCCCGACCGACGACGAGAACACGGAGGGCTACGCGCGGGAGTACAACCGGATACTGAACGACAAGATGCGCGAGGGGGTCTCGAACCTGGTGCGCGAGCGCTACCTCACCTTCGCGACGGGCGCCAAGGACGTCGACGCCGCGGTGCCAAAGCTCGCGCGCATGCGCACGGACGCCATGCAGACGCTTGCCAAGATCCGCAGCGGCGCGCGCGTCCTCGACGGCGAGGAGCGGCTGCGCGCCATCAACTCGGTTCTCAGGCCGGGCAAGCCATTCACGTTCTCGTGGGAGCAGCTCGGGCCCAAGTCGGGATTGCGCACGAAGGACTTCGTCTGCCCCACCTCGCTCGACTTCAAGCCCGAGGGATCGGGCACGTGCTACCGCTCGGAGGGCGCGTGGTGCCAGGTGCTCGCCTTCACCAGGTTCGGAAGCGAGCTGACCGACCGCTGCCTCGCGGACGTCATCGACCTGCCGATGCCGCTCAACGTGACCCTGCACATCCAGGCGATGGACAAGGCGAAGGCCGTCGCATTCGTGAAGAAGCGGCTGGCTTGGATGGACAAGGAGATCATCGACGAGCAGATGAGCGCGGTGAAGAAGGGCTACGACTTCCAGATCCTGCCCAGCGAGCTCAAGTACTCAAAGGAGGAAGCAGAGGACCTGCTCGACCACCTGCAGAACAAGAACCAGCGCCTGTTCGTCTACACGGGGCTGGTGTTCACGTGGGCCGAGACCCGCAAGGAGCTCGACGACCAGGTGCTCCAGATCGTGTCGACGGGAAGGCGCAACTCGATAGAGATCGGCACGCTGGACTACCGCCAGCGCCAGGGTATGAACTCGGTGCTGCCGCTCGGCCACAACCACGTGGAGGTGTCGCGCATGATGACGACCGCGCAGGTCGCCATCCAGATGCCCTTCGCCACCCAGGAGCTCGCGCAGGAGGGCGGCGGCTACTACGGGCAGAACAAGCAGAGCTCAAACCTGGTGCTGTGCAACCGCAAGCGGCTCGCGAGCCCCATGGGCTTCGTCGCCGGCAAGCCCGGCTCGGGCAAGTCCTTCAGCGTGAAGCGCGAGATCGAGAACACGATACTGGCCTACCCCGACGACGAGGTCATCATCCTCGACCCGGCAGGCGAGTACAGCCCGGTGGTCACGGGCAACGGCGGGGAGTCGATCCGGTTCGCCCCGGACTCCGGCACGCACCTCAACCCTTTCGATTTGTCCGACGTGGCGCACCAGTCGACCGCCGTGCAGATGGCGTTCAAGATCGACGCGTTCCTCGCGCTCTCGTCGGCGACCATGGCAGAGGGAAGCCAGGGGCTGCCCGAAGCGGACAAGTCGATCATCTCCCGATGTGTCGAGCTCGCCTACGCGCGCTGTGCCGACGAGGGACGGCTGCCGCTGCTCGGCGACTTCCACTCGATCCTGCTCGAGCAGCCCGAACCGGAGGCGCGCGACATCGCGCTGCGCTACGAGCGCTACGTGAAGGGCGCCCTGTCGTTCTTCAACCACCCCTCGAACGTGACCTTCGACAAGAGGGTCACCAACATCGACTTCAAGGACCTCTCCGAGAACATGAGGGCGTTCGGGATCATCGCCGTGCTCGAGACGGTGCGCAACCGCATGTACTACAACTTCGAGCGCGGGGTCACGACCTGGCTCTACATCGACGAGGTGCAGAGCCTGTTCGGGCACCCCGCCATCATCAGCTACTTCAGCAAGTTCTGGGCAGAGGGACGCAAGTTCAACCTCATCTGCACGGGCATCACGCAGAACAGCGTCTACATGCTCGAGCACGAGGAGGCCCGCAACATGGTGCTCAACTCCGACTTCATCCTGCTGCACAAGCAATCCCCCGTCGACCGCAAGGCGTGGGTCGACCTCATGGACCTCTCAGCCCAGGAGGCCGGCTACATCGACGAGTCGGTGAAGGCCGGCGAGGGGCTGCTCATCGCCGGAGGGGCCCGCATTCCGATCAAGGACGACTTCCCCAAGGGAACCCTCTACGACCTGTTCAACACGAAGCCCGAGGAGATCGCCGTGCTCAAGCGCGCGAGCGGATTCGCCGAGAAGGCGCGCAAGCGCGCGGAGGCGTCCGAGGCCATGATAGGGCGCCCCGACGAAGGAGCGCCCGCGCGGGTCGTCGCGACGGCGACGTTCATCAAGGGCGCCGGCATCCCCTGGGAGGGGACGGCAGCCGAGCTCGCCGTGGCGATCGGGTGCCCCCAAAGCGACGCCGCGGTCCTCGGGCGCGAGCTCTCCAGAAGCGAGGAGTACCTCGAGGGCCTCGGAATCAAGGTCGCGAGGAGGCACACCAGGGGCGGCAACCTGATCCAGCTCGACCCGGAAGGCGGGCGCGACGGTGAGTGAGGCCCGCGCCGACAAGACAGCGGCGGTCTTCTCCGAGCACGTCGAGGCGGGCGACTTCGCCCGGGCCAACGACGCCTCGGGCGCGGTGGCGGGCACGGGCAAGACCGACGCCGTCAACTCCGGCATAGTCCGGACGTCCGACCGCGCGAAGGACGCCATGAAGCGGGGCGCGCCCTCGCTCGCAGGCGTCGTGCGGGCGGTCGGGCGGCAAGCAGACGACGGCACCGCGGAAGGCGACTTCGGCGACGAATCCGCAGAGGACATCGCATACGCCGCCGGACGCGCGCGCCAGGGAGCCGCGCAGGCCAAGAGCCTGCGCGAGGGCGCTGCGAAGACAAGCGGGGAAACGCCCGCATCCGCCGCCGGCGAGGGCGGGCAGATCCGGGCGGAAGCCCCCTCCGCGAAGACGGGCAGCGCCGGGGCCGCGAACGGGGCGAAACGCACGCCGCCGGCCTCCGGGAAGGGAAAGGCCGACGCGGCGGCAACGGCGACCCGCCACGGCAAGGCCGGATCCGGCAAGCAGGCGAGCCGCAAGGCCGCAGCGGCGAAGAGGAAGCTCCAATCGAGGAGGACCTGGCTCAAGGCCCGGGAGGCGAACGCCGCCGCGAGCACCACCAAGGCGGCAGCAGCAGCAGCAGGAAAGAAGGGAGCCGCGAAGGCGATAGCCGCAGCGGCGTCGTCGGCAGCGGCGCCGCTCGCCGGCGTGCTCGCGGGCGTCGTGTGCTTCGTGCTCGCCGTGCTCGTGGTCTCCCAGCTCGCGAGCGCGCTGTTCGGCTTCTGGGAGAACGAGGCCATGAAGTCCACCGGCACCCTCACGGGCGTGGAGGCCGAGATCGCCCAGGAGCTCAAGGGATACGGCTTCTCGAACGAGGCCATCGCCGCGATACTCGGCAACCTCAAGGCGGAAAGCGGCATGGACCCGGCGGCCGACAGCGTCATGGACGGCCAGTTCAACTACGCCTACGAGCGCGCATGCGGCATCTTCCAGTACACGTCGACCGCACCGGGCACCGGCGAGTACTGGGCTTTCAAGACGTGGTGCTCCGGCAACGGCAAGACCTGGTCGGACGTCAAGTCCCAGATGGAGTGGACGTTCTCCGGGCATTGCGACGGCACGTGGTCGTCGCGCTGGTCGACGGGGCTCGCGCGAAGCGGCTACTACTCCAACTGCCCCGGCTACACCGACGGCGCCTACTACGAGGCCTCCGAGTTCAAGGAGGCGAACGACGTCGACAAGGCCACCTTCTCGTGGATGGCCTGCTACGAGCGGCCCGCCAACGGGCAGTACGCCCACCTCGACCGCCGCATCGAGTACGCGCGCGGCTACCTGGCTGCGCTCAACGCGAGCGTCCCGAGCTACGCCGGCAGCAACAAGATAGTGGCGGCCGCGTACAGCCAGCTCGGCGTCCCCTACGTGTGGGGAGGATCGACGCCGGGCGTCGGGCTCGACTGCTCGGGCCTCACGCAGTACTGCTACGCGCAGGCGGGCGTCAGCATCGCCCATTACACGGAGACGCAGTACGCGCAGCTCAAGGTCGTGCCGCTCTCGCAGGCCGAGCCCGGCGACATCCTCTACCGCCCCGGCCACGTCGCCATCTACATCGGGGGCGACGAGTACATACACGAGCCGCAGACGGGAGACGTCTGCAAGATCTCGAGCGGAATCGGCTATTTCACGTGCGCCCTGCGCGCATAGGACAGGAAAGGAAACGAGAAATGAACAGGAAGAACAAGATCATGCTCATAGCGGCGATAGGCGCCGTGGCGATCCTGGTCGCGAGCTCGGCCGTGCGATGCTCCATCCCGCAGCCAGCCACCGACGCCCAGCCCAGCCAGCCCGCGGCGTCCGAACAGGGCCCAAGCGACGCGGCGACGCCCGAGCAAGCAGAGGAGGAAGCCGTGCTGGGGACGCTCACGGGCCACAAGTGGCAGGCGAAGGACGACTCCTCCAAGACCATCGCGTTCAGGGACGGCACGTTCATCGAGAGCGACGGCGAGACCTCGAAGGTGACCGCCTACAGCGTCGTCTCGGCCAGCGAGAAGGACGGCGCCTCCTCCATAGAGGTGAGGCTCGTGCGCGACGGGGCGGATTCGGAGGCGGCAACCGTCATCGCGCTCACGGGCAGCGAGGGCTCGTACGCGGTGAGCAGCGATGGCTTCCAGGTATCCAAGACGTACGTGCAGGGCAGCTCCTCGGAGGCGCCCGTCGCAGTCACCGGGCTTGCGGAGCCCTACACGACCCTCATCGGCGGGAAGAGCGACGAGCTCGCGAGCGCGATCGCAGCATGGTGCCGCGAGCACGTGCCGACGGCGACGAAGGCGTCCTTCGACGGCGAGGTCTACGTCGACACCAAGAGCGGAAGGGTCGGCGCCACGTTCCACTGCGACGACAAGGCCGCGACGGTGATCTCGGTAACCTACGAGGGCGGCGCCTTCGCCGTCGCAGGGTAGGCAGCCATGGCAGCTATACGGAACATCGCAGGCGACGCGCGCTTCAAGGCCGCCTTCGCGGGCACGCTGACGCTCCTCGCCGCACTGCTCGCCGCGCCAGACCTCGCGTTCGCAGCCATCGCCGACGACATCAACTCCTGGATCTGCGGGGTGCTGCGCGACACGTGCAACTGGATCTTCGAAAGCCAGGTGAACATGCTCAAGTCGATTGGGGCGGACGGCGTGCTCTCGGCAGGCTTCGAGCAGATGCTCGGCAACGCGGGGACCGTGACGATGTACTCGGTGGCGAGGGGCGTGTGGCAGGTCGCCATATTGCCGATAGGCTGCGGCGTGCTCTCGTTCGTGTTCACCGTCCAGCTCATCAAGATATCGCAGAAGATGGACGGCAACGCGAGCATGCCCGGAGTCAAGGAAGTGGTCTTCCTGCTGGTCTTCTTCGCGGTGTTCCTGTTCATAATCCAGAACAGCTTCGACATCATGCAGTCCATCTACGAGGTGACCAAGCTCGCCATCGACCGCGTATCGGGGATGTTCGGAAGCGGAGGGGCCGTCGACCTCGCGCAGGTGAGCATCGCCACCACCGAGGACGACGTCGCCGCCCTGCTCGGGATGATCGTCATCGCGCTCATCAGCTGGATCGTCGTGGTCGTCGCGTACGTGGTGGCGCTCGTCGTCTGCTGGGCGCGGGCGATCCAGCTCTACATCATGGCCGCCTTCGCGCCGATACCGCTGTCGCTGATGGCGCTCGACGAGACCAGGCAGATGGGCGTCAACTACATCAAGAACTTCGTGTCGGTGTGCCTCGCGGGCATCATCATCCTCGTGCTCCTCGTGAGCTTCCCGATCGTGCTCGGCGGCCTCAACGCGGCCTCCGTCGGCGCACCTGTAATCGACTCCATCGTGGGCGGCTTGAGCTACGCGCTCCAGTACCTCGCGATGTGCATCCTTCTCATCCTCGCCCTCGTGAAGAGCGGGGCGTGGGCACGAGACATCATGGGCGGCTAGCAGGAAGGAGGAACGGCTATGGACCCACCATGAGCAACCCCGGAACAGGGCCCTTCCACATCAGGCCCGCAGACAGGACGCAAGATGCAAAGGAGAAATGAAATGGCAGAACAAGCAGAGAAGAAGAACGTCTACATCTCGCTGCACAAGAACTTCGTGCGCACCGACATCGAGTACCACGACCGCA
>ENA-OQNO01002075-OQNO01002075.1-human-gut-metagenome-genome-assembly--contig:-NODE-2075-length-12104-cov-3.652835_pt1 | contig 12104 bp, 9 predicted proteins | sample MGYA00242629_ERZ504880 | MGnify/ENA primary metagenome ERZ504880 (study PRJEB26092, sample SAMD00036377) | human gut metagenome | host: Homo sapiens | study: EMG produced TPA metagenomics assembly of... | reverse complement strand
AACGAGTTACCCGCCTAAGGCCGCACGCAACTCAACGATCTTAACAAGCGGCGTTGCCGGGGCGTCGCTATCCGGCCCCGACGCTTTAGTGAGTGTGAGATATTGTTCCTGTGACATAGAAGACTCCAGTAACCTACCTTGTAGGGGGAAGATATGCTCTTGTCTGAATACAGAGGCCTCCTGCCTCACGGACGTGTCGTTCTCGTGTGGTTCTCTTGAGGTTTAGAAAAAGCGGGCCACGCAGCTGTGTGGCCCGAAATGCATCAACGATCAGATTCCTGCCGTTTCGCGGATGTACTTACGCGCCTTTACGGCGTATTCGAAGGGGTTCGCCAGCGCGGGGTCTTGTTCGGCTTCCACTACCATCCAACCCTTGTAGCCGTAGTCATCCAGCAACTGGAAGACCGGACGGAAATCTATTTCGCCGTCTCCCGGTACGGTAAAGGTGCCTTTCTTGACGCCGTCGAGGAATGAGAGCCCTTCGCGGCGCACCTGCTCAATTACCGCGGGGCGGACGTCTTTCAGATGCACGTGGTTAATGCGCGGCAGATATTTTTTCAGGATCGCCAGCATCGGCGCCTCGCCGCCCTCTGAATACCAGGCGTGACCGGTGTCGTAGAGCAGGAAGACGCGTTCGTCCACCAGCGACATAAACTTGTCGATCTCCGCGGCAGTCTGAATGCCGGTGCCCATATGGTGATGCAGGCAAACCTGCATCCCCTTCTCTGCCGCCAGTTTGCCAAGCGCGTTATAACCTTCAGCTACCCGCTGCCACTCTTCGTCGCTAAAGCACGGCTTTACATCGCCGAGAATCGGTTTATCGAGCCCCTGGATACTGCCGCTTTGTTCAGAGCAACCAATCACCTTTGCGCCCATCGCATGGAGGAAATTCATGTGGTTAACGAATTCATCGATGGTTTTTTCTCTTTGGCCATTCGCGAAGAAGGTGCTGAACCAGGCGTTGCAAATCTGCATGCCGCGAATATCCAGCATCGGCTTCAGCACCGCCGGATCGCGCGGATATTTGCTGCCGACTTCGCTGCCGGTAAACCCGGCCAGCGCCATTTCGCTGACCGTTTGCTGGAAGGTGTTTTCACTCCCCAGCTCAGGCATATCGTCGTTAGTCCAACCGATAGGGGCGATAGCCAGTTTGACGTTGTCTTTGTTCATTTTGATGCTCCTGCCGCCGCGCCTTACCGGCGCAGCAGTTCACGTTCGATAAGTTCACGCGTTTCCACGGCCTGGTATGTCATCTTTTCCGGGTAACCAAACAGCGAGGTGCAGACGATCGGTTCACCGCCAACTTTGAAGGTCTGTTCAGCGAAGCGCATATCGCGCAGGGTGCGGAACAGAGCATCGAAATCGACATCCCCCTCGCCGACGCCGACGTGCTGATGTACGGCGGCGTCAACGCCCGGCGGATTTACGATATAGCGGCAGTGTTTGGTGTGGTTGCGGGTATCGGCAATCAGCACGTGCGACAGGTCCTGACCGGCATAGCGCAGCATCTTCTCGACTTCACCTTTACCTTTGTCGTAGAAGAAGGTGTGCGGCACGCTGTAGACGTACTTCACGTTGTCGCTACGGAAGGACTTCACGATATCCACCGTCTCGTTGTTTTCTTCGCAGAAGTCCCACGGGTGGGCCTGGATTTCGACGCGGATACCTTCACGTTCGAATATCGGCAGTAATTCTTCCATCGAGCGGTAGAACATTTCTTCGCAAATTTCCGGCTGGTTAGGATCGCCAGAAAATTCGGTGTTGATAACCTGCACGCCCATCTCTACCGCCACTTCGATGAGCCTCTTCCAGTTCTTCACCGCCGCCTGACGGCGCAGCTCATCCGGGCCGGACCAGCGATAAACGCAGATGAACGAGGAGAGTTCAACGCCGTTGTCACGCAGCGCCTGCTTATACTCGGCCATGATCTCCCGGCTGGCGCGCGGATGTTTGTAGAATGGGTTAATCTGCGGGTGCGGCGACTGTTCAATGTATTTGTAGCCCCACTCCGCCACCTGCTGAACCATTCTGGTGATCCCGAGATCGCGAATCACATCGACATCAAAAGCAATTTTCATCGTCGTTACCTGTTTGAAACGTTACGTCGGTGAAGGAGGATTTAGCGTTGGTAGAATGCCGGGCACTCAGGCAGCGACACTGCTACCGGTTCGTTGCACTCTTGCGCCTTCAGACAGGCGTCGGCGGCAACCGATGCCGCATAGCCGTCCCAGGCGGAGGGGCCCTGCAGCTTGCCGGCTTTCACATCATTGATAAATGCCTGCAGTTCGACGTCGTAGGCTTTGATGAAACGGTCTTTCCAGTCGGTGAGGATAGCTGTCGACAGGCTGGCGGCTTTACGCATCTCCACCGCCGACGGTTCCGGCAGGCGCGCAATGCCCGTTTCGCCAACCACCTCACACTGGATGTCGTAGCCGTACTGGCAATTTACGAAGACTTCGACGTCGATCAGGGTGCCCTTTTTCGTTTCAAACGAGACGATCTGTGGGTCTTTCAGCCGCGCATGGGTATGGGAGGTCGAGCGCGGGAAGCGTACCTGTACGGAGCGGTAGTCGTCATTTAGCAGCCAGCGCAGCACGTCCAGCTCGTGGATCAGGGTGTTGGTGATCGCCATATCGGTGGTGTAGTTCTCGCCGACCGACTGGTTGCGGTGGGCGCAGCGCAGCATCAGCGGCGCGCCGATATCACCGTCGTCGATGACCTTCTTCAACGCCAGATAGCCTTCATCGTACGGGCGCATAAAGCCGACCTGAACGAGGCGACGCCCGGCTTTCATTTCAGCATCAACGATGCGGCGGCAGCCTTCCGCGCTCATCGCCAACGGCTTTTCGCAAAATACGGGCTTACCGGCCTCAATAGCCGCCAGGGTGTACTCTTCATGGGTTGGATCCCAAGAGGTCACCAGCACGGCGTCAACGTCGCTGGCTTTAATCACATCATGACCGTCGGCGTAGACTTCCGCCTGTACGCCCGGCAGCGCTACTGCCGCACGGGCGTTTTCGGCGTTGATATCGGAAACGGCGACCACGGTCGCCCCCTGTAAGACCTGGGTGCAGCGACGGATATGTTCTTTACCGATGGCGCCTGCGCCGATGACACCTAATTTGAGTGACATGATGGTTCTCTCCGTAGTTCTGTAGGGTTCAGGGTTCGTGTTCTTTGTTAGTAATCCCGCGCCTGGGCGCGTTTTTCATTAATCATTTCAGCGACTTTACGGATACGTTCCGACAGCGCCGTCTGCGCCACGCCAACGTTCCACCAGCTACCGTATTTGTGGACCATGGTTTTCGGCAGTACTTTAATGTCGATAAGCGTGCTGACGGTTTCACGGCGAGCGGCATCCAGCGCGTGGCGAAGCTCATCGAGGGTGGTGACCCGCCAGGTCTTGCAGCCGTAGCCGGAAGCGATCGTGGCGAAATCCACCGGTACCAGCCCGCCCTGCAGCTGGCCGTTTTCCGCCGAGCGGTAGCGAAACTCGGTGCCGAAGCTATCCATACCGTGTTCCAGCTGCAGGTTGTTGATGCAGCCGTTCGCCATGTTGTCGAGCAGAATGACGTTGATCTTCGCCCGCTCCTGCAGGGAGGTGACCAGCTCAGAGTGCAGCATCATGAAGGAGCCATCGCCGACCAGCGAATAGACTTCGCTCTGCGGCTGCGCCAGCTTAACGCCGAGGGCGGCGTTGACCTCATAGCCCATGCACGAGTAGCCGTACTCGACGTGATAGGTATTCGGCGCGCGGTTGCGCCAGACGCGTTGTAAATCCCCCGGCAGGCTGCCCGCCGCCGCCACAATGACCGCATCCGCCGCCAGCGACTCGTTCAGCAGGCCAAGAACGCTGCTTTGCGTCAGGGTGGAATCCGTGATTTGACGGAATTCGCGATAAACCGATTCACGGTCAATATGGTCGTCAATTTCTGGTACGAAATCCTTTTCCTGCCAGAACGCCTGATAGACGCGCTGGGTCTCTTTCATCTGCCGGCTCTGCACGCTTGCAATCTGCGCGCCCCATCCTGCCGGCCAGGACTCGTTCTCCAGCGCAGCGCTGAGCGCGCTTAACGCCTCGCGGGCGTCCGCCAGCATTGGGATACCGTCCAGCTTCCAGGCATCAAAATTACTGACGTTAACGTTAAGGAAGCGCACGCCCGGGGATTGGAATATCCATTTCGAGGAGGTGGTAAAATCGCTAAAGCGCGTGCCGATACCGATGACCAGATCGGCCTCTTTCGCTAACAGGTTGGCAGCCAGACAGCCCGTTTCGCCAACGCCGCCGACGTTCAGCGGATGCGATGAAACCACCGTGCCCTTTCCGGCCTGCGTTTCCGCAAACGGGATGTCGTAACGTTCGGCGAAGCTCACCAGCCCTTCGCCTGCCGCGGAATATTTCACGCCGCCGCCGCAGACGATGAGCGGTTTACGGCTGGCTTTAATTGCCTCTACCGCATCCGCCAGCTGCGCCGCGCTTGGCGGACGGCGATCCAGACGGTGGACACGGCGGGCAAAAAAGGACTCGGGATAATCCCAGGCTTCACCCTGCACGTCCTGCGGCAGACACAAGGTAACGGCGCCGGTTTCCGCCGGATCCGTCAGCACGCGCATGGCATTAATGCAGGCACTCATGAGCTGTTCCGGGCGGGTAATACGATCCCAGTACTTACTCACCGCACGAAATGCGTCGTTAGTCGTGATACTCAGATCGTGGCTCTGTTCGATTTGCTGCAGTACCGGGTCCGGCTGGCGGGTGGCGAATACATCGCCCGGCAGTAATAACAGCGGGATACGGTTGGCCGTAGCCGTCGCCGCGGCGGTGATCATGTTGGCCGCCCCGGGACCGATGGAAGAAGTGCAGGCAATGATCTGCCGGCGCAGTGATTGACGGGCAAAGCCGGTGGCCGCATGGGCCATGCCTTGTTCATTACGCCCCTGGTAAACCCGCAGTTCGCCGCTGTTCTCTTCCAGCGCCTGGCCTAAGCCCAACACGTTGCCGTGACCAAAAATAGCGAAAATCCCTTTCACGAATTTCTGCGCTTCGCCGTCCACCTCCAGATACTGGTTATCAAGGAACTTCACCAGCGCCTGCGCCATTGTCAGTCTCAGTTTGCCCATGTTGCCTAATCCTTATCGTTCAGTATTTGTCGTGTGAGTTAGCGCTTTGCTCGCCAAAGAAGATGGCGTAGGTGAGGGAAAGCCGTTAACGTCCACTGGAATATTTTTGGATTATAGGCAAACATTTTTTTCATTAAACACAAATACAGAAGAAATGTTTCATTTTGCGAGAAGGATCAAACTCTCTACCCATTTCACACGTTTCACTTACATCTCCTTCGCGAGCAGGTTTCCAAACAAAAGAGGAAAAACAAGATTATCTACATGAAAATTATGGATAATATTGGTATTTAAAAAAGGAGAACATGGGTAAGCGGGACGCAGACAGCATGTATGGGTGGGCAGCTGCGTACCCACGCAGAGTGGTAGATCCTTCACACTTTTGGTTTTTTAATTTCGATTAGATTTGAAAATGAAATATTTATTTCTCAAACTAGAGATAACTAATAACCATCAGGCTGTTCACGGCAGACTGTCACTCATGCGACCTTCTCCTGGCAGCAGATTTGCAAAAGGAAACCCTAGCGATGAATGCAGCAGTTAAGCGGCTCGACGTCATCTGTATTGGCCGGGTGGCCGTCGATCTCTACGCCCAGCAGATAGGGGCAAGGTTGGAAGATGTGGCCAGTTTCGCCAAGTATCTCGGCGGTTCCTCGGGCAACGTCGCCTTTGGTACCGCGATTCAGGGATTAAAATCGGCGATGCTGGCGCGGGTTGGCGATGAGCACAACGGCCGGTTTCTGCGTGAAACCCTCCGCCGCGCAGGTGTCGATACCGAATATCTGATCACGGATAAAGAACGGCTGACCGCGTTGGTGATGCTGGGCATTAAGGATCAGGATACCTTCCCGCTGATTTTCTACCGCGACAACTGCGCCGATATGGCGCTGACGCCTGACGATATCAATGAGGAGTACATCGCCTCTTCACGCGCTCTGGCGGTGACCGGCACCCACCTTTCACACGCCAATACCCGCGATGCGGTACTGAAGGCGCTGGAATACGCCCGCCGCCACGGCCTGCGTACCGCGCTGGATATCGATTACCGTCCGGTGCTGTGGGGGCTTACTTCGCTGGGCGACGGTGAAACGCGTTTCATTGAGTCGGGTCCGGTGACCCGTCAGTTGCAGGAAGTTCTGCACCTGTTCGATTTAGTCGTCGGCACTGAAGAGGAGTTTCATATCGCCGGCGGCAGCACCGATACCCTCACCGCGCTGAAAAACGTTCGCCATGCCACCAAAGCGACGCTGGTCTGCAAGCGCGGGCCGATGGGTTGCGTGGTGCTGGAGGGCGCCATCCCGGATAGCTGGGACGAAGTGCCGTTGCAGCAAGGCGTTCGCGTCGAAGTACTCAACGTGCTCGGTGCCGGCGATGCTTTTATGTCCGGGCTACTGCGCGGCTGGCTTAACGATGAGGGCTGGGAGCAGGCCTGCCGCTACGCCAACGCCTGCGGCGCCTTAGTGGTTTCGCGCCACGGCTGCGCGCCGGCGATGCCGACAAAAGTAGAGCTTGATGATTATTTATCGCGGGCCGATGCCGTTCCGCGCCCGGATATCGACGCGCGGTTAAATCATTTGCACCGGGTGACCAGCCGGCGCCAGCCGTGGCCGGAACTGTGTATCTTCGCCTTTGACCATCGTAAACAGCTGGCGGATCTGGCATTAGAAACCGGGCGCGACCCGGCCTGTATTCCCGAACTCAAACTGCTGCTGTTGGCCGCCGCCGAGGCGGCCGCCACAGAGGCCGGGCTGGATCGGCGCAGCGGCATCCTCGCCGATGGTACCTATGGTCAACGTTCACTTAACGCCATTACCGGTAAAGGCTGGTGGATCGGTCGGCCGATTGAGCTCCCCAGCTCGCGTCCGCTACGTCTTGAACATGGTAATATTGGCTCACAGCTGATCGACTGGCCGCTTGAGCACGTCGTCAAATGCCTGGTCTTTTACCACCCGGATGACCCGGCGGCGCTGCGCGCCGAGCAGGATGCGCTGCTGCTGGAAGTCTGGCAGGCCTGCAATAAGTCCGGGCACGAGCTGCTATTGGAAGTGATCCTGCCGGAGAACGGACCGGACAAAGATGAACGCCACTACCACACTATGCTGGAGCACTTCTATCAGTTGGGCATCCAGCCGGACTGGTGGAAGCTGCCGCCGCTGGCCAGCGCCCAGTGGGAGCGGATCTCAGCGCTTATCGAGCGCGAAGATCCGTGGTGCCGGGGCATCCTGCTCCTGGGGCTGGATGCGCCATCGGATCGATTGCGTTCAGGTTTCGCCGAAGCGGCCGGGCACCCGATGATCAAGGGTTTTGCCGTCGGCCGAACCATCTTTGGCCAGCCTTCGCGCCGCTGGATGCAGGGCGAACTGGATGACGCAGCGCTAATAGATGAAGTGAAACGCAACTATCTACGGCTCATCGGCTACTGGCGCGAAGCGCGCGGCTAACCTCCTTCAGGCCCGCCACTTCCTTGAAAGCGGCGGGTCTGCGGTTTCTTCGTGAAATGAATCGCGTATTTCATCGCAAAAAATGAAAAATTCGCTTCATTTGGTACACTGGAAGCCATATTCCTTCCATTTTCTCAGAGCGCAACTTATGGCTAATAATCCGACCCAACTGACCATCCTGCAGGATGAAATCAGACGGCGCTACGACACGCTCAGCAAACGTCTGAAGCAGGTGGCGCGCTATATACTGGATAACAGTAATAGCGTTGCTTTCGATACTGTAGCCTCCATTGCGCAACAGGCTGACGTTCCGCCCTCAACGCTGATTCGCTTCGCTAACGCCTTTGGCTTCAGCGGCTTTAACGAAATGAAGCAGATGTTCAGGCAGCATCTGATGGAAGAGACCGCCAACTACACCGAGCGCGCACGTCTGTTCCGCCAGACTACTAACGACGAAACAACGCCGCCGGAAACGCCGACGGAAATCCTCAACATGTTCAGCATGGTCAATACCCAGGCGCTGCAGCAACTGGCAATGCAGACCTCCGGCGAAGACCTCAACCGGGCGGTAGATTTACTGGCGGATGCGGAAAATATCTATGTTATCGGTCTGCGTCGCTCGTTCAGCGTCGCCTCTTACCTGACCTACGCGCTGCGCCATCTGGATCGCAAAGCCTTCCTGATCGACGGCCTCGGCGGGATGTTCACCGAGCAGCTCAGTCTGGTGGGGCCGAAGGATGTGGTCGTGGCAGTGAGCTTCTCGCCTTATGCCCGTGAAGTGGTGGAGCTGGTTGAGCTTGGCGCCCAGCGCAAGGCGCGACAAATCGCCATTACCGATAGCCAGGTAAGCCCGCTTGCCGCCTTCAGTGATGTGTGCTTTGTGGTGCGTGAAGCGCAGGTCGATGGTTTCCGTTCACAGGTGGCCTCGCTGTGCCTGGCGCAGACGCTGGCGGTATCGCTGGCATTGAATAGCAGCAAAGAGCCGCAGCAGCACCGCGCCTGATTGCCCGTTGCGCTAGCGGTAAACAGGGGCAATCAATAGACAAAAAAGCCGGGGACATCCCCGGCTTTTCTCGTTTATCGCGCACTATGAATAGCGATCGCTGTTGATCCAGGCGTGATCGTCTTCCCAGGTAAATAGCCACTTACGATCCGGCCCCGCCATCACGTTCAGATAGTAGCTGTTGTAACCGGCGATCGCCGCTACCGGATGGTAGCCGCGCGGCACCATCACCACATCATGGTTATAAGGCGCCATACAGGCATCCAGACTGCGGTCATCGGTGTACACTCGCTGAAAGGCAAAACCTTGCGGCGGATCGAAACGGTGGTAGTAGGTTTCTTCCAGCTGGGTTTCCTGCCCCGGCAGCGCGGTATCGTGCTTGTGCGATGGCCAGGAACTGGTCGCCCCTTCTTCGGTGTAGACTTCCACTACCAGCAGGCAATCCGCCTGCGCATTATCCGGCAGAATATTATGTACCAGCCGCTGGTTACGCCCTTTACCGCGATGTTCTACGCCAACATCCTCAGGCCGTATCACTCGCGCCGGGAAGCTGCCTTTGCCCGGCGCGCTGCAAACCGCCAGCTCAAGATCGGAATCTGCAGTGACCTCGACCTTATCCTGCGGCGGCACATAGACCGACCACGGCGGCGTACGCTCGAATGGCGACATGCGTTTACCGAGGTCGGGAAAATCGGCGTGCTGAGTTTTGATCGAGGCCAGCCCGGAGACCAGAACCAGACATAGCTCACGATCACCGCTTTCCAGGGTCACGGTTTGCCCCTGTTTTAACATCCAGACATCAAAGCCAATATAATGCCACCCCGCGCTCTGCGGGGTGATGTGCTGGATATGTCCCTCTTTTTGCGCTTTAGCCAATAACGACATAGCGTTCTCCTTCGCCGATTAACCTAACGTCGGCATACTGAATTCAGATACGGTTTGCTGCCCCTGCGGCCAGCGCACGGTGGCAGTTTTCATACGGGTATAGAAACGAACGCCGTCAGGCCCGTGGACGTTCAGCGCGCCAAATACCGAGCGCTTCCAGCCGCCAAAGCTATGGAAGGCCATTGGTACCGGCACCGGTACGTTGACGCCAACCATGCCGGCCTGTACATCATGAACGAACTCGCGGGCGGTATGGCCATTGCTGGTAAAGACGGCGCTGCCGTTACCAAATTCGTGGCTGTTAACCAGCGCCAGCGCGCTTTGGTAATCAGCAACGCGGACGATCCCCAGCACCGGGCCAAAAATCTCTTCACGCCAGATGGTCATTTCCGGAGTGACATGGTCAAACAGCGTACCGCCAACGTAATATCCGTCCTCATGCCCGGCCACGCGCAGCCTGCGGCCATCCACCACCAACGACGCCCCTTCGCTGACGCCCTTATCAATATAGCCGAGTACTTTTTTCTGATGCGCTTCGGATACTACCGGCCCCATTTCGTTTTCGTCTTTGCCGCGCAGGCAACCAGGGCCCACTTTCAACGACTCGACTAATGGTTTCAGGCGGGCGATTAACTTATCTGCGGTCTCGTCACCGACGGCCACGACTACCGGCAGGGCCATACAGCGCTCGCCTGCGGAACCATACGCGCCGCCCATGATGGCATTCACGGTCGCATCAAGATCGGCGTCCGGCATCACGATGGCATGGTTTTTCGCCGCGCCAAACGCCTGGACGCGTTTTCCGTGAGCGCTGGCGGTTTTATAGATATATTCCGCCACGCCGGAGGAGCCGACAAAGCTGACGGCGGCAATACGCGGGTCGGTATAAAGCTGCTCGGCATCTTCATTGCTGCAATGAATGACGTTAAAAACGCCGTCCGGCAGACCGGCTTCTTTCAGTAATTCAGCCATGCGTACCGCCGCGGTCGGCGCCAGCGCCGGTGGTTTCAGCACGAAGCTGTTGCCGCAGGCCAGCGCGATGGGGAACATCCACATCGGCACCATAGCCGGGAAATTAAACGGCGTTATCCCCGCCACCACGCCCAGCGGCTGCATGAGTGAATAGCTGTCGACGCCGGTACCTACGTCGGAAGAAAACTCACCTTTAATAAGATGCGGAATGCCGCAGGCAAACTCAACCACTTCCATGCCGCGAGTCAGCTCGCCCAACGCATCGGACCACACTTTGCCGTGCTCGCTAACGATAATTCCAGCCAGTTCATCGACGTGCTGTTCGAGCAGCATTTTAAAATTGAACAGCACGCGGGCGCGGCGCAGCGGCGTGGTACGGGACCAGCTGTCAAAAGCGTCGCGAGCGACCTGGATTGCGTCGGAAACCTCCTGCGCGGTGGAAAGCGTGACTTCGCGAACCACATCGCCAGTGGCCGGGTCGTACACCGGCATCGTTTCCCGGCTGCTGCTGGTTATCGTTTTCCCACCAATAAAGTTACCTGTGATAGTCATCTTCTCGCCTCATAGTGTAGAAGGCCGTTCAAGTTACGGCCCGTCGCTGATTGTGCTGTGCTATAACCGTAGTAAAATGAAATTTATATTTCGATAAACAGATAAAATGAAATTCTACTTTGGTGATGGCTGTCGCATTTTTCAGCAAGCCTCTCTCTACATGATTTCATATCGCAGCGGTAGTAAAGATGAGATTTTCTGCGGTTGACGTTGATGTAAACTATGAAATAGCGAAGCAACTATTTTGCGATCGTGCTCAAACAACCATCATTTCATCCATTGCCAATTATGAAATAAACATTTTAACTATCAGGCAAGCGAACTAAACCAGTCAACATCTTGTCAGGAGTGTCAAATGGCCATTGCCCTGCAGCGTTTCTGTATCAATCGTAAAATTGCGCCATCGCTTAGCATTGAAGCGTTTTTCCGTCTGGTAAGCGAACTCGGGCTGCATAAGGTCGAGCTGCGTAATGATTTACCCAGCGGTAAAGTCACCGATGAGCTAACCCACCAGCAGGTGCGCAAGCTGGCCGACCGATACCAGCTTGAAATTCTGACGATCAACGCCGTCTATCCCTTCAACCGCCACAGCGCTGAAGTACGTCAGCTGACGGAGTCGCTGCTAAAAGAGGCGCAGGCTATTGGCGCCAAATCGCTGGTGATGTGCCCGCTAAATGATGGCACCGTTGTAGCGCCGCAAGAAACGCTTGCCGCTATGCGCGAGCTGGCGCCGTTGTTCGAACAATATGGCGTTCAGGGCCTGGTCGAGCCGCTTGGCTTCCCACAAAGTTCGCTGCGCTCGGCGGCGCAGGCGCAGGCGCTTATTCGCGACGCCCAGGTACCGTTTAAGCTGTTAATTGATACTTTCCATCATCATCTTTATCCACAAGCTGAAGAGGAATTCAGCCAGCTGGACGTTGCTGAGATAGGTCTGGTTCACCTCTCCGGCGTTGACGATCCCTGCCCGCGCGAACAGTTGACCGACAACGAGCGCATCATGCTGACACCACAAGATAGGCTGCTGACCTGCCAGAAGGTAAAACATCTCGACACCCGCGGAACCCAGGGAGCTTACGCCTTCGAGCCTTTCGCACCGCAGCTGGCGTAATGGCGAGCAGCGGAGATACGCC